>Ga0187859_10000137_pt1 | contig 48572 bp, 38 predicted proteins | sample June2016WEW_10_1_2_FD_133019 | JGI IMG/M metagenome (GOLD analysis project Ga0187859, IMG submission 133019) | Peatland microbial communities from SPRUCE experiment site at the Marcell Experimental Forest, Minnesota, USA - June2016WEW_10_10 | ecosystem: Environmental > Terrestrial > Soil >...
ATCGACTTACGATACTCGCCTGGCGTGGTAGCGCCGATGCACTGAATTTCACCGCGCGAAAGCGCAGGCTTCAGGATGTTGGCGGCATCGAGCGAGCCCTCGGCCGAGCCCGCGCCGACCAGGGTGTGAAGTTCGTCGATAAAGATGATGGAGTTTTGCGACTCCATCAGTTCTTTCATGATGGTCTTCAGCCGTTCTTCGAACTGGCCGCGATACTTGGTGCCGGCAACGATGAGCGAGAGGTCAAGAGCCAGAATGCGCTTGTCGGCTAGGAAGGACGGAACTTCGCCGTCGGCGATGCGCTGCGCGAGACCTTCTACGATAGCCGTCTTGCCCACTCCCGGCTCGCCGATCAGCACGGGATTATTTTTGGTGCGGCGGCAAAGAATCTGGACTACGCGCTCGACCTCGCCGTCGCGGCCGACCAACGGATCGAGTTGGCTGTCCATGGCGGACTGGGTCAGGTCACGGGAAAATTCACTCAATAAAGAAGACTCGCGCTGACCGCGCTGCGGCGCCGTTTTTTCCTGGCTGCTGCGCGCCAGTTCTTCGCGAATGGTCGAAAGACGCAATCCGCGTTCGTGCAAGATTTCAGCAGCAAAACATTTTTCTTCACGGAGCAATCCGAGGAGCAAGTGTTCCGTTCCGATATGCTTGTGCGAAAGCCGCTCGGCCTCTTCGGCGGCATAGGCCAGCACGCGCTTGCATTCATTGCTCAGGGGAAGATCGACGGATGTGGAAACCTTTTCGCGGATGGTGGTGTGACCTTCGATTTGCTTGCGGATCGATTCCACCGACGCATGCGAGCGCAGAAAACGATTTGTCAGGGCCTTGTCTTCTCGCAGTAATCCAAGCAAGAGATGTTCTGTCTCAATATAAGGTGAGCCAAACTGGCTCGCCTCGTATCGCGCAAAGAAGATGACGCGCCTGGCTTTCTCCGTATAGCGTTCAAACATATACCCGTCCCCCGAGTTCGCGCGGAACGTCTAGCCTCCGCCAAACCCTGCCCTACCGCAATTATGCATTTATATCGCCTGATCTCCTAAGCGATATCCGCCTGTTAGTAACCTCTCAGCTCTTACCTAAGGGTACTCCGAACTTTTAACTTTAGTGCTCAACTTTTCGCTGGCACTTAAGTTTGGTTCGACAAGCTTTGTTCGTTCTAAAATTGTTCGTTCTAAATTCCTGTTTCTGTCTTTCCTCATGCCGGAAGCGATTCCGGGGCCACCTCTTCTATTCTGCCTTGATCAAGCCGCAAAACCCTATGGCACCGTCGTGCAAATGCCAGATTGTGCGTTGCGATCAACGAAGTCAACTGATGTTCGCGATGCAGGCGCGCGACCAACTCAAAAACCAATTCTCCGGTGCGTCCATCGAGGTCGCCGGTCGGTTCATCGGCGAGAAGCACTTGCGGTTGCGTGATGAGCGCCCGCGCCAATGCCAGGCGTTGCTGCTCGCCGCCGGACAATTCGCCTGATCGATGATGCCCGCGGTCGGCCAGTCCCACTTGCTGCAACCAGCGCGAAGCTTCTTGCTTTGCCGACGGTAGCGATTGCCCGCGCGTCAAAAGTGGCATGGCAACATTTTCGAGGGCGGTAAATTCCGGCAACAGGTAATGGAACTGCCACACATAGCCGATTTCGCGGTTACGGAACTCAGCGGCGGCATCTTCGGAGAGCGAATTCACTTTGGCGTTGGCGCAGTATACGGCACCGGCCGAGGGACGATCAAGCGCGGCGAGGATGTGCAACAAGGTACTCTTTCCGGCACCCGATTGCCCGACGATCGCCAGCATCGTTCCCTTGCTGACCTGGAAAGACAAATTCTCAAAGAGCACGAGTTCTGCTTCGCCTGAGCGAAAGACTTTACTTAACCCTTCGACCCTTAATAAAGGATCTTGAGTTATTGGATGCAAACTTGCCCTCCCTGGTACCAAGTGTCGCTCCTGCAGCAACCTGAGGAGAGAATCTTCGATCCATTAGAACATGCTCGGCTGAGCCATAGTTGAGCCGAGTACGCGGAGGGACCCTTTCGACTAATTCCATTTTTGGGAACCAGCTGAGGGAAATGTATACCGCGCGAAAATGGCTGCCAGTGATCGGGGTCACAGAAAAGCACTAGAAAACAATCCTGCGAAGGGCATTCTAAGCGCGCGGGGCGCTTACTCGTACCGCAGCGCTTCCGCCGGCAAGATTCGCGCGGCGGACCAGGAGGGGTAAATTGTGGCTACAAATGAAATTCCGATGGAGACTAGCGCCACGATGAGTCCGTCTGTTAGTCGCGGCGCGAAGGGCACGTAGTCGATGGAATAGACCTCTGGCGAGAGCGAGATGAAGTGATAGTGGCCGCCCGCGTAGGAAATTGCGTAGCCGATCACGAGGCCGATCGCCGTCCCGATTACGCCGATCAGCACGCCCTGCGCGATGAAGACGCGGCGAATTTGTTTTTTCTTGGTGCCGAGAGACATGAGAACGGCGATGTCTTTTGTTTTCTCCATCACCATCATGATGAGTGAAATCAGAATGTTGAGCGCGGCCACGAAGACGATCAGGCCGATGGTGATGAAGGTGACGACGCGCTCGAGACGCAGCGCGCGGAAAAGTGGCTTGTTTTGCTCCATCCAACTCGTTGCCATGAAGCCTTGACCTGCGGCTTGTTCTAGTTGGCGGGCGACCTCTCCGGCCAGGTAGATATCGTCGAGCTTGAATTGAATGACGGAGATCACGTCGCCCAATCCAAACAATTGCTGCGCGTCGGCCAGGCGTATGAACGCCCAGGAGGAATCGTAGTCGTAGAAGCCGGAATTGAAAATGCCGGCCACATGGAAGCGAATGTATTTGGGCACCATGCCGAAGGGAGTCAGTTCGCCTTGTGGAGATGTGACCAGCACCACCGAACCGACGGTGGCTCCGATTTCGTCGGCCATATCTTTGCCGAGAATAATTGGAGGCATAGCGGCGACGCGGCGCTGCACACCGGCGAGGTCGTCGGGGGAAACACTTTGCTGTTGTTGTGCAGAGTGGACGCCCAGGCCCGCTGTTGTGTTTGAATTTGATTTCGAATTTGTGTCGATCGAAGATTGCCCCGCCCCCGTCGCAGGCTCTTCCGCGAGCGCGGCCGCCGATCCGAGCGTCACGGTTTGCAGCAGATCGCTGACCTTGCGCTCGTAGAGTGGGAGCATTCCTTTAAGCACGGCGCCGCGCGCCCGCGGGCCGCGCGAAATCAAGACTTGCTCGTAAATTGCCGGAGCCGCCGCTACTACATGGGGCTGCTTCGATAATTTTTCCAGCAGCGGACGCCAGTCGCGAATGCCGTCGCTCTCTACTCGCAACAAGCTGATGTGCGCGGTCGAGCCTAGCAGACGGGCCTGCAAGTCCTGGCGAAAGCCGTTGTTGATGGCCAGGGCGACGATCAGAGAAGCCACTCCCGCCGCCACTCCGAGGATGGAAATCCCGGTAATGACGCCGATGAAGGCTTGCCGCCTTTTGGCGCGAAGGTAGCGAGTGGCGACGAAAAGTTCAAATCTCATTCAGAGGTCCCTCGCTCCGCTCGGGATTTCGGCTGCGGGCTCCCGCTTCGCTCACGCCCGCAAAACGCCTCAACTTGGCGGCGTTTAGCGCGGAGGTGCGGGTGGCGACGAAGAGTTCGAAGCGCATAGGGAAGCTTTCAGCTCTCAGCTGTCAGTTAAAAGCGGATTATAACGATTGCGGAGGGAAGATTCGCTATCACCCGAGCGCACGTGTTTCACATGGGTGCAGATCGGTGCGACCGCCGCGAGGTGAATTGCGAGGCAATCTTTCAGAACTGTCCAATTACTTCGCGTAGGTGATTCGATAAACTACGCCGCTCGAATCGTCGCTCAAATACATTGTCCCATCGCTGCTGAATGCGATGCCCACTGGACGGCCCATCCAGCGACCTTTTTTCGTTTCCCCCGGCGCCAGCCATCCGGTAATGAAATCTTGTGCGCCGCCGACGGGCTGGCCTTTGTCGTCAAGTTTTATGCGCACGACTTTGTATCCCGTCGGAATGCTGCGATTCCATGATCCGTGAAAGGCTACGAATATGTTGTTTTGATATTCCGGCGGGAACTGCGATCCTTCATAAAACGCCAGTCCTAATGGAGCGGAGTGGGCCTGCATCTGGACTTTCGGTTCGAGCACGCCCTGGCAGCGATTGTCTCCCGACTTGGTGAAATTGGAATCGGGCACGCGATCGCCGTAGCAATAGGGCCAGCCGCCATCCCCGCCATCTTTGCCAAGATCGTAGATCGTCTCGGGCGGCAGATCGTCGCCCAGCCAGTCGCGGCCATTCACCGTGACCCACACGGTGTCGGTTTTCGGATTTACGGCTATGCCGACCGCGTTGCGCAGGCCTTTGGCGAAAATTTTCATGCCGGTGCCATCGGGATTGAATTCCATCACCGCCGCTCGCCGCGGATCTTTTTCGACGCAGACGTTGCAACTCGACCCGGCCGAGATATACATCTTGCCGCCGTGAAAGACGACGCTGCGGGTGGAGTGGCCTCCTCCGGTCGGCAAATCGGCAAGCGTTTTCGGATTGGTTGCCCTCAGGGTAGCTTCGTCCCAGTCATAACGGCGAACTTTGTCGTTCTCTGCGACGTAGAATTGGCCTTCGTAGAACGCCATTCCGTGGGGCTCGTTGAGGCCACTGAGAACGATTACCGTCTGCACGGCTTTGCCCGTATGCTTCGGATCGCGCAGCGCGACTACCTTGCCCTCTCCCGACTCGCTGACCAGCAACTCGCCGCCCGGGGTGAAGGTCAGCATGCGAGCGCTATCAATGTTGTCGGCGAACACCGAGATGTGAAATCCCTCCGGCAGTTTCAGTCGGGAAAGATCGAGCGGAGTGTTCTCGCCATGTGCTGGATTGGTGAACGCGAACAGCGCAAAGAGAATCGTCAGTTGCGCCAGCCACAGCCGCAGATTGAATCGTCGCAGCGTGAGTGGTTGCGCGGTGAACAGCGGATGGCGTAATCGTCGCATATCGTGGTGGATGATTCGTGGGGCCGGTTTGCTCCTGATTTTTTTTACGCGGTTCGAGGGGATCGCTCATTGCGCGCAGTTTTTATATCAGTAGCTGCCAAAATTACCGCCGCGCAGACGCGCTCGGGCGCCGATGATTGAGTACAATATATATGAAAATAAAGCACTTACATTTAATGGCCAGCATTGCTTCATTTGGCACCTAAACTGTTAATAGAAAGGTGAGCCCGCGTCGCGGGCGGGTATTCGAAGAAGCTTTTTTGAGGCAACCATTGCGTCGGCTCTTGCCTCCGAAGTTATGCAATCTGTGATTGAAAAACGACGCCATTAAGAGATAGCGCCGAGAGGCGCCCGGAGTGGTTTCCACTCCCCACTTGGAGGAAGTTGAACATGAAAAACCGCACCATCTTCGCTTGCTTGCTGGCTGTCGTATTGGCTGTGCCAGCCTTCGCTCAGGACAACAATTCCACCACCCAGACCCAACCGGCGGCGCAACCGACGTCGACCTCGGCCCAACCTTCGTCTTCGCAGGCAACCGCAACCGGTAAAGAGCCATTGCAGCCGGAGACGCGCGAAGGCTTCTGGGGCCGCGTGAATCCGTTCGCGCGCAAAAAATATGTGGCGCGCCAGACGCAGCCGATCCGCGACCGCATCAACGAGCTCGATGAGCTGACGGCCGCGAACAGCAAGGCGATCAAAGACACGGATGCGCGAGCGCAGCAGGGAATCCAGCTCGCGTCGACGAAAGCGAATGAGGCCGATCAACACGCGATTGACGCCGGCAACAAAGCGCAGGCCGCGCAGCAGACCGCGCAACAGGCGAACACTCGGATAACCACGGTTGAGCAAGTGGTTACCAACATCGATCAGTACCAGCCGGCGACGCAAACTGAAATTCGTTTCAAGCCGGGACAGACGGTGCTTAGCCAGAACGCGAAGCAGGCTTTGGATGACATGGCCACTCCGCTGAAGGGGCAACACGGCTATGTCGTCGAGGTTCAGGGGTTCTCCTCTGGGCATGGACAGGTAGCGATCGCCACTTCACAGAAAATGGCCGAGTCGGTGGTTCGCTATCTGGTGCTGAACCATGACATCCCGGTGTATCGCATTTACCTCGTTGGCATGGGGAATGCCCCGTCGCCGACGGCTACCGCTGAAGGCGAAGCCAAGCCGAAGCGCATTACTGGCGGCCGGGTTGAAGTCAGCCTGCTGAAGAATAATCTGGAGCAACTGGCGTCGACCGGCTCGACTCCGCAGGATCAACCGCAACAGAAGTAGTAGTAGCAACAAGCAGTGCCCTCCCCCTGGAAGCCTCCCGTGAAAGCGGGAGGCTTTTTTGTTGGTGGAATTCTCTAGCGATTCCGCCGCTTCCACAGGCTACGAGTACCGCATCGTGTTATCCTCCACGCGTTATGGAAACTTTGCTCTACACTCGCACGCTCTCGCCTGTCGGCTCCCTTTTTCTCGCTGCTTCGACAAAGGGCTTAGTGCGGCTCGAATTTGAAGCGCGGATGCAGAAGCTGGACCCCAATAAATTTCAACTGCAAGAATCCGGCTCCGCCCTGGCACCTTACCTTCGCCAACTCGACGAGTATTTCGCGGGCGAGCGCCGCGAGTTTACCTTCGCGCTCGATCTCCGCGGCACCGATTTTCAGCTGGTTTGCTGGAATGCGCTGCTCGAAATTCCTTATGGCGAGACTCGGAGCTATCGCGACATTGCTCAAGCGATTGACCATCCGCATGCCTACCGCGCCGTCGGCATGTCGAACAATCGGAATCCGGTGGCCATCGTGGTCCCCTGCCATCGCGTAATTGCATCCGGAGGATCGCTATGTGGGTACGGCGGCGGATTGGATATTAAGCGCAAGCTACTTGACCTGGAGCGGGCGAGCCTCCCCGCTTGTCTGCCGCTCGGAATCGGCGCATAATCGCCGCACCAGTGGGGTGTTTCGCATGCTGCCGCGTGTCGAGTACTCCGTTACGGTCCCGGTTCCGGTCGATGCCGCGTTCAAGGCTTTTCAGAATCTCGAACGCCTGCTCCATCGTGGAATTTACAACGAAGCTTCGTGGATCGAGGGCCAGCCCTGGGAAGTCGGCAGCCGCATACGATACGTAATCGTTAAGCCGGTCGCGGCCACGATTTCCGCTGTCGTAACTTCCATTAGTCCACCGCGCGCGGTCAGCCTGCTCAATCATGCTCTCGGCGTCACCGCCGAGCAACTTGTCTCTTTCGGCCCGGATCTCAAAGGCGGGACGCGCATACGAATGGTGATGAATCTCGTTGGCAAGTCTCCCGAACTTTCCGAAAACGCCCTGAATGATGCGGTGACTTTCATTGTTAAAGACGCGCTCGACACCGTGATCGAACTCTGCCGGCGGCGCGCTTCGTAGCGCCGAGAGATCTACCTGATGAGGCCGCGCTGTAGGAGAAATACTTTCACCACTGCAGTCGGATCACGATGCTGCCCATCAACCGAATAATTCAGTTGCCGCATATCCTCGTCGGAGATCGCCCCCGCCAGCGCGTTTAGTGCCGCTCCGACTTCGGGATGCTCCTTCAGCATTTCTTCGCGCATGATGGCGACTGCTTCGTAGGGTGGAAAATAATGATGGTCATCCTGCAGCGCAAAGAGATCGAGCGCCGGAATCAGGCCGTCGGTGTTGTTTCCGGCAATGATATCGACCTGATGTTCTTTGAGGGCGCGCGTGATCAGGCCGAGATCCATGATGCGCGGCGGGGCGGCGAAGCGCAGGCCATAGCTTGCCACCAAGCCCTTGTATCCATCGGGACGCTCCATGAATTCGTAGCCGAATCCGGCGCGCCATTGGGGAGTGAATTGTGCGGCTTGGGACAGAGTTTGCAGATGCAGGCGGCGGGCGTCGTCTCCGCGGATGACCATGGCGAAAGTGTCGTCGAAGCCGAGTGGCGGCCCGACCGCGAGGTCGAACTTGCTTTCGTAGTCCCGCTTCACGCGCTGATAGATTTCCTGCTTTTCGCCGGTGGGGCGCTCTTTGAGAACGGCGGTCAGCGCCGTGCCCGTGTATTCGGGATAAATGTCGATGCGTCCGGCGAGGATCGCCTGTTGACAGATGAATGTGCCCGCGAGATAGAAGCGGCGCTCGACTGGAAGGTGGGTTCGGGCTTCAATGATTTGGGCGAACATTTCTCCGAGGATGACTTGCTCAGTGAAGTTTTTGGAGCCTACCACGATGCGATTGCTTTTCTGCATGCAACCAAGCATCGGAAGAAGAAAGACGAGGATCAGAGTTAGTACGGTTGAATGATGGTGAAGCGCCCGGCTGCGAAAGCTCAACCACAAAGGGCACGAAGGATCACGAAGGGAAGCTTCTTGCCTGCTAAAGCTTCGTGGACCTTCGTGCCCTTGGTGGTTCATGGTTTTTTGCGTGCAACCGCGAATTTCGCTCGCATCAACTTAGGATTTCAGACGCAGCGATCCTAACCGCCGCTCTAATTGTCCGAGTAAAAAGTCGGCGAGGAGCGCCAGTAGCGCGGCTGGAATTGCGCCGGCCAGAATCACCTGGTTGTTCACCATCGCGAGACCGCGAAAAATAAATTCTCCCAGTCCGCCCGCGCCGATCGCGGCAGCGATTGTGGCCAGGCCAATCGAGAGCACCGTTGCGATCCGCACTCCCGCCACGATTACGCCGGAGGCGAGCGGCAACTCAACTTGAAAGAGCAATTGACGGTCGGTTAATCCCATGGCGCGGCCGGCCTCGACGATCGAAGGATCGACGCCACGAATGCCGGCATAAGTGTTGCGAATCAGCGGCAGGAGTGCGTAAAGTGCGAGCGCCAGGATGGCGAGACGGCCTGCGCGCGCGCCAATCCACGGCGCCGGTAAAAGAAAGCCGAACAAAGCAAGACTTGGGATGGTTTGAATAATATTCGCACCGCCGAGCACCGGCTTGCCGAGTTGGGGAACGCGCGTGATCAGAATGCCGAGAGGAATTCCGACCAGCGCCGCGAATAGCGTGGCAACGCCGGCCAGCGTGATGTGCTCTAGCGTCAACTCGAGCACCTGTTGCCGATTCGTCATCATGAACTGCAGAAAATCCATTCCGACCCCCTCGCGATTGCGTCGTGACTAATTCATATCGGGCAATCCTGAAAACGCTTCGATGTAGGCTCGCACCAGCGGATTTGTCGAACGCGAGAACTCCGCCACTGGAAGGTCGACGACGAGGTGTCCCTCTTCCATCAACGCGATACGATCCGCCAGCAGGACTGCTTCCCGCAGATCGTGCGTCACAAAGATGACTGCCTTCCGCATGCGTCGCTGCAGGTCGCGAAATTCCTTTTGCATCTCTGATCTGGTGATCGGGTCAAGCGCGCCGAATGCTTCGTCGAGAAGCAGAATCGGCGGATCGGCGGCGAGGGCGCGGGCTACTCCGACGCGCTGGCGTTGGCCTCCGGAGAGTTGGCTGGGATAGCGCTTTGCCAGGTCTTCGTCCAGTCCGACAAGTGCCAGCAGTTCGCGCACACGTGCTTCGACGCGTGGCTGCGGCCAGTTCTCGATTTGCGGCACGAGCGCGATGTTGCGCTCAACAGTGAAGTGCGGGAACAAGCCGCCGTCCTGGATGACGTAGCCGATGCTGCGCCGCAGGCGGATTGGATCCCACTCCGCGGTGCGGCGTCCGTTCACGCGCACATCGCCTGCGGTAGGCTCAAGCAAACGGTTGATCAGCTTTAGGGTGGTCGTCTTGCCGGAGCCGCTGCGGCCGAGGAGCACAACCGTTTCGCCCTGGTTGACGGTGAGCACGAGGTCTTCGAGGAGTGGGCGGCGGTTCAGGCGGAAGGACGCGTGATCAAATTCGATAGCGGGCGCGTCGCTGGGAGCAGTAGTCATGTCGTACTACATTTGGCATTCTACTGTGGGGCCAGAGTTTTGTAGGCAGCATCGGGCAGGCCCGTGATTCTTATTCCGCCGTGGCCTTTGTGGCGAATGTTGAGGCCGATTAGCAGCGCCGTGATCTGTTCGATGATGCGCGCGTTCTCGAGTTTGCCGCCATCGATCGCGCGTATACGGGGAATCTTCACTGCTAGCTCCATCGCAGTTTGCGTGGCGTTTGGATCGTCGCTGCACACGATCACATCGCAATCGACATCTTCTTTTAAGTCGCCGTTAAGCACATCGGCCGAGACGTTCTGAAACGCCGCCACGACGGAAACGCCTTTCGGAACAAGTTCTGCCGTCTGCTGCGCCGCCGAGCCTTGCCACACGCCGAGAGTGCGGCTGGCGCGTCCGCCGACGCTGGCGGCGAGCGGAACAGTGGCGTCGATCAGGATGCTGCCCGCGCGGATTGATGGTTTTAGCTGCTTGAGAAGCGCGGCTTGGCCTTCGAAGGGAACGGTCAGCATGAGGAGATCACTGGCGACGCAGGCTGCGGAATTTTCCATTCCTGAAACGCGAGCGTTCGCACCGACACGTTGGCGGATCATGTTTGCGGTTTGGTCGGCGCGGGCAGAATCGCGCGAACCGATGATCACGGTCTCTCCCGCACGCGCCCAACGCAATGCGAGGCCGGTGCCGGCAGGGCCAGTGCCACCGATGACGGCAATGGCCCTGCTCACGCAAACTCCGGCGCGAAAGCCGCGGAAGAAAAATCGGACGGAGCTTCCCAACAAACGGGTTGGACCGGCAGCTTGATCTTCATGCGCGAATATTTCGTGTTGCGTTCGGCGGGGATGCGGCCGATCTCGAGAATCAATGATTGGAAATCTTCGGGACTCGTGTACTGTCCGGCGGTGGCTCCGGCCTCGCGCGAAATATTTTCTTCCATTAGCGTTCCACCGTAGTCGTTCGCGCCCGCGTGCAGGCAAAGCTGCGACAGCTTGCGATTGAGCTTGACCCAGGAGACCTGGATGTTATCGATCGAGCCGGCGAGCAGGATGCGGGCGAGCGCATGGATCTTAAGATGTTCGGCGAGCGTGGGACCGCTGCGCGCCAGTCCTTGCTGAAAAAGAAGTGTGTTCTGGTGCACAAACCCAAGGGGAACGAATTCGGTGAAGCCGCCGGTTTCGTTCTGAATCTCGCGGAAGAGATTCAACTGCCGCACCCAGTGATCGGGCGTCTCTCTGTGCCCATACATCAGGGTCGAGGTGCTACGAATTCCGCAGGCATGCGCGGTGCGAATCACCTCTTGCCATTGCGCGGAAGAAAGCTTATTGCGCGAGAGCACATGACGCACCTCGTCGTCGAGAATCTCGGCAGCGGTGCCTGGCAGCGTGTCGAGACCGTTATCGCGCAGCATGGTGAGATAGTCGCGCAGCGTCATGCCGGTCAGTTCCACGCCGTACACAATTTCCATCGGAGAGAAAGCGTGGATGTGCATGGACGGCACCGCATTTTTGACGGCGCGCAAAATATCACGGTAGTAAAACGGAGGCAGACCGTGGGGCAAGCCGCCCTGGATGCAGACTTCTGTGGCACCCAGTTCCGACGCTTCCTTACTCTTGCGCCCCATGTCTTCGAGCGAATGAAAATAGGAGTCGGCCTCACGCGGGCCGCGGCTGAAGGCGCAAAACTTGCAGCCTACGAAACAGATATTGGTGAAATTGATATTGCGATTGACCACGTAGCTGACGATATTGCCAACCAGGTCGCGGCGCAGCGTGTTGGCGGCCACGAGCAAAGCGAGCAGATCTGCGCGCTTATAGCGTGATTCATCGCTATTGGGTGTATCGCAATTGGCCAGAGCGTAGCGCTCGTGGTCCGTCAGGCAGGCGCCGTCCTGTGCCTCCAGAACGCGCTCCAGGACGCTGCGAATCGCCGGCGAACTTTGCGGCGCGATCTCGCCCCACGTCAGTGCGGGGAATTGTTCGAGTTCTGAAGCCGGCCATTTCATGGCGTTCTCCTAAAGAACTTCTGTCAGACCTTATCGAAAAAGGTCGTTTTTCGCGGACCGGATCAGCGCCCGCGCCCCGCCACTACCGCGCTGGTAAGCATAGCCGCGAATGATACATGCGGGCGTGCCAGTCAGTTTGCCGCACGCAAGTCCTGCCGCACAAGCCAGTTCGTCTGCAACTGCCTCGATAGTAGCGTGCAGCGAGTAGCCGTGCGAATCGCGGCGTCCGCGATAATCGACCAGCGGTTCGATGCCGGCGATGCCGATCGCGACTTCGGTCAAGCCCTCGCGCCACGGGCGGCCGAAGCTGTCGCTAATGATGACCGCGATTTCAACTCCCGTTTCCTTTTTCAATTCACGTCGCAAGCGCGCCGCCGAGCGATCTGGATTCAACGGCAGCAAGACCGCGTGTTGGCCACCATCCACGTTCGACACATCGATGCCGCTATTGGCGCAGACAAATCCATGCTTCGTCTCGGTAATCAGCACGCCGCGTTTGCGGCGCACGACGCGCTGGCCTTCGCGCAGCGCCAATTCCGTGACACGCGCGTCCAAGCCGTAGCGTCGCGCCCACTCTTGGGTGGCCTTCGAGGGCTGGATTTCGTTCAATGTCACCAAAGCGCCTTCCGCCTTCGAAACGATTTTGTGTTTCACGACCAGGACATCTCCATCCTGGAATTGCAGCCCGGTGGTTCGCGTCGCCGCCAACAATCGCGGAATTAGCAATTCGCCGGCGCGGATTTCGCCATTCACCGCGATCGGGAGAATGCGAATCTCCCCAGCATTGCGCTTACCGGCTCGCGAGACCATAAATCCGATCGCGGCCAGCAAGGTTCCAGCTCCGCACCAGCTTCTGAGATCCCCGCTCTCCCTTGGCAGTCGCCAGTTCGTAAAGATCTTCGGGACGATCGACGTCGCGCGCACAGCTCGGCAGCTCAATCACGACACAAGGCAGGCCGGTCGCCTCGGCTGCGGCGCAGTGCGGCAGGAAACTGTCGTTGCCGAAGCGCAGAGGAAATAAATCTGCTGGAGATCGCCAGGCGGCATTCGTGCCGCGGCCCGCCGCATCCGGCACCAGCACGGCGCCGGCGGGGGGCGCGCAATCGACGATCCTCTGCAACTCCACGCTGTCGATTAAGGGAATATCCGCAGGGACCACCAGCGTGCTCGTTGCTCTACGCTCTTTGCACACGCGAGTTGCCATTTCGATGGCGCTTGTTTCTCCGGAGTTGTCGTCGGCGATGACATCGAAATTAAAACGTGCGGCGAGGTCGCGGGCGAACGGATCGCGCGTCACTACTGCGACGGCAGGCCGACTCTGCCAGCGCCCCAGTTCTTGCAGCACGTCCTCACACATTGCCTGTGCCAGAGCGAAGCGTTCTTCCGGAGTGAGGATCGAAGACAGGCGCTCTTTGGCGTCGGCGAGATTTTTTACCGGGACTAGAATCATGCGCGCTCCAGGTTCGACTTGGTGGAGGGAGGTTCGAGGGTGGCATCGAGGACGCTCTTCGCCAGGGCGATGCGGTCTTCCTGTTTGCGCATGATGGTGGAAGTGCAATGGACGCGCAAGCCGGTTTTGCTCAATGCTTCCGCAGAGGCCGCATCCTCGGAATCGACCACCAGCAGGTCGAGAAAATCCTGATAAAAATCGGCAACGCCCGCGATGGAAACAGCGAAGCCTTGCGCGGCCATGAGTATTCCGGCAGGACCGTTCACCGCGGCTCCGGCGACGATCGGGCTGACGGCGGCGATGCGGGCGCGACTTTCGCGCAACGCTTCGCGAATGCCGGGGACGGCGAGAATTGGGCCTATGCTGGTCACCGGATTGCTGGGCGCAAGCAGCACCAAATCTGCCGAGCGGATTGCCTCGATGACCCCCGGTGCCGGCTGCGCGTCGGAGGCGCCGGCAAAGCGCACCGATTCCACGGGGTCTTGATACCAGCGCTGCACGAAATATTCTTGAAAGCTCAAGTCTCCGATGGGAGTGAGAACGCGGGTTTCGACGCGCGAATTGCTCATGGGCAAAATGCGCGCCTTGATCGCGAGACTCACCGCGATCTCGGATGTGGCTTCGGTGAGCGTCTTGCCATCGGCGAGGAGCTTTGTGCGGAGAATATGGATCGCCAAATCGCGATCGCCGACGTGGAACCAGGTCGGCTGTCCGAGTTGCCCCATGGCTTGCAGGCAGAAAAAAGTGTCGCCTTTCACGCCCCAGCCGCGCTCCAGACTGAGTTTGCCGGCGAGCATATAAGTGATGGAATCGATGTCTGGTGAAACATAAAGCCCCCACCACAACATGTCATCGCCGGTGTTGACGACGATGGTGAGTTCTTCTGGAGGGACGATCTTGCGCAGTCCGTCGACAAACTTGGCGCCGCCAGTGCCGCCGGTAAGAACGGTGATCATGCGGCCCTCTTTTTTTGAGCGTAGCCTTCATGATCGGCAGCGGTGACCAGGCGATCGGCTAGCAGATTGCAGTGCTCCGTTTTCGGCGCGAACGTCTTTGCGGGTGTTCTAGTGAATTCGGGATACACGGGTAGTCTCTGGCGCAACTCGAATCCTTTCGCCTCGGTGCAGCGTTGTAATTCTTCCAGATGCGGCCACGGCTTTTCAGGATTGATAAAATCCGGCGTCAAGGGCGAAACTCCGCCCCAGTCGTTGATGCCGCCATCGAGAAGATCGGCGTAATGGGAATCGGAGAGGTTTGGCGGCGCTTGAATATTCATCTTCGGCATCAGAAGGCGGGCTACGGCCAGGGTTCGTAGCATGTCGGCGCGGTCGGGCTCGGCCCAGTGTGCCATTGAGGTTCCTGGTTTTGCTCGGAAATTCTGAACAATCACTTCCTGAATGTGGCCGTATCTGGCGTGCAGGTTGCGGATTGCGATCAGCGTGTCGACTCGCTCTTCGAGTGTTTCGCCGATGCCGATTAGAATTCCGGTGGTGAAGGGAATCTGCTGGCGGCCTGCGTCTTCGATCACGCGCAGACGCTTAGACGGATCTTTGTCGGGGGCATTGTCGTGCGCGGCATTCTTTGCCAGCAGGCGCGCGCTGGTGGTCTCGAGCATCAGGCCCATGCTCGGGGCTACGCGAGCCAGACGCTCTAACCATTCGGCGCTCATGAGGCCGGGATTCGGATGCGGTAGCAGAGTCGATTCGCGTAGGACTTTTTCGCACATTGCTTCGAGATAATGCAGCGTTGATTTATATCCCAAGTGCCGGAGTGTTTCACGCATCTCCGGAAAAAGCAGCTCGGGTTTGTCGCCTAGGCTGAATAGTGCTTCGGTGCATCCCATGCGCTCGCCGGCGTGGACGACTTCCATCACCTCATCGGGCGTCATGGTGTGCGCGCCGGGCTGGGCAGGATCGCGGCGGAAGACGCAATAGCCGCAATAGTCGCGACAGAGATTGGTGAGGGGCAGAAATACTTTGCGCGAGTAGGTGATGACTGGCGGCTTGAATTTCGCGCGAACGGTTTGTGCGGCGGAGAGGAGCGCGGGCAATGTGCTGTCGTCGGATCGCAGCAGCTCGCAAGCTGCTTCGCGAGAAAGCGGTTCTGCGGAGTTGCTCGCCGACTCGGCGGCCGCGACCGCCATACTTGCATCTGGGGGAAAGATGGCCATACTACTTCGCCCGTTTTCAATTCGGTGCGAGCAACGATCATACCGCCAAACGCTAGCGAAGATGATAACGGAGAGAGTAAATTTCTGTCCGCTGTGAATTATCGTGCGCGCTTCGGGCAAAAGCGTTGACCACAGAGGACACTGAGGAACACGAGCGTCAGTAAAAGAGGCTTCCTTCTGCGTTCGACAGATAGCAAACTTATTTCGTCAACACCAATTTCGCGATTGTGGCGAGTTGCATGTTTGAAGTGCCTTCATAGATTTTTCCGATTTTGGCGTCGCGCCAATATTTTTCCACCGGATAGTCTTTGGTGAAGCCGTATCCGCCGTAGACTTCTATGGCGAGGGAGGTGACGCGCTCGGCTACCTGCGAGGTGAAGAGCTTGGTCATGGCGGCTTCTTTGACGAAATTCAAGCCTGCGTCTTTCATGCGGGCGGCGTTATAAACCATGAGGCGCGCGGCTTCGATCTCGGTGGCCATCTGCGCGATCTGGAATTGGATGCCTTGAAATTCGGCAATGGGCTTACCAAATGCGGTTCGTTCTTGAGCATACTTTGCGGCGTACTCCCACGCGCCTCGCGCTACGCCTAGCATTTGCGCGCCGATTCCGATGCGGCCTTCGTTGAGGGTTTCGATGGCGATTTTGTAGCCTTTGCCGACTTCGCCTAAGACATTTTCTTTCGGGACGCGGCAGTCTTCGAGAATCAGTTCGCAGGTTGAGGAGGCGCGGATGCCCAGCTTGTCTTCTTTCTTGCCCACGGTGAATCCGGGAAAATCCTTTTCGATCAGAAACGCGGTGATCCCTTTGTATCCTTTCGACGCATCGACGGTGGCAAAGAGAATGAACAGTCCCGCTTCTTTGCCGTTGGTGATCCAGAGTTTGCGGCCGTTCAGAATGAAGTCGCTGCCTCTAAGTTCGGCTTTGGTTTGCAGGGCGAAGGCGTCCGAACCGGATCCAGCTTCGCTCAATGCGTAGGCGCCGACTGTGTCGGCGACCATTTTCGGCAGGTAGCGCTTCTTCTGGTCTTCAGTGGCCCAGCGCAAAATCGCATTCGCCACCAGAGTGTTTTGTACGTCGACGATGACTCCGGCGGAGGCGTCGGCGCGGGAAAATTCTTCGACGGCCAATATCGCTTCGAAGAATTTTCCGCCAGCACCGCCATATTGCTCGGGAATCTCGATGCCCATCAATCCCAACTGAAAGAACTGGTCAAGCAGGGCGTGGTCGAAGGCGCCTTTTTCGTCCATCTCCTTGGCCAGAGGACGAATCTTGTCTTCGGCGAACTGGCGGACGCTGTCGCGGAAGAGAATTTCGTCTTCGGTGAGGGTAGTGAGCGGCGCAGGATGGGCTAGTTGAAGGGTTTCCGGCATGAAGGCACCTCGTACGGGGGACGCATAAGCTGCGTCCGCGCAAGGATGGCGAACCAGAAATTGTAGCAGTTGAACCAGCAACTGCCCGGTCGGTTATCTCCGCCGGCGATGGTTCGCGGTGGCTTTCATCGGAGCATCGCGCCCCTACGTGTTTTTTGAGGGTGGCCGTTTTTTCATAACCCGGCCACGGCAGCGGGCGCGGCACCCGCTCTATGCGCACAAAATCTGTAGAAGCGGCCTCGGGTTCTTTCTGTAGGTGCGGTGCTTTTTCCAACCCGCTTGATTGCCGACGCATCCATTGTGGGCGAGGCTGTATATGTCTGGTATTTGTCGCTTGTCTATGGGAGCGCGCGCGAGTGCGTCTCTTCTGCTGAAACCCTTTGCCTGTCTGGCCGCCATGCTGGCGGCTGTGCTTCTTTACTCACCTCAATCGTTCGGCGCAGTTACGTTCACCGCATCCGAAATTGCATCCGGCGACACGGGTAGCTATTCGATTGTTTCCGGAGACTTCAACAACGACGGCATTCTCGACCTGGTCACGGTCAACGCTTACACCGTATCGTTTTACAAGGGTTTGGGAGGCGGCCAGTACGCGGCGCCGGTGAACTATTCCGGTGGAGGAGGCTCTCAGGCCGCTGCCGCTGACTTCAATGGAGACGGAAAACTCGACCTCGCCATCGTCGCCAGCGACAACGGAGTAGTGATATTGCTAGGTAATGGCGACGGCACCTTCACCCCCGGCGCCACTCTCAGCAACGAGGCCGCATCGACCACTTCGCTCGCCCTGGCGGATTTCAACGGCGATCACATACCCGACGTCGCTATGAATGACTGCCCCATGTCGTCGTCCGAGTGCGGCGTGCAGGTTCGTCTTGGCAATGGAGACGGCACTTTTCAGTCGCCTATTTATACCGGCGGGTCTGGTTACGCTCTGGTCGCGGGAGACTTCAACGCCGATGGCAATCAGGACATTGCCGCTCTGAATTTCCAATATTCTGATGGGTTCAATGGAGTGATAGTGTTGCTCGGCGAGGGCAATGGGCAGTTTCAAAATCAAATTAGGTTCGAGTTGCCTTATAGTCCGGCGGATATGGCCGTCGGGGACTTCTATGACGATCGCATCCAGACGCTAGCCGTAGCAAGTACCGGATACAACAAAAGCGGCACCTACAGCGCCTATGTTCAGACGGTGCAATCCTCCAACGGGCAACTAGTCGGGACAGAGCCGCAACGCGTGTTCACCAATTCTGACTATTCCGATCTCTTCATAATCGCGGGCGATCTCAATGGAGACTTCAAAGATGACATCGTGCTTTCAGGCGATTACAGAACTAACCCGTATTCTCCACTGATCGAATATATGCTCGGCACGGGCAAAGGGACATTCGACGCCCACGTGAACCTGCCGGTCTATGGAGAGGAGTTGTTTTATCCCTTCATCCGCGATCTCACTCTGAATTCTCGTCACGATATTGGCCTCGATTGGAGCACGAGCAGCGCAGGCGGAGCTTACGTGTTGCTTAACACGAACGCCGCGACGAACTGCGATCCTCCGCCGGCGAACAAGCTCGGCGTGAATGTTTGCGCTCCCAAGGAGGGGGAGACGGTGGGCAGTACATTTACCTTCAAGGGTGCCGGAAACGCTTTCAATGGCATTGCCAAGCGTATGGAGCTCTGGATCGACGGCACTAAAGTTGGGCAAAACCTCGAGGATCAGCTGAAGGTCACGACGACGCTAAGTGCGGGAACGCACACTGCTTCGTTTGTCGTGGTCGACAGTTTCGACAACTACACTTCGAGTTCGGTCAGTTTTGTGGCGAAGTGACGGAACGAATCGCCGGGTTCTCGGCCTTTGGTGGAACGCACCTAGGACCGGGGACCTCGGCGAATTTTTTTGTCGGAAAATCAAATTCAAAATCAAGGTCAACGGCAGCGGACAGGAGTGTCCGCTCCACATGGCACAAGTCCACATGACACAAACTATTTTGGCATCAGCTCGGCTACGGTCAGCTCATCTGCTTTTCTTAGTTCGGGGAAGAGCCACGTCCAAGCTGCAATGACTGCGAGTGTGCCTACTCCGCCTACGATTACGGCGGGGACGGTGCCGAACCATTGGGCGGTCAGGCCGGACTCGAATTCGCCTAACTCATTCGAAACTCCGATGAAGAGCATGTCGACGGCGTTGACGCGGCCGCGCATTTCGTCTGGGGTTGCAACCTGAATCAGAGTGGCGCGGATGATCACGCTGACCATGTCGGCGGCTCCGGTGAGGAAGAGCGCGATCAGCGAGAGGATAAGGCTGTGCGAGATTCCAAAAGCGATGGTGAAGACGCCGAAGGCGGCTACGCACGACAGCATGGTGAGGCCGGCGTGGCGGCGGATGGGATAGTGAGCGACGGCGATCGCGGTGAGAGCCGCGCCTACTCCGGGCGCGCTGCGGAGCAGGCCGAGTCCCCACGGGCCGGTGTGCAGAATTTCTTTGGCGTAGACGGGAAGCAGGGCGACGGCTCCGCCTAAGAGCACGGCGAACATGTCGAGGGAGATCGAGCCAAGGATGAGCTTTTTCTCAAAGATGAAACGAAAGCCAGCCAGTACGGTGCGCAGGCTGATGGTTGCTTTTTCGGCCACCACTTCGGCGGGTTCTTCTGGCGATGTGGGCAGCGGGTGAATGCGAAGGGTCATGATGATCGACAGGATCGATACGCTCAAGGCCAACGCATAGACAGCTTTGGGGCCGTGGAACAGGGCGTAGGAGATTCCTCCAGCGGCGGGGCCAGCTATGGTTGCGATCTGAAAGGTGCTGGCATTCCAAGCGACAGCGTTGGAGAAATGCTCTTCGGGGACGAGGTGAGGCAGGATGGCGCGACTTACGGGGAAGCTGAAGCTGCGGCAGGCTCCGACTAAGACCAGAACGCCGTAGATCAGATGCACCGACTGCGGAGCGCGCCAACTGATGGCGAGCAGCAGGGCTGAGCAAACGCCGTAGCCAGCGTAGCAAGCCATGAGCAGCTTGCGGCGGTCGAAGAGATCGGCGGCGTGCCCGGCGAAAAGGAAGAGGACGAAGCCAGGAGCGAATTGAGCCAGGCCGACGTAGCCGAGATCGAGGGGGCGCTTGGTGATTTCGTAGACCTGCCATCCGACAGCGACGGATTGCATCTCGAGTGACAGGACGATGAAAAAGCGCGCGAGCGTGTAGGCGACGAAGTTGGGATGAGTGAACGCGACGCGCCCGGCGAGGCGGGGATCTTTCGCGGTGAGCATTCGTTAATACTTTGCCACAGAAACGGCTGTCAACTCTCAGTTGCCAGCTGTCAGTAAAACCTTCTCGCCCAGATTTTCAGAATCACGCGATTATTTTCGGTTAATCAGCGACGCGACGTAGCTGGCGCCGAATCCATTGTCGATATTTACCACGCTGACGTTGGAAGCGCAGGAGTTCATCATCCCTAGGAGAGCGGCCAGGCCTTCGAAGGCTGCGCCGTAGCCGATGCTGGTGGGGACGGCGATGACCGGAACTCCTACGAGACCTCCTACTACGCTGGGCAAAGCGCCTTCCATGCCAGCGCAAACTACGATTACGCGCGCTTTGGCTAAGGCTTCGCGGTGGGCGAGCAGGCGGTGAATGCCAGCTACTCCCACGTCGTAAATGTGCTGAACGTTGTTGCCCATTAATTCGGCGGTGACGACGGCTTCTTCGGCTACGGGGATGTCGCTGGTTCCGGCGGAGACGACTGCGATCACTCCTTTGCCGTAGCGTTTGCGATCACACTTGAGCGATATCGTGCGGGAGAGTGGACGGTATTCTGGGCTGGGCCGCTTGTCGCCAATCGCGGCCATCACGGCGGAATAATGTTCTTCCGTCGTTCGCGTTGCCAGAACATTACCTCCGTGGGCGGCCAGGCGAGTGAAGATATCGGCCACCTGCCGAGGCGTCTTTCCTTGACCGAAGATCACTTCGGGCATGCCCTGGCGAAGGGCGCGATGGTGGTCGAGCTTGGCGAAACCCAGGTCCTCGAAGGGCAGGTGGCGGAGGCGTTCTACGGCCTCGTCGGGGGAAAGGCGCTTTTTTCTGACTTCTTCGAAGAGTTTGTGGAGGGCATGAGAATTCATGAGATCGTCGTGACGCAACGTCGAGAGATGCAGTTGCCATTGTAGACGGCTACCCCCCATTTGCGGGTTAGCCCAGAGAATCAACCACAAAGACCACAGGGGAACACGGCCCCCGCCTGAGGCAGCCTCAGAAGGTCACGTGATTTCAGTTACTTGCGTGGATTACTTCGGTGGTTCTACGCCCTTTGGATAGATTGCCGTGTCGTCTGGCGCACCCTATACTGACATTACTCTGGTTCTGGATTCTCTGGCGGGTGCTCGGGTAGGTGGGCCCTAAAGTAAGTGTGTCTCTTGGCCGATCTTCAGTTTGGCCACGAGTCTGGCCAACTTGAACCTATGCGTAGATGCCTGCAAATCGCGCTGATGGCGAGCCTGACCGCGATCTCCTTTCTCTCCATGATATCTTCGCCGACGCCGGCATGGGCGCAATCTCAGCCCATCTCGCGAGCCGGGGCGATTACATCGACCACCGACGAATCGGGGCGCACAATTTTTGTGAATGACGGAACCGGAGATGCGGCTGGTGGGCCTTCGCGAGCACCGTCTGGTGACGGTACTTCTTCCCGCTCATCCTTAGTTTACTGGAGTTCGACTGAGCATCGCTTTAAGCCGGTGCCGACTAACGGGGCAGTGATGCGCGCGGCGCGCTCGGCGGCTTCGGAAGTCAACCACTACCTGGACGGCAAAGGGACGAATTATCAGTATCTTAACCGTGCTTTTACGCAACAGGATATCGACGCCGCGATCGACGCGGCGGCGGCGCGCCATAACGTCGATCCCAGCCTGGTGCGATCAGTGGTCAAGGTGGAATCGAATTTCAATCCGAATGCGGTGTCGCGCAAGGGGGCCATGGGGTTGATGCAGCTGATGCCGTCGACGGCGCGGTCGCTCAATGTTGCCAATCCTTTTGACCCGGCGCAGAACGTGGATGCCGGAGTACGGCATCTAAGGAAATTATTGGATAGCTACGGCGGGAATGTACGGCTGAGCCTGGCGGCGTATAACGCGGGCTCGGGAGCGGTGGCGCGCAGCGCGGGGGTGCCGCGTTTTCGCGAGACGCAGAATTACGTCCGCCGAATCACCGACTTATACAACGGCGGTGGGGTGATCGAGAGCTCGGTTGAGGGTTCGACGGGCAGTTCGTTCGCGCGGGAAACGCGTGAGCCGGTGCATGTGGAGCGCGATGCCCGGGGCGTGCTTTATATCAGCAACACGCAATAACTGAGCTTCGCGGCTATTTAAGAGTGGTATCCACAACTTTCTCATGTGGATTGGGTTGTCATTTCGATAGGGGACGGACTCGCCGGTCTCGCAGGCGGAATACATAGGTCCTTCGCTCCGCTCAGGATGACAGAATAATAATGGGATACCAGATTAATAGGCGGTTGGATTTGCGGTAGGAATTTCGTGACGACCCAGGCTTCTACGACCCTAACTCGAGGCGGCCACGCCTTTCGCCTTGGCGTCGCGCTTTTGCTGGCACTGCTTCCTCTTCCGTTCGCTTCCGCTTCGACTCGAATCCACCATAACGACTCCTGGGCCCGCCAGCAGTTTGCGCGGGCAGAGCGCATGCGCGAGGCCTTGAACGGGCGTCCTGCGGGGGAGCGCACACGGCACGAATATCAGCGGGTCATCGACTCTTACCGGCGCGTTTACATGGGGTCGCCTGCGTCGTCGAAGGCCGACCCTAGTGTGGTGGCCACCGCCGAGTTGATGGTCGAGATGGGACGACGCTTTGATGACGACAAAATTCTGCGCGGCGCCATCGATCAATACCACTTCCTGAGAAAAGAATATCCGGGCAGCAAATACCGCTTTGACGCGCTGTTTACGATCGGCGAGATATATAAGGATGACCTCAACGATCCAGCCGAGGCTAGGGCGGAGTTCGCGGATTTTCTACATCGTTATCTGCATAATCGGCTGGCGGCGGAGGCGCGCGCCGCGCTGCAAGAGATCGACGCCCAGGCGGCGAACAAGGACCACTTAGCGCCAAAAACGGCACGCAAACAGCGCGCTCCGGGCGGGCATTCCAGTAGTGGTAATTCTGGCGATGCGACGGGGAATATCAGCGGGGATACGGCCGCATCCAGCCCTGATTCTGACGAGGCGGGCGAAATCGGAGTCGCCTCTGCACCTGCCACTTCCTCGGATGCTCGCCGCAGCGCGCTGCCGCGCGTTACTGGTGTTCGACACTGGTCGACTCCTGATTACACGCGAGTCGCCATCGACGTCGAACAGGAAGTGAAGTTCGATTCGCAGCGCATCCTGCATCCCGACCGCATCTTCTTCGACCTGCGCGACACCAAACTCGCCTCCACGCTCGTCGGCAAAACCTTTGATGTTGACGATGGCTTTCTCAAGAAGATTCGGGTCGCCGAATTTCAGCCGGGACGGACGCGGATTGTGCTGGAAGTGGACGATCTCGCGAGCTACGACGCTTTCCTCTTGCCCGATCCATACCGGCTGATCATTGATATTCACGGCAAACAGAAGCGGGCGACAATGCTTGCGAAGAATACGGATGATGTGAAAAGTTACTCCGCACTGGAGACGGAGGACGCGACGGCCTCGCCGGAGGCGGATGATGCTGCAGTTGAGCCCGCACCTACGTCGGTTCGGGAGTCGAAGCCGGTTCAGCGGAAGGCGCAACAGCAGTCAGGGAAGGTTGTTATCGGTTTTACGAAACCGGGGCTGGTTGAGACTGATATACCTCCCGAAAATGCCAATGCTGATTCCCAGACATCTGATCCTTCAAAGCCGGTGAGTGGTATAGGGGTGGTGAAGACGCAGGTCGCGGTCAAGGGAACGGACCGGAAGATTCCGAAGACGATTGTCGAGGCGGATGACCGGGCTCCGACGGCGGTAGCGACGCTCAAGCCGGAAAAAATTCGTCCGGAAGCGAAGAAGGACGCGGAAAGGGATATTGACGACGGCGATGAGGCGACACCGCCGAAATCGCATTCGTCATTAGCGACCCCTTCATCGTCGTCCGTTACCTCCGTATCTTCTTCGCATAGGAAAAAGCTACGTGGCGCGGCGGCGGCCTCTGATACGGCGGACCTTCAGGCGGATGTACGGGAAACGACTCGCGAGGCGCGACCGACCGCTGCCGGCGATCGGTCTCTGATTCGCGCTCTCGGGCTGAAGATTGGCAAGATCGTTATTGACCCGGGGCATGGCGGGCACGACACGGGCACGATTGGTCCGAATGGACTGCTGGAGAAAGACGTGGTCCTCGATGTCGCCAAGCGCCTTGGCCGATTGCTAGAAACGCGGCTCGGGGCCGAAGTGATTTACACGCGGAGGGATGACACGTTTATCCCGCTGGAGACGCGCACCGCGATCGCGAACCGCGAGCGCGCGGATCTGTTTATCTCGATTCACGCGAATTCAAGCCGCGATTCGGATGCCCGGGGCGTGGAAACTTATTACTTGAACTTCACCTCGTCGCCGGAGGCGCTGGAAGTTGCGGCGCGCGAAAATGCGGTTTCGGAGAAATCGATTCACGAGTTGCAGGATCTGGTGAAGAAGATTGCGCTCAAGGAAAAGATTGAGGAATCGCGCGAGTTCGCGGGGGACGTGCAGCAGTCGCTCTACGGCGGCCTCGCTTTGGATAATGCCGGCGTACGCAACCGCGGCACCAAGAAGGCTCCATTCATCGTGCTGATCGGCGCAAACATGCCTTCGATACTGGCGGAAATTTCCTTCGTTTCGAATCCCACCGATGAGCGCAAGATGGAGACTGCGGAGCACCGCCAGCGCATCGCCGAGTCGCTCTATCGGGGCGTGTCGAAGTACGCGAGCGGGTTGAGCGGGGTGAAAGTCGCCAGCAAGATCGACAAACCCGAGGGACAGTGACGCCTTCTTCCGAGGTGACTGAGCTTCCTTCCGTGACATTCGTAACGTTCCCACACTGTTTTCAGTAGGTGGAAAGCGGCGATCCACGCTATTGTGGCGCAGTCTATCTTTAGACGATCGAATATGCGCGCAAACGGCTGGTTGCGGATTGCATGTACCTTGATGAAGGCAGCGGCTTGCTGTCTGCTGACTGTGGTCGCGGTGGCCCAAACTTCCAAGACGACCTCTTCGGGGGATAGCGCGAAATTGGTAGCGCTTGAGCGCCTGTGGAACCAGGCGCAGGTGATTCGCGATGCGGATGCGATCGCGAGCATGATCGGCGACAAGTTCGTGAATACGGAATGGGATGGCGAGGTCACCGATCGGGGAAGGTTCCTGGCGGATTTCGCCGACCCCAAGTTTCAGCCGAGCATCATGAGCATCGATGACGTGAAAGTGGAAATATATGGGGCGACCGCCGTCGTGATCGGCAATTATCATACAAAGGGGACGTACGGTGGCAAACCCTATGAGCATTTCGGACGCTTCACCGATACGTGGGTTTCCCAGGACGGCAAGTGGTTGTGCGTGGCCAGCCATACCAGCCTGCTGAAGAAGTAGATTGCGATTGTCCGTATTGCTTCTCTCGACCCCACCTGCGCGACAACTTATCGACCTGCATTGCAGAGATCTCTCTGCGCTGGAAACTTTCCCGGGCTGCCGGTAGTCTAATTAAGTAGTGTGGTGCGCCTTTCTGGGATGAAATTCTTGCGATATTTTTCCGTTGTTCTAGCTTCTTTGCTTTGCTGTGCGGCGGTTTTTGCCGCCGAACCGGCCAAGCCGGTTGCGGTTTCCGCGAGCTCACCTTCTTCGGCTTCTACGGCGGCTGCATCGGCTGGAGCCTCCTCCGCGGTACTGCCCCCTGAGTTTTCGGGTTGGCAGATGAAGGGAGCGGTGTCGCGTAGCTCCGATCCTGCGGTCGCCGACCAAACGGATGCGGCTGTCCTCAAAGAGTATGGCTTCGTGCGGACGGAGAAGGCTGCGTATACGCGTGACGACGGGCGCAATCTGACCATTAAAGCCGCCGTGTTTGAAGATGCCAGCGGCGCTTTTGGCGCGTTCACTTATTACTGCTCCGAGGAGATGGGGGGCGAGACGATCGGCGGGCAGGCGGCATTTCAGAATAACCGCGTGCTTTTTTATCAGGGAAATGTGATGGTCGATGCGGTCTTCGACAAGATGAGCGTAATGTCGGCAGCGCAGCTGCGGCAACTGGCAGGACTGTTACCGGAAGTGGCCGACAACAAGGGCAAATTGCCTTCACTGCCCTCGCGACTTCCGAAGTCGACGCAGGAAAGACCACTTGAAAAAAATACGACGAAATACATTCTGGGTCCAGTTGCGCTTGACCGAATTGGATCGCCGCTGCCGGGCTTGATGGTGGATTTCAAGTCGGGTGCGGAAGTGGTGATGGGCAAGTATGCAGTGAATGCGGGCGACTCGACATTGATGCTGATTGAATATCCGACGCCGCAAATTGCGGCGGATCGATTGCGGCAGATCGATGCCGCGCATCAGGTTACGACGCAGCCGCCGGGAGTGACGCCAATCCTCGATATTGGTCCGTTCTTCGACACTCGCACGGGTCCGATTATTGTGATTGCCGCCGGGCCGCTTTCGAAAAGCGAAGCCCGCGCGCTTATGTCGGCGGTCAGTTATGAGGCCGATGTCACGTGGAATGAAAATACTTATGTGAGCAAGAAGGATAACCTGGCAAATTTCCTGTTCAACGCGATTGTTCTTTGCGGCATCGTTGTCGGGTTGGCGCTGGTTGCGGGCATCGCGTTTGGGGGCTTGCGATTGCTCATAAAACGGATTTTTCCCGACTCGATCTTCGACCGGCGCGAGGCCATGGAATTCATCTCGCTGCATCTCGAAGAGGAGCCGAAGCCGCTACCCAGGGAGCGGTAAGTGCCTCAATTCAAGGTCGTTAGCGTCGAAAAGAAGCGATTTAAGGCCATTTTGGAGTAGTTTGCCGATTTGTGGACGTACGCTGTAAATCATTGAAAACAGGACTATTTAAGTCACAAATTTTGCTTGACACTGTGGTTTTAAGGCTCATAAGATTCCCGCAGAAAGTTCTGATGGGTGAAACCTCCGTTGGAACTATTCTCCCTTGAAGAAAAGGCCGCCCAAGTTGCCGGGTGGCCTTTTCGTTTCTTAGATCAATTCTCAGTGAAAGCAGAGGTCGTGCCTTGCTCGCTGAGAACTATCTGAACTCTTCCGGCTTTCCGTTCGTACAATACTCCAGGTGACAGTGTGAGTTCGCAAGGAGATGCTATGTTTTGCGATCAATGTGGGGCGCAGTTGGTGGGCGGAGCGTCGCGCTGTGCACGCTGCGGCAAAACTGTTCTCGGGCTCATCGAGCTTCGGCGCAGCCGGGTTCGCGAGCACGTACGTCTGCTGGGCATTCTCTGGATGGCCTACTCGGCGCTGTACGCCGTCGCCGGAATTGTGGTGCTGATTGTGGCGCAGGTGATCTTCGGCGGCGCGTTCCATTTTCACAACGGCCCATCGCCCGAGGTTACGGTCTGGCTGCGGCCTCTTATGACCTGTGTCGGATGGTTGATTCTGGCGATCGCTTCGACTGGCTTCTTCACCGGCTGGGGCCTGCTGCAACGCGAGTCGTGGGCGCGAACCTTTGCGTTGGTCGCGGGCTTCGTGGCGCTGTTGCGCATCCCGCTGGGAACGGCGCTCGGAATCTACACGCTGTGGGTGCTGCTGCCAGCGCAATCCGATGACGAGTACAAAGCGCTGGCAGAGGCCGCATAGTGGGTCCTCGTTGTTGCGAGAGTCATTTGAAATAGAGGAATCATTGCAGGAATTTGAGGCTGACCTTAGAATCGGAAGCAGGCCGACGTAGCTCAGTTGGTAGAGCAGCCGATTCGTAATCGGCAGGTCATCAGTTCAAGTCTGATCGTCGGCTCCATTCTTTTCCCGTACGCGCTGGAGTTGACGACCTGACGATTACGCGACGAGGATTTCTTGCGCAAGGCGGACTGATTTCGATGGCGCTGGCCTTGCGCCGCGGAATGGGTCAGAACATGACTCCCACCCTTCCGCAAAGTGCGCGGAAGGATGGGGCACCCGCACCTGGTACGGGCCAAAACACGGGCCAGGGGATCTCTCATCCCGCTCCCGCTACGCTTCGCAAACAGCTAAATGCCAGTTCGCTGGCGCAATTTGTCGACCCGCTGCCGCTGCCGCAGACGATTCAGCCTGTCGGGCATCGGCCTAGCCCGGATAATCCCGCCGTTCAGCTTCCTTATTATCGCGTCGCGATGCGGCAGTTTGAGGCGAAGGTGCATCGCGATTTGCCGCCGAGTCGGCAATGGGGATACGCGTCGGCAACGCCCGGGCCGATTTTGGAGACGCGCAGTGGCCAAGGCTTGCTGGTGGAGTGGGTGAATGAGTTGCCGGAAAAGCACTTTTTGCCAATCGATCACAGCATTCATGGCGCCGAGGCGGATAAACCTGAAGTGCGGACGGTTGTGCACCTGCATGGCGCGAAGGCGGGGCCGAAGAGCGACGGGTATCCGGAGAGTTGGTTTGCGCCGGGCAAGTCAGCCGTTTGTCACTATCCCAATCGGCAGGACGCGGCGATGCTTTGGTACCACGATCACGCGCTGGGCATAAACCGTTTGAACATTTTCGCGGGACTGCTGGGCGCGTTTTTTGTGCGCGACGAAGTTGAAGACTCGTTGCGTCTGCCTCGCGGCAAGTTCGAGATCCCTCTGATCATTTATGACCGGCTCTTCGATCTCGATGGACAACTGAATTATCCGGTGTCGAGCGATCCGAAGTCGCCGTGGGTGCCGGAAGTTTATGGCGACGCAGTCCTCGTGAACGGCAAGATTTTTCCTTACCTCGACGTCGAGCCGCGGAAGTATCGCTTTCGCGTGTTGAATGGATCGAATGGCCGCGCCATACATTTGACGTTCAGCGGCAGTCAGACGCAATGGTTTCCGAAGTTTCATCAGATTGGCAGCGATCAGGGGCTGCTGGCGGCGCCGGTTGACTTGACGCGCGTGCGATTGTCGCCGGGCGAGCGCGCGGACCTAGTCTTTGATTTCTCGGAGTATGCCGGAAGCAATCTTGTCGTCAGGAATGACAACTTCAACATGATGCAGTTTCGCGTGGCCGCGAAAGGCGCGCGCGACGAAAGCGCTTTGCCCCAGACGTTGAGGCCGGTTCCGAGGACGGCCGAAACAGCCGCGGTCAAGACTCGTATGTTGACGTTGATGGAAGTTGACGATGCCAGGAAGCGGCCGGTAAGGTCGCTCCTAAATAGCGCTCACTGGAGCATGCCGGTCACCGAGAATCCGGTGCTCGATTCGGTGGAGATATGGAATTTCATCAACCTTACGAATGATGATCATCCCATTCACCTGCACCTGGTGAAGTTTCAGATTCTTGACCGTAGACCGTTCAACGTTAATGACTACTCGACCACCGGCGAATTGAAATATCTCGGGCCAGCGGTGGCACCTGATCCGGCAGAGGCTGGCTGGAAGGACACGGTGCGCGCCGACCATGGCATGGTGACGCGCATCATTATTCGTTTCGAAGGATTTACCGGCCGCTATGTGTGGCACTGCCACATTCTCGAGCACGAGGACAACGAGATGATGCGACCGTACGATGTTGTTGAGCAGCCGTTAGTCGTTAGTCGTTCGCGGTTACATGGTTAACCATGAATGATCCGCCATCTGCAAACGTCGACGACTAACGGCCAGCGACTATCGACGAACGACGTTTCTACGGCAAAGTGTCATAACAATTCCCGGTCCCGTCGCTAGGCGGATTTTGCGGCGGCGTCGTCCACGGGGGATTGGCGAAATCGAAAAAGTCGGTCATGTCGCTGGTGCCACTCCAGCCATCGCGGGCATTCAAGGGTTGGAGGTTGAAGCGCTCCTCGACCAGCTTGAGCCAAGCGGAGGAATCGGTCTGGACGTGCGAAACATAACCCGCTTTGGTGAACGGCGAGACCACGACTACGGGGACACGAAAGCCGTAGCGGGTGAAATCGCCAGGAGGGTCGTAGGGCGGCGTGCTGTGCGTGAGCGCCGCGAAAGTGCAACCGGGATCAGTAGCGCTGGTGCAAAGGTCCACCGGCTTGATGCCATCCGGACTGGGAACATTGGTTGGAGGAACGACGTGGTCGTAGAGACCTCCGGCTTCGTCGAAGGTAAAAATCAGTACGGTCGATGACCACTCCGGGCCATTCATCACCGCATTGATCAGCTGTTCCGTCTCAGCCACGCCGTCTTGTATGTTGGCGGCCGTCCCGTCGGGTTTCTCGTCCGCGTCGGGCTTGTCGATGAAGGTAACCGAGGCGAGATTGCCGCTTTGTGCATCCGACAAAAACTGGGAAAGCGACGGATCGTTGACCACATTCGTGCTGCCGTAACGATCCATGAAGCCGGAGAACACAGACGCGTAGGTGTATCCTTCGGGTAGTTCGGTGTAGATCTTCCACGAAACGCCGGCGGTTTGCAGGGAATCAAAAATAGTCTTCGATTGGATCGCAGGTTCGATTCCACCCACATAAGGATAGGCGTAGCCGCCTGAGGTCGCGCCCATCAAATAATAACGATTGGGTTGGGTGCGAGTTGGGGCGGGCGCAAACCAGTTGTCGGAGGTGGCGAAGTTCGTCGCCAACCAGTAGTGGTAGGGGAGATCCGAGCCGGTGTAGTAGCCCATGGCACGGATGCCTTGCACATCATTTTCGCCATTAGCGATAGCGGCACTGGCAGCACTTACGACGAAGCCATCCGAACCAGGTGTTGGGAGGCCCAAAGTGCCCGGGCTGTTGGAACTCGGGTTCTCCAAATTGAAATCCCAATGCCCAACAATCCAGTCGGGACTGAGGCCATCAATGCAGGCGGTTATCAGGTGAAAGGAATAGATCGGAGTCGTAGGCACGCCTTGAGCGTTCGGGGACTGGTTCATGGCGGTGCATGGCGTAGTCCACGGCGTCGCGCCACCGGTGGAGGGGCTGCAATCCTCCGGCAGACCATTGACGTCGGCCGCTAGATTAAACGGCGGCGCGGTGCGATAGTCGTTCAATTTGCCGAAATAATGGTCGAAACTGCGGTTTTCTTCGGCCAGGAAGATGATGTGCTTGATCGAACTCAGATTGGGTGGCGGAGGCGGTGGCGGGTTACCGCCGCCGCCTCCTCCTGAGGTTCCAGCGCAGCCCGTAGAGGCGGCGACGATCGTCAGAACGATTAAAGTCAGCAAACCAGGGGACAAGTAACGAAGCGTGGCGCGTCTCATACCAGTACCTCCAAGAAATCTAGAACTTAAACCGCAAGTCCCACCCCTCCCCGTTGTTTTGGAACGGGTGGGCCCGCGGCCGAAGAAATCATTACTTACCGGCAGCCGCCGCATTCACGACCTGTTCTGGGCCGTGATAGCGAGCGAGATGGGGGATCATCGGCGTTACTTCGAACGCCAACTTGTCCCGCGCCGACTGCAGGGGCACGGCCTTGCTCTTATTCATTTGGACGCTATCGTCCCATGGGTCGATCTTGATCCGGCTGCCCAAGGGAAGAGCCGCGATCTGCGTGACGTCGGTAGTCTGCAGCGCGGGCGCGGATTGGAGCAGTGCGCTCATGCGCAAAACGCTGTCACCCTTCGCCATGCGACTGCCGAACTCAGGCGTGATCAGCGACGACAGTTGTTTGGAGTGAGATTCGAGAGCGCGCAGGAAAAGGCCGGCGTTCTCGAGTTTGTCTTTGTAAGGCGAATTCTGCAGGAATTCGAGCGCCTTCTTATCCGCTGCTTCTTCCTGGGCCGGATTGCGCGACACCTGGATGCGGCGGAACGTATCTTCGTCGGGGAAAACCATGCGATCGCCAAAGGCATACTTGGTATCGAGACGATGGTCGAGAACAATGTGGCCGAGCTCATGAGCCAGGACCATCGCCAGCGCGGCCTCATCCGGCAACACGTCGAGCAGTCCGCGGCTGATCACGATGGTGTGACCCAGGGTGAAGGATTCGAGCGGCGTAGTAAGCAGGACGCGCGCCCGGACCTCGGGCTCGATGTCGAGCTTGTTGGTAACTTCGATGTTGTTGATGACCGTCTGCAAGACTTTCGAGACGTCGCCGTCGGGGGCCAAGAGTCCTGCCCGTTGCAAGCGATCAAGCACGTCGTCTTCGGCTTCGCGCTCCCATTTGTGAGAACTCTCCACAGGAACAATCTCGTTCGCGCCTCCAGTCTGATCGGCGACATTCGAGGCTGAATCCACTTCGACCGAGGTGAACTCGTCGGTGTCGGTGGGCAGCTTCAGGTTGTATCCCCATAGGCGCGTCTGGCTGCGCATCGCCAGCTTGCGGAACAGGGCATACTTCGCGTCCGACTCTTCGCTATAGACAAACGCGGGCAGCCATACTCCGGGGCGCATGTTGGTGCGCCAGCTATCAAAGTGAAAATAGAAATTCAGGCGGCCTTGGGGAAGATACGTGCCGTTAAAGCGGACGATGGTGTAATCCTGATCTTCGACCCAGATGCGACCGAGGAAGTGTGCTCCTTTTACCTTCCGCTTCGGCGATACATCGAAGACGAGGGTGCGCACGTCGCCGAGGAATTCCTGGTGGAGAAATTTCAGGTCATAGTTCTGCTGGTCAAAGCCGTAGATGTAGACCATCTGCATGAAGCCGAGAGCAACGTAGTTCATCTTGTAAAAGCCGTTTAGCTTTTCCAGAATCTTGCTGCGCATCGACTTCGAGTTCTTCTGGAAGGACAAGTCTTCCAGGCCCTTGTGCATGATCAGGCGTCCGATGAAGTACTTATCGCTCGTCGGCAGCTGTCCGAGTTGGTCATCGCTCTTGTAGTCCTGGATATAGGTCTCGACCATCGGAGTGTAGGATTTCAGGTCCTGTACGAACTTGGCTTCGCGATAGAAAATGCGGTCGGCCACTTCATTCTTCGGGCGCTGGCTATCCTGGGGTGCGGCCGCGTTCGGCTGCACATCATCCGACGCCCACAAGCCGGCGGCGGAGAACAGTAAAAGTGCTATTGCAATCTTTTGAATATGCATACGGGACCTGCTCATTTGGGAAAAACCTCCGATCAAAACTCCCTCTCCAACCATGCCACGCGTTGCTGCCGCACTGGAACCCGAGCAGAAACGTCGGAAGCAGTCGCACGCATAACAAACCCCGGCAAAAAAAACGAATGCCGGCAAACTTGCTTCCAGAACTCGGAAACTTCGAGCTCGGACGATCTACTTACGATGCGTTATTGGGTGAAGGAACCGGCGGCCGGGTTGCCGCTGTCGACGCGCAATTTTCTATCGAGTTTTTCGTCTACTGCAAAGTAATCGGCTAACTACTGCAAATTACTCATACGCCAACCCATAACAAGCGAGCAGACTCTAAGTTTGAGCCGGGGGAGAGAATTATGAAAAAACGGATCGGAATAGTCTTTGGGACTCGTCCGGACGCAATCAAAATGGCCCCAGTGGTCCTCGAACTCAGAAAACATCCAGACGAATTTATTCCGATAGCGATCTCGACCGGCCAACACCGGCAGATGCTCGATCAGGTGCTGCAGGTATTTGATGTGCGCACCGACATTGAGCTCGATCTCATGCGCCACAACCAGACGCTCAACGGATTGACCCGGCGCATCCTCGAGTCGATGGATACACTGCTGGCTGAAAATCCGCTCGATTGTCTTCTTGTACAGGGTGACACGACGACCGCGTTTGCGGCAGCTTTAGCCGCCTTCTATAGAAAGGTTCCGGTAGCGCACGTCGAAGCGGGCCTGCGCAGCCACGACATCTATCAGCCTTGGCCGGAAGAGGTGAACCGTCGCCTGGCCGCCGTCGTTACGCAATTGCACTTTGCGCCGACTCCGCTGGCCGCGGAGAACCTGCTCGCCGAAGCGATTCCATCTCAGGATGTGGTGACCACTGGCAACACGATTGTCGATGCCGTGCACAAACTTCTCGAGATGCAGAGCATTGAGCATCCGCTTCCGCAAGGAGTGCCTGACGACGGATCTCCGTTAGTGTTGATGACTTCACATCGCCGCGAGTCGTGGGGCGTGGAGCTGGAGAACATTTGCGATTCGATCCTGGAACTCGTCGAGCGCTTTCCGCATATCCGCGTCATCTATCCGGTGCACCTGAATCCGAATGTGACTTCGACGGTGGAAGCGAAATTAGCGAATCGCGATCGCATTCACCTGATTCCGCCGGTCGATTACTTCCAGTTTCTGTCATTGCTGCGCCGCTGCTATTTGGTGCTCACCGATTCTGGCGGAGTGCAAGAAGAGGCGCCGATTTTCCACAAACCGGTGCTCGTGTTGCGCAAAGTTACTGAGCGGCCAGAGGCTTCGCGGTTGGGTATGGCCAAGATCGTCGGAACCTCGCGCCAAGCGATTGTGCGCGAAGCATCGCGGCTTCTGAGTAATGAACATGCCTACAAGTCCATGGCCGAGGGCGAGTGCCCTTATGGCGACGGGCGCGCGGCCTCGAGAATTGCGACCGCATTGTCGCGTTGGCTGGATGGTGAACGCCCGGTGCTGCATGACTCGGAGCAGTTCCAAGGTGCGGGGAGTGGCGAACAAGTTCCGATGGACTCCGACGAACTCGTGGGACAAACAATGGAAGTCGGTGGGGAAGAATTGGCTGGCCAGGCAGAAGGACGCGGTGAAGATGTATGTTAATGCTTTTATTTCGCGCGATTTTACTACTCATTTGTATCTACACATTCCGTCACTATTACTTCACGTTCAATCGTCTTTTCGCTAAGCAGCGGCATCCCTATGTGGATTTGGAGAGTGCTGCGTGGCCAGAGATCACCGTATTAATCGCCGCGCACAATGAAGAGGCGGTGGTTGCCGACATCATGAAGGCGCTACTCGAGGCGGATTATCCCAAAGACAGGATGTCCATCATCCCGGTCAATGACCGGTCGACGGATCGCACGCGCGAGATTATCGACGCCTTTGCCGAGCAGCATCCGAGCATCGAGCCCTTCCACCGGGTGGGCGGAAAGCCGGGCAAGGCGGCCGCTTTGAAGGATGCGATGACGCTGGTGAAGACCGAGGTCGTGCTGATTTTCGACGCGGATTATATTCCCGGCAAAGCGCTGTTGCGGCAGTTGGTGGCGCCGTTCTTTGATCCGGAGATTGGCGCGGTAATGGGACGCGTGGTGCCGCTCAACGTGGGCAAGAAGTGTCTGACGCGCCTCCTGGATCTGGAGCGTTCTGGTGGTTATCAGGTTGATCAGCAGGCGCGCATGAATCTGCACCTCGTGCCCCAGTATGGCGGAACGGTTGCCGGCGTGCGCAAGAGCGCGCTCGAGGCAATCGGCGGCTGGAATGAGAACGCTTTGGCGGAAGATACCGATCTGACCTACCGCCTTCTCATCGCTGGATGGAAGACCGCTTACGAGAATCGGGCTGAGTGCTACGAAGAAGTTCCTGAGCGCTGGCCTGTTCGGGTGCGGCAGATTACGCGCTGGGCCAAGGGCCACAACCAGGCGATGGTCAGCTATATCGCGCGCACGGCGAGATGCCCGGGTCTCGGATGGTTCGAGCGCATTGACGGCCTTCTGCTCCTGGGTGTGTATCTCATGGGGCCGGTGCTGCTATTGGGATGGGTGCTGGCGGTCGTCCTCTTCTATACCGGCGCGCAAATCGGCGGCGGCTTGACGGTGCTGGCTCTGGGCGCTTTCACCACGCTGGGAAATTTTGCCGCGTTCTTTGAGATTGCGGCGGCGGCGCGCCTCGACGGTTCACGGCAAAGAATTCGTCTGTTGCCCCTGACGCTCTTCGGTTTCATTGTGAGCCTGATCAGTGTTTCGCAAGCGGCGCGGCAGCAGGCGCATGAAAGTCTGTTTGGAAATCTCTTCGGTAATCACGAACTGGTCTGGGACAAGACTGAACGTTCGCGCACGGCGCCGGTGCTCGACGACGCGTTATCACCCACTGCTCCTGCATTGAGGGAGTCTGTCTAATGTTGCCGTGGGCTCCGCTCGCGTTGACCGCGGTCACGGCGGTTATGGTCATGGTGCCGATCACTCCCGCTTTGTACGAGTTGTGGAAGCGGGGGGATGCGTCTCCGCTGCCTACCTCGCGCCATGATGCACGGATCGCGAACTTTGCCGACGTCTTGCGTACGCGGCTGGAACCTCTGCGCGCGCAAATGGAGCGCTGCCGCGCGGAACGCGAAGTCTTGCGAACCTCGCTGGCGGGGATGGAGATATTGATCGTAGGGGCAGAAAACTTCGATTTTGATCCGCAGCAGACGCAAGGCATCTCGACATTGATGTTCAGCGATGCGGCGCACATTCCTGCTGGCCAAGTTGTTGATGCCGATGTGTACGCCGACGGCCCTATCGATTTAGGAGAAGGCGCCGCGCTGCGTGCAGCGGTGGGAAACGACGACATCATTCTCGGGAAAAATAGCACTGTCCTGCGCTGGCTTCACGGCAGCGGCAACATTTATCTGCGCCCCGGAAGCAGCGTCTATGGCCGCCTTTCGGCCGGTCAATCGATACGCCTCGAGCGCGGCTGCGCCTTCCAGCACATGCATGCTCCGCAGATCCTCACCATTGATTCCGACAATACCCGCACCCTCGCCACTTCAGGGGCACACGTTTGCCAGGCCCGGAAAGATTCACAGGAGGATCCGGAGAATGCGGAGATGGGCGATATATTCGCGTTGTCACGGCCGCGGCTGCGAGTTGAGGGTGACTTCGTATTGCCTCCCGGCGAGACGCTCAATGCCAATGTCATCGCCACCGGCGAGCTTCATATCGGGCGCGGGGCGCGCCTTCTCGGTAGCGCGAAGAGTTACAAGGACACGGTGATCGACGAGGACGCCTGCGTACACGGCAGCATCGTCTGCGGCGGAACGGTGTGGCTTGGTCCGCGCACGTTTGCGGCGGGGCCGGTGATGGCGGAATCCGATGTTTTAATTGCCCGCGGCGCGCGAGTCGGCGAACCAGATGCGCCGACGACGATTTCCTCCATTGGCGCCAACATCGCCGCCGGTTGCCAGTTGCATGGCACAGTCTGGGCACGCGTACGGGGAACCATCGAGGCTTAATGCCTATCCGACCAGCAGGGTGCAGGATAGGCTCGCGCCGTGACCGGCGCTCTTGTGTGCCCGCCGAATTTGTAATCATCTCGGTTGTAGCGTTGGTTGCATTACTCGGCCCGGGAGTACAGGCGGAGGCCGCGACTGCCTTTGATCCTTCAACCTTTCAGGCTCCGGATGGCGCGATCACGCTGACGCGGGGCGGCAACTATGTCGAGCCGTACTTTGCTACCAAAGCGCTGCTCGTCGCGCAGGACGGCGGGTTGGACATTCGCGGAGCGGCGCAGGCCTGGATCGATTGGACCTTGCCACGGCAGCGGGCGGATGGACTGTTCCGACGCTTCTGCCGTGCGGCCAGGAATGCGAGCGCGAATCCTAATACAAACTATGCGTGGCGCGATTGCGCGGCGGCCGATGCCGACGATTCCATGCTCGCGCTGTGGATGCAACTGCTTTACCGCATGGCGCCATCGACGGGCATGCCAGCAGAGTGGCAACGCAGCCTCACGCTGGCTTCGAAGCAACTGGCAAAACTGCGCAACGGTCGGCTGGGCGTGTATCACGTCTCGCGCCTCAATCATGTGGCGCTGTTCATGGACAACATCGAGGTTTATGCCGCGTTGAGAGATGTGGCTCGCGGGCAGTCGCGTTTGCACGATCCAGCCGCGGCTGCTACGGACGCCCGTGCGCATCAACTTGATGCCGCGATCCAGCGGATTTTCTGGGACCGTCGCACCGGACGCTTTCGTCCTTCGATGCAGAAGAGCAGGCCGGCTTTTTACCCCGACGTTGTGGCGCAAGTCTATCCCTGGCTGGCGGATGTGAGTGGCCCGGGGCAGGATCCGCGGCAGGCGTGGCAACGGTGGAGACAGACGTTCGGCGCGGGCTGGATTGAGCGGCGTTATGACACAAACCCGTGGGGCTTGGTCGCCCTGGCTGCCGAGAAGCTGGGAGACGCGAAATCGGCGGCGTGCTGGACATCCCAATCCGACTCGCTGCGCGGCGGCAACTCATGGAATGTGCTGGAAGAAGCGGTGTGGCAATCGCTGCGAGCGCATTTTCCACAGGCTCAGGTACTTGATCCCCAGGCCTGTTCCGACATCTGGGATCCGCAGGAAAGCCCAACCGCGAATGGGGCCCCCGGCATCCAAGTACAACAATGAAAAAAGGGGCCAAGTACGTGTGCGTCGCGATGCTCGCGCCGCTGTTGCTTTTCGCCGTCGGATATATGCATCGGCGCGACAGCAGCATGTCAGGCAAGGGCGCGGACACGTTGCTTCTGCTATTGCCGGACTCGGTCGACGCCAACACTCTTGACGTGCGCGAATGGCTCGATGCCGCCAGCGAAGAAGGCCTCCACCTGCAGCCGATTCACGATTCCGACTTCCTCGATCCGCTGGCGGCCGTTCATGCCGCGGGAGTCATCATCCCGGATCAACTTCACCGCTCAGCCAATGACGTGCTAATTGGTGAGTTGTATCGCTATGTGCGCGCTGGTGGAAATCTCATGGTGGTCTATGACGCCTGCACTTGGGATCTGAACGGGCGTTTCCCTCCGGGGGATTCTCGCCTCTCAGGACTGGTAGGTATCCGCTACTCTCTCTACGATTTATATGACACGAAGACGATGGAGTCGGCACAAATTACCGGCACTGCTGCAGCGATGCAGGAACTCGGTATTCCACCTGGAAGTTCCGTCCCGGTTAGTGGCGATGGAGGCAAACTGGCGCGCTGGCGTCCGGTGGCGGAGCGCGATGCCGCGACAAGCCGATACGCTTTTTCCGCTTATCAATATGGCGACGTGAGCTACCCCGTTTTTCGAACCGCGGGCAACTTCGACGGCGAGGTCTTGCTGAAATCGAAGCGCGCGGTGGCCGCTGGCTATCGCCAGGAAGAACTCGGGCAAGTGCTGTTTGTGAATCTCCCCCTGGGATATTTAGCGTCGCGCACCGATGGACTGTTGCTGCATTCTTTCCTGCATTTTTTTGGCGTTCACATGCTGGGCCTGCCTTATCTGGCGTCGGTTCCCGACGGCGTGGGTGGACTGGTTTTCAACTGGCACATCGATGCGCATTCATCGTTAAAGCCTTTGAAGACGCTAGCCGACGAGGGCGTTTTCGATCATGGGCGGTTCTCGATTCACATTACGGCAGGACCCGACGTCGACGCTTTTGGCGATCACAAGGGACTCGACGTTGCCCACGATCCGGAAACGCAGAAATGGATCCACTATCTTCTGGCGCACGGACAGGAGATTGGCAGTCACGGCGGCTGGATTCACAACTACTTCGGTGACCACGTCAGCGACGACAACGAAAGTCAATTCGAAAAATACCTGGAGTTGAACAAGGACACACTGGAACGCGCCACTGGCACTCACATCACCGAATACTCCGCGCCGGTGGGCAATCAGCCCGCGTGGGTGACGCGCTGGCTGGAACGCCATGGAGTTGTAGCCTACTACTTCACCGGCGACGCCGGTCTGGGACCGACGCGCGTCTATCGCGACGGTACGCGCGACGGCCCTAACATTTGGGGTTTTCCTATTCTGCACATGGGCAAAGAGGCCAGCCTGGAAGAGATGGGCTTCGATGATGTGCCGGTGGGTGCCGTCCGCGAATGGCTGCTGGCGGTAACTGACTTTACCGTTCGTCAGCACGCGGCGCGTCTGGTGTATGCGCACCCCTTCGGAGCGGAACGTTTCTTCGGCACGCTGCGGACCTGGCTCGACAATGCCGATGCAATGGAAAAAGAAGGCCGCTTCCGCTGGTACACCATGACGGATCTGTCGGGCTTTCTCACGCAGCGCGACACGGTGCGCTGGACGCTGCTTCGGAATTCCGGGGGCAAGGTCACGTTGACGGCCTCGCATCCGAAGTCGCTCGCTCATCAGACATGGGTTTTCCCGCAGGAATACTACGGCGACGCCCGAGTAGTGGGAGGCAACGCGGCGATTCGAGTGGAGGATGGAATGGTTTTTGTCGATGCCGGCGAGGGCCGGCAATTGAGCATTGAGTTCAAATTGCGGCGGGATCCCTGGAGGTCGCGGGGAGAAGCGGTTGAGGCAAAACGATGAAGCAAACGCTGCTTCTCGTGTGGTTGCTGTCGTGTGCTTTGGCTGGCGCACAGATAAATTCCAATAGCACCGCCGCGCCGGGGTCGAGCCTTCCAGGATTGGGGGCCCTGACATTGGGCATGGAAGGGCCGGGATATATCGAAGTTGGTGGCAGCCATAGCTCGCTGACCGACGGCTATGCTGACTGGAATGACTTCTATACGCGAGGCGTGATCTCGGGCGGCCGCAATACGCTGACGGGAGAAGTCACACGCGAGGCAAGATTCGGGGATAGCGGCTGGTTTGGAAATGTCGATCTGGTGCGCACCCTGTCGGAGAACTGGTACGCGGAAGGTTCGGTGGGCGGCAGCGTCGGAGGTTTTTTTCTGAACAAGTTTCAGACCACCGGACTTATCAGCCGCAAGCTACTTCCTCGCCGGCAGCTTGTCGCCACAGTGGGCATTGGTTTTGATCAAAGCAAAACGACGGATAGTGACATACGCGGCCAGGTGGGAGCTGCGTACTACTTTCAACATCCGCTCATACTCCAGGGTGGCTTCATGTGGACACACGCCAACCCGGGAGACATTCTCGCCCGCACGCAGTATCTGGCGGGCACGTGGGGCCACGAGAAGGAGCACTTCCTTTCGCTCCGCTACGAGTGGGGTCGCGAAGGATATGAAGTCATTCAACGCCCATCGGGTCAGACTCCGTTTTTCAATGTGGCGCTGGATTTTCCTGAGCATACGGTTACCGGAACCTGGCGGCAATGGATCGGCCCGAACTGGGGGCTGAACTTCAATCTCGAGCAACATCAGGAACCGGCTTATCACCGCCTGGGAGGAACCTTCGGTGTATTCCTCGATTTCTAGGTTGGAAGCTCAGGCGCAACAGGAAGAAAAGAGGCTGCCGCCGGCCCTCGACGCCATCCGTCAGCGGGGCTGGCGCGGAGGCTTGATTACACCACACCGAGCCTTCGTTCGCCTGCACCTTGGCGCCCGGCAAATTGTGGAGAGTGTGGTTCTCGCTTTTATAGGAACAGCCACGTGGATCGCCCTGCTGCCGGCGGTGGGTCGGCTGTGGGGGCACATCCTGGCGTTCTGGGGAAGACAACTCGGATTGAAAAGCGATGTCATCCTGGTTCCGCAGGGATGGGGTAGTCACATTCATTTCGCGCTGCCGTGCTTTGGCCTGTCCGCCGGACCAGCCACCGGCACGGCGTGGTGGATCACTACAGGGGTGACGATTCTGGCCTTCACGGCCAGTTTTCTGCTGACCGAGGAAGCTTTACCTTGGGCCTACCTGCTCCGGGTTTTTTGCCTGTTGCAGGCGACCGCCCTGGGATACTTCGCCATCGCCTCGGCCCGTTTCCCGCACGACTTGCCGGGGTACACGGTCAGCATGTTGGTCTTCAGCTGCGTTCTGATCGGGCTGATCCCGGTGCTGTATGGCTTTACTTTCTATCTGCTCGACTTCACGTTTGCCCAAAAGATTTTTCTGACCCTGGCGACGGTCGCCCACCTCGTACTCTTTGTGCCGCAGCAATATATGCTGCACGTGTACTTGCTCCACGGGTCGGTGCTGTTTATGCCGGTCCTTTATTTTGTCTTCGGCCCATTCTTGGATATCCTTGTATTCATTGGGTTTTACTCCTGGGGAATGAGCTGGAAAGGGCGAAACCTGCTGGAGGTTTAGTCCCAAAATAAGGGTCGCCGCTTCCTGTAAGAGCCTCTCTTCCTTCCTTTCCCCCGCCGGTTTCTTGCTCCCTGCCTGTGGCACCCCTATTTCGATGAACTTCCTATTCGTTCCAGCTATTTCCGGGGGACTGCCTCCGTGATAAAAAGTTAATTCGTTTTCACTGGGAACACGCGCTAAGGTTCCCATACGTGTAAGCCCTAAATTCCGCCCCGGTTTTCCAAAAACTTCAGTAATACCCCATGAACTTCCTATTCTGCGTCAATACAGGAACTCCTGTATTTTAGCGCTACAAACCCTGTAGCAAGCCTGAGTGCGTAGACGTACCAGACGCTTCTCCTAGGGCAAATCCCTGATACGCGTTGGAGGTTCATCTTGCAAAACCAATGTTCCCGTTTGCTTCCGGACAATTTTTGGGCCGGAGCTTGGAAATCTCCCCGAATCCCGGCTGCCCGCCAGGGCAGGCTGCCGCTCAACCTGCTTCGCCGGGTTGCGGTGGCAACGATTCTGGTGACCGCTGCGCTTGGCCAGAACGCCAAATTACTTGCGAGTGTTGGGGTCAATATTACGTCTCCGTCAGCGGGAGCGACGGTCGCCTCGCCAGTGCAGTTTGTAGCCTCGGCTACAGCGCCCGCCGGGCGGGTGATCGACGCGATGCGCATTTACGTCGATAGCCAGGATGCTTATACGGTCGACGCTTCAAGTATCAACACCTCATTGGCGCTAGGCACGGGCACGCATAACATCAACATGCAGGCTTGGGATAATACGGGCGCTGTTTATGTCAAGGCCATGAACATTAGGGTCGGCTCGTCGGGGCCGTATGAGGAGAATTTCAATGCGACCTCGCAATGGGTGTCGCAGTTTTCGCAGGCGGACGGAGCAATTCTTTACGTTCCGGGCCAGATTGAGCCTTATTTCGCCAATATCGGCGCCATCGGCATGACCAAGGATCCGAATCGCATGCCCGAAGTGGTGGCCTGGATGAACTGGTATGTCAGCCACCTCAATTGGCCGGACAAGTGGGGCCTCTACGGCACGATGTATGACTACACCGTGAGTAACGGCGTCGAAACGCCCACCTACACCGCCGACTCGACGGACTCTTACGCTGCCACCTTTCTCACGCTGGCGTGGAACGCGTGGAAGAGCGGCGATGCGAATGCGCGATCGTACATTTCGAGCATTGCCTATCAACTCGATGTGGTCGGTGGAGTGCTGATCCAGACGCAGCAGAGCGATGGCCTGACCTGGGCCCGCCCCGACTACCAGATCAAGTACCTCATGGATAATTCCGAAGGCTTCCGCGGACTGAGCGATCTCTCGTCGCTCTTCAAAGCCCTCGGCGATTCCGCAAAATCTGCTTACTACGCTGCCGCCGCGACCTCCATGCAAAACGGCATTCTGAGCATGTGGATGAACGGCAACTGGGCGGTCTACAAGAACTGGTACGGCAATTTCATTCCGCCCAACATGGGAACGTGGTACGCCGACGCCAGTTCGCAGATTTTCCCGGTGCTGATGGGCGTAGTGAGCTCCTCCGACTCGCGAGCGCAGCAAGCTTATGCGGCGCTGAACGCGGCGTGGCCGGGCTGGCCAGAGTTGTCGTTTAATTCGCAGGATCCATTCCCATGGTGCCTGGTAGTGGTGGGCGCTGCAGCCATGGGAGATCAATCTCGCGTATCCACTTACATCAACACGGTTCAGAACCAGTATGTGAATACGGGCTTCCCTTGGCCGTTTTATAACGCTGAGGCGGGCTGGTTCATGCGCGCGAATAATTACATGCTGGGCCGCGGTCTCTAACCGCGGATTAGCAGGAAACTCTCAAGGGTTCACTCCTGGAAGGACTGGTTCGGCCTCACGGCATTGACTGCGGAAGGCTGAACCAGTCCGGTTTTGGCGGGGGCCTGCTAATGAAAGCGATATCCGGATTTGGGCGTGCAGCGGTAGACTCGACCCCGATCCGGATTGACTCCGGCGTCGCAGCGCGCCCAACTCAAGAAAATTGATGGTCCCAGCGGAAAGATAATGGTTTGTCCGTTGAGGTCTGCTTGAATGCTTACGCTTTCCGCGGCCGCGGGCAGCGTGAAGGAGAGGCTCTCTCCAAAGATGACGGGATAAGACCATCGTTCGCTTTGCGTCATCATGTGCCGAAAGACTTCCGCCTCTAAGAGAAAAGTAGCAGTGTCGGACCAATCACGAGCCGCGACGGTGATGATTTGTCCGCCTTGCGAGAAGTGGTCGGTCTCAATCGTGGTGAAGGGGCACGGTCCGGCGATGCAGGAGGCGCGAGCGTCGCGAAATTCGTTTCCTGTGCCGGCATCCAAAGTCGCCGAGCCGATGGCTGCTTTCCATTTACCGTCGGGCGAGCAGGGACGGTCTCCGTCGCACGGGACGTTACCCTTATTCTCAACCTCGAAAGTTTTCACCGCGCTGCCGACGTTGAGTTCGGTCATGCCCTTGACGGTATAACGCACACGCACGTTGGTGACATTAACGCCTGGCTGATCCTTCGTCGCAGGGCTATTGGGGAGCGGTGCAAGATGAACCACGTAGAGCTTGTTGGCGACGATATCGTTGAGGTCCAACGGGCGGTACTGCGCCGCGCGAAAGGACAAAATGACGGGATGGCCCTTGCGAATTGGCTTGCGCAGCCTGAGCAGAAAAAATCCGGAGGAATCAGTTTTGGCATCTCCGGCAGCGAGATCGCCGGCAGAAATGGTGACGCCGTCGATGGGCAATTGTTTTCGCGGGTCCGAATCCTGGATTAGCACTGCCCCACGAAGCGAGATCGCTTTTTGCCGTTGCCAGTAAATCAGCCCGCCGGTGACGGCAAGTATGACCACAACCAGCACAGCGATCCAGGATTCGATTTTGTGGGTCCGAGTCATGCTCGCGATCATCGATAATATTAAATTAATATGATGAAGGCTTGAGTTGATCCGTTCCACTGATCTCGCCAATGCGGGATTTTCGTTTAGGGTGAATCTAGAATCGTGGGGTTGAGGTTTTGACCGTCGAGGGTGGAATTGGCTGCACCGTTTTCGGCTAGCCGTGAAGAAAATATGCCAACGCATGACTGATTCGAAACTTAACTTAGTTTCGCGGCGGCAACTTCTGCGTCAGGTTGTGGGCACTACTCTTTGCCTGCCGTTCGCAAAATTTTTGCCGGCGCAGACGGCTGCGTCCAATGGCAGTGCAATTACCTCGGCTCTATCGCCGGAGGATGATCAGTTCTTGAGCGAGGTCGAGGCCGGAAGCTTTCTTTTTTTCTGGGAACAGGGCAACCCGAAAACCGGAATGGTGAAGGACCGCTGTAATGTTCATAGTAATGATCAAAACGATCAAAAAGGTGCGTCCAGCATTGCCGCCACGGGCTTCGGTCTTACGGCTCTCTGCATCGGAGCACAACGCGGATTCATCTCGAACGACGATGCGCTGGAGCGCGTATTCGCAACCCTGCGTTTCCTGTGGAAGAAGCTGCCTAACCACCGCGGATTTTTCTATCACTTCGCCAACCCGGAAACTGGGGAACGCATGTTCGACTCCGAGGTGTCTTCGGTGGACACCGCGATTTTGTTATGCGGAGTTCTGACCTGCCGCGAACACTTCCGTCATCCGGGAGTCGCAGAGCTGGCGAATCTGATTTTCAACCGCGTGGATTGGACTTGGCTATCAGAAGATACGTCGCTGCTCACCCATGGCTGGACGCCGGAGGTCGGATTTCTTTCCTCGCGGTGGGATTACTACAGCGAGCTGATGATGATGTACCTGCTGGGCATGGGATCGTCGGCTTACCCGCTGAAGGCGGAAACCTGGAACGCCTGGAAGCGTTTAACGTTTGAATACGACGGCATGCGATACATCGGTTCGTTCGCGCCGCTGTTTGTGCATCAATACTCGCAGGCGTGGTTTGATTTTCGCGACAAGCGCGACAAGTTCGCGGACTATTTTCAGAATTCCGTGACGGCCACGGAAGTTCATCGCCGTTTCTGTATCGAGCTCAGCAAGCAGTTTCCGGATTACAGCGATGATTTGTGGGGAATCACTGCGTCCGACTCTCAGCAGGGTTATGTGGCGTGGGGTGGACCTCCCGCAACCGGACCGATTGACGGCTCGATTGTTCCGAGCGCGGCCGGTGGATCGTTGCCATTTCTGCCCGCGGCCACATTGCGCGTTCTAAGGAACATTCGAAGCCGCTACCCCGCCGCCTGGAACAAATACGGCTTCGTCAACGCATTCAATCCGCTCAAAAACTGGTATGACACCGACGTGATCGGGATCGACACCGGCATCATCTTATTGATGGCGGAGAATCTGCGCAGCGGCTTCGTCTGGGAAACCTTCATGAAAACCGCCGAGGCGCAGCGGGGTATGGAGCGCGCCGGCTTCCATACATATAAGCCGTAGATACCGGACAGTTGGGGGCGCCCTCAGTAGTTTTCCTCTCCGCCCAACCCCAGGGGCAAATTCCTCATCGAAGAAACGTTTGAGATGGCTTGGTTCGCCTGGGGTGACCTCGCGACACTCGAATACCGCCGCTTCGACTGACATTTTGATCGCGTCGAGCCGGGCCGACCCTCACTGAAACGGGCGGAGCCTGTTTATTCAACCGTATTGATTCAGTCATGTTGATGAGGTTATGAGCGCAGACCCTGAGTTCCATAACGGATGGCGGGAGCGCGTCACAGCTCTACGAAACGTTCCTGCCGTGCTGCGTTTTGTTTGGGAATCCGGGCGCACGGTCGTCGTGTTGGGGCTGATCTCGCGAGTCATTGCGTCGCTGCTGCCGCCGGCATTGTTCTGGGTTTCAAAACTCATCATCGATGCGATCTACCGCATCCTTACTACGCACTCGCCGGTTGGGACTCGGCTGTGGTGGCTGGTGGGCGTGGAGTTTGGCCTGGCCGTGTCGGCCGGCATTCTGGGGCGAGTGATCGACTATCTCGATGCCGTGCTCGCAGGCAAGTATACGCACCATGTGAGTGTTCGCGTGATGGAGCACGCCGCCTCGCTCGATCTTCTGGCATATGAAGACCCTGTCTTCTATGACCGCCTGGAGCGCGCGCGCGTTCAGGCGACCGACCGACTGTACATGATTCAGGCAATTGGTCGGCTCATCCAGCAGGTGATCACGACAATCACGCTGTCGATTTCGATCATGGTGTTTTCACCGTGGCTTCTGCTGATGTTGATCGTTGGAGTAATACCAGCCTTTGTGGGCGAGACCCACTTTGCATTCCTGGGTTACGCGAAGAATTTTCGTCAGACTCCGATCCGGCGCCAGCTTGATTACCTGCGAATCCTGGGCGGAAGCAAAGAAGCGGCTAAGGAACTGAAACTTTTTGGGCTAAGGGATTTTCTGACCTCCAGATTTAAAGGGCTCTCCACCCAGGTTTATGAAGAAGACGTCGCTCTCGCCCGCAGCAAAGTGGTAGCGGGTGCGTTGCTCTCCGCGATTGGCACGGCGGGTTACTACACCGCTTACGTGTTCGCTGTTTGGAGAACGGTCACGGGAGTCTTCAGTTTCGGCACGTTGACTCTGCTGGCGAACGCCATTCGCGAGGCCAGTTCGAATCTGCAACAAACTTTTTCGACGCTCTCGACAATTGCCGATCAGGCTTTATTCCTGACCGATCTGATTGCATTTTTTGAGATGCGTCCGACGATTCAATCGAAGCCCAACGCTTTGCCGGCGCCGCGGCCGATCCGGCGTGGATTTGAATTTCGCAATGTCTCGTTTCGCTATCCGGGCAGTTCGCGCCTGGTGCTGAACCAATTGACTTTTCATTTGCACCCGGGCGAGCGCGTGGCGTTGATTGGCGAGAACGGAGAAGGCAAGACGACCATCGTCAAGTTGCTGACTCGACTCTACGATCCTTTCGAAGGCCAAGTTTTGTTGGACGGCGTGGATCTGCGCGAGTACGACCTCGAAGATCTTTACCGCGAAATCGGCGTCATCTTTCAGGACTTTATGCGCTACGAGATGACGGCGCGGGAAAACATTGCGGTTGGTCGCATCGAGCTTATCGACAATCTGGAATTACTCCAGCACTCTGCTCAAAAGAGCCTGGCCGACCACGTGGTGGGAAAACTCGCATCGGGATACGAGCAGATGCTGGGCAGGCGCTTTGATGGAGGAGTCGATCTCTCTGGCGGCGAATGGCAGAAAGTGGCGCTGGCGCGGGCCTATTTGCGCGATGCTCAGGTCCTCATTCTCGACGAGCCCACCTCAGCACTTGACGCGCGCAGCGAGTATGAAGTCTTCCAGCGGTTTGCCGAGTTGACTACTGGAAAGATGGCCTTATTTATTTCGCACCGATTCTCGACGGTGCGCATGGCGGATCGAATTGTGGTGCTGGAGAACGGGCGCATTGCGGAAGAAGGAAGCCATGATGCACTGACACACCTCGGCGGCCGTTACGCGGAAATGTTCGAGCTCCAGGCTGCAAGTTATCGGTAGAGACATCTCTTGAACATGAATTGAGCAAAGTTAGACGAATCACGCAAGGACGGTAGTAAATTATGGCTCTTCATACCCAAACCGGCGCCGTCATCGGAACCGGTATTGGCACCGGTGAAGACGAACGACAGCGGTCTTCCGTTTGCAATCCGGCGGAGGCTGAAGCACTGCGCTTAGCCGCGATGGATCTGGCGACGAATCTCAGTTGGCTGCCGGGAACAACCTCTTCCGACACTTTCGCGAAACGTTGCGAAAAGCTTGCCGAGGATTTCGAGAACATCTTCAAGGGCGTGGATGCAGCCTATGCGCGGGCTCCGAAGTCGGAGGACCTGCTCTGGCTCCGCGACAATGCGCAGCAACTTTCTTCGGCGACGCGGCAGTTGGCAAATGATCTCGGGCCGCTGACTGATCTTCCCCACG
>Ga0187859_10000141_pt1 | contig 48298 bp, 51 predicted proteins | sample June2016WEW_10_1_2_FD_133019 | JGI IMG/M metagenome (GOLD analysis project Ga0187859, IMG submission 133019) | Peatland microbial communities from SPRUCE experiment site at the Marcell Experimental Forest, Minnesota, USA - June2016WEW_10_10 | ecosystem: Environmental > Terrestrial > Soil >...
ATTCGTTTCTGCTGAACTACTAGAAACGACCCATTCAGGGCTCGACTCCGGGTTCGACATCCAGGGGGCCTCACAACTCCGACCAGGGTTCGCCACCAAAACAGCAGACTGCCAACAGGTGAGGAGACCACCAGATAAGAAGACGTGTCAAGATAAACCTGCCTTCTTACTATTTCGTCGCTTCGTTATAAGGGCCTGAAGTCATACCGCAGACGCTGTGCGCGATAGGGTGGCACTTTTGTCTAGTGTCATCCCCGTACTTATAAGGTTCACTACCTAATAGTTGAACTTTCTTTGATACTTTTCCCGTCCGGATGTTCCTTTGTTAAGTAGGGAGTAATTACCAGCAGACCGCCCTCGTCTAAAGCAAAATGTCGGTACCACAAACGTGGTACCGCGCTGACAGCAACTGCCAACTTCGCTCTGTATTGACCGTGAGAAAGCCTCGCGACTGGTGAACTTCGCCTTGTCGCGGGAAGCCAGCTCACGACACCGATCTTTCTGTGGTGAGGTTGGGCAATGCCCGGGGCTCCGCGACAAAAAGGTAGGCCGGCCAAGATCAACTCCAAATGGTTGGCGGTTGTCGACCGTTTGCTGATTGCTGGAATCAGACTTGGCCCGGCGGCGAAGCGCGACGCGATCAACAAGATCCTAGAGCAGGTCCCAGAGCTGACGCGCGGAGACTGTTGGCGGCGTATCCGCCATTTACGAAGAACCCCAGAGCTTGCTGGCTTTGAACAACACCAACCACGCGAGAGCGTTTCCAGAGCGCGAAAATCTGGCTCGGCCCGCGGGGCAGCACCCCAACCTTGGACACCAGCGGACGATGACCGGCTGTTGAACTGGGCCGGATACGAACCCGTCAAGAAAATAGCCCATCGTCTCGGCCGCTCGATTAGCGCGGTTCGTTTCCGGATCAGTGCACTCGGGATGAGCGCCAAGGTCACTGACGGGTGGTCCCTGCGGACTCTGCAGGCAATGCTCCGCGTTAGTCGCACCAGACTCCGGCGTCTAGTCGCAAGCGGCATGTTGAGAGTGCGCGATCCGCGTATCACCATTGCCTCTCTGGCAGCATTCTGTGAGAGAAACCATCCAAGTCTTGAATCCTCGGCTGTCGAACGGGTCACGGCTGCCCTGGCCAAGGGAGAGGAGGGATACACGCGGGAACGGGCCGCGGACCTTCTTGGTGTGAGCCTGGCGCAAGTACAGAGCTGGATTTCCGCAGGTCAGCTAAGGATCGTTGACCCGTTTGTCACCGATCGGGCGTTTGAAGAGTTCTGCAAGAAGCATGGCGGCGAGATCAACATGGGACTGATGGATCCGGCGACGGCAAAATGGTTAGTAAGCGAGTATGGCGTAACGAATGCCGCTGACCGGAGCCGGAGCGTCTCCCGCGCACAAAAGCATGCGTTGGTGGTTAGGACCTGCGCCTGCGGAAGGAAGATTGCGGGCAACGTGTACTTCCGGCATGTGAAAATCTGCCCGTCCGCAGTCGCAGCGGCTCACCGATCCATCTAATCGGCTGAAGCCCCCAGTCAAACTCCTACGAGCGTTCAGTCGCCCAGGTCAACGTACAAATCGGCGTCTCTGCGCCAGTCCTCCAAAGAGGGGTAAGGATCTGGCAGTTCTGAACTCCACAGCTCGTTGCAGTGGTCGGCGTATTCCATAGTCCGAATCGCCCGCGGATGGCTCCGCACGTGGACGAGGATGGCATCGAACCAGCCCTCAGTTTGCGCATCCTGGAAGCAGTGCTCAGCGACCCAGAGCATCAGCCGCTGCAGTGCTTGTGAGTCACCTCCGGAATCTCGTTGCCTCGCTTTGACGCTTGCGTTCAGGAACCCAGGGCATCGACGTTCAAGCACGCTCGCAACCTCCGCGGGCAGACGAAATTCGCGCTCCAGTGCCGGTCGAGCCCAATACGCAAAGGCCTCCCAATCGATATATCGAGCGACGGCCTCGCAAAGGCGATCAGGTTGCACCAACTTTGTGGATGCCCGGGCCTGGCGTTCCTTGGCCGTGAGATGAGCAGTCTCGTCACACTGCGCCGCTATGCCTTTCCACTCCTCGAACGACGGATACCGGATTGGTTTGGCTTTTTTCCATTTCTTGGTGCACTCCGACCAACACACTTCGGCGCGCTGGTAACGCGGATCACGTATGGCGTAATACGTAATTGCGTTAAACCAGCCTTCCTGCTTGGCAAAGCCGAAAATATGGCCATCGATCCAATCTTCGAGACGCAGAGGCAAAGGCCGGCCCTTGGCTGCTTTGGGTGTCACTTGTTTTTCGCTTTCGAGAAATCCAGGCACACGGTCGTCGAGAATCTTGACCAGCCAATCCGGAATGCGATTCTCCACTTCCAGAATCGAGCGAGCCCACAGGGAAAACTCTTGCCTGTCGATGTACTCATTACGAGCATCAAGCAGCCGGTGCCAAGGAATGCGGCGTGCTTCATCCTCGGCACGCTCGCGGGCGGTCCGCTGAAGTCGGGTGGTCGAGTTACGTACGGATTGGCTCTTGGATTTATTCAAGGTGGAGTACCTCAGAGGGGACCAGGGATACGTGTCTTCTACTGTCGTTTCAGAGCCCGCCGCTTGGCGCCCCATTTTAGTCGATTTCGCCGATGCCGGAAGCCATTTTTCATCGGCCTTGCCGCCTCCGTTGCCCCCCGGTTTCCTGCGGAAACAGCGGGAGGCGGCGACTCATTTCCAGATCGAAAAGTATCGCACTTAATCAATCACGAACTATAGTTCCTCAATTATTCAGCGTCAAACGACAACTATGGAGACGTGCCCAAAAAGATTGGTGCTGATAAGCAGCGTGAGTCCCGCACGTTAGGTGAGGCGGTCGGTGCTGAGATTACCCGACTGCGTGTCGATCGAGGCTGGAGCCAGTCAAAATTGGCGCACGATCTGGGATATACCGAACGCTACATCGGCCAACTGGAACGCGGTACCAAGAGCCCGACGTTGCGAACCCTCGCCGATCTCGCCAAGGCATTTTCGACAGAGGTTTCCGCCATAATCAAGGCGGCGGAACGGCGCCACCGGCACAGTGGAAAACGCTGAAGTTCAGCAGCAGACGATGGTCCGAGCCAAACCGTTTGGCCGGGAAGAAAACCCCTGTCGTAGTAAATTCCGCTCCGGAGACGGGAATCGTTTCCGTAGTCGTGCTACTCGAAAAGAACCGGCTGCGCAGCAGCGTCTTCGGGTTCCTGAAAGTTGCTCAAACCAACTCCAACGAGCCGATAGCGTTGCTGCGGACCGAAATCAACCCGCTCCCGCAGTTTCAAGGCAATTTCGGTCAACTCTTCGCAGGAAGTGGGCGGACACCCGGGTGTATGGCTGCGGGTGAGAATCTTGAAATCGCTGGTCTTCAGCTTGAGCACAACCGTGCGTGCGATTCTTGATTCTTTTCGCGAAGCAGACCAAAGCTTTTCTGCGAGACGCCGGATCATCGGCTCCGTTTCTGCCAACAACACGTCGTGCTCAAAAGTATCCTCGACGGATATCGACTGTGTCGGCCGGTCCGGGACAACTTGATTATGGTCGATACCGAAGGCAAGTTCGTGCAGGCGCTGGCCATAGCGGCCGAAGTGATGTTCGAGTACGGCCAACTCGAGGGCTCGAAGGTCCTCCACCGTGTGGGTCCCAAGCTTAGCCAGCTTCTCTCCGGCAACTTTCCCGACACCTGGCAAGCGTCCAACTGGCAAAGGCAACAGAAACGCGTCAATGTCCTCAGGCTGGATGACAAACAACCCATCGGGCTTTCGCCAGTCGGAGGCAAGCTTGGCTAAGAACTTGTTAGGTGCTACTCCTGCCGAGGCTGTCAGATTCAATTCCTCACGGATTTGCTTACGGATGGTGCGCGCCACCAGGGTAGCTTTCGCTAAACCGGTCTTGTTCTCGGTGACGTCGAGATATGCTTCGTCTAGAGAGAGTGGTTCTATCAGGTCTGTGTGACGCTTGAAGATCTCCCGCACGCTGCGGGAAACGGCGCGATAGCGTGTGAAGTCCGGAGGTATGAAGATCGCATTAGGACACAAGCGTTCCGCTCGCATTCCTGGCATGGCGGAATGCACACCGAAGCTCCGGGCCTCGTACGAAGCAGCGCAGACCACAGAGCGGTTGCCCAGCCAAGCAACGATTACCGGCTTGCCGCGCAGCTGCGGATTATCGCGCTGCTCGACTGAAGCGTAAGAAGCGTCCATGTCGACGTGGAGGATTTTGCGCACGATCTAACGCCACAAATGCGAGTCTGTGACCAAGGAAAGCAGAATACGTGTCACGCTGATTCCTCACTTCCATTACATTATTACTTGATCTGAGGAGTGGGGGATGTGTGGCCGCTATCGTCTTTCTAGACGGAAACAATTGATCGCGGAATACTTCCAGACCGCCGACGAGGTCGATTGGGAGCCTCGCTACAACATAGCCCCGTCTCAGCCTGTAGGGATCATTCGGCAAGATCCAGCGAGACCGCAGAGGCAATTCACTCTCGCTCGCTGGGGCCTGATTCCGTCGTGGGCTAGCGACGCCAGCATCGGATTCAAGACGATCAATGCGCGTGCAGAGACGGTCGCTAGTAAACCAGCCTTCCGCCATGCCTTCATGAGCCGTCGGTGCTTGCTTCCTGCGGACGGATTTTTCGAATGGCGGCGCAGCGGGAAAGAAAAACAGCCGTTCCACTTCGGAATGCAGGACGACTCCCTGTTTGCCTTTGCTGGCCTGTGGGATCGATGGAGAGACCCAACCGGCACTGTCATTGAGTCTTGCTCGATTCTAACGACCACTCCAAACTCGCTGCTGGCGGACATATATGCTCGAATGCCGGTAATTCTTCGCCAGGCCAACTACGATCTATGGCTCGATCCCGGCTTCAAGGATGTGAAGGCGCTCGCAGGTGTTCTGTCGCCGTTCGACGCCTCCCAGATGAGAAGCTTTCCGGTAAGCACGCGAGTTAATGCGGTGGCTAACGACGACCCGGATTGCGTTGTGCCTTGGTACAGAGATTCGCCATCTCAGGCTGCCCTTTTCGGGTAGCGCAGCATGCTATGCTGGCAGCCGCACTTTGTTAGGAGGTTGCCAAGTCCGTCGATCAGATCTAGCGGCTTATCCTTGACGGGCCTGGTTTACCATCTCGATGAAAACTTCTCTAGTCTCCGCTGGATCACTTACTTCCCGTAAGAACGCGATCCGAGTTCCCTTCATACCGTCTTCGGTTTTCAGCCGCAGGTGGAAGCCTAGTCGATCAATCGCGGTCATCTCCGCCTCCTGAGCATCAATGTCGGCGAATCGCTTTGCGAGCAGGATGAGAGCGTCCTTATGATCGGCATTCATGTGCTGCATGATGTCACTCTTGTGCTCAGCTAACGGATCGGCCTGCGCTCGGGAGTAGTCCGAGGCAGCAACCCATCCCATCACGCCGAAACCGCCCACGTAATAAACGTCGAAAACATCCATGCGGTAGAAGGAGAAGTCGTCAAAATCGATCCAATACTTGCTGTCCGGGTAGCCTTCCAAGTACAGGGAACGTACCTCCCCCAGGTCGGATTCCGGTATCGGGATAACATTCCCGATCAATGTGACTCTAGGGATTCGCGATCAACAAGTAGTCCGCAGAGTGTGGACGAAAAGTGCGAATGAAGGTGTCCCTGCTCGAGTCTTGAGGTTGCTGGGCATGAGCAGCGGCTGGAACGATTGGAGCAGAAAGATAAACTTGCAGCGCCAGGAGAGCGGCGATGAGGAACAAGACGGTCCAGCGGGCCAGTTACACAGGAGGCGTCATCCTGCGACAAGAATTATTCATTGCTGAGTATCTGATCGACCTCAATGCAACAAGGGCTGCTATTGCAGCAGGTTACAGCCCAAAGACCGCCGGCCAGCAAGGCTCACGCTTGTTGAAAAATGTTAAGGTTTTTGCCGAAATCGCCAGAAAGACGAAGGAGCGCATTGCAAGGTTGGAGATCACGGCAGACAACGTTTTGCACGAGCTTGCAAAGCTAGCCTTTTTCGATCCGCGCAAACTTTTTAATCCAGATGGCAGTGCTAAGCATATCGCCGAACTCGACGACGACACGGCGATGGCCCTGACCGACTTCGAGATGATCAAGCAGTTCGAGGGTTCTGGCGACAACCGCAAACACGTCGGCTACTTGAAGAAGTTCAAGTTCGCCGACAAGGGCCAGAACCTTGAACGCTTGGGCCGCATCCTGGGCATGTTCAACGAGCGCCCCATGGATCTGCCTGCTGACTGGGACAGCCGCACCCTGGAAGAGAAGAAGTATTTCGTCAAGCATGGGTTTTTCCCGCCACCCGGCCCACGAGCGCGACACGATGAAATACGTGGTAGTGAGGGAAACGGCTTAGACGCAGCTTTGGAGACGCCTGAAATTATGCGACGAAAGACGAGGGCGCAACGCGAGGCTGAACTGCTGGAGCGCATGGCGAACAGGGGGGCCGGGCGTCGCCAAGATCCGCTTACTCGCGCTGCGCATGTCCCTCACTATTTCGCTGCTGGCTTAACGGCCGGTCTGAGCGACTCCCTTTTGACTCCCTTTTCACTCCCCCCAAGAATTTTCACAATTTGTCTATTGACAGCCGTTCTTCTGTTCGGCCATTTGAGGGAGTCATTGCGCTCAAATGAGATAGCATCCTCAGATGACCAACCAACGCTGTTCTGTGGAGCCGAGGCGGACTGCTGCCGAATAGAGGGCGAACGCTAGGCCGTGGGTCTTTCCAGGACCCAGTTCGACTGCGGATGGTGGCGATCGGCTTGGGAAGCCCGACGTGCTGGCTGGGGTCCGACAATGGCACGGACAACAGAATGGACAACAGAATGGACACATTGGCAATCCGTGAGGGGTCGGATTATGCTATAAGTTATTTATCATGAGTGCTCTAGCCCTGACAGCGCACAGGACATATGAAACGACACATCCGTGGATAATGTTTTCGGCAACGTTTACGCGACAGATTCAGCCCGGATCATGGATGTTGTTGGGGGAATGCCGCTCGAAGTGCGAGCACATTGCGGGCGTGCCTCTTCCGCCCGACAAGGCCGCGAGAATGTATGCCGTCTATTTGGCCAAAGGCGCATTGGCAACCACGGCTATAGAGGGCAACACCCTTTCGGAACAAGAGGTGCTAGATCATCTCGAGGGAAAATTGAAGCTGCCTCCTTCGCGGGAATATCTCGCTCAGGAAATCGACAACATAATCGCGGCTTGCAATGAAATTCTTGGGGAGGTTAGCGAAAAGCGAACGCTGAATCTCAGCGCAGACAGAATACGAGAACTTAACCGAATAGTTCTCAACAATCTGACGCTTGATCATGGGGTAACGCCAGGAGAAATCAGGCAACATGAGGTCACGGTTGCTCGCTACAGAGGCGCTCCTGCAGAGGACTGCTATCATTTGCTAGAGCGTCTGTGCGAATGGCTCGCAGGGACCGAATTTATTCCGGCAGCCGAGCATCTGATTCTCCCGATAGCCATTCTGAGGGCGATTCTCGCTCATGTGTATTTGGCCTGGATTCACCCCTTTGGGGACGGCAATGGTCGCACTGCCCGCCTCGTCGAATTTCAAATCCTAATTTCATCTGGTGTTCCGGCTCCGGCTGCGCATTTGCTGAGCAATCATTACAACCAGACTCGCACCGAGTATTACCGTCAGCTTGAGAACGCTAGTCGTTCTGGAGGTGATCTGGTTCCATTTGTCGATTATGCCCTAAGAGGCTTTGTTGACGGCCTGAAACAGCAACTGGATCATGTTCGGCAGCAGCAATGGGATGCGGCGTGGAGAGATCACGTCCAAGAAGCGTTTGACAGACGTCCAGATTGCGACCTCACCAGCAATTCTCAGCTGGCGCCTGTTATCAACAGTAACCGCTTTTGGGATCAAAGGCCTCAACCAACGCGTCAACGGGGCGGGGCGGGCCGTGCCTGCCTGTCATTTTTCGGGTGGCCGCTTAGCGCCGGGTTGGTACTCGCACTGCACAGCCTCTCCGATTACTTTACTTGGATAAAGCCAACAGGCTAGTTGGACGCGTGGTTCTGCATAGGATGGGTGACGATTGTACGATGCTGTCATCACCGCAAGATCAGGTACTGGCATCCACGCAGATTGAGGGATGTGATTTCGATCCGTCCAGAAGTTCACGCTGCATTGTGGCGTTTCTTTGCACAGCATGTTACCGATGCCTCTGTAGTATCCGCCATCTCGTTGCTTGGCTTCAGGGATAAGGACGAAGTACATGGTTCCCCCCGATTCATCCGGCACTGATCGTACAACTGTCCAATCCGCCGTGGTGGTGCGGTCCACCTCAGTCGCAGGCGATCTGTCTCCTATGACGGCGGTGCTGACCTCTTCCTTGTATTTCAAAACAGGATGGGTATCTCTCGTACATCTGTGGTAGGTGTCCCAACCGTTGGCGCTACGCTCTTTGATTTCACTCTCGCTGATGACTTCGTAGTCTCGGTCTTTTGTGATGAACGTGATGCGCCCCTCGCGATCTGGATCTCCACATCCACCAGGCCCGCAGAAGACGATTGAATACTTCCCATCTGTCCCATGAGGCATTATCTGGAGGCCGAAGGCTTGGTCGCAATCTTCTTTCCAGAATCCGGTGAAATTCTTCGACGGATCGGGTTCGCCGGGGTAATCGTCGTCGGCAATCTTCTTTCGAATATCCGCAACCGTTTTGTATGGAGTGGGAGTTGGCGCGGCATCGTAATCAATCGTGGTGCCATTGCCCCCCGTTCGGGTCTGAACTCCAACGCCGAACAGATTCCACCCGCCAAGTGGCAGCGAGTCATCAATTTTAGCGCTTGGAACCTTGAGCAAGCGGCCGTCGAAGTTGGCAGCGTATTCTCCGCCTCGGCCAGTAGGATTCCCAGTACCGGCCGCAGTCAACCTCAGGTGATACTCAACTACGTTCGGGGCAACAACGTTGACATCCCCGCTCACGCGCCACGGAGCTGAAATAAAACCCTGTGCGCTCGGCGTCGCAAACTGGATTCCCGTTTTCTCGCTCTTATAGTCGATCTTGCGCACTCCTTTGATTTCTTCGGGCCCATTGGGTAGCGCGGCACCGAGCAGGCGAAATATGAGTTCCTGCTCTAGAACAGGCGCATCGAGTGCATCGATCTCATAGCCTGGTTCGGTCACCGGCCCTCGCGTGGCCAGGACGCGTCCACCAACCATCAATATTTGCCCTTTCGTGATTTTCTTACCATCCCAAATCTCGACATCGATTTGAATATCGAGGGACTCCTTGTCGAACGTCCCTTTCCAGGACGAATGACCGGGTTCCTTTGGCACGGTCATCTTGAGCTCGAATTTGTTGAACTCGTCCCACGCTGTCGGCTTTCCGCAAGGATCTCCGCATTTATCCTCTGGCGACGCGCCACAGAGGGTCACGCAGCTCAGCCAGGTGAGAATAATTACGACCACGAAATTGAGTACCCTGTTCATAGTGTCTCTCGTAGGCCAAGAACGACAGGCTGTGCCTGTCGCCGTTTGGCCGTACCTACCTTTTTCTACCATATTCGAAGCACTGTCGGTTGTGACGAGAGTGGGTGCCCTACCGGTTGCTGGCGCGACATCACGTTCACGCCAACAGTTCGGTCGTTTGAGTCTAGGAATGCTGAGCGATCCAGGCAGAAGGAGTAAGTGCCGGGATGCGCTGGATCGGAAGATCGGCGAGTCCGGGAAGGATCGCGTCGAGATAGTCGCGCACTGGGAGCTTCAACCTGCGGCAGCTTTCTACCACCGAAAGAATCGCTGCGATCTTCGGTCCCGCCTGCGGGCTTCCGACGTGGATCCAATTTTTTCGTCCGATTGCGACGGGACGCATGGAGTTCTCCGCAAGGTTATTGCTCAACTCCAGTTCGGGGTATTCCAGGAACCGCGTGAGTTTTTGCCAGAGAGTAAGCGTGTAGTTGCAGGCCTTGGCCAGGGCACCCGCAGGCAGTGCCGTGGAGCGTGCCGCTTCGATCTGCTTCCGGATCTCATCCAGGAGCGGTCGCGATTGTGCCTGGCGCAGAGCATGGCGAGCCTCCAGGCTCATCCCTTCGCGGCGGGCCTCGGCGTCGATGGCAAACAGTTCATCAATCCGCGCCACGATCTGGGTCGCCACTCGATCTCCTGGATTTAACTGTGGTCAGGCGCGGAAATCGACTTTTTTCAACGGGCGGAATGGGCCCCACCCCACCGCTTAGCGGTGTTTGGCCCGCAGAATAGCGAGGTCTAGCGATGCAATGTCAGAAGAAGAAACGGGACGGAAACCAATGCCGGGCGCGCGCCCGATCCGGTCAGAAGTACTGTGCTCTGCACGCGCAACCAGGCAAGGCCGCGGAACTTGGCAGTAAGGGCGGACGTCGGCGTGCTGTTTACAGTCCCGACGGCTTGCAGGGATTCACTGCGCCAAAAACTGCTGCCGACCTGCGGGATCTGCTGGCGCAGTCAATCATTGAAATCAGAGCCGGCAAGCTGGACCCCAAACTGGCCAATTCGATCAGCTACTTGGGGACGGGTTTCCTGCGCGCAATTGAGGTTGCCGACATTCAGGAACGTCTAGAATCGCTTGAACGCGAACACCAGGAGGCTTGGCAAATTGCCGGTATCTAAAGCCAGACTCGAACGAATGAAAGGGGAGCTGCAATTTCTCAACTGGGTTGGGACCCAACGATTCATTGAATGCCTAACGATCGAGCAACTCCGTTTTTTTGTAGAGCATGGCTATGTAGAAGAAAAAGTGACAAAACCGCTGCGCAGCAAGTTTGACGGAATGAGTAAGAAGGCTCTGCTGGCGCTGTGGCGAGAGGATGAGCGTCTGATGGCGAGGTTCGAAGGGCGAAGCAAGGATGAAAAGCGGTTCTATTTACAGAACGGCTATTTTCCAGACGAGGCAGGCAATTCACCCACACGGCAACAGAAGAACGATGATCCCCGTAGACGCGCCGAGCGGGTTCCCACTGACGTCCGGTTCAGTCACAAACAGGCTGGCCCGTGGATCCGATTGCAGATTCTGCGTATGCATGGCCATGGTGCTGATAAGAAAAACAGGACGGCCCTGAGTGTCTAGCGCGTAAGGCATCAGCGATCCGAAAGGGAAACCGGGCAGTTTCCGCGACAGTGTTGAGAGACTGCCGATGCGGCCCGAGTACATCAACGTTCGGGCTCGCTCGGCAAACGAAGGCTCGGGGACCCCGGGCTGACCACTGGTAGCGCCACTCGCATGTTTTCCGAGGGATGAGGAAGACATCGTTGATCACTTTCGCGGCTGTTCAGCCGACCATGTGATGATATCTCCGGGCACGAGGCCACGCGGTCCTCGAAAGGTTCATCGTCATGGGGATGGAGGGGAGGCTAAGACACTTTCTGCTGGCGCCGGAATTTTCACTAACAGCTCCTCGCGTGATGGTCCATGGCAAGCATTGTATAGCTAGCATTGCGGAGGAAGTTCGCGATGTCGAGTACAAAGTGTCAGGCGGCTAGGGCACGGGCAGCAGCCGAAGGTGAGAGACGGACGTATTCAATGAGACATGCAGGCCCATGGGAAAATCGCCGCTGCCCACGACGATCATAAGGAAGCCATGCAAATGATGTCGGGATTTGGCCACGGCTTCCTTGATGGTGCGGATGTCGGAAGAGGACGGCGTGGGAACGGCCTCGGGATGCGTATGCCAGTCGCCGACAAAATGCAATCCCTTCCGGTGCATCTCGTCGATTTCCCTCTGTTCCTCGCGTCGGTTGGGAAGGTACAGGTATCGCGACCGACGGTCTGCCAGTCGTGGACCGGTAACGTTGCTGATCGTTATCTCATGATCCGAGAATCGAGCGAAGAGCTGGCCTCCGGCCTCCAGTGAATCGCCGCCGTGCTGCTGATGCTCGGCGAAATGATTCAGGACGGGAGCGTCGATGACGAGTCGTTGTTGGGACTCTCCGATGTCGAAGACAAGCGGATCACGGGGTCGCTGTCGCCGCAAACGTCGCACAGGGGATCTTCTTCCCAAACGCGCTCCTCCTGAAAACCGCCTTTGCCTCGTTCCATATTTCCATTTATCCATTCTTTCGACCAGATGCCTCCGGCGTCTGTGAGCAATGACTCCGGTCCTGCCCAGATGCGTTGTGTTGCGGCCTTAATTCTTCCGAGCAGCGCATCCAAAGCGAGGCTCGCGGCGACTGAAATCGTGCCCAGCAGTTCGATCGGTCCATAGGGCTGAAAGACGGCACCGCAGGCCGGCTCCGTCTGCTGCTTCTTTTCACCCGGCCACGCGGTCACCTGGAACTTGCAATCTCCCGAGAGTGAAAACCCGCACTGCAGACACGGGCTGCCGGGAAAAATCAAAACGGCATGACCGGCGCACGCATTGGGTTCCGTCCACGCATAGAGGATGGGAGCAGCGATCTCGCCGTCTCGTTGCCGCAAATTCAGCTCAAGTTCGGCATTCCAGTCTGCGGTCGCGCAAATTATCAGGTCCGCTTTCGCGACCAGTTCGGGATGATCCGTCAGAAAGCGGTGAGCCGTCAAATCAAACCCCTCAAACGAGGCATGGGGATAGGCTTTTCGCCATGTTTCCGCCAGGGCGGTCGCTTTCCGCTCGCCGACATGGTCCGCACCGAGGGGGTGACGGCCGACATTTGCCCAAGAAAGACTAGCCGGATCGACCGTCATGATATTGCCCACGCCGGCCATGGCGAGCTGATGCCCTATCGGAGCGCCGACCGAACCGCCTCCAAAGAGGAGTACTGTTTTCGCCCCGAGTTCCTTCTGCCTGGGGTCTCGTCCCCGGCCATGAATCCATTCCGCGTCCACGCGCTCGACCTCCATTCGACTTGCGCTGGCTTCCGACGAAAAAAGGCGCTGCGTTTGCAGCTTTGTCGGCACCTTGCCCGGCCGGAATCCATTGTTTGTGCGATCGCGCATTCTTCCGCGAACATCTTTGGATACGGGCTTGTACGCGCGGACGCCGGCAAGACAAGGGCCGTTCCCGCTCTCGGCGCCGATCAAAAAATAAAACGGGCTGGAGCCGAATTTCGCAAACCTTTCCAGTAGCTCCGTGCCGCCGGAGACGGAACCGGCAATTCGGTAAAGATCAGCCGCCGTGTTTGGATATTCTCCGGGCAACAGTGGTTCCTTGATCCACAGCAAGCACGCCGCATCGGTCGAATCGAATTGGGGTTTGTTTCCGCGAAGGTTGCGCAACCAGTTCAGGATCTGGGCTTCACTCTCGCCGACGACAGACCGAGTCTCGCCGCGCCAGATCCGGACCAAACGGCTCGGGCCACGGGCGACGAGTAGGCTTCTCAATTTCTCCTCTTCCGTCGAAAGCCCGCGATTCCAGTAAGAATAGAATTCGGTCCTGAAATCAGGCTGGTTGGTTCCTGATTCGCAGTCGCATATGAGCCGGTAAGCATCCCGGAGAAGCTCGCCGATCACATCGGCCGGCTGCCGAAACTTCGCTACGGCGCTGCGGCTTAAGAGACATAACAAGCCATCCTTTTCAACATGAGGCCACGTGAGAAGCGGCGGGCGGTCGAGAAGAAAGAAGTGCGGGAGGGAAAACGGAAACTGCTGATCTACGCAGACATTGAGACGGCGGCGAGCCGCCGGCGTTTGCACAACCAACTGCCATCCTGCCACCAGATCGCGCCCTTCGACAGATTGGGCTTCGGAATCCGGCAGGCGTCGCGCCCCACATTCCTGCAGGAGGAAGGAATCCGCATCGGAAATTCCTTCCTCCCGGTAACGGGCCATGATGCCGGCCAGGTTAGGCATAACGACTATTGCCGCCCCGTTTTACTGCCTCTGCCTCTGCCGCCTTGGCACCAATCCGGTCGACCATGCCGGAGGTCAGAATTGCCGGTGCGCGCAAGACTGCCGAGCGAACCGACTTCGTGAGCTTGCCATCCGAGATCGTAAGCTCAAGGGGCGCTGGTTCGCTTTCCGTCGGGTACTCTCCCGTGCAGTGGAATTCACCCTTTGCTCCTTTCACAATGGATTGGTATTCAAGCTTGGCGGCGTGGCACGGCGGGTCACAGTCATCGTCCTTGATCGGGCAGCTGCTGGCGATAATGAAGCCGCCCTGGCGAATCTGCGACAGGGCGGACTTGGCGTCGGCGGAAACCTTGGCCTTGTCGCCCAGTTCGGTCCGGCTGTCATGGGAGAGTGTGTGCCATGAACAATGGTGAGTCGTGAGCAGCGAGTCGTAGGCGAGAACCTCAGGCTTGTTTTTGTGCTTCTCCCACAACTTCTCCCAGATCAGCACCTCCGCGTCCCCGCCGGTGAGGAAGTTCTTGACGCTCTTCCGCTCCGAAGTATCGGCAAGTTCGATATTCAGAACCACGCTGGAGTGGTTCTTGCCCAGTTCTTCTTCCTCCGCCTCGTCATCAGAGATGGGCAGGGGAGCCAGAAGGCGCGCCCGGAAAAGCTGGCTGTGCGTGCCGTTGACTCTGTCGAAGACTTCATCGACCTTGACCAGAATGGCACGGAGATCGTCGGTCTTGCCGTCAACGTCTTCGCCCAGGATTAGTATCCGGTCGCCAGTTTCGATTCCGACGCACTGTTTATCCCGTGCAAGCTGGACACGGCGTAACACTTCTTTCTGAAATGCTTTCGCGTCGTCGCACAGCGTATGTTCCTTACTGGCGCGGCGGAAAACGATCGGCGACGACCAAATCTCGCCGATCAGGATTTTCTTTTCGTTGTCGAGCTTCTTGTCGTCAGGGTAGTCTTTCACCGGCCCGAGGTGAAAATGTTTCTGGACGCCGCGGCAATGGTCTGCGTCTGGGTGAGATGTAAGAAAAGCATCAACGAAAGGCCGTCCCTTGCTGTCGCGCTTGATGCGGTCGCGTAGGTCCTGCGCTACGTCGCGGGTATCATCGTCGGGATCGTCGGCGGCGGCCCGAATGTTGCAGTCTATGAGGATGGTTGTTCCGGCATTGTCTCCAAGGCAGATCAGCGTCATGTCCCCGTTGCCGACCGGAAAGTACGTGGTAGTTGTCGACATATGTTCTCCTGGAACCAGCGGGAATTTCCGGGATGGCCGGTGTAAGGCTGATTCAAGTACAATACGTATAGATTATATACCCATCTAGTATTTAGATGGGTCAACTCTCCTGGGGAGCTAACTTTTGCAGGCTGAACAGATATGGCCGCTGCGGTGGAGTCAAAAGCAACGCCTGGAGTTCATTGAATTTAGGTTGCAGTGGGAGGGTCGCGTAAACCGTTCTGACCTCATTAACTTCTTCGCCATTTCGGTGCCGCAGGCTTCACTCGATCTGGCGAAATATCGTGAACTCGCACCCGACAATGCGGTATACGACGCCACCGAGAAAACGTATATCGCCGGCAGTTCCTTCGCTCCGGTGCTGGTCAGTGATTCCGCCGAGACTTATCTCAACCAGATTCTGATGGCTGAGTCCGGACATCTTGGGGCGAATCCGACGTTTCTGGGATCGCGACCGGCAACTGGCATCGTGCAGGCGCCAAGCAGAACGCTCGATCCTGTTGTCTTGCGAATTATGCTTCAGGCCATTCGGGAACATCGCATCGCCGAGATTACTTATCAGTCCATGAGCACGACAGATCCCACACAGAGAAAGATCACGCCGCATGCGCTTGGATTCGATGGATTCCGCTGGCATGCCCGGGCGTTCTGCCATCAGCATCAGGATTTTCGGGATTTTGTTCTGGCGCGTGTCCTTGCGATTCGGCCGGAGGAGACTTCCGACATCGATCCCGCCGCCGACGAAGACTGGAATCACTATGTCGAAGCGATTATCGTTCCGGGCGCCGGGCTCTCCGAGTCGCAGCGGAAAATGATCGAACTGGACTACGGGATGAAGGACGGGCGGTTTGTGCTTCGGGTTCGCGAGGCGTTGCTTTTTTACCATCTGAGGCAGCTCGGGCTTCTTTACGGGCCGGGCGATCGCATGCCGACGGAACAGACCGAGTTGGCAAACAGGAAAGAACTTGAGCCTTTTTTCAAGAAGCACGGAATCGAGGCCGGCGAGCGGGGATCGCTCTAATGGCAAAGTCCTTGAAGGAGAAAAACCAGCCGCAATTGATCACGTTCCTCCTCGCGAACGCGGTAGGCCTGGGAATCCTGCTGGAAGGTCTCAAGCACATGCTCTTTCTCCTGGACAGCCTGAGTAAGGGCAACATCGCTGTCATCTTCAGGCTTGTTGCCATCCCGGCGGGGTTGGCTCTTCTGATTGGAATTCTCGGATGGGCCGTGCCGAAGAGGTGGAAAGAGACGGTCATCTTTTGGCGCACGGAGAAGAACTGCCTGCCCTCAAGCCGCGCCTTCAGCGTGATCGCTCTTAACGATCCGCGAATAGACCGCAAGCGCCTGGCGAAGAAGCACGGTCCGCTGCCAACCGCACCTGATCAGCAAACGGTGTTGTGGTACAGCCTCTACAGAAAAAACGCCGAGAACGGCGCGGTGGAGGATGCCCATTGCGCCTATCTTCGCTACCGGGAGATGACAGCTCTCGCGGTGAGCGTTATGACGATCTTCATGGTGGCTTCGGCTGTCGTGCATCCGTCTTCTCGAACGATCCTGGTAGGCGCTTTCGTCATCGCCGCCGAATACCTTGTTCTTCTTGTCGCCGCCAGAAACGCTGCCGGTCACTTCGTGTCCAATGTGTTAGCCATCGAGAGCGCCGCGGAATGAGGAAGCCTAGGGGACAACCCTGGTGACGGTCGTTCTTTCGCGTCTTCCTGGAGAGTGTTCTCGAACGATGTCTTGCCAGCGTACTGGATGTTTAGAATCGCTCGACAAACCCGCCTACGCTTAGCCATGATTCTTCGATGAATTCCGGCACGCAACTGGCATACAGCCCAACCGGGTCATTTCAGATTTGATGCGGGTTGCCCGTATCGGGCTGACCGATGGAATGTCAGTCTCATGGAGCGCCGGGACGCCGCCGTGACGGCCCGTATTAGCTCAAGTCGGCTCGCGCCGTAAGCGAAGCTGATCCCCTGGCGCCGTCTATATCGGTCGCGGCGGATGAGGAGTTCTTACAACTTCTGCCAGAACCACCAAGTCGAATTCCCCATCGCAAGCAGTCCACGACCGAGCAGTTATCTTTCGCCATCTGGCGATCAGATCATCCACGCGGGCGTGGCGACAGATGTAACCGTGCAGCACGACGCCATCAACGTCTTCGCCAAAATCTGCTCCTGTTAACGTGTGAGGAGATTTGACAGCCGGCCATACTGGACAATCCACCGGCCAGAACTCGAACGGATCTATCAACGGCACCGTTACGCTGCGAATCGAACTATCCGAAATCAAATCCTCGATCGGTGTGTCGCGGTACTCGCCCACGTTAGCTCTGCTACGATCGGTCACCAACTTCTGGTGACGCTCTCCGCTCCTGTGGCGGCTGCCGTGTGTCTGCCATGAGCCTGAAACGAAGTGCTGCTTAGCCGAGACGAGGTCAAATACCGCGAGGTGCCCGGACGTTGGATGGTCACCATACCAACAGTAGGCTTCGCCGCGCTCTAATTTGAAGACGGCTGCTGCCGGGTATTCGATGCCCCGGATGAGTGCCGAAAATCCAAGGTAAGTGGTCATGGCTGAGTTCTTACTCCACAGCCAAAATTCTCCCATGAACCGGGGAAGAATCCAGAGCCAACTTGGTAAACACCCCTCCCTTTCTTACCGTCTGCAACCAGAATCAAGAAGCTGCATTAAGCCAGTTCGGGAAAGGATTTCGGGACGAGTTCTTGAAGGAGAGAACTAAATCACGAACTAGCGAGCGGCGTTCCAGCAGTTGGCACAACAGACGATCGAGCTCGTCTACGGCAGAGTCGTACCACTCCGGAGGAATCTGGTCGACAAGCGACTGTAGCGGGCTTTCGGGAAAGCTCTCGATCCGACTGAGCCAAGGCTCAAAGCTGTCCCACCCGGTGATATCGGCGTAAACGTCATTTCGTCCGAAGACGCCGCGCAGTGGCGCATCCGGGAAGCTCCATTCTCCGGCGTTGAAGCAGTATCCCTGGTCGATAAAGCTGGCGGTGAACTTGCGTTGCCCAGAGCGCTTCCAGAACGCTGCTTGGCGACCGTCTGCGTTGCAGGTCCACTTGTCGAATGCCAGCATTCCAGCAAATTGGCCCAGGTTTCGAACTCGCCCGATCATGTTCTCCGGTAAGTAGTCATACACCTGACCTTCTTTGGGCGACACCACGTACCGTGAGCCGAACGACGGGCCAGATGAAACCATGGTCCGCCGACCGCAAAGCTCGATCCTTAATTCCGAGGTGTGCTCGATCAACCATGGGTTTACGTCTACAACCTCCACGACTGGGACCGGCAGGCCGATCATTTCCGCCAAGCGTGTGCCCAACCAGTCGTTCACCAGCACTCGGGTGTGTTGAGGATTGTTCTGGAACTTGACAACGTAGTAATTGCTGTCGGCGCAGCGCATGAGATGGCTCTGCGCGCCACCGCGCATCCGGCGGATGTGTTGAACCGCTTGTATTGGCATGGGGGGCGTCCTTATCAACGGTTGTGGTGCGTTAACAGCTGTGGTCAACGTTTCAGAAGGGGCAGGACTCGGACTGGCTTTGATGAACCAGATCGGGCCGGCTGTATCCTTAATCCAAGGTCCGCTATGAAGTTCCAGCAGTTCTTAATTGGGCAGATTCGGATCGACGGCATTGATAACGGCTATGACGTAGTGATCGACGGAGGCAAGGTGGAAAAACGGAAGAAGAAGGCTTCCAAGAAGTTCCGCGGAGCCTTCGGACACACGCCGCGCTCTCTGGAAGAGAAGGTCCGTGGAAGTGTCGGCGCTTAGTGGTCCGCATGGGCGAAGGGGGCTGCCCCGTCACGGAGGATGTAAAGACCGAAGGTCTGCGTCGCAAGATTGAATTGTTGATTTTGCTGACGGCCGAGGCAAACGACGAGCTAAAGCGACGACCCGACGGAACAAACGCCATTCTGTACGTGGCTTGCCAAGCAGGTTGCGGTTCCGCGACAAAAACTGCTCCCTCGCGGTACACAGACGGTCAGGCATGTCGGCGTGGCAGAGCTTTATGCCACGAGCAAGTCTTCCGTCAAACGCCGTGGGCCGTTTCAGGCAGGTTTCACGGCGGGCGATAAACATTTGTATCGTCGGACCGGCGATGGCTGCGAGTCGCATGACTCGCCGGTTGCCGATATCTGCAATAAGCCAAGAGAGGCGTCTCCCGGTACCAATGCACAAGTTGCCAAGATGTTGAAGGCGCCGCCCAAAGCAAAGTACCACGCGGATATTTGACGTGAATATACCCGTTTAGGTATACGTTAGAGGTCGACAGGAGCCAAAAGGATGAGTCAGTCAGCGATTCGAACAAATCGCCCGGCTCGTGCTTCTTCAACGGAGCATAGAGCGGATACGAAACTTCGCCTCGCCTTGTTGGTTCAACAGAAGCTGCTAGCACGGAATCTGGGACAGGCTGACGCAGCAGAGCTGCTCGGTTTGAAACAGCCCAAGGTATCAGCGCTGGTGAACGGTAAACTCACGGGTTTCTCGATGGAGAAGCTGATGGAGTTGCTTAACAAGTTGGGAGAGGATGTAGAGATCAAAGTCCGCAAAGCGCCGCGCGCAGCTGAAGGCAAGATCCATGTGACGGCAGCATAAAAAGGAGATGATGCGCACAGTGCTTGCAAACGCAAACGTCAGCGAAGCGACCGCCCTTTACCAGGGAGCGCTGTTGTCACGTTTGGACCCGAATCATGAATGGGGCAGCGAAGCCGAAGTGACTCTTTATCTAGATCGTTGCCAGGTCGATACACCCGACGGACTGGTGAAGAAGGTATGGTCCGAGGTCTTACGCAGACGCGAAAGGGTCGGTAAGGTCGTCGATTTCGGCGCCGGCGATGGAAGGTTCTCACGGGAGGGACGGTACCAGCAATACATGGGCGTGGAGATCGACGGGCATCGTTGTGCCGTCTCAGAGCTCCCCATCAATGCGAAGCTGATCCATGCTTGTGCATTCAGCCAAATCATAACGGACGCAGACTTGTGTATCGGGAATCCGCCGTACGTTCGGAATCAGGATTTGCCGGTCGGGTGGCGGCAGAAGGCGAGCAAGGTTCTGGAGGAGCGTTGCGGTGTCGTGCTCTCAGGACTAGCGAACGCATGGCAGTATTTCTTCCTGCTTTCGGTTTTGAGCGCGAAAGCGGACGGTATAGTCGCGCTGGTGATTCCGTACGAGTGGGTGTCACGCCCTTCAGCCCGAGCCGTCCGGGAATTCATTCGGAAGAATCACTGGAACGTCGAGGTGTTCCGCCTGCTGGACGACTCGTTTGATCGAGTTTTGACCACCTCTTCCATCACCATCGTGGACAAGAGCAAGCGGAACAGGATGTGGAGCTATTTTGAACAGGGTGATGACGGAGCCTTCGTTCGCTTGCCGGCTGTAACTGCTAGCAGCAAGTTTCTGCAGTACTCAGACCATAAGAAAGCGGCGCAAGCGACAGTGAAAGCTCGGAGAGGTCTCAGTCCGGGAACCCAACGAGTGTTGACTCTAACGGAGGCGGAGCGAGCCCGCTTGGGACTGCAGGTGGGACGCGATGTAGTGCCATGTGTCACGACGCTGCGCCATCTGCCAAGCGATGTACTGCGTTTGGATAAGGCGGCGTTCCAGCGATTTTACATTCGTGGTGAAAGGAAATGCTGGCTGTTGAACACGGTGCTTGCGCCATCGAGACGGCTCCAAGCCTACGTGGACTCGGTGCCCGCGGAGGAGCGGGCTACGGCGACGTGTGAAGGCAGGAGCGAATGGTGGAAGTTTACGATGCCGGCGGTGCCGGAAGCCTTGGTGTCGACGGGGTTTCGGGGTTTGTACACGAAATCGGTCGCCAATGTGGTGAGGGCACGAGCTGTGGGAGGTGTTGCCGGTGTGTACGGTTTGCGGTTGCGGGAGCGTGATGGCTTTGTAGAGAGACTTGTGCAGAAGCGTTTAGGGGATCGCGTGGTCTCACACTCTCATGGGTTGCGAAAGGTCGAGATCAACCAATTGAACTCAGTAATTCAGTCGCTCACAAAGGCCCGGTAAGTCATGGCAAAAACGCGGATTCTAGAACAAGGTAGCCTTTCCTTCACTATCGAGAGTCGGATCATTCGTGAACTGGGGGAGCGTCTTGTAAAACAGCCGGAGATTGCGCTCCTAGAGCTTGTAAAGAATTCGTATGACGCTGACGCCACGATCTGTGCCCTGTCATTTCAACCATCCGCAATCACCGTACGGGACAACGGCGTGGGCATGACACTGGCAGAGTTCAAATACGGATGGATGAGGATCGGGACCAGCGCTAAGGAAGCACGGACGCACACGCAACTCTATCAACGGCCCATTACGGGCGAAAAAGGTATCGGGCGTTTCGCGGTCCGATTTCTCGGCAGAGAACTAACTCTCCACTCTGTCGCGGTCGATGACGATTCGGGAGAGAAGACAGTGCTCACAGCGACGTTCAATTGGCCGGAGTTCGACCGTAACTTAGATCTTGGCAATGTGAAAGTGCCGTTTGTTCTGGAGGTTGCCGAGCCGGAGGAACCGGTCGGTACAACGCTGACGATTGAACAGTTACGACCAGGGGCGAAGGTCGACTTTCGGCTCCTGCGCACCTCGTCGCTGACTGTGGTTACTCCCTACCAGTCTTTATTGAATTTGGCTCCGAGTGATGGAACCGGCATGCAGAAAGGCCAGTTGGAGGATCCAGGTTTCCGACTGGAGCTCGGCGAGAGTGAAGAGTCCAAGGAAGATGTCGAGACGGCAGATGTGGCGTCGGAAATTCTCAAGAATTATGTGCTCCGGGCTGTTCTGGAGGTATCAGGCAAGCGTATCTCGCTGGTGGTGTACGCGAAAGGCGAGGACGAACCGGTCCTGACAATCGTGGATGAGGTCGAGGATCTCGTGGGTCTCCTATTCGCAGACATCCGCTTCTTTCCGCAGCGCGGAGGCACGTTCCGGAACATGAGCGTGAATGGTCAGAAAGCGCGCGCATGGGTCAAGGAGCATTCAGGTGTCGCTGTTTTCGACCGCGCGTTTCGCGTGTATCCCTATGGAACGCCGGGCGACGATTGGTTGCATTTGACGGCGGACACTGCGGTAAACCTGCGCAACCCGCGTTCGTCGGTGGCACAGAAGCACCTCCTGATGGACGAGGCAGTGCGGTTGTCGACGCAGGAGAATTACATGCTTTCCTTACCCCACAACGCACAACTTGTGGGAGTCGTGCGAGTTTCTGGGCAACGGAGTAAGGATCAAGGCGGCAAGCCCAAAGGCCTCCTGGTCTCGGCGGATCGTGAAGGCTTCCTACACAACGACGCGTACCTGCAGATGGAAGATCTGGTGCGCGGTGCCATTGAGGCGATCGCGTACATCGACCGGGAGATTCAACTACGAAAGAAGGCGGACGAGAGGAAACGGCTTCTGAGTGAGCTTCGCAGGGAAACCGAGAACTAGAGATCCGAACTTGGCTTCCATCCGCCGGCGACGGCCCCGCGATCGAAATGTTCGACAAAGTCGTGAACGACGAAACTGCGTTGGTAATCACGGATTACGACTTGACGGCCGGCGGACAGACTGGGCTGTTTGGGTCCACCATAGTTGATTGGTGCAACCGCAAGTTGATCCCTGTGGGTGACTACTCTCGGGCGAATAAGGTCAATCTGCCTAAGGAGCCGAACCAATACGAGATTAGGGTTCCACAGGACACCGCGAAGGCGGGACAGTTCATCATCAGCGTTTTTGACGGGTTCACAGCTATCCAAACGGCCCTGATCAGCAAGTGGGACGTGCTTGAAAAGAAGAGCAGTCCCGCGGCCATTCTCGCTGACATTTTGGGGCGGCCTTTGGAGGAAAGCAGGCTGGCACTCTATGGCGTCAAGATTGGTGCACCCAACTTGTCCCTCATGGACTCGATCTCCAAAAATCAGAATGTACAAGCCGAGAAGCAGCGTTTCATTGCATACCTCCTGGGACATCTTTTGCTCAATGTAATCCTTCGATTTCCGGGGCCAATCGTGGACTGTCGGTCACTAGCTGCGTTCTTGGCGATTGCTGAGTCGGAGCTGCCGCAGATCCAGAAGCAGTTTGAAAAGGCTCTCTACACCGGACCTTTTGGAACCACCGAGTCTTTGTATTGGGTAAGCGATGTTGAAGAGATTCTGGAATCAATGCAGAACGGGGTAGAAGCTGTCGCAGGGGCCAGCGTCGGCAAGCTCAATCGGTTGATACTTGAGCATGCTTTGAAAAAGGCATTCGAGAGACACGATTGCCCGCGGTGCCAAGGAGACGAAGGTGGGTTTATCTGTGCATTCACACGGAGAACAATTTGCCAACGAAACGATTGTTCCGTCGCCTCTAACGCCTGGATACCCCAGGGGGCTCGGCTTTGCCGGATCGAGAAGACTTACTACGACGAATGGGCTCCAATCCTAGGGTTCTGAGAGACGCTGGATGGCTAACATCGACTTCAAAATCCAAAGCGTTCTTATGAGCCAGTGGGATGGTGTTCTCGATTGTATCGAACGCCTCAACAACTCCGCGAGGGTGAGCCCAAGTGATCGGTGGCAGCTATTCCAGGTCGAACACTCGGAAGCAGATCTCGTAACCTTCGGAATTGCGCATACGCTCCTGGTCTTCCCTGAGCGCGCCAACGATATGCAGAACGAGATGCACATTGTGGTGACGGGTAAGTTGACTATCGACAAGAGACACTTCGAGGCAGAGGGTCAAGTTCGGACCATCGGGTTTAAGTCAGAAGCAGGCTATTTCCGTTTGAAGCGTGACGGGAATCTTCAGCACGTGTTCGGTGCACACTACGATGTGGCCGAGGACGAGGTCGGCCATCCAGCCTTCCATGCGCAACTGAAAAGCTTTGCTCATTTCGGCAAAGAGGTTGAAGGCCTCTACGGGGTACGTCTCCAAGTAACGGATGCCATGAACAACGTGCTAAAGACGGTGCGCTTGCCGTCGGCGCAAATGGACTACTTCTCACTTCTCATTCAGGCGATTGCGGACCACCTGATGTCGCCAACTTACTCCACGGAAGCGGAAATCCAAACATTCCAGCAGTTGCTAGAGAAGAACAAGTCGATCCACGGCAGAGCCTACGACATCATGCGCCTGCAGCTGCCAGCAGCAACCACTTGCTATCGATCCGTGCATTGGTATCCCTAGGGAAAGGCCTTTCGTGATCGCTAGGTGCCGCTACTCACCGAGGACTCAACGTCAGACCGTATCAAACAGCGTGTTTGTCACCAGGTCACCAGGTCCGCCTTAGCGACTGGACTGCTACCGATAGGTCCTAAAGTCGGTTTGTCGGACGCGATTGGGCGATGCAGTCTCGTGGACGCCGAGAAGGACTGTCCTCCGCAACAAAGTTCGACGACATGGGGATTCAGCACATTCGGGCGATTGGCAGAGGCACAACCTGTCCGCTGACCAAATTGCAGAATCCACCCTGGTAGGACAGGGATCCATGACGCAGCAGTTGGGTCAGCATTCCCAATGCTTGGTAGGCAAGGTTCTGGTTAATAAATGGCTCCTGCCGCGTCAGCGCTTCGGCTGCGCTGCACGAAGGCTGTTCGTTGTCTTTCTTATCTGTTCTGAGGATCTCCGGGTACAGCTCGGCAATCGTCGGCAGGCGCTGCTTCTTCTTCCTGTTCGCTGAATTGTTCGGCTGCCCGAGAACGAACTGGCCGCTGGACGCGTTGTTTCCAAGGTCAAGCCAATACAAAACCTGCGATTGTAGTACCCACTTGTCAATTGCGCGGCGTGCTTTCCGCGTGTCGACGCAGCCGATGACAAAGTCGACTTCGGAGCCCTTCTCGATCCGTTGAATCGTTGAATGCATCCCCTGCCAGTTCAGTCCCCAGAACATGTTCGTCCGGTGTGCCAGCACGATAGCTTTTGGAAAGCCCACGTCGGTTCGGCAGAAGGGCTGGCGAACGCAATTGGTATCGCTGACCGTGTCTGGATCAACCAGGGTCACAGAGAGTCCCCCGGGATGACCGAAGGCAAGGAGGGCCTGATGCAGGTAGGGAAGGCCGGACACGATGGCGCTACCGCTTCCGCCGCAGCCCACCACCAGGATTCGAATGGGACGCTCCAGCAGTTGCGGATCGGGCCTGTGTGTCGTCATTCACGCGTCTCCAGTTTTCTCAGGTACTCGTCTAATCGCTCCGTTTCAATCAGCGTTGATCGGGGGAATGTCTTCCTGCCAGCTAGACTCCTCCAGAGAGCCGTCGTTCCACCTTTGCGCGTCGTCAGCCGGCCCGCACCTCCCGGATGGGTGAATTCGCTCTGAAAGAACGCCTGTTGCCATGCGGCTATCGACCCAACAGTAATAGATTTCGGCGTGTGCATGGTTCCCGCGCAGACGGCGCCGGTGTTGTCGATGTTCCAGTAGGGTGCGGCTGCCAGCCTTGTCTCCCGATCAGGCCGACGGTTTTCTGGAAGCGCACGGACAAACAGAACTCCGTTGCATACCACGAGCAGCAGAGCTGGATGTGGAAAGAGCTTGCCGGAAAATTTGGCAAGCTCGGAGCCTTCTCGAAAGAACATGGGCCGCATTGCGGCTGGCGTCCACCACGCGATTAACTCTGGAGTTCGCGCGACGACGTGATCGGGCAGATATTCTGCCGGACAACTCGTCCCAAGCTGTCTCGTCAGCTCCCGCAGGGCTGCCGTACTGAGCAGTTGCCCGGCACCAAGCAGTGGAGTGCCATCGGCTTCTTTCTGCACCACGCCATGGACCGTTGCCATCACCCGGTTTCCGTGATCGTTTCGGTAAAGCAGTATCGCCTGGTACAGCTTCAGTTCGAGTTCGCTTCCGACGTCGATGCTGAATCGCATTTGGCTTTCTCCTCGTCCTCGATGAGGGTCTTAATGCGCACCGTGAGCACAAGGACCCGCATGAGGGTCTCCAATACGGCGAATGCCTGCCGCACGCTGCCTACGTGAGTTGGTCGAAGTGGAATGATGAGGTTGGGTTCGGGCGTTTCCTGCCCCCAGTATTCGCATTCGTCATCGAAACAGGCCATCACTGCGTCTCCGGGCCGGAAATACAGCAGGACGGAAGGCAGGGGCATGTCGAGGGAATAGTAGCTGCGCTGGTGTTCGAGCCATTCGTCGTCGACTCGCGGGCGTTCCATCGAGTGGGCCGTACGGTGCAGTTCGAGGGTCGTTTCGAAAAGGTCTTTCAGCCGGGGTTCCGCCGGCACCGGAAAGGAATCCAAGGATGGTGGGGATTCTGCCGATTCGCCGCTTCTGAGGCACTGCGGTAGGTCCTGGTCGAGTTTTGGGATTTCGTAGGAATCGGGATCATCCTCTCCTTCTGCCCACTCGACCATTTGCTCAATGCGGTAGCTGGCGTCGTGATCGTCATAGACCCGGATCCACCGACAGAGTGCTTGGCGGAGGGTTTCGTAGAAAGCCACTCCCATTCTTGGATGGCACGCCTCCAGTTGTTCGATGATGCTCCCAACGCCCAACGGGAACGACGACTCGGTGTTGAGCACCAGAAATAGCTGGCCGTTGGAATCGGCACCGGAATCGGAGTACCGGGCGTCGAAAATGGATTCTCCCAGCGTTAGGTACAACTCAAAGTGCTCAGCAATGATTTCCTGATCGTGGTCGCGGAGAAAACGGCGGAATACGGAGTCGACCAGGGCGGCGGGGATTCTTCCTGCCGCGATCCAGTCGGATTCAGTGGCAAGGTCAATTTCGGCCAAAGCCTGAGCCAAAGAGTTCAGGTCGGAGCAGCCGAAGGTGATTCGGTCTCCGGCGTGGCCCACTTCCAGCTTGGGTATTCCGATCAGGCCGGCGGGATTGGCCAGATACCTGATCCGGGGAAGACGGGATCTCCGTTTCCTTGCAGTGAGAGAGCCCGTGCGAGAGCACTGCTTGCTTCTTGCGAGTCTGGGCATTCGAGCCACCTGTGGATCAGTCCGGTCAGAGGGTTGGCGCTGGCCTGCCGACCCTCTGATTCGCGGATTTCTTGTAACAGCGATTGTTTGCTGGTGTCCGGCATCTCATCAGCCCTTCGATCCGATGGCTCGCTCGAAGGTGTAACGCAGCCGGTCGCTAACCGTTTCAGGTCCGGTAATGGCTGCGTTGGTCAGCTCCGGAAACTGGGTGGCATAGAACGAACGGACCTCTTCAATCGAAAACTTGGGGTTCGGGTCCGCGAGAGTGGTTCCGTGGTAGACAAATTCTCGTTCGACCAGGTTGATCTTCATGATGCTTCACCTCCCTCCTCCTCTTGTGCCGCTGTCGTCTCTGGTTGCTCCTGTTGAGCAAACAGTGACGGCGGCTCCGGTTCCGGTGGGACGGTCGTCGTCGCTGATGTCGCTTGAGTTGTTGGGTTGCTCGCGCTGGACGGCTTCGAGGTTTTCTTCCGTGCCTCGTCACGAGCCGCTTTGGCAGCTGCACCCATTTCGGCTTTGGCAGAGGCCAGTGTAGTTTGGAGTTGCAGGTGCGCCCCAGTGAATTCCACCAGCTGTTGAGGAAGGTCACGATCGAGTTCCTCGGCTGTGCCGGTGATTGCCAATGGGGTGGTAAGGGCGTTGTCTTCGGTGTCAGATGCTTTCTGCGGAACGACGGTGGCTCTGATCGTATCGCCCTCAACAAGGGAGATGGTCAGTAGCAGCCTGCGTTTGCGCAGCAGGGGCATCAGCTCTGTGAACATGGTTTTCCCTCCGTGTGGAAATAGGGCTGTGGGATTCCAATGGAGACTTGAGTGCTGGAGAATCCCGGAGAGCAATTGGAATGTGGTTCCTTTTGACTGTGACGTAGAAACCGCGTGGATATGAGCGCCTCGCGAGCAGCACTAACTAGCTTGGATGATTGCCAACTGATTGAATTACTTCGCGCAGCGCAGCGAAAGATGTTCTTCGCCGGACCAGGCATGAGGCTGCCCGTTGCACCAAGCTCTTTGTGAGCGGTGGGCTGAGATTGCAGGAGAATCTGTTCCAGCTGTGTTGGGTATCGATCCTGAGACCTGTCGGCTGGGCTACTGTTCCATCGATGCAGTTAAGTTGCCGCATGAAGTTGCATCAAGGCTGATGTGTACGATCCATCACCGCCTGCCAGACCGTCAGCCCAAGAAACAATCTGGCGGCAGTCTCGTCCTTCGTTCCTGCGGTCGCCTCGGCCTGGGCGAAGCTTACCGCCGAGTCATCGGTCTCGGCCATGACGACTCTGGGGATTTCGATCCGGTCGTAGGAAAACTTGTTCCAAGCCAGAAACAACGACAGAACTAACTCGCACAAAGCGCCCATGTTTGCAATACTTAGCCATGAACCCAGACAGGTATTATCTGGCCGACCAGGAAATCAAGCTCGACACCCCCGATGCAAAGCACAAACTCACTCAACGCCTCCGTCAATACCTCGAACTTCGGAACGTCAGTATCCTTCCTGGGAACGGATGTAGCATCCCGCTTGGTGCACCTGTACTGAACGACACGAGGAAGCTCAAGCCAGAGATCCAAACTGAACCCTATAAGCTCAGTAACAGCCAACAGCAACAGCAGGCGCTAGCCCTGCTTGACCTCCTGCTCCCAGGGAGCAGTCCGCCGATTTCTGTCGAGGCTTTCCTGGGTGTCCTTAGCAACATCATCTCGAACACGCAGAGCCTACCGACTACCACCACTTTTCAAGTCAACAACACACCAGTGACACGACAAGAAGCCAACGCCCTCGATAACCTCCTTAAGAAATGGTTGTACCATCGGTGTCTCCAAATCAGCGACCCGCCAGAAGACAAAATTACGCACCACCGGGAGCTCTTCCGTCGCATCCTGCTGAGATCAACTAACCTCCCTCGCTGTAAGGTCTTCACAACCAACTACGATCTAATCCTCGAACACGCCCTCGACAGCCTCGGGATCATGTACCTCGACGGCTTCACAGGCACCATCAAACGAACCCTGCATAGCGAGTCCTATCACTATGACCTCTATTACCCCGGGGAAACGACCGAAGGGCACGTTAGCCGTGTCGACCGAGTTCTACATCTTTATAAACTGCATGGCAGTATCAATTGGCGACGTTCGAACGGCGGCAGTACGCTTGACGTAACCACCTCCCCAGCGATTCCAATGGATGCCGATTATGGCGACGTTATGGTCTACCCTTCCCCGCTGAAAGCGACCGAAACCCATGGATACCCTTACTCCGAGATGCTCCGTCGCTTTAGCAGCCAGATGAACCAGCCCCAAAGTGTTCTCATCACCATTGGTTACGCCTTCATGGACGAGCACATCAACCGTCTTATCTACCAAGCACTCAACGTCCCGTCCTTCGTGCTCGTCATTGTCGTGCCAGAATTCCCCGTACCCGCGACCAACGCCCAGCCGGGACCGGAACACGAAATTTGGCGGCTCATTAACCATGTCAAAAGCACACGCATAGTAGTCATTACCGGCGGCTCTAAAGTAGATGGGCAGTACAAACAGGGGGCGGGCACACTCCAGGACTTCGCTACCACAGTCATGCCGGACATCACTGAACTCGACATCGAAGCACGCGTCAGCGACGAAGCCCGACGCGCCGACAGACGCGAGCAGGAGGCGCCCCTTGCAGAGTGACCGCACTATCGGCCGCGTCGTAAAAGTCAAAACGTACCAAGCGCTGGTCGAGCTCAGTCCAGAAACCAGCAGCTACGTAAAGAGCACGTACACGGGCTTGTACGCGATCGCCGTTATCAACAGCTTTGTGATCGTCCCAGTCGGCTCCGAGCGCGTCGTGGCCATCGTCACCGCCCTCGACATGGCGGAAGAACCGGAAGCGAGCCTCCAAAACCGCCAAATGCTTGTTATCCCACGTTCACGACGCACAATGTGGGTCAGTATGGTCGGTACGATAACGCAGAAGGGTGACGAGAAGCGCTTCGAATACGGCATCCGGCGCTACCCCGAACTGGACAACCCGATCTGGTGCGCAGACAAAGATGACCTCGACGTCATTTTCGACAAGAGTACGGCTGCGTCGGGGAAGGAACCACCATCCGACAAGCCCGGGCCCGTGGCGATTGGGACGTCGCCACTGTTCCCCGACTATGAAGTTACAATCGATATCGACCGATTCTTCGGCAAACACGCGGCTATACTTGGCAATACCGGGTCCGGCAAGTCCTGCACAGTCACCGCTCTCATTAAAGCGGTGCTTAACCACCCGGCTGGAGCAGGTATGCCGCACGCCCACTTCATCATTTTCGATACGAACGACGAGTACACGAGTGCCTTCACTCAACCACCAGCGACGCCCGATGGCAAGCCGAGCTTCCTTTGCAACCGTCTCGTACTAAGCAACGAGGGTGACACGCCAACCGGTCTTTGGGTACCCCATTGGTTCATGAATAGCAGCGATTATTTGGCGTTTTTCCGCCCGGGAGAGGGTGCGCAAGGGCCCCTTCTGTTCAAAGCTATCAGCGTGGCGCGTGCGCAGGCGCAAATCAAGACCGCGCTTACTCATGTCTATTGCACGGTCGAAGAGAGTGTCAACGCCATGCTAGAGCAAGGATTTGATCTCCGCCTTGTACCAGAGAAGCTATTCCGCAAAGGTCTCGGCGTAGCAGTATTTGCACCCTGGACTGATCTTCGTGCAGCCCCTGAGCGGGTTCCAAGTGGCGTCCGTCCATTCGATTTTGGAGTGCTCGCTCATAAATCATCCTCACGCCCGCTGTGGTGTCCATAGTACCAATGCCCACCCGGAAGTAAACTGTTTCCGACCTTCCTACCCTTTGCCGAGCAGTGTCAGTACGTGTTGTCGTTTCGTAATCCCAGCCGGCCCCTCTCTCGTCGTGGTTTCTGCCCGTTTTGAGACCTGACTCAGCCTGATACGGTGCTCGACGGGCGGGTGGTCGATAGCGACTGTGAACTCGGTCATCGGCCCTGGCTTGGAGATCAACGGATCTTGCTGAAAACTCCGCAACGGCCAGGGCGACGGCTTCGTAGACGGATTCTGCGTGGACACGTGCGGAATGATGGATTCCGTCGGAGTCAATGAACGATACGCGGCAGAGAGCGGGGGCCATGAGACGGATTATAGCTCAGATTTCGCTTTTTGTTCGCTTCTAATTCGCCTACACTGGACTCGTCGTTGCACTGCAGCAGTGGAACCTTTGTTCGCGGTTCGGAGCGAAACCGCCGTATTCCAAAGCTCGCTTCCGAGCCGGGGCCGAGTACATTAGAGCCATAAGATTCCGCAGTGGAACCGAGATCGCGTGGCTCCTGTTATGGCGCGAGTCAAGCGGGAGTCGCTGGCGTGACTACGGTCAGACGCAATGTAGTCTAACTCATGGAGAATCATGGAATTAAAAGGTATGATCGCTTTTCGGCGAATTGATTTGGCGCAAATGAGCGTGGTGCGGACATTCGATGACTAAGCTTGAGGATCTAAAACGGGGCGCTACGGTCAAGGGCATGCTTGAGCAGAGATCTCCAATAGTGCTGCAAGCGTTTCGCAGCCCTGGAATCTCCCAATGAGCGAGTCCATTTGACGATCGCAATATGCCAAGATCGCAGATAAGGCGTCTGCAGAGCCGAGCCCAAGATCCTGCGCAAGCCTCGCTACCTCCGGCCGGCTACCGAGGTGAAGCTTCATGGCCGAATACCTTGTTGATAGCGCGGTGCAATTCGATCCAATCCTCAAGGCTAAGCGTCTTGTGCTGTGTCTTTCGGCGACGGGCTACCACAGATTGATAAGTTTCCAGTAAAGAAAGTGTCTGAGCATACGTCAGACCGAGTTGCTCCGCAGCGTTCGACAATTCAGGTGGTATCACCACGGGCCCCTGCTCACGCCGCTTCTGTTCGCCTCCTTGTAGGAGATACTCGACAGAAGCACTCAATACATTCGCAACTTTCAGAAGGTTTTGAGCACTGATATTTCGCTTACTGTTTTCCACCTCGCTGATGAAACCTTTGCTCAGTCCTGCGCCAGCAGCGACAGCGTCCTGTGTCATACCCAGTTGCTCGCGCACCTCGCGAATCCGATCTCCCACTGTAGCCATATGAGTTCGCTATATAGTAACAAAAGTAGCTTGCCTTGCGGTTTCATGTATCTGTATAGTAAACTTAGTTCTCTATTGTGAACAGACAATAATGCACGAAGATCACAGCTCACGGACACTCCTGCGGCTTGACCCTTGGATGCCAGACTACGAAGGGTCTGTTGAAATCGACTCGGCAGGAAGCACCGTTTCGGAGGTGGACACGAGCGTCGAGGTCCCGGAATGGAAAGCCGTTCCTCCAGCGGCAGTCGATATCATACCTGCGCTGTACTTCATCGATGGGGTTCGACGTACCGAGGCGCGTGTGCTGGCTTGGGATCAGGGAAGCCCGGTACATGGGCTACTCGGCACTGTAGCTGCTGGCGCGGTCCGAAGCAACGCTGGGGAAGCCGTTTTTGACCGTTGTGCCGTCCGTCGCTTGCTGATCCTTGGCGCCGGACATCACCGGTCGGAAAACATGGCGGTTGGTGGTGTCGGTCTGGCCTTTGAGGGCTTTGCGAGCATGGCCACCGCACCGGCGGAGCTCGCTGGCGAACTCCAGGAACTTATGCGTCAGCTCGAAGCCAAAGTTGCTGAAAGCGTACTGGCTGACGACGCATTAGTGTTCATCGATGGGCCGCTGGCTTATATCAGCTCTCTCGGTCGCGTTGTGGGTGTAGTCAAGCGCATTTCCCTACCCTATCTTGATTCAAACCGCTTCGCGCTCGTTACGTTGTTGTCGCGTGGTGAACGCACGCCTCTATTCCTGATCTCCGATGGCAAACGTGACCGCTATTCCTGGTATCTGCGAATCGGCGAGGGTAGGAGTTTCGATCACGTATTGACGGGCATTATCCGATTGGAGGTGCGCGCAGCCGTGGGACTTGAAGCTGCCCAACATCTAGCTGGCATGTCGGCAAGCGTGCTCGTCCGTTTCGCCTCCTTGTCAGTGCGTGATCCTCGGGCACCGCAAAACCTGGTTCCCATCGGCGCGCTGGAGCAGGAGTTGCGGCGCCGCATGGGTGATCCGCTGGTTATCCGGCGCGCGATCGAAAAGAGGATTTCCGAAGGAGTCGAATTATGAGCAAAGAGATTGGTAGGGTTCTTGGCACAAACGATGCCGAGCCGCTCGGTTACTGGGTCGCCATTCCCACCGGTGAGCTGGTGCAATTGGACGAGGTCGTTTCGCTGAGGAGGCCGTTGCCTGACGGCCGGGAAGTGGCCATATACGGACTGGTAGACAGTCTTGTGGCCCGACACGAAGGCGCACATCTGGAAACCGATGTGTTTCTAGCCGAACAGGGCATTCTCCCGCTCGGCCATTCCATCAAGGGCCACGTGACCGTCACGCGCGTGGAACCGGAAATCTTCGTTCCGCCGTTACCAGGTCAACCAGTCTTCCGGGCTGCCGGCGCCGACCGAGACCAGGCACTATTCTTCGATGGCATGCGGAAGCGGTTTCCGCTAGGGCTTTCTCGCGATGGGGAAGTCATCCACGGAAATTTTGAGTTCCTTGACGGAACACGCGGTGCGCATGTGAACATCTCGGGAATCTCCGGTGTGGCCACGAAAACCACGTACGCTACTTTTCTCCTTTACGGGATTTTCCACTCCAGTCTGCTCGGAGCCGAAGCCGCCAACACCCGTGCGGTCATTTTCAACGTGAAGGGAGAAGATCTGCTCTTCCTGGATAAGCGCAACAGCGAGCTGAAATCAGAAATTGAATCTCGGTACGCAATACTCGGCTTGCCTGCCGGGCCGTTTGAGAGTGTTTGCATCTTCGCGCCCGCACGCCGCGGCGAGACGGTGCTGCTGCCAGATACTGGAACGCGCATGGAAGGTGTGACAGCCTACTGCTGGTCCATCGAGGAATTCTGCCACGAGCGTTACCTGCGCTTCTTGTTCGCAGATGCTGATCAAGAGACAAGTCACCTAGCCGCGGTCATTGATCGCGTGGAAGCACAGCTCGCGAACGAGGACGTGAGCGGTCTAGGAACCTTCAACGAGTTGGTTGGACTGATCGAAGGCAATCTCGACACGTGGGCGGGTACCGCTGCGCCGGGGACACGCGCCGCGTTCCAGCGCCGTCTGGAGGCAGCAGCCTTTCGTGTAGGTCACCTCATCCGTGGCGAGCTTAGCGCTGCTGACCACCGCATTGACTGGCATCGCGAGCAGGTAACGGTGATCGATATTCACAATCTTCACGATCGAGCCAAGCGATTTGTCATCGGCGTGGTGTTGAAGCGAATGTTCGAGGAAAAGGAAGCTTCCGGCTCTGCGCGGCCGCTGGTTTTCGTGGTGCTGGACGAACTGAACAAGTACGCACCACGCGAAGGCTGGAGCCCCATCAAGGATGTCATTCTCGACATGTCCGAGCGTGGCCGCAGTCTAGGTGTGATTCTGATTGGTGCGCAGCAGACAGCTAGTCAGGTCGAACCGCGCGTGGTCGGAAACTGCGCCTTCCGTGTAGTGGGCCGCCTGGATTTGGCCGAGGCACAGCATCACGAGTACAGCTTCTTGCCACCGGTGAGCCGGACTCGTGCTGGAATCTTAAAGCCTGGCTCGGTGATCGTGTCGCAGCCTGAGATCCCAATTCCGCTCCTAGTACAGTTCCCGTTCCCGGCGTGGGCAACACGGCCCAGCGAAGCGACGGTATCTGCAACTGCGGACCCGTTTGCGAAATTCCGGTCATAATGAGGTTCGCCATGCGACTGCTCCATACTTCAGACTGGCACATCGGAAAGCCGTTCGCCGTCAGCCGGCTGGCCGAACAGGAAACCGTGCTAGCGGAAATCCTCGAGATTGCCATCGCTAACCGAGTCGATTGCGTACTTGTCTGCGGAGATGTTTTTGACAGCCGTGCGCCGTCCGCTGAAGCCGAAAAGGCTGTTTTCACTTTCTTTGCGGACTTGGTCAAGCGGGGCATTGCCGCTGTGATCATCGGGGGCAATCACGACCACCCCAAACGCCTCGGTGCATTGCGCCGGCTCCTGGATCCCTTGCGGATCCTCATCCGGCCGGAGCCCGCGCGTCCCGAAGACGGTGGAGTGATCGAATTTGCCACCGGAGGTGAAGTGGCGCGCATTGCCGCGCTCCCGTTCGTAAGCGAGCGTCAGATCGTAGACGCTTGTACCATAATGGGCCCTGAAGAGCAGTGGTATGGCGAATACGCCGAAAATGTCAGCGCAATGATGAGCCTGCTCTCGCGTTCCTTTTGTGCGAATACGATCAATATCGTGATGGCTCATCTGTTTGCGTTTGGTGCGGAAACTAGCGGCAGCGAGTGGGCGATTCACACCGCGCTTCCCTATGCCATTAGTCCGGCACGTTTCCCAACCACGGCGCAATATATCGCTCTCGGTCACTTACACCGACCGCAGGAGGTCGTGGCCTCACCGGTGCCGTGCCATTATGCCGGTGCACCACTGCAACTTGATTTCGGAGAACAAGGCCAGCGCAAGCGGGTGGTGTTGGTAGAGGCAAAGCCGGGACGTCCGGTACATGCCGAAAGTATTCCGCTCACGGCGGGACGGAATTTGCGCGACTTGGAGGGCAGAATCGACGAGATCGAAGCCAAAGCGGGCAACTTTGGCGATGATTACCTCCGCGTCACGGTGATCACTGATGGCCCAGTCCCCGGCCTAGCCGACCGAGTCCGCGCTAGCTTTCCCAACGCCCTGTACATCAAGACGAAGAGCGCAATAGCGAGCGAAACTCCAGCGTCCGCGCCGCGAGCGCAGGCAAAGCCGCAGGAGCTATTCCAGGATTTTTATCGCCGCCAGCATGGCACTGAACCGTCTCCCGAGCTATTGCAGGTGTTCAACGAGTTGTATGAAGAGGCGATCCATGCGGCCGATTGAGCTGACGCTAGAGGGTTTCACGAGCTTTCGACAGCGAACAGAAATCGACTTCACCGGTCTTGACCTGTTCGCCATCACCGGCCCCACGGGGTCCGGGAAAACATCCATCATTGACGCCATCACATATGCGCTTTACGGTCAGACTTCGCGCCTTGGGGGCAAAGGCCTCGCCGAGCTAATCACCCTAGGCGCGTCACGCTTGGCCGTCATGCTTGAGTTCGAGTCTGGTGGCAAGCGCTGCCGAATAGCCAGAGTGCTGAAGCGCAGTGGGCCGGGGTCTGCTCGCCTGGAATTTCTGGAGAGCGACGGTGAACATGCTTTCGATGGTGGTGCCCGAGAAATCAACGCCCAGATTACTAACATCGTCGGCCTCGATTTCGACGCATTCACTAAAGCAGTCGTGCTACCGCAAGGGCGATTTGACGAGTTCTTGCGGGGCGACCCAGGCGAGCGGCGCCAGATCCTGGAGGCTCTGTTAAATCTCGGGATCTACCGGGAGATGATGCAACGAGCCAATGTGCGGTACAAGGAACGGCAGACTGAGCGGGACCTCATCAGTACTCAGCTCCAGCGCGAATACGCTGATGCAACCGAGGAAACCCGGCTTGCGCTCGCAGGCGAGATCAAGAAGCTGAGCGATGAAGGCGCGCTCGTGAACATTGAACTGCTGCGCGTGGAAGACTTACGTGCACCTGCCATAGAACTACGCCAGAAACGCGAAGCGGGCGCGAGTTCAGAGCGTGACCGCAAAGCGGCGGCGGAACAGCTTGCCAGCGAGCAAAAAAAAGAGGCGAAGATTGTCAGCGAACTCCAGCAGCAAGATAAAGACTTTCATCGGCTAGAACAGGATCTGCGCCAGATTCCTTACGACGAAGAGGTTCATCAAAAGCTCCTCGGGCTCCAACCCGTCGCTCAAGACCTGGAAAAGACCGAGCGCGAGCTTGCCGACAAAACACAGGAAAGGAGCAAAAAATCTGGCGAGTTGGACGTTATCGAAAAGAAGCTTCAGACCGCTAGGCGGAGCCTCAAGAAGACAGCAGAAAAAAATCAGACTGCCAAGCATGCCTATGATGCTGCGAAAGAGAAATTCGCTGGGCTCAAGAAGAAATATGGCTCGGTTGAAATGGTCGAGCACGTTACCGAAGAAATGGAGCGCATGGATGAGATCGAGCAGCAGCTTCAGAGTGATCAGGAAAGGCAAGCCGCACTCGAAAAGAAGCAGACCGATCTAGCCGAACGAATTGAGAAGCTTCAGATGGATGAGGCCCAAGCCAAGAAGCGGTACGCCGAAGCGCAGGAGGCGTGTGAAAGTCTTGCCCGCAAGCATTCCGCTGAAGACCTGCGTAAGCATCTCCGGACGGGGGAGTCCTGCCCAGTCTGTGATCAAGTTGTGGCTCGATTACCCAAACGTGTCCCGACGGAGAAACTCGACGAAGCCAAGATCGAGGCGGAGGAACGGCAGGACGCCTGGCACAAGAAGGGACGGGCGCTCGTGAAAGCAGAGGCTGATCTGGCCGCTCTTCCAAGTCAGCTGCAATCCGCGAAGGCGGACGTCGGACGCAGTTCCAAGCAGATCACGGAGACGAGAAAGAGAGCGGAGCGAATTTTGGGAAAGGTGCCTGGCGTGGATGGCCTTGCGAAGCTGAGGCACGTTGCGGCAGAGTTGCGCGCCGCGGAATCGGATTGCACGTCGAGAGAGATGGAGAGCAGAAAAGCCGCAGAGGACCAGACCAACGCTAAAGAAATTTCCACCCGGCTAGAGCGCGATCTTGCTGTGCTCACGGAAAGCATCGAGTCACTAACGCGGCAAATTAACGGTGCAGCCACTGAGATTGAGCAACTTCGTGCCCGATTAGAAGGTGTCGGGGACTCTAAAGTCATTCAAGCCGAGTTGACTGCCCAAGAGAAAGCCAAGCAGCGACGGACCGAGATCGAGAAGAAGATTAAGCAGGGGCACAAGGCGCGCGAGCAATCTCAGAAGCAGCATAGTGAGCTCAATGCGCAGATGGCCGGCCTTAGAGGAAAGGTCGAAATCCTAAACGCTACGATTGAGAAGGCCAAGTCGGAATCGGCACAAATTGAGCGGAACTTGAAAAAGAAACTGGCCGGGCTGGCCCTGCCAAGGGGTACGGACGAAGCGGAACAGATTGAGAAATTGCTGGTTGATCTCCGGCATCGCTGCAGCGAGTTGACGCGCCAGCTTGAGCAAAAACAGGCGCGGGTTGACCAGCTCGAAATCCGAATCGCCGAAGCAGAGCAAAAGCGTGGGCAAGTCGCCGATCTGGAGCGCTCGGCCATCCTCTATGGACAACTAGGCTCACTGTTAAGAGCTGGCCAGTTCATTCAGTTCATTCTCGAAGGTGCATTCGCATTGCTCTGCAACGAGGGCACCCGCCAGTTGATGACGCTCAGCCAGGGGCGGTATTCGTTCAACACCGAAGGCAACGAATTCTATGTGATTGACCACTTGAATGCGGACGAGCGTCGCTCCGTCCGCACCCTGAGCGGAGGCGAGTCCTTTCTGGCCTCCCTCGGACTCGCACTTGCGCTTTCTTCCAGCGTTTCGCAGTTCGCCGATGGCGGCGGCCCCTTCAAGCTCGACGCGCTGTTCCTCGACGAAGGTTTTTCAACGTTGGACGCCGAGACACTCAACGTAGCGGTTGAAGCGATCCAAGCGCTCCAGGAAGGCGACCGTATGATCGCCGTAATTTCCCATGTGGCCGACCTGGCCGAACGCCTGCCCAGCCGAATTCAGGTCATCAAAGGCGTCTCAGGCAGCGAAATCAGCCTAGAACAGGAGTCAGCGGGATAGTCCATTGCCCGCTCAGCAGATACACATGTCGCGACCCTTTTTGGGCATCGCTCGAAGCTAAAAAGGTGTGGCGAAGTTTGTGCTCCATGGTTGCTAAGCATGTATATAGCGAAATTGCGGATCATCAATTACCGATGTTTTGAAGATCAACTAGTTGAGTTTTGTCCGGGCGTTAATGTCCTTATCGGGGAAAACAATGCGGGAAAGACGACAGTCATCGCTGCCCTGGGGTCGGTTCTCGACCAGCACCATCGCCGTCGCCTCTCCTACTTTGACTTCCATCAGCCGATCGCCGACATCTCCAAGCCGCCTCGCACAACCATTACCGTTACGTTTCGCTCCACCCCCGACGACACAATAGAGGACAAAGCGCTCGTCGCTGACTGGCTCACCAACCTTGATTCACCTTGGGAGGCGACACTGACGTACACGTTTGCGCTGGAACCCGAGGATGAGGCATCGTGCATCGAGAGCCTAAAGGTAGTCCCGAAAGGTGACCTTGAGGAATACCGCAACGTGATCGATACATTCCTGCCAAGGTATGTAGGTCGCACCTACGGCGGAGACCCGAACAACGCGCTCACGGCCGATCGGGAGATGCTCGAGAAGATTGATTTTCAGATGCTGGATGCACTCCGCGATGCCGAACGAGAGCTCTTCACGGGCACGAATCCGCTGCTGAAACGCATCCTCCGTCAAATCCGCGATGCTGGCAAAACTGCTCAAGACAAAGCAAGAAACGACAAGGAATTTCGCCGGCTCTCGACACAACTGGGCGCGCACCTACGCTCACGAGTCAGCCTCGATCCGCTCCTTTCGTTCGTTATGGAGACGGGCGCACTAGAAGGTGGCAAGCCTACCCTTAAGGACGAAATTGCCGAAGAAGACATTCTGGCAGCGCTGCGCCTGTATGTTGAAGAGCAGCAACTGAGCATACCGGCAGAGCGCAACGGACTGGGATACAACAACCTAATCTACATAAGCCTTGTCCTTGCAAGCATTGACCACGATGCTGATCCGGACAAGCAAGGTCCGAATGCCACCAGCTTTCCGATCCTGTGCATCGAGGAGCCAGAAGCACATCTTCACCCCGCGTTACAATACAAACTTCTCAAGCACCTCCAGGAACGAGTCAAACCAAACCCACAGGTCGCTACCCAACGAACACGACAGGCGTTCATTACCACCCACTCCACACACATCACCAGCGCCAGCGGGCTCGACCACCTTATCTGTTTCACCATTCTCTCGCCGAGCGTCCACGGCGTTGCTTACCCGGGACGGTGCTTTCGGAACGACTCCGAAGGCAAAACATCGAAGGCATACGTTGAGCGTTACTTGGATGCCACTAAGTCCAATCTCCTCTTTGCAAAGGGGGTCATCCTCGTCGAAGGTCTTGCAGAGCTCCTCCTTCTGCCGGTCATCTCGGACCAGCTTGATTGCTCCCTGGCAACGTACCACGTCGCTATCATCAGTGTTGGTGGTCTGACCTTCCGCCATTTCCTCCCACTGTTCGGAGGCGGCCTAACCATGGACCAGGCACAGTACGCGCTCAAGCGGCCGGTCGCTTGTCTTCTGGACGCCGATCCTGCGAGAAAGACCGCGGCAGACCGCGCGTTCAGGAAATGCTGGCCGTATCAGCTCGACAAAGAAACGAAGTATGAATACCGTGCCACCTCCCCCGCGGTTGGTAAGCTCGAAACGCTCTCAGCTGGTTGCGAGAACATTATCGTCCGGCACACCACGAAGACACTCGAGTACGACCTCGCATACGATAATCGCTCCGCGACCGTTTTGGTCACCGCGGCTTGCACAAACGGCAAGGAGGTGGAAGGACTCATAAAGGATCCTGCCAACTTCCCCGCAGAACTTGCGGAGAAGTTGAGCATAGAAGATCGGGCAGATCTTGATGCGATAAGCGACGTTGGCCACCGAGAGCGCCACCGCGTTGCCTCGTACTACCTTCAATGCGTCGAGCAAGCAAAGGGGGAGCACGCCTTCGCTTTGGCACAACGACTCAAAGACCCGATGACTAACCCGCACGGCATCACGGTTCCATCGCCGATCGAGGACGTCATTCGCCATGCGGCACGTCGGCCGAAGCCGACGGGGCCCGCTAACATTACTTCCGCATGAAAATTACATCCGACACCCACCTGTTGACTGTGGATCGGCACGCGCGCGTTACCGCAGGACCGGGTGCTGGTAAGACGTACTGGCTTGTGGGACACATTAAGAATGTTCTCAGGCGCTCCAAGAAGCTCCACATAAACGCAAAAGTGGCGGTTATTTCGTATACAAATGTCGCCGCAGACCAACTTCGGGAGCAGCTTGGCACCGACGCTGCTCGCGCCGACGTCACTACCATCCACAGCTTTCTCTACCGGCACATTGTCAGGCCCTACGTACACCTTCTGCGCACCTCCAACGGTAACCAGCTTGTTAATGTCACACTCCTGGACGGCCATGACGAGCACCATATCAATTACCAGCACTTTAGAGCGTGGTTGACAAGCCGCAATCTCCAGCAACTCCTGATGAAATTCCAGAAAAAGCAGTGCGCGATGTTGCAGGAGCACATCGCAGGAGTCCACTGGCAGCAGACAACAACGCTTGAGCATTGGCAGCTCGCGTTGCGGGCCGACTACGGCCTGTCACAAAGAACGAAGGTGCAGCTCACTCCGGACTCACTGCTCGCCTACAAGCAGCAATACTGGAGCGAAGGGCGGATTGACCATGATGACGTGCTGTATTTTGCATTCCGAATCCTTACCGAGCATCCACTCCTGCGTGATTGTCTGAGTGCGAGATTCCGGTTCGTTTTCGTGGACGAGTTCCAGGACACTGTCCCTGCACAGACTCAAATCGTCCGCTGGCTTGCCGAAGCCGGTAGTACAGTTGTGGTGATCGGCGACGCGGAGCAATCCATCTTCGAGTTCGCAGGCGCCGCACCGAAACACTTCCGCGAGTTCACACTGCCGGAGCTTGACGAGTACGAGATTGTGCACAATCGACGCAGCACGCAGGCGATCATCGCACTTCTGAACCACATTCGAACAGACGGTTTGGCGCAATCCTGCTATCGGGAGGTAACCGGCGCTCCTGTGCAGTTACTTGTGGGAACACCGCTGAAGGTCGCGAACTACACCAGAACCATTTCTGAAGGATGCTCGCTTTTGCTCTTGTCACGGAACCAGAGAATTGTGGATGAGCTGCTCGCGAACGAGGACACACCTACAGATGATCCTTGGAGCGCCATCCGCAATGCTCCAGCGAGGCGCGGTAACTTTCTTCAGTCCGTGTGCGCCAGCGTTACCCTCGCTAGGGCTGGCCGACTGGACATGAGCATGAAGACGCTGCACCAAGGTATCCGGCACGAGAACGGAATGTTAAAAGACCCCTTCAGAAGCGTTGCGAAGTATTCCGCTCTTCATCGCCGGGCTATCGCTGTGACCATTCTGGAAGCCCTTCTCGGGCAAGGCAGTACCCTCGATGCACTGACGGTTCGGGCGGCATACGATCATTTGAGCGAACGCTTGGGGGCGCAATTCAGCGACCTATCGCTCACCAAGATCACAAGTGGCGAGTTTGCAGCTATGGCGAATCAGCTGACCATGGGACGGCTGCTTGGGAGTGTGGCGTTGGATAACACAAATGAGATCCGCGAGATCCGCACCATTCACAAAGCTAAAGGCACTGAATCGGACAATGTCCTCGTTTGCCTCCACGCGAAGCGTGACGATCGCCTCCAGCACCTCATCAGTCCCCAGGCCCCAAGTAACGAAGAACAACGGCTCACCTACGTCGCCCTCAGCAGAGCACGGGACATGCTCTTCCTCGCCGTTCCCGAGCTAACACCCGAGGACGAAAATACGGCACGCAACCTTGGCATGAGCGTCGTCAGGCTGAGCTAAGTGGGTATTTCGAAATTGAACAGAATCGTTAATTAAGAAGCTGATACATTTGTCCGCGATGCGGTCTTTAGCGGCCGCTCAAAGATTTCCACCAGGTTATGGTCGGGATCGATGCAACGAAAGAAGCGGCGACCTGCCATCTCAGTTATGGCTGTGGCTCTGGCGTCAATGCATTCCGAAACGCGCAGATGGCACAAATCGATAGTCATCTTCCCCCGATTCGTCTGCAACTTTCGCGAAGAAACAACAGGAGGAGTGTATGCGAAGTCCAAAGGCCATTGAGAGAACCCCCTTACGTTCGTTCGCCGCGATAGGACTGCTTTTGTCAGCCCTCATCAATCCGGCTCGAGCGCAACAAGTGAAGGCGGAGGATTTTGCGCTTCAGCTACAGCGGATTTATCAGAGGAACGGTTATGACATCACGGTCACTTTTCGCCAGGAAGAGAATGCGCTTGTCCTGCGGTCGGATGAGTTCCGAGACGCCGAAACCAGAGAGGCGACAGCAAGAGAGGTAGGCAAAAACGCAAAGACCATGTGTCCTCTAGGAATCTGGTATCTAAAGGTGGGCTATCACAAGGGGTTTCTAGACGACATAACGAAGACCGTTTCCCTGGGTTGTCCAGCAGCGAAATCGGCCCGCATTGCTGAAACTGCGGCGGCAAGGGAAGAATTTTCTAAAATCTGTGATGACCCGGATGGTTCAGGGTCTGTGCATTGTCATGTGGAAGGTACGATTCTGGTGATCGTATCGGAACGTTTTTTCGACAATCCGCAGCTTCGTGCGTACACGATTCATAGCATGTCGCAGACGATACGACGCGAGCCTCAGAAACTCTGCGATGCGCAGTTTACAAAACTACAATTCAAGGGGAAGAATTTGATCAAAACAGAGACCATCGCGTGTCACTGACACTAAAAGGGCACGCTCCAACAATTTAGCAGGCAGTTGATTGTTGCATCGGCTAGACTTAGAGGACTGAAGGCGCATGGCAGGGAGTCATGATACTGATCCTAATTCTGCGAACAACGTGCCTTCACGCCAAGATACACCTGGCAAGGAATTAGAAGGAACACAACGTGATACGAAAATTCAAAGTTGAGAGCTTCAAGTCACTCGTCAAGCTCGAGTTGGAATTGGGTCGGGTGAATGTTTTTGTCGGTGCCAACGGGAGTGGCAAGAGCAATTTGCTGGAGGCTGTAGGAATCCTTGGCGCGGCTGCATTCGGACGCGTCGATGATGAGACCCTGTTGCGTCGCGGCGTCCGCCCAGGCGTGCCGAGACTTTACAAAAGCGCGTTCCCTTCCACAGCCAAAGTGCCGAGGCTATTTTTTAGCGCCACCTCGGGAGAAGGTGCGCTATACGAAGTTGGCCTGTGGAACCCTATTGAAGACCCGAGCCCTGCATGGCGGTACATGACGGAACGACTTGAACGACTTCAGGGGCGCGAAGTCGTGACCCGCGGGACAAAATACGACAAGCGAAACCAAGAGCAAGGTATAGCAGCACTGGAAACCGTGAATTTGCCATCTGGCGATCCTGCTCTCGCCATTATGGATGAACTGCGGGCCTACAGTATTTACTGCCCCAACACTCCATCGCTTCGCGGCCTGACCCAAGACCAACAAACACGGGAGCCAATCGGACTTTCGGGCGGACGTCTGCCAGAGGCAGTGGAGGAGTTGCTCGTCGCTTCTAAAAAGAACGCTGCCCTCGCTGAGACTTTAGCAGAAGTTCGCGATTTACTGGATTGGGCGAGCGACTTCTCGGCAGAGCCTTCGCTTGGAGTACCTCTTTCGCCATCGGCGGCGCGGTCACGCCTGGTGATTGCTTTCACCGATCGATATATGGCAAAGGGGCGCAACAAACTGACCGGGTATGATGCCAGTGAAGGTGCACTCTATATACTTTGTTGCGCTGTTTTAGCCCTGCACCCAAAATCGCCCCGATGCTTGGCGCTGGACAACGTAGATCAGACGCTAAATCCGAAATTAGCCGAAAAATTGATGAAGTCGTTGTGCTCATGGAATGCGAGGGCAAACATAGAGCGACAGTGGCTACTAACTGCTCATAACCCAGCAGTTCTGGATGGCTTGCCTTTAGGAAACGGTGATGTCCGCCTTTTCGCGATAGATCGAGACAGCGAAGGTCATACTGTCGTTCGGCGGATCGATTTGGAGGCGGCACTCAGTGCACGGCCGAGTCCGGAGTGGACCCTCTCGAGGATGTGGATGAATGGTCTCTTAGGTGCCGTGCCAAATGTTTGAGCCTCTCCGCATTGCTCTCGTGGCTGAAGGACCGACCGATGGTGTCGTAATAACGAGCGCTCTGAAGTCCATCTTGCAAGAGCGCTCGTTCGTGCTGCAACAAATCTGCCCTGAAGGATCGACTAGCTTTGGCGAAATTGGTTCGGGGTGGGTGGGTGTTTATCGGTGGTGCCATCAGTCGCGAAGTCGCGGCGGCGGTCTGCTTCGGAATGACGAAATCCTTTTTCAGAATTATGATTTGCTCGTTCTACATTTGGACGCTGATGTTGCTGGAGCGACTTACGATCACGGTTCAATTGCACCACAGGTTAGCGATGGCGCTCTACCTTGTGAGCACGAATGTCCGCCTGCTTCGGATACCACAGATGCGCTACGCGCAGTGCTGTTGAGTTGGTGTGGAGAAGAGGCGCCACCCGAAAAGGTGGTTATTTGCATGCCATCGAAAAGTACAGAAGCCTGGGTCGTGGCTGCGCTTTTTCCAGATGATCTGGCGATGGCGCACGGAATCGAGTGTTATCGAGATCCAGATATGAGACTCGGCCAGCAGCGCAAGGGTAAAAGGATTCGTAAGGGGAGAGCTGACTACGAAAAAAAGGCCGAAGAGATACAGCAGGCCTGGCCAAGATTGGCATCTCCGGGAGCGCTTGGTGAAGCGTATCGGTTCGAATCGGAGTTCTCGCAAGCGTTACTGGGTGTCGAACAGGTCGGCGGGTGATTGTCTGGCGTACATTCCAATCGCATACATGGCGGAGAGGGAGGGATTTGAACCCCCGATACCCTTTCAGGTATGCCGGTTTTCAAGACCGGTGCCATCAACCACTCGGCCACCTCTCCGGTTACTACAGTTTTACTACATTGGGAGAATTCTCCCGCAATCCGACACCGCCTCTGCCTCTGTTTTCAATCGGTTACTTGATCACTTCCTAGGTGTCGAGGGGTTTTCAAGACCGGTGCCTCCAACCCCCTCGGCCACCTTTCCACGTTGGCTGGAAAGCTGGAAATGAACTCAGCGGAGGGAATTGGACTCGCTCCCCCCTCCGCCGCGTCCTTGCCACTGGCTGAGACTTCGGGATTGTAGTCGGATGTTCCCGGTGCGCACTACGAAGGTCGGACCGCCTGGAGAAAGCCCGCCAGCTTTGCGGTCGCCTTGTACTGGGGTATTGGCTCCAATTCCTTGAACGCGCTGGTGAACGCGTTCGAAAGGCTCCACATGGTTCTTGCCTGGAACTCCTCATGCACAGGCTGAAAGTACAGATCATGTACTCGCCGGGCCAGGTGCTTGGGAAACCCAGACTCCTCCTCAATGAACGCCTGGTAGATCAGCAGTTTGGCAGCAGCCGTGGACAACTGCATGGCGCGCCACTCGTCCACCTGTTGCTTCAGAGGGCCAAAGTTCCGCTGCATCCGGTCGACGCCGATGGCCAGGCTGTCTTCCAGCGAGAAGTTCTTGGAATGCTTCGCGAGCACGGGAGTGTATTCCCCGTGAAACGCAAGGTTCTCGCAAACAAAGACTCTCAGGCCGACAGTAACACTCAGCCGAAAGCTCTTGTCATGGCTGTTCCGCAAGCCGATGGCGAAACGGCAACCGTCGAAGCCGGAGCTCAAATCCATCACTCCGAACATGCGCATCCCGTCCGCTGATACGGCGTATTCCTCCTGCACGACGCCAATCTGGCGAAAGCCGAGTGCTTCGATCAGCTTCTCGACGACGGCGATATGGGGAATGGGTTTGTGGGTTTCTGTCCCCACGGGCGTTGCCACGCGGGCCAGTTCTTCCCGAGTTAGCTTTGCTCCATAGGAGCACAGCGTCATTGCCGGAGCGGGAGCGGGAACCGGGGTTGTTAAGGTTCCAACCGGCTGCTCCTGCTCAACAAGGTTTGTCTCTTGCATGGTATTTCCTCCTGAAAAAGAAAAGGGGAGAGCCAGCAAACGGAACAAAATCTACCGCTCTCCCGAGTGAGCTATGCCGCTTCCGGCGGTTCGGCGCCCGACGCGAACAGACGTCTTTGTTCGCGTAAATGGCAACTATGTGGCGATGTTTTTCAGGCGGCGCGCACTAACCCGTTGGTGATCACATCGAGGAACCAGAGTTGGTCCACTTTGCGCAGATCAATATCGGTAGGGTGTTCGAGGATGAAACGGCGGACGTCCTTCTCTTGGATGAGGTAGCTGTCTCCGTTCTGCTGCCCCGTTCTTGCGGTACCGCGAAGCTTGGCTTTCAAATGCCCGCTTTTGATCCAGCGTGTTACGGCATGAGGATCGATCCCCAGAGCTTGCGCGAGGCTACAGGCGGAATAGAAGCTCCCGTCATGCTTGAACCGCATTCGTTTCAGCTTAAGGTGAATTCCGGTTACCGTGCGTGTGTAGCCGGCGGCCTTCAGCTTGAGCCGAATGCGTTCATCGCTCATCCACGCATAGCGCCCCAAGATCTCCAGCTCCCGCTCGCTCCAAGGCAACTCTTTCGTCCGTGCCAGACCCAACTCACGAGCGCGCTTCTTCAGCGCCCAATGCGGCATACCGACCTTCTTGGCCAGTGCCCGAACACTAAAACGTGTCCTTTCGTTTTGACGATTGTGATAACTCTCCCGGATAAGGCGGTCGATCTGGTCGGTGAAGACGTACTTGCGTCGGCTCTGAACTTTGACGCGATCACAGGCGACGCAGAGGGTTGCCTTACAAACCGGCTGAGGCTGGCTCGCGTATAACTGTTCCATAGCAATTCCTGATGTGCAGGTTCTGAGTTCTGGGGCCTGGGTAAACAAGGGATGACCGACTGGAAGACCACAACGTTGGGTAAGACAGGCTGGAAAGTAGGCCGTCTCGGTCTGGCATCCAGTTATGGCGCCGACGAGCGTTGCGTGCAGATGGCGTTTGAGCGGGGCATCAAATATCTGTATTGGGGCTCGATGCGTACTGCCAAGTTCGGCGAGGGACTACGCAGCCTGCGACCACGTCGAGATGAGTTTCGCCTCGTTATCCAGTCCTATTCGCGTGTGGCTGCAATGGTCCCGTGGAGTCTGGAGCGCGCATTGAAATCCCTCGACATGGATCACGCTGACATTCTTTTGCTCGGGCTCTGGAACAAGGACGTCAGCCCTGCGATCTTCGACCAGGCACTGCGGCTTCGGGAGCGCAGTCTGATTCGGGCAATAGCCGTGTCAACCCACAATCGCCCACTCGCACCAGAAATTGCGCGCAATCGCGACGTTGATATCCTGCACGTTCGCTACAATGCCGTGCATCCCGGCGCGGAACGAGACATCTTCCCCAAGCTGCCGGCACCTGAGGTGCGGCCTGGCATTGTGACGTTTACGGCTACCTGTTGGGGCGACCTGATGAGACCGGACAAAGTGGCCGCAGGCGATAAGGTGCCTACGGCTGGCGATTGCTATCGCTTCAATTTGACGAACCCTGCGGTGGATCTCTGCCTCACCGGCCCCAGGTCA
>Ga0187859_10000147_pt1 | contig 47745 bp, 46 predicted proteins | sample June2016WEW_10_1_2_FD_133019 | JGI IMG/M metagenome (GOLD analysis project Ga0187859, IMG submission 133019) | Peatland microbial communities from SPRUCE experiment site at the Marcell Experimental Forest, Minnesota, USA - June2016WEW_10_10 | ecosystem: Environmental > Terrestrial > Soil >...
AGATCATTATAATTGCGCACACCAAGAGTCACGTCGTTTGCTAGAACGGCGAGACTGCGAGCTTGCCGAGTTGCGTAGGGCACCGGATTCGCAGCCTATCGCCATTCGAACTAACCGATGTAAATCCCTATCTTTAATCTTTCAACCGCAGTCCCGCCATGGTCGCATCGACCGCAAACAAAGTGACTTAGTGCCGGCGGCCCACCAACCAGGCCGCCGTTGCTACGTCTGCTGGGGATGTAGTCCATTTGGGTCTGAGACTTCAGCTCCGCGAAGATTGCTAATAGTGAAACCTGTAGCACAGCTCGGCGTAGATCTGGAACGGATTGTTCCAGTGGACGCCGCCGAAGGTCAGGCTGTTGTCGGTGAGTAGGTGCTTGTTGGCGAGGTTCAGAGCCGTGATCGACACCGACAGATCACGGCTGATGTTGCGGCCCGCGGTCAGGTCGAGCACAGTGTAGCTCGTCAGATGCGTCGGCGGTGCGAAGCCGTTGGACAGTCCCGAATTGACCGACAGGTTGGAACCGACGAAGAACCCAAGCGGCAGCTTCCCGTTGTATCCAAGATTGAGCGTATTGCGCTGATCGTGGTCGAGCCCGATGGGGGGACTGCCGCATTCCGTGCCGGGGACCACGAGACCTCCGGTGATCGACCCGAAGCACTCCGCAGTCTGGTTCGAGTAGGCGAGGTGCACCTGTCCGTACGGCCAGAAGGCGGGTGAGCGCACGGTGAGCTCGCGCCCCTCGATGAGTGCCCCCTGGTCCGTGATCGGCAGGTAGATGTCGGATTCGCCGAGCGGGTTGTGATCGAAGAAGTTGGTCGACTCGGTGACGAAGTAGTCCGCCTCGATACTCCAGCCCTTCACGGGGATTGTCACGCCGAACAGGCGCTCCGTGTCGCGCTCTCCGTGCAGCGGCAGGAAGGCGGTGTCATTCACGGTCGCATAGGCGACCAAGGGCCCCGAGAGCGTCTCGAGCGGCGGGGCCTGGTAGTACTTGCCCCAGAAGGCGCTCAGCACCCAGTCCAGCCGCGGCAGTTGGATGGTCGCGCCGAGCCGCGGGTCGGTCGCGTTCTCGGTGAAACTGCTCTGGAAGTGTGACTGGCGCACGCCCGCGGACAGATTGAGCCAGTGTGTGAGTTCGAAGGTATCCTGCAGCCAGGCGGTGATGAGCTTGCCGGTGGGGCTCTCCAACTCGCTGAGCGTTGGCGAGCTGTTGTCGGTGAATGCCAGATTGAAGTCAGCCTGATCCTGCTGGGCGAAGCCGAAGACACCGATATCCAGATGATTGCGGCTGATGTCCCACTTCAGCTGCTCTTCGGCGCCCTCGTACTGCGAGCTGTGGTGATAGGTGGTGATGGTCGGATAGTCGCCGGCGCCTCCGTCATAATCCGCCCGGTCGAAGTGATAGAGAAGCGAGCTCGTGAGTACCGCGTTGTTCGTGAAGGTGTGCGCCCAGGACAGCTCCGCGAAATTATCCGCCTCACCCTGCACATCGCCGAACTGCCCGACGCAGCCCGGGTCGTCGGGGAGCGGAGCGGTGCAGTCCGGTATCTGGTAAACGTCCTGCCGCAACTGGGCGACGAGGCTCACCGTATCTTGCTCGCTCGGCTTGTACTGGAGGTTGGTGAACGCACCGTACCCGTGCGTCGCGTCATGGATCACCCGAGAGACGGGGGTCTGCAAGCCGAGATCGCTGCGATTGCCCTCGACGCTCGCATAGTACGCGAAATCGTCCGTATGGCTCGCGACGCTGAAGTAGTCGTTGGTCTGGCCGAAGTTTCCCGCCGTGACGTCGAGCGTGGCTTGGGTTTCGCTGCTGAAGCCGCTCTTCGGGATCACGTTGAAGATGCCGTAGGTGCGGTCACCCTCGTCCGCCAGGTAACCACCCCGCTCGATGCCCAGAGTCTGCACGTCCTGAGGATTCAATGCAGGGCCGAGATTCTCCGCGATGTTGGTGTTCGGAATCTCGACCCCGTCGATCAGCCAGTTCGTCTGATGGCCGCCACGTATGTGCAGCATGTCATGGGCTTGGTAGGCCCCGGGAACGTAATCGGTAATCATGGCGAGGCTGTTGACGTTGGTCGCTCCCGGGGTGTTCTCGACGTCCTCCTGGCTCACCATCGTAATCGGGGTGATCGAGGCGACGACCGGCAGCCGCCTCGCTGTCACCCTCACCTCAGCGAGTTCCGAAGGAGGTGTCAGCACGATGTTCGCGAACGGAAAATATCCCGCCTTCACCGTGACCGCCTGGCTGACAGAGGCGAAGTCGCGCTGCGAGATGGTGAGCATGTACTGGCCAATCGCCATGTTCGGAAAATCGAAGCGGCCGGTCGAGTCCGTCTGTCGCTCCACGATCGCGTGCGTGGCGGACTCGAGCACCACCTTCGCTCCCGCAACCGGCCGGTCGCCGTCGTCCCGGACGATGCCGCTCACGCTGCCGTAGGCCGCGGCCCAACCACGCGCCGGAAGGAGGAACATGAGAAGCACGAGGACTGCCGCCCCGAAGGTGACCAGATAAGTTCGGGGCCGGCGGCGCGCGCGCGCTGCCAGCGCTTTGATGCGATCCATCACGTGAAAACTCCTCGGGTCCGCCTTCTGGGCGAAGCCCTGCAAACGTATGGACGAGCGCACGCCATTTGCGGTGCGCGCTCGAGATTGTGGCTGGCACGAGCTCAGCCGATGGAGGTCAGATCAGCCGAACCGGCGGTGCTCGGGGCGGTGGGAGATGAACGACGCGGACAGGGACCGCGATCAACGCGAAGGCGACCGCGCGAAGCTGCGGGGCGAATGAGAAATCGCTCGGCAGCGGCAGGTGAGGGATCGGCCCGGCACCGCAGGCGGTGCCGAACACGCAATGTTCGCTTTGTAAGGGACTTCCGGAGTGGTGGTGCGCTGCCTGCAGGGGACCGCGCTGGGACGTGAAGTGCGCGGGCATGGGGTCCATGCCCATGGACTCCATGGACACGGAGTCTGCGTCTGGAGGCTCGACATGCGTGAGCATGTCGGTGGAAAGGTCCTCCCAGCAGATCTCCATCAAGAACGGCCGGCCGCTTGCCGGCATGAATCCTGGCGGAATGAGCATGCGCGACGCAAACGCGACCAGCATGATGCTGGCCATGAGCGTTCGTGTACTTCGCTTGCCGGAGCTCAAGCGCATCTCCCAGGGCGGAATATTCTTGGACGCTAATTTTACCAGCAAAAGCGAAACAGCGGGAGCCGCTGAGGCGGCTGCACAAACCGGCACCGCATACCTTAACTGTGGCGACGCAACGCTAAAAACGCTTGGAAACGGGTACCGACTGGTCTGTTTAAAACGCGGACAAGTCGTCGCAAGCAATCCTAGCGGCGATAACGCAATTCTTCGACCAATACCGCGAAAGCCCGGGAAGATTGCCGGCGACTGAGATAATAGAGGCCACGACAAAGCACGAAAGGTCGCTCAAATTTGCGGCAACTTCCGAAGGCAGTCTGTCGAACTAGATGAGGGCGGGAGGACCGCGCGGGGACTGTGCGCGGGAAGTAACTTTGAAATACGCAACTCGTAGAGTTGGCGCCGAGGGCACGACCGCGAGTTGCGACCGAATTGGAACAAGATTCACCGCAAGCATCGGCGCTGGCGCGGGACTCGAACCAAACGGACAAGGCGTGTTATCACTCGCTTGCTTAGGACGCTCACGGAAACGCCGTCGGTGTCCGATCTTGCTGCGCGGTACGATATGAGCTTCGCCGCCGTGCAAAAGCACGTCGCCATGCTCGAGCGCGCTTGTCTCATTCAGAAGCGTGCAAACGGCCGCGAGCAACTGGTCTCCACCAACTACGCGCGGCTCCAGCGCGCTGGCGAGGTCCTCGAATGCTTCGAATCGATTTGGCGCCAGCGCATGGCGCAGCTCGACGATGTTCTTCTACCGAAAGGAAAATGATTATGCCGCTTACCTCTGTCACCAAGGACGCCGCAAGGCTCACCCTCACGGTCGTGAGCGACTGCCCCGTTCCGCAAAAGCGCCTTTGGGATGCGCGTCTCCGGTCGGAAACTTCCTTTGAGCGGGCATCGTCCGGCAACCATTTCGAGCTTCTCGTCGCACGACGCGCCGTGCCTCTTTTGCATCCATTCGATGGCTCAATGCGAGCACCAATTGGGAACGGCAGACCACCGAACTTCCGGTCTAAGCCCCTGATTTCACAGCTACTTGATTTCTCGGTCCTTGAGGATGCCCCCACTTCTGCCCCCTCAAATCGTTGGCTGTCGCCGGACGTTGTTGGACATCAAGCGCGCCGGTAATTCCGCTTAGCTGTTTCATGACACCAAAGTAGTCAGGTACCCCGCCCTTCTACAATCATTCGATGCCACTATCCGGCGACTGGCATTCTCACTTTTCGCCTTGAGAATCAGGCGCCAGATTTGCTGTTACGCCCTCGTTCTGCGACGCCTGTCGCGTATACTGCAGTTTACACACTGCCTCCTATGGTATACAGTGCATCCATGTTCGATGTGAAGCGCACGGATGCATTTGATGGGTGGCTTAAAGGACTGAAGGATTCGAAGGGCCGCACGAAGATTCAGGCGCGTATCGACCGGTTGGCCAATGGCAACCCCGGCGATGTTGGACTGATCGGCGAGGGCTTGAGCGAACTGCGCATCGATTTCGGCCCTGGCTACCGCGTTTACTACGCGCGAGCCGGCAAGACGGTCTACCTGTTGCTGTGCGGTAGCGACAAGGGCAGCCAGGACGCGGACATCAAAGAACGCACACGCGATGTGGAGAGAATTGAACCCGCCGGCCAAAAAGCCGGCCAGGAAGGAGTGACCATGGCATCCAAGAGCAAACGCCGAAAGATCAAGGTGGCGCCCTACGATTCGGCGGATTACCTGAAGACCGAAGCGGATATCAAAAACTACCTTGAGGCGGTATTCGAAGAGCCCGTGGATCGGCAGATGCTGATTCATACGCTCGGCGTTGTCGCTCGAGCGCGCGGCATGATGAAGCTCTCAAAGGACACCGGCATCACCCGGGCCGGCCTTTACAAGGCTCTCTCTCCCAGCGGAAATCCGAGCTTCGAGACCGTGACGAAGATCGTCGGTGCATTCGGCATGCGGCTGAGCGCGCAAGCGGCCTGATCCTGCCACTCGCACGGTGCGCCCTCGCGCGTCTGTTTCACAGGCTTGGTCTGTTCTCTAAAAAATGGCTCGTGCGCTCATCATGACCCATGGTGGGCGCCATCCGGCGGCACGAGTGTGCAGAGTGCTCGGCGTATCGCGCGACAATTTCTTGGACCGTCTGGCTCACAGCTCTCTGCAAGATTGTGACACGGTGCTGTCTCCCACTCCCGCATTGTCGCCGTGAACGTGTGCTTTCCGACTGCAGCCTTCAACGCCGACGGATCGAATCCAAGGGCGAGTAAGTTGCGAGCAAACCCGTGACGTGACCTGGCTCGATCGAGAGAAACGTCGGGATAGACTCCCAAGGCGAGCGTCTTATACTTCCGCGCAAAGCGGTAGGCATACCGCCAGCACCGCCCACCTCTTGGAGTCACCAGCAGGTACAGTCCGCCGCCATCCGAGAACTTTCGTGAATAGCGCACCGACCTGATGGCATGCACTTCGGTTTCGGTCAGCATGCCAGCACCTGAGTTCTGGTGCAGTGGCGGCTGAATGTCAGCGACTTGGCCTTAACCCTATCGGACTCGGCGTCATCGCACGCCAATGCGCGGGCCCATAGCTGCTTAAAAGAGGAAAACCGGCGCGGTCCGCCACGGCCGAATGAGAACTGGCGCTTCCGAATGCGATGCGCAAGCTCCACGCCCGCGAGCGTAATGGCGGCCGTGCGAAAGGACTTGAGGGCGAGCATCGGCGCGCAGCGGCGCTTGATCGCCCGATGGTCTTGCTGGTGGGTAGGGACGAGCCTCGAAGCGGTAGCCCATTGCGGAGCCGCGCTGTTGTCTGGCGCTTTCGAGCCAGTGCCCTCACCGAGGGAGCATGGCCTCTTGTACTCGTCCCCCCGCTCAGAACCCATCGTGCAGATTTCCCGCAATGGGCTCCCCAGAGCGCTTTCGCCGATCATGCGTAGTCAAACCGTTGGGTGCGCCACCCCTTGTGGGGGCCACGGCAGCTTGAACCGGTCACGGGTCTCCAGATAACTCCAGTAGAGCTTATCCAACTGTCGTGTCTCACAATTGCTGAGTTGGTCGAGTGGCCCGGAGGAATCGCACCTCTGTTCGTGATTCGCGGCTTCGTCACTCTCCGTTTTGCTTTCCTGATTGGCCGGGTGCGCGGCTGGCATACTGCCCCAGATGTCGATCAAAGAACCTCACTATCACGTCATAGACCTCCTTCGATTCCGGCAGGTCCGGGTTCGTAAAGAAAGAGTGCGGCACGCCATCCCAGACATGAAGCTCAACCTCGACGCCTCGCTTTACGAGCTCGCGTTGAGTTTGGAACAGAGAACTCATCGCGAAATCTCTGGAACCCGTGATGAGTAGCGACGGCGGAAACTTGGCCAGCAATTCCGGTGAGTTGATCGGATATACCAGCGGATCATTCTCGTTGACGTGCGCTTGAGAGAAATAGGGCCACGCCATCTCATGATGTTCCGGAATCACCCCACCCATCAGCGCCGGCGCTATGTGCAGTGAATCGCCGCTCATCCGACCTGCCGCGCCACAAAACATCCCGACCGCTGCCGGTTGTGGCAGCCCTACCTTGTCGAACCAGGCCACGGCTTCCGCAGTGAGGATGCCCCCAGCGGAACAACCGTAGATGCCGATGTCCTGCGGCCTGTGATTTTTCAGCAAGGCTCGGTAGACGGAGGCCACATCCTCACTCGCCGCGGGGAACGAGTACTCGGGCCCCTCGCGATAGGCCACCGTGAGCACCTCGATTCGCCCGACACTCGCGATCGGTATGGACTCTGCTTCGCCGCCGCTACCCTCTCCCCACGCAAAGGCGCCCCCATGCAAGTTCACTAGGACGCGGCGCCGGTTGCGAGGAAGCACACCTCGCCGGGGACTAACAATCTCAACGCGGACCCCACCCAGCGTCTTGCTTTGGATGTCCACTGGATACAGCACTTTCATTCGGGCGACGAGGGCATCGTTGTACTTCCCGTAGTACGCCCGAGCTTCTGTGGCGCCCTCGCTCAACCCCGGCCCGGGCGCCGACCTAACGTTCCCCACCCAAATCTCTTGAGCCTGCGGGCTGCAGTAGGTAGAGGGCGGCACGATGAGTCCTGAGATGTGCTCGGTCCCGTCGGGGTCCATGACCACGACCGGCCGAACGCTCTCCTCCTGCCCCGGCGCCACACTCACAGCGCCAAGCAACGCAACCATCGCAATAATTGACTTCATCGCTTTACGTCCGACCTATTCGTTTGGGACCCGGTATCCAGCGTCGCGCGGAGGCGTAATAACGTCGGGCTTCTTACCCGTCTCGTTTATTTCTGCGCGCCAAATCGATACCGCAGCTGAGCGCCGAACATGCGCGGCTCGCCATAGAACGACGTGATGTAGCCATCGGCAACGTAGCCACTGTATTGACCGACGCGATACACCTTGTTCGCTACGTTGGACATAAAGAACGACGCGTCAAAAGAAGATCGCATAATGTCGTTCCATTCCAACCTAACATTCAGCAGCCCGTATGCTGATATGTAGTCCAGTGGCTGAACTGCTGGCGCATCGAAAAATCGTGACTGATAGGAATAGGCTGCTGCGATATCGACTTTACCGCTCGCCGCGTCGAGCGGCAGCGTATACGACGTGCTGACGCTCACCTTACTAGCGGGCAAGTAGGCAAACGGGATGCCGACCAGCGACGGCGCAGCCGCAGGATTGATCTCTGTGTATTTGCCATAGTTGTACGAGTAGGACGCGGCAAGTTTCCAGTTCCTCACCGGCATTACGCTTCCTTGAAACTCGAAACCCTCGATGACGGCTGCGGACGCGTTAGCGGTGAAGTTAGACTCCACGCCGCCGGGCAGCGTCTCCGATACTAGACGCTGAATATCCTTGAAATCGGTATGAAAGACATCGGCATCGACCTGGGCCGGTGCACCCGACACCGTAAACTCGGATTTCACGCCCACTTCGACATCAATCGCCGATTCGGGCGCGAAGCGGAACTGAGGAGTGGATACACCGCCCGGTGTGAAACCGAAGGATGGATTGAACCCCCCAGGGACGTATCCCTTACTCGACCTGATGTATAGAAGTGGTCCCGCGTCGAGTTTATAGTCCAAACCGATGGTCCAAGAATCTCCGCTGCTCGCCCCTGAGCTGTCGAAGATACACGACGATTGCGGGTATGTGCCCGATGAGGTGAGACAAGCATCACCCAGGCTCGGACTATCGGATTGAATGCCATACGAATAATTATCCCACGTATAACGGTACCCAGTCGTAAGGTTCAAGTTTGCGAGAGCCCCCGATAACGTGCCCAAGTCGAGCGTGGTCTGACCGTACAATCCGCGGCTGCGCTCCGAGTTGGTCTGATTGATCTGCTGAATGATGAAATTGCCTTCGGCCACTTCGACCTCGTATGGCTGAGGCGCGATATTGCGGCCATCTTCGTAATAAGCTCCAGCCGTCCATTTTAAATTGCCGGCTAGCGCGGTGCCCTGCACCTGTGGCTCTTCGGTATATGTCCCCACTTGGGTATGCCATGCATTCGCGCCAGGAGACACCAGGTCGTCCAACACGAGAGGGCTTCCATCGATATCCTCAGAATTTCGCCATTTCTGTACCTGGTAGCTGAATATGTTCTTTAACTGTATGGCCTCGTTGACCGACCAGCGCGTCGTATTGATGATCCCGTAATTGTCACGTTTGTCGATCTCGTCGTCGGACAAGGACGTCGACCGAACGCCGGCCGCTTGTTGTTGCGCGAGGATAGGCAGCAACTCCGCGGCGAAAGGGCCGGCTGGATTGACCGCAGAGAGCACAAATCCGTCTCCATGCTCCTCGCTATGGAGTGCGCTGACGATCGTATAGTTCTCCAAACTGTCAGTCGGACGGAATATCACGCTGAGGCGTCCGGCCAAGAAATCTCTATTGTCGTAGTCCTTGCCCGGGTAGAACGGACCGCGATCAATCGTAAATCCTTCTCTTTGTTGCATTTGAGCGGAGAAGCGAACCAGAAGGCGATCGTCCACTATGGGTACATTCAGTACGGCGGTGGCACTCTTCATGTCGTAGTTCCCGCCACCCGCTTCAATGGATCCTTCAAAATCGTTGGTCGGCTTTTGCGGCACAAATAGGACGACTCCACCGGTGGTATTCTTCCCGAAGAGCGTACCCTGAGGCCCCGCTGCGACTTGAACGTTCGCGAGATCGTAGAACAACCCGGGCCCTGCGGCGGTGGTAGGAACTTCCGCAAAATAGGCCACGACGCCTGTGCCACCACCGCCCAACACTGCCCCAGGCCCCGAGCCGCCCGTCGGTCCCATACCGCGGATTGCAAAGGTGTAATCATCGCGAGTTGGACCACTACTCGAGACGCTGAGCGAAGGGATGTAATTTTGCAGGTCGGCCGCCGTCTCAATATCCTTGCTTCGCAATTCCGCTCCGGTGAGCGCCGTGATCGCGACCGGCACGGAGTTGATGCTCTCCTCGCGACGTCTTGCGGTGACGATGATTTCCTCGAGCGCGGGACCGCCGGAATCGGAAGCGGCGATAAGCGCCGTCGAACTGGCTCGAGCCACCGCGGGATCGCCGCTGGCGATATCGCGACTACCGGTGTCGCCGGTCACTGCGGCCACCCTTTCAGACTGTTGATGTAGAACCGCTGCACTGCCGACAGTAATGGAGGTGCCGTTGATCACCTTAAAGCTCAGTGAGGAGCCGTCCAAGAGCGTGCTCAACGCATCGCCGATCGAATGCACGCCGCTGACGCCGGCGGTTTTTCGCTCCCCCACTTCGGGACCGACGACGATTTGCACTCGGGCTTGATGGGAGAACTCAAGAAGCGCCGTGGCGAGCCTTTGTGGCGGAATGCTGAAGCTGACTTGCTGGGTCAGATCGACGGCCCAGGCAGGCGCTGCGGTGACGAGGATGACGAGCAAGGCAACGCCCTGCATTGCACCCCACCGCCTCATCCGGTGATAACCCCTGAATTCCATGTATCGCACCCCCGATGAGTCGTCCAATGCGCCCTATTGTTGATCGTTTGAATGCTTAGACGGATGAGTACAATGATTTTGTATTGTGATCATCATGCACGTGTCATGCATGCGTGGGGTTGTTGTCGCGATGAGAGTGACGCAACAATCGCGTCGGCATGCGCGTGAGTCGGGCGGTAACTAAGGTGCGGCGCCGACGGCGACCGGGGAGTCAATCGCGATGTCGCCGGTGCTCGATAGGCTGGCTTTCAGCGGATACTTCGCTTCGAGGGCATTGACCCAGTCATCGATCGATCCGACAAATACCGTGCCGGTAAAATGCAGGCGCAACAGCTTGGGATCGCGAACCGTCACATTCACCGTGGAATAGCGATTGATGTCGGCAATGACTGATGCGAGCGGCGCATCGTCATAGGCCAGCTCCCCTTCGCGCCAGCGCAGCGCGCTGACGGTATCGACGCGCGACACCACGGCGGTCCTTAAATCTTCCGAATAAGTGAATTGGTAGCCGGCGCCGACGCGCCACTGCGTCGGACTCTTGATACCCACTGCCGCTGCCACAATGGTGCCTTCCTCCACTGTCACGGTGACGCGATCGGCTTCGCGCCGTACGTCAAACGCTGTACCCACGGCCGTCACCGTCAGGGCCCCCGCGCGCACGGTGAAGGGCCGCGCCTTGTCGTGATGGACTTTGATGAAGGCTTCGCCGTCGGGACGCAAGACGATATCGCGAATGACACCGGAGAAGTCCACATCCGCGACCGCTTTAGCGCTCAGCAATAGCGAGGAGCCATCCGGCAAGGTGGCGGGTTCTTGTTTGGTGGCGACGAGCACCTCATGAACCGGGCCGCTACGAAAGGACTGATATCCCAGCGCGACCGCAACCACTAAGCACGCTGCCGCGGCCCACGGAAAGGCGTGCGATGCGCGCAGCGCGGCGAATGACAAACGGGGACGGCGGCGGTGAGCCGCGTCAGCATGCGGATTGGGCAGCAATTCGGGGGCGCTCTTGAATCCGGCCGTGTCCTGCCAATCCTGTTGCAATTTTTCGAAAGCAACGAGATTCTCGGCGTCCGCTTGACACCAACGCAGCCACTGGTCAATTTCCGCTTCCGACGCATCGGCCTCGTTGAGGCGCAGTAGCCACTCGGCGGCTTCGCGGTAGCGTGTGAGAGTCATCGTATCGGCATGGGTCATGTCGTTCATGAGTGCACCCGTCGCCACGCCTCGCCCGCGTCGAACCCTTCACGACGCAGCCGCAAATAAATCAGTGTGTAGGTCACGTAACGGCGCACCATGCGATCCTTGAGTCCCATGCGGCGCGCAATGTCCTCGAAGGATTCGTCGTCGACGCGGTGCCGGTAAAAGGCTTCTTGGTACTTCATTGGAAGCTCTGCGATCACGGACCCCAGCAAGGCGAGTTCCTCGCGCGCGATGGCCGTTCGTTCAGGCGTCGCCTCATCGAGAAAATTCTCCAAGGATTCGACGGGGTCCAAGCGCGCCCGGAATTGTTGGCTGCGCAGGCGGTCAATCGCAAGATTGGCTGCGACCTTAAACAAATATGAGCGGAGAAAGCTGATGGCACCGGGCGACTCCAACTGCAGCACACGGACATAGGCTTCTTGCGCGACTTCTCGCGCCGCCTGCATGTCCTTCAACCGCGACGTCAAAAACATCACCAGCGCACGATTGTGATCGCGAAAGAGTTGCGCAATTTCCGCGGCGCGCGCGCCCGACTGCTCGGCCTCACGCGCCCCAGAAGGCCCAACGTGGAGGGCACTCACGGGATCTCGACTCGTGGGAAAGAAATGAGCGGCCATGTTAGCTAAGACGGATGAGCCCACCTTCTTTGTACTCTATTATTACGATTTGGCGTGGCAATAAGACCAGACTTTGTCGGAATCGGACAGGGCACATGTTGATTGAACGGATGATGCACCGCTACGCGTCTTACTTCGATATTATGCGCACCTTGCAGTGCAGCATGGTCGACAACTCATCATCACCTGCTCGGCGGTACCATCATCGAAACGCACGGAGGACCCACCGAAGTGAAGCGGTGATGATCCCGAATGCCGCGACACCGGCAGCATAGAGAGATGAACCAGAATAGTCGCCGGGTCCAGCGCTGATCGCTGTCGTTCTGGATTCCGATTAAACCCGATTCATTTGCGAATTATATCGATCTTGATATAATGACAATGTGAAGAAACCCGACCCGAAGCCGGTAACGTTCGTGGGTACATCGTTGGACGATTTGCGCGATTTTCCGCAAGCTGCGCGGCGCGAGACCGGCCTTCAATTGAACAAGGTGCAGAATGGCGAAGATCCGGACGACTGGAAACCAATGTCTTCCGTCGGAAGTGGCGTCTGCGAAATTCGCGTTCGCGATGAGTCGGGCGCATTCCGGTTGATGTATGTGGCGAAATTTTCCGAAGCGGTGTATGTGCTGCACGTGTTCCAGAAGAAAACGCGAGCGACGGCCCGCACGGATCTGACATTAGCCAAGGATCGCTATAAAGAAGTACTGGCAATGAGGAAATCATCATGAAGACTTTCGCGAGTGTATGGGACGCGATCGAGGACTCACAGAGCGAGGCTGCTAGCATGAAGGCTCGATCTCAGCTAATGCGAGTGCTGCAGAAGACTGTTAAGAATTGGAATCTGTCTCAGAAAGTCGCCGCGGATCGATTGGGTCTGACGCAACCGCGCCTGAACGATCTACTGCGCGGCAAGATCGACAAATTCAGTCTGGATGCGTTATTCGATCTCACGGGGCGCGTGGGGCTCAAAGTGTCAATCGCGCTCCGCAAGGCGGCGTAACGCTGGTGATAGCCAGCCTGTAATGTCCGTTGACAGCGGAAATTAGCGAAGCGGGCGAAGCGGGCGAAGCGGGCCCGCGATTTGAACCCACTCCTCTAAAACCGATTTACTCATCAGAATTTTATGCGCAGTGTGCGGCGCAGCAATTCGCGCCTATGCATGATTGACGGCGCGGTCCTATAGGCATCTTCGCAGCGACGAAGGCCGAACCGCTCAATCAGCTCAAGAAGTCAATCAACGGCCAGCATACCGCCCAGAGGTCGCCGCCAACATGGCGAATTTCGTCCCCCGGTTGGATATAAGACCAAGCCCCAAAAAAGTTTCCGTACAGCTTTCCGTACGGACGGTTTTTGCGGGTAGCGCATCACGCAAGTAATTGTTTTTATTGGTGGGACGGCTGGCCATCACATTTGCGCTACAAGCGTTTGTTTATGCGAAGAAAATATCCTCTCTCAAATTGTGAGGGCCCAAAGAAGGCCCTACAAAAGCGTGGATTTTCGCGAACATCTGCGGCCGACATTGGATAATGACGCCAGAAAACACCTCTCGGAGATCTGGCTGGTTCGGAAGGCATCCAACAATGACCAGCATCCCCTATGCAGTCCTCGGCGAATTAGTGGTTTGCGGTGCCGGTCGGCGTGCAACCAGCGCGCCGATTCACATTGCTACCTCTTTAACGAACGCATCCACGAGTACCTCCATCAGGTTGTTCATAGCATCTGCCCGTCGCTGCTCGGCTTCGCGATCTCACTCCTTGTGCAATGTGCGTTCGTACTCCCCGTCTGGGTACCGTTGCCGAAGTTGAGAGGCCAGGTCATCAAGGCTGTTCGCTTCGCGAGTGGTCGATCCGTCCTTCAGTTGCAGCACGTCTTCTCTCGGCATCTGCGCCTCGTTCTTCTTTCTTGGAATGTGGATCTTCGCTACCGCGCTAAGCGGAAGAATCCGTGCCGATCCGTTCTTTAAGTCACGAATCTCTACCCAATACCGAAAAATCTGCTCACTTTCCGGCAACTCTTCGTCGCACTTGGTCCCTGTTCTCGGCATGTAATTCCCCGCTCACCCGTTTTATCGAAGCTCGCCTGAAACGGGTTCGTGGCTTCTACGAGCTGCAACCCTCAACCTTGGCATTATGAGTGCAGTGACTATTAAATAGACCGAGTATTTTCAACAACTTGCCGCGTGGCGCCCGTTGTCTGTGGCACCATAGAGCACAGTAGAGCACACCAGAGGCACGCAAAACTCACGCACAGTCTAATGCGCCGGATCGTCGTTGCGTAAGAATGCTTTGCCATTTTGCTCAAGCACTGTCGGTAGGCTTCCCCACATACGATGTGCACAGGCGACGGTGACGCAACTCGTGGCGCGACGGCAATATTCGGCAAAGGCGTGAGTCAGAGGGTTCGACCGTGCTCCGCGGTGAAATCCTGCGGGCGGGAGTTTCTAAACAATCGAAATTGCCGCCGCGCGTCATCAACAGTATATTGTCAGCGGCTTCGGCGCCGCGACCCTAGCTACTGAAATGCTTTTTGAGACCCGTCAACGCCCCGTCGATATCCCCGCCAATTCCCACTGGGGCCATATCCTTCATCGCCGGGGGAACATCGGCCTCAATGGTATAGGTCACTGCAGAACCCGAGCCCTGGGCGGTCACCACAAAGGTCGCATCGAGGCTCTTGATCGGGGGGGCTCCGGGGGGTGTTGCCTGGCCCGGCACGAGTTCGTAGCTCAACGTCATCGCCGCGTCGTCGAGGCGCTTGATGCGATCGAGCATGGTGTTACCGCGCTTGAAGAAAACCTTCCGGTCGCCATTCGGAAGCATTTCAACCGAATTGATGTGTGGCTGCCAGGAGGCGAAGCCCGCAAAATTCTTGATGAATTTCCAAACATCCGGCGCGCTGGCCTTCAGTTCAACGCTCTTGCTCACATTGACGATCGTCATTGCAACTTCCCCTTTTTCGGATGTCGAAAGTCTAACCTGCGGCAAGGTGGGCGGATCATGTCCCGGAACGATGTCCGCAGGGTGTACCAACAGTCGTTTAACATGCCGCAGGCGCATTGGATAACAAACGCTCATGGCCTATAAGAGAATTTGCTCGTTGGAGCGAGGACTCAAGGTTCTCGAATATCTCAACACGGTTCGGGCCTCCACGGCCCACGCCATCGCTGCCGAACTCAAGCTCCCACGACCCACCGTGTACCGCATTCTGGAGACTTTGGAGGAGCACGGGCTGCTCTACCGCAGTGCATCAGACAGTGTGTTCCGCCTGACCAGCGCCGTGCGTCACTTGAGTGAAGGATTCACGGATGAGAAATGGATTCGATCCCTGGGTGCACCGCTGCTGCGGCGTTTGGGCGAGAAGGTGTTGTGGCCAACCGACCTTGCGACCTTCGAAGACGATGCAATGATCATTCGCGAGAGCACTCATCGATTCAGCCCCTTTTCAGTCGATGTAGGAATGATCGGTCGTACACGTCATCTGCTGAAGAGTCCACTCGGGCGAGCATATCTCGCGTTTTGCCCCGAAGAGGAACGAAAAGAAATTTTGGCCTCGCTACGCCGCTCGCAGGATCCGGACAACGCTTTGAGTCGTGACGAGGCATTTCTGGAGCAAATGATTGCCACGTCGCTCGCTCATGGGTATAGCAGTTGTCGCGAGTTGCAGCATCCCAGGTGCGCAAGCATTGCCGTACCGGTGATGTATAAACAGCACGTGATCGCCTGCATCAACATCGTATGGGTTGCGGCAACCCTTGACTACGACGAGGCCATTTCGCGCTATCTGCCGGACCTCAAGCAGACCAAACTCGATATGGAGGCGGGCCTCGTCAAGATGGGCTACGAGAACTCGCCGAGTCAACTGGGAGGTGCCTATTAGTCGAGGTGGCCTGTCCTAGTCGAGATGGACCGGCCCGGCGGAGGGCCTCACAAGAACTCGTTCAGCGGTCGCACCAGTGGTTGGTGCGGTGGCATTTCATCTCGTTTCTTGTCTGCGATTGGGTGGTATTTGCGACCGTAATAAGCCAGGCCCGTCGGATCGTCCGGCTCAATACGGAGCGTGACGATCTGGCAGAGAAAAATGCTGTGGGTACCAGCCTCGATGACCTGCACAATGCGTCCGTCAAAATTCACCAGCGCGTTTTCGAGAGCCGGCGCCCCGGTCTCCAGCACCGTCCACCGGCCAGACTGAAAGCGCTCCTCCACCTTGGCCGGACTTGCAAACACCCTGGAGATCTGCTCCTGCTCTGCCGTCAGCACATTGACACACAGGACCCTGTTGGAATTGAACACCGCGTGCTGCCGACTGTTGCGATTCATGCAGGCCAGCAACATCGGCGGGTCGTCCGTGATGCTACAAACTGCGGTTGCCGTGAAACCGCCCAGCCCGGCCGGGCCATTTGTGGAAACGACGGTCACAGCCCCGGTAAGACGCGACATCGCTTCACGAAAATTGAGTCGATCAAGCATCTTTTCGTCCACGAAGTCTGGTGCTGCGCTTGGCGACTGCTGCTATGCAAGGCGATTGCATCGACACCCTCGCCCGGCGCTCGCTCTCAACGAACCGTGCTGAGAAGCGCTCTCGCCTCCTTGGGGGCTAATAATTTCATTTTGAGCGACAGTGGGCCTCCCATGCCGTGCAATCGCCCACCCTCTGCCAGCGAGCCCACATCGATCGGCTCACCGCCCATGTCGCGGATCAACTGAGCCACTTTCGCCTTGGCTTGCGCATCATCTCCTGAGAGGAAGATCGCGCCGCTGTCGCCCTCGGCTGGAAGGCCTGCAGCAAAAACCGGTATCGGTTCGTAATTGAATGATTTCACGACAAGCGCTCCCGGAAGCATCTCGGCGACGACCTCGCTGGAACCCCGACCGCCAATGTCAATGAGGTCCGCGGGGCGCGGTCCGCGACGGTTGTTTGTCGTGTCGATAACAACCTTCCCGGCCCACGAACCCGCGGCGGCGACCGCGGCGGGAGTCTTTTCCCAGGGGGTCGCGAGAATCACCAAGTCGGCCTCCGTGAGCATCTGACGCGGCTCCGCCGCACTCACCGCCGGCCCCAACGTCTGTACCAGAGATTGCAGGGAGGCAGGTCCTTTGGAGTTCGTGAGGATGACCCGATGACCGCCCGACACGAGTTTCGGTACTAACATTTGCGCCATTTTACCGGCGCCCAGAATTCCGATTTTCATGGAGATTTCACTACCCTTCTTTCTTGATGAAATTGCGCAATACGCCGATTTCAGAGATTTCCACTTCGACCACGTCCCCATCCTTCATGAACAATTGCGGCTTGCGACGTGCACCGACGCCTCCGGGCGTGCCCGTGGCGATCACATCGCCCGGCTCGAGCTCGGTAAACGTAGAGCAGTACGTAATGATCTCAGCAATCGAAAAAATCATTTGCCGGCTGGTCGCGCGCTGGACTTCCATGCCATTCAGACGTGTGCTCAGGTGCAATTCGGGGTTATCGACGAACTCGTCCCGGGTGCTCATCCAGGGCCCGAACCCACCGGTGTGCACAAAGTTCTTGCCGGGCGTCCACTGCTGGGTGTGGCCCTGCCAATCGCGGACCGAGGCATCGTTATAAGGGGCATAGCCGGCGATGTGTGACCAAACACGATCGGAAGGGATGCGTCGGCCGGCCTTGCCGATGATGACGGCGATTTCGCCCTCGTAGTCGAGTTTTTCAGACTCAGGCGGCAACGGAATGACACCCAGATGGGCCACTTGTGAATTGCTGAAGCGGGCGAAAACCGGCGGCTTGAGTGTGGGATCACGCCCAGTTTCGGCGCGATGCTCTTCGTAATTGATACCAATGCAGAGAATCTTGGGCGGCTGAGGGATCACCGGCAGAAAAGTGATCTGCTCGGGAGCGAAGTCCGGCTTTGCGTCCTTCAGCGCTGCGGAAAGCTGAGGCAGCGCATCGGCACGCAGCACGCTCACAAGATCCGCAAACTGACCGCGGAAACGTTGCTTCAGGTCAACCACACCGCCCTCGACCCATGCACCAAATCTCTGCGAATCTTCAACTTCAAAACTCAAGAGCTTCATCTTGTGGCCTCAATTTCCGGGTTCAGTGCAATCAATTTCCCTGCGCACGAGGCTGTGTGCGAAGCATCGGCTAAGCCCACGCGGGGAAGGTAGAGACTAGTGCGGCGTCAGGCAGTCGAACAAGCGCGCTACTCGTGCTGTCCGGCCTGTGTATCAGGGAGGGGCATTGCCGAGTGAGAGGCCCGGGCACCTCGATCATGCCCCGGGTGCCGGCGGGATTCAGCTGCGCTGCGATCGGCGCATGCTCACCAATCGATTCCCGCGGTTTCGAGGTTAAGTTCAATTTCGGCTTTCGCCTCGCGCAGTACGGGTAGATAGCGCCGGATTGCCACCTCGTGCGTGAGCAGCGAGGACAACCAGATGGTGCTGATACAGCCCAAAACCGTGCTCTGGTGAAGAACCGGCAACGCAATACTACTGCAACGATTATAAGGCAGTTCATCTGAGGAGTATCCGTTGGCGCGAACCGATCCGATCATCCGATTGACGCGCAGCGAATCCCGAGCCGCGCGATTTTCCGGGGCCTCGGACTTGCTTAAGTGCGCCAAAATCTCGCGTCGCTGTTCGTCGCGGCAGAACGCCAGATAGGCCCAACCCAACGGGGTCGACAACATCGGAATCCGGGTGCCGACGGCACTCAGTCCGATCGATTTCGGGCTGAAGCGGTCCGTGCTTTCCTGCACGACCATACTGTCATCCTCAAAGGTTGACACTGCGCTCGGCCACTTCAGGTCCCGCCGGCGCCGAAACAGAACCGGCGTGGCAACTGATACAAAAACTGACCCGCACGTCATCCCGCCGCTCAAACGATGCACACCCATCGTCAGTCGGTAGGCATTTTCATTGGGACTCGCCCGCTCGACATAGCCGCGGTGGGCGAGCGTTTCGATGATCCGGTACACCGTTGGCAACGGCAATTTGAGCGCCTTGGCAATACTTTGCGCCGAAGCGACCGGAACTCTATTGAGGTGACCCAGTACGTTAAGGCCACGATCAAGCGTACGCACTTGCGTTGTCATACCAGCCCCCCAGCAACCCCAGCTTATCACTCTATGCTGCTCGACTTGCCCTCGCAAGCTCGTGGGGACCGTGCAGCCATACTCGTGACATAACCGGCCAGCGGCCCGATATGGGCCGCGATGCCGGCAGTTTGGCTCACAGTTTTTTCGATGGACTGCTCAGACTCTTTCCGTCCTCGGACCGCAGTGTCCAAAAGAAGCCGGACGACAAGGCAGTCAGCAGTCCCAAAATAACCATGGCATGACGCACTGCGGACCCGAGGTCTGCTTGATTCGGCGGCGCCTTGCTCATAAACCACGCTGTGACCAGAGCAGCGACCGCGACCCCGAACCCAACGGCCATTTGTTGGCAGGTGCTCGCGATGGTACTTGCCATAGCGGCATCGGCCGCCGCCACGTCTGCGTATGCCAGCGCATTCATGCTTCCGAACTGGATCGAATGGCATAGACCCTGAGCGAAGGCAAGAAAAACGAGCACTATCACTCCGGTGCTGGAGCTAATGACAGAAAATGCCGCGATCACGCCGCCCATCAGGACCGTGTTGACGATCAATACGCGGCGGAACCCATAACGAGCCAAAAGTCGGAGTGAGACGAATTTCATGATCATGGCGGCGGCCGCGGTCGGAATCATCAACAATCCGGACCGCCAAGCCGAGAAACCCAGGCCGAGCTGGTATAGCATCGGCAAGAGGAACGGCAGACCTGCAGCTCCGAGCCGCGTGGCCAAACCTCCAACGACCGCGACGCGAAATGTCCGCATCTTGAATAGCGCAAGATCGAGCAGCGGGGCCTCAACTCGAACACTCCGCCATCCATAAGCTGCCAAACAAACTGCGGACACAGCCAATAGCGGACCTGTGCGCTGACCACCACCGCCCTCACCGGCCAAGTGCAATACCCACGACAACAGCGCGGTACCACCGGCAAAGAGTGCGAGCCCTGCCAAATCGAGCGGACGGCGGGTCGTCGCACGGTACTGAGGGAAGTAGCGTCCGATCAAAAGCAGGGTGGCGATACCCACCGGCACATTGACGAGGAAGATGGCGCGCCAGCTCGTCACGGAAACAATGAGCCCCCCGATCGTAGGTCCCAACAAGGGACCCATCAGGGCCGGAATTACAATGAAATTCATCCGGGCGACCAGCTCCGACTTGGGGAAGCTTCTCACAATCGCAAGACGCCCTACCGGGACCATCAGAGCCGCTCCCACACCCTGCAAGATGCGGCTGCACACGAGCATGGGAAGACTCGTCGCCGCGCTGCAAAGCAGCGAGGAAACAGTGAACACAGTCACTGCAAATCCAAACACCGAGCGAGCGCCAAAGCGATTGGCCGCCCACCCGCTCGCCGGTAGAAACACCGCAAGACTCAGGATATAACTGGCAACGACGGCCTTCAGGCTCAGTGGCGTAACATGCAGACTTTGAGCCATTGCCGGAACCGCCGTGTTGATGATGGTCGCATCCAGCTGCTCCATGAACATGGACACGGCCACCAGCCAGGGCAAATAGCGCTGGATGTGGCGAGGGGTTGTCGGCTCGACAGGGGTCGCGAGGGCGTCGGTCAAGTTCAGGCCGCTGTGACCAAGCGGCCGGTCAGTGACCGGCCGCGCCCCGCGTCGTGTCAGAATTGTGTATTAACCGTGACAAAGTAAGTGCGAGGCCGTGCAGGCGTCCCCACGACTGTGCCGATCTGGTGTAACAGATCGTCCTGACGGACCAGATAGTATCGGTCGAATAGATTCGTCACATTCAGTGCCACTTGCCATTTGCCGCTACCCGGAGCGAGCCAAGAGAGTCGTGCGTTGGACACAGTGTAGCCGGGAAGATAATTCGTGCTCGCATTGACAGGGTTCGCATACATGCTCGATTGCGAGGTCACATCAAGACGAGGCGTGAGCGAGCCGTACTGTTGAACCGGAATCTCATACTGCACTCCAAAATTACCCTTCCATTTGGGCGAATATTCGGGAACCATGCCGAAGCGTATGCCCGAGGCAATCGCCGATGGCGCAAGCTCGGTAAAGTTGAAGTCGAGGAAACTGACAGAGCCATCGAAACGGAGCGCCGAAACCGGCTTGGCTTCAAACTCGAATTCCGCACCCTTTATATGGGCGGTCCCCACGTTCAACGGAATCGCGGAAATCGGAAAGTCTCCGTAACCCGTCGTGATGCTTTCCTGAATGGCATCGTATTGCTCGAAATATACGTCCGCATTCAATCGCAGCCGGCGGTCAAAGAAGAAGTTTTTCATGCCGACTTCGTAGTTCTTCAATGTCTCCGCATCGAAGGAGCGCAACTGCGACAGGTCAAATGGCCTCGGGTTCACACCGCCGCCCCGAAACCCCGTTGAAAAGGACGCGTAGGTCACGATTCCGGGCGTCCACGCATAATCAACGCTGGCCCGATAATCCGGGCGACTTCCTTGGTAGCTTTCGGTAGCGCCATTGACGGCCGCATTCAACAGCGCGGCCGGTGTATTCGCAGTTCGTCCGAACAGGTAATCCTTGTGCTCTCGGGTATAGCGCAGTCCAACGTCAAAAGTCAGTTGGTCCGTGAAGTGGTACAAGGCCTGCCCGAATTCGGCCGTACTTCCCGAGTGCACCTGGTCGTCCTGATTGAAATCCGTCACGATGGGAAAAGGTCCGGTGTAACCCAAGTCGTTCCGGCCACCCTGGGTACCACTCCCCCGGTAGTAGAAACCTCCGAGCGTCCAGTCGAAGCGTCCGAACGTTGCGTTCAATCGCAGCTCCTGAGTAAAGGATATGAACGCCAACTGATTGTAGAGCAACTGCGCCGTCAAAGGACCATCGCTGGCATCGGTCGAGAACTGCGCCGAGTAGTCGCGATAGCCGGTGATGGATTTGAGGGACACGGTGGGACTGAAGGTGTAGTCAATGGTGCTGGCGACACCCCAGTCGTTGCTGTCGCTGACGGGCGGAATGCAGTAGCCGAGTTCCGGCACGCAGAAAGTCGCGTAATTGACGAAGCGCTGGCTCGTGATGAATTCGGGGTAATTGGTGGTGGGTTGCCCCCGCGGGTTGATCGCCTGTAGCAACACGGATGCGGAAGTCTCGTCGCGGTCGCGGCTCGTATCGTAGGCGATATTGACGCTCAACGCATCATTCGGGACCCAGCGCAGGGTACCCCTCTCACCCTCGTGATTGAAGCCGCCCTCCTCTCCTAGTTTGCAATCGCTCGAACTGATCGTGGCGGGAATTCCGGAAGTCGGATTCAAGCAGCCATAATCGTAACGGGTGACATAGCCGTCCTCGGTGTGTCTCGTTGCGGCCAGGCGCAGGAACAGCTGATCCGCGATCAGCGGCAGATTGACGGCGCCGCGAATCTGCTCTTCGTTGTATGAACCATAACCGGCTTCCAGGAAGCCGCTCAACTCATTCGTCGGCAGTTTCGAGAACAATTTAATCGCCCCACCCTCGGCGTTCTTACCCTCGAGCGTGCCTTGTGGGCCGCGCAGAATCTCAACGCGCTGCAGATCGAGAAGATCGATGGCAGAGCTGGCGAGCGTTGGCTGATAGACATCGTCGATGTAGACACCGACTCCCGGCTCGAGCGCAAAATTGAAATCATAAGCGCCGATGCCGCGAATGGAGATCGCCGGTGTCGGGCCCCACGCCGCGCTGCCCGGCTGAATGGTCACGCTAGGTGCACCGGATGCGAGGTCGGACACATTCTGCTGATGTTTAGCTTCCAAAGTCTGCGCATCGATGGCGGTCAGCGCGAGCGGCGTCTTCTGCAAACCTTGTTCGCGGAATTGAGCCGTAACGACGATTTCCTCCAATCGTAGGTCTTCCACGGCTGAGGCCTTGGATGTGTCGTCCGACGCCCATGTTGCCACGGTCAGCAACTGCATGGCGCCGATCACACCGATCTGTCTCACGACGAGACCACACTGCCCTTTGATCCGCATCAGCTCCCCCTCCGCGCCAGTTGAAGGCGCGACCAGTATAATTTTCTACAATTCGACGCCGCGGTGGATTAATGCCGCACGATCGATATGACGTCGATGCTATGGTCCGGTCGCAACGTTCCACAATGACTTGCCGGAAAATGTCCGAGGTGTGTACGCGACCGAGCCGTCAGGAATTCGCAATTGACGACTCGGCGTCCGGCCGCATGACGCGAACCGGGTCCGCGATGAGCAGATCCATGTCGGTCAACTTTTGGACCTCCTCAACGGAGAAGCCCGGCGCGACTTCCTCGAGTACGAACCGGTCCCCGCGGCGTACGAGCAACGCAAGATCGGTCACGATCGTGTCGACGCATGGGGGGGCGGTCAGCGGATAATTGCACTTTCGCACGAGCTTCGAGCGCCCGTTGCTGTCGCCGTGTTCCATGACGACGATGAGCTTGCTGCCCCCGGCGATCAGGTCCATGGCGCCACCAATGCCGCCCCCGACTTGACCGGGCACGCTCCAACTGGGTGGTCTGGCGGCCGGCAATCAGTGCGGCCACAAACGTCGGCAGGCCGGAGCCCAGATTGACGTAACCATGCTCCGGCAATAGCGCGGCCGCACGGCATGCGATTTCCAAACGCGACAGGGCCGCCTTGCCTCCGCCTGGCGCATGAGAGATCGAGCCTTGCGCAACCAATCACCCTGCGCGCGAATCCAGGAATCAGGCCGATTTGGCCTTGGGCGGACCAACCACGCGCAGCAGTGCAATAGCGGACACGACCATGACAACGATGGTGAATATCACCGGCTGATAGCGGCCATGGCTGTCGAAATATGCGCCCGCCACGACAGGGGCGACCGCGCCGCCTGCAGTTTGAATTAACAACCCAAGGGCGGTGAGCATCGGAAACACGCTGACACCCCAATAGCCGCTCAGCAGCACCATGGGGCCCACTTGAGCCGCGCCGAAACCCAGTCCAAATACGATCGCATAGCCATATAGGCCCAGCACGCTGCCCGCGTGGCTCAACATGAGCAAGCCGGTCGCGAGAAAAAGCAGCGCGCCGAAGTAGGCGCGCCGCGGACCGATTCGCTGCGAAATCCACCCCATGCAGAGATTGCCCGCGACGATCGCCGCCGAAAAGATCGAAATGGTTGCAGCCGCCGCCACCGGTGAATGTCCGAGATCGCGCAAATGAGCCTGCGCATGCGCGATGACGAAGGCCGAACCGCAGGTGCTGGCAAACATGCTGAAATAGATGGTCCATAGTGCCGGCGACCGAAGCACCTCGCGCAGCGGCAGGTCTGATCCGCTCTGAACGGTGAGCGGCGGAAGCTGACGATCGGAATGCGCTTGACTATCCGCGCTTTCCCAGGCCGTGAACTGTTCCATGCGGGGCTTGTCACGCACGAACAGTGCAACCAGGAGACCTGCAGCCGAGAAGGTCAGGAAGACCCAGCATCCCATTCGAAAGCCATGCGCCGATCCCTGGATGGCCCAAGTCAACAGCCACACGAAGGCGAACCCACCGATACCCATGGTGGCGTACAGGACTGACAGCGCAAAAGGGCGTCGGTACCCGAACCACGCCGCGACGCCGGTCTGACACGGGATCACGCCGGCGAACGACGCAGCGATACCAATCGCCGCAAACGCCACTACTGCTTGCCACGGCGCGGCGACCCAGGTGGCGAGCGCAACCGATGCCGCTCCCAGGAAAATACATCCGATGATCAGGCACCAGCGCACACCGGCTCTTGCGACCAGCGCCGCGACCAGCGGCGCACATAGTCCGTTGGCGGCCATGTTGGCGGCCACCAGAAGTCCGAGCGTTCTACGTTCCCAATGTAACTCGGCCACCATAAACGTGCTGAGCACGCTGCCGCCGTATATCGGCAGGCCCATGCTGATGCACATCATGAATGCCAGCGCGCTCAACACAACCCAACGAGAGTGCGCTCCTCGTGTCATATATTTTCTGCCGATATGGAAGAGAAGTTATTTTCGATCGGTCGACTGTGCCGGAACGAGACTAGCAACAAACGATCGAAGCACGTTCGAAACCCAATGAATTGTCCGCGCTGTGTACCTTCAACCAATCCCGGGCGCTGTAGAATCAAGCACCATGGCGCGCATTCCCCTGTTAGATCGTGAAGCACTGCCCCCAGCGTACCGCGATATTTATGATGCATATGTCGACGTTCGCGGCCGGCCACCGTCCGACATTCATCGCGCCATTGCCAATGCTCCGAACCTGCTTCGCGCCTACATGCCGCTCTCCAATGAACTGCGCTTCGGAACCAGGCTCGACCCTCGCCTGCGGGAACTGGCGATCGTCACCGTTGGCTGGATAACCCGCATCGAGCACGAGTTTGTCGCGCACTCCAAGATGGCGCTCGCGGTCGGGGTCCGACAAGAACAACTGGATCAAATCGGGAGTTATGCGACTTCCCCGGTCTTCAATGCCTGCGAGCGCGCCGTGATTCAGTATTCGCTCGCATCCACTCAAGATGTTCGCATTGCCGATGTGGTGTTCGAGCAATTGCGCCAATTTTTCGATGACGCGCTGATCGTCGAGCTTGTCATGGAAGTGGCGTTTTACAACCTCGTGGTGCGTGTGCTTGGGGCACTCGATTTGTGACGTCAGGAATTCGTATTTGACGACTCGGCGTCCTGCTGCATGACGCGAACCGGATCGGCGATGAGCAGATCCATATCGGTCAACTTTTGGACCTCCTCAATGGAGAAGCCAGGCGCGACTTCCTCGAGTACGAACCGGTCCCCTTGGCGTACGAGCAACGCAAGATCGGTCACGATCGTGTCGACGCATTGGGGGGCGGTCAGCGGATAATTGCACTTTCGCACGAGCTTCGAGCGCCCTTTGCTGTCGCCGTGTTCCATGACAATGATGAGCTTGCTGCCCCCGGCGATCAGGTCCATTGCCCCACCGATGCCGCCGCCGACTTGACCGGGCACGCTCCAATTGGCGAGATCGCCATTTTGCGCGACCTGATAGGCCCCCAGGAGCACGGCGGAGAGCTTGCCGGAGCGGGCCACCTCGAAAGACACAACGCTGTCAAACAAGGCACCTCCCGGTCGCATGGCGATAAAGCCGCCAGCGGCGTCGAAAAAATCGGCATCCGGAATAGCGGACTCGTCCAGCAGCTCATAACCGAGCGCACCATTCTCGGCGTGCAGGGTGATCTGGCGGCCGGCAATATGTGAGGCCACCAACGTCGGCAGACCAGAGCCCAGATTGACGTACCCATGCTCCGGCAGTAGCGCGGCCGCACGGCTTGCGATTTCCAGACGCGACAGTGCCGGCTTGCCAAAGTACTCGCGCCGGCTGTCGGGGGCCCGGCGCCCCAACGCGCCCTTCGGTACCGCCATTTTCTTGGTGGTGAGCACGACCCGCGACACAAAGATCCCGGGCAGTCCCACCCGCTCCGGCGCGATGACGCCGGAGTCGACGATCTCCTCGACCTCGACGATCGCAATTCGCGCAGCCTTCGCAAAGCTCGGATGAAAGTGCATGCTGCTGCCGCGAAACTCGATGTTGCCATCCGCGTCCGCACGGTGCCCCCGCAGCAGCGCGTAGTCGACCGGCAGTGCGTGCTCGAGCACATACGGCTTGCCGGCAAATTCCCGCACCTCTTTACCTTGCGCCAACGGGGTGCCCACCGTCACCGGACTGTAGAACGCGGGAAGTCCGGCGCCGGCGGCGCGCATCCGTTCGACCATAATACCTTGCGGCACCATTTCGAGCTGCACTTGACCGGCTGCGGCGCGCTCCTCCGCGAGGGAGGGAAACCCGGGGCGCGCCGAAAAGGAGAGGATGAGTTTGCTGATCTGCCCGTTCTCAAGCAGCAGTTCCGGCCGGTAATCGCTGGATGAGCCACCCAGTGAGTTGGCGACCACGCACAGATTGCGCGCGCCCTGCTCCTTGAGCGCGGCCACCAGGCTGTTCGGATAGCTGTGCCCCACGCCAAAGCCGGCAATGGCGACAATCGAGCCGTCCGGAATATCGGCCACCGCTGCCTCGGGCGTTGAGGACACTTTCGTCATGGACACTTATCCTCGAATGAGTGGACGGAAACGCAACAACGCGGCCGCATCACCCGCGTCGCAGAACACCGCCTGCACCGGCTGGCCGATGCGCAGCTGCTCGGGATTGCAGTCCATGAGGTTCGTGAGCACACGCGGGCCTTCCTGAAGTTCGACTAAGGCGAGCACATACTGCTCCGTGTCCCGGTAAGCACCTTCGCCGCGACGAACAATCGTGAAACTATAAATTGAGCCCTGCCCGCTTGCCTCGAACCACTCGACGGCGCCATGTCCGCACTCGGGGCAGAACTGTCGCGGATACCAGATGACAAAACTGCATCGCAGGCAGCGTGGCAGCACCAGCCGATGCGCCTTCGTTGCGTCCCAGAACGGCTTGGTCTCTGGAATCACCAGAGGCGGCGGCGCGGGCAGCGCGGTGTCGCTCATGCATCACCTCGCCCCAGTATCAGGGTCGCACTGCACAGACGTGAGATGCCCCCACCCGTGCCGTGCGCCAGCGCCAACTCGCAGTTCTTCACTTGCACCTGCGGACGGGCTTCGCCGCGAAGCTGCCGAACCGCTTCGATGATTTTGATCATGCCGCCCTGATAGCCGGGGTGGTTATTGCACAGGCCGCCGCCGTCGGTGTTAACCGGCAGTCGCCCGCCGACCCGCAGGGCGCCGTCGGCGACAAAGGCTCCGCCCTGACCTTTCTTGCAAAATCCCAGATCTTCCAGGGTCATCAGCACCGTGATGGTGAACGAGTCATAAATGGACGCGTAATCGATGTCGGCCGGGCTCACCGACGCCTCTTCGAAAGCCGCCGGTCCCGACCACACCGCGGCGGTGTACGTCACATCGAGGCGTCCGCTCATGGTGTGCTTGATCGCTTCGCCGTGACCCAGGATCTTCACCGATCGGCGTTTCAGATCGGCCGCCACCTCCGAGCTCGCGACGATCACGGCGCCCCCTCCATCGGTGATCACGCAGCAATCCAACCGATGCAGCGGATCGGCCACCAGCGGCGAACTGAGTACTTCCTCCACCGTGACCGGCTTTTGCAGCAGCGCGTCCGGATTGAACTGCGCGTGATACGCGGCGGCCGCCTTCACTTCGGCCATTTGCCGCGCGGTCGTTCCGTACTCATACATGTGACGCTGAGCGGCCAGGGCGTAGATCCCTATGTTCGTCTCCCCGTAGGGTGCCTCGAAGGCATACTCCGGAGTGTCGGGCGGCAGCTTTGGACCACGCACGATACCTCGCACGCGCGCCCCTTGCGTCACCAAGGCGATGCGGCACTTGCCGCTTGCCACCGCCAGGGCGGCGTGGCCGACATGGCACAGATAGGAGGAGCCGCCGGTGAAAGTCGAATCGGTGTAACGCAGCCCCTTGAGGCCGATGTATTCAGCAAGCGAAATGGCCCCAAAGCCGAGCTGCCCATTGCAAAAATACCCATCCACATCCCGCAGCCCGAGACCCGCATCGGCGAGCGCCCCCAGGGCCACCTCGGCGTGAATCTGCGCCGCAGATCGATCCGGAAGGTCCCGGCCGGGATGCTCGTACGCACCTACGATTGACGTCCTTCCCCTCAAGCTCATGCCGCTCAGCTCCCCGACACCGTTTGCAAGCTGCATTGCATCGCCGCCGCGCGACGCATGCAAGTGCGCCAGGCAAGTGTCCGCCGTGTGAATGCCTAGTGCTGGAACAGCGTGCCCAGGCCCGGTGGCGCATCTCGAAACCCGGACGTCCGCAGCACGTGCCACACGAGAGCTTGATTGCTCGTTAGCACCGGTTTTCCCAATTCCCGCTCGAGCGCTTCGATGATGGGCAGCACCCGTATTGCTGTGCAGCTCAGAAAATAGGCATCGGCTTGCGGGTTGCGCATTGCGAGCGCACGCCGGTACCACTCGCCCGGCTCGACCGAGGCCATGCCCTGGCCCTCCGAGAGTCCCAGGCCACTGTGGCTCAGAACCTCGATCCCATGACGCGCGAGAAAGGCGATTTCCCGCTCATTGACGGGATCGATGTAAGGCGTGAGCAGAACCAAGCGGCGCACTCCGAGCGCTTGGAAACCTGCGACGATGCCATCAGCGGTGCTGATGGCGGGTACGGCGCTAGCCTTGCTGATGCGCGCTCGAATATTTTCCGCCATCGTCTCATCAAAAGTCGACACGGCCGTACAATTGAAGCCGATCAGGTCGACCCCCGCGTCGGCGAGCAACGCGGCGCCTTCTTCGACCTTGGCTGTCATGGCGAGGAGGTCCTCCCGGCTGCTGCCCGCCAATTTCAGGCGGGTCGTATGCAACGAGATTCCCGGTGGCAACATGGCGGCGACCTCCGGCTCTCCCACGGGATTGCTGGACGGCAGCAACATGCCCAGCCGTAAACGCCAGCCGTAGCCTCCTCCGCGGGTCGTGGCGCTCGATTTCGTCATGGGTGGCACTCCCTGGGTACTGTTCATTGTTGTGATAGCGGAATCAACGCGCTCGCGGCATCGAGTTCACGGGCCGTCGTGGCCGCGGCCAAAATGTAGCGGTCGGGTCGCACGATCACCCACTTGCAACCCAGCTCCGCCAAGTAGCCCTGGCCCTCGTCGGGCAAAATCAGTGCATCGGCGCGCTGCCAGATCTCGCGGGTCACCTGAGAGACTCCATCCAGAATATCGCGCGGCCCCAGAACCACGAAGCGCAGCCCTGCCGCGTCGTCCATGCGCCGGCCATCGGAAAGAATCGGTTGCTGCGACAGTGTTCCGGCGGGTCGGGGCCAGCTTGCATGCAGGCCGGGGCCGAGACTCGGGCGGATCGAACTCAGCATCTGCGGACGTTCGATGAGTTCCTCGTCGCGGCGAGCGGCGGCGCGAGGATCCGTCTCTTGAATGATGCTGCCGATGCGGATCGCCTCCTGGATGAAGGCGCGCACGTGGGGCGCTTGTTCTTGTGCGTAACTATCGAGGAGCGACTGCGGCGCCAACCCGTTCAACACCCAATGAAGCTTCCATGCAAGATTGGCCGCATCGCGCACGCCCGCACACAGGCCCTGCCCCAGGAACGGTGGCGTCTGGTGCGCGGCGTCACCTGCCAGCAAAATGCGGCCGCGGCGCCAGCTCTGTGCGATCACGGCGCGAAAGGTATACAGCACCGCGCGCTCGATACGGGCCTGTTGCGGCGTAATCCATGGTTTGAGCCTCGCCCACACATTATCGGGTTCGGCAAAGCTTGCGATGTCATCTCCCGGCATCACTTTGATTTCCCAGCGGTGTCGGCCGCCAACACATTCGATGCTCGTGATAGGCCGCGCTGGGTCGCAGATCTGTACGGTACCCGACGCCAGAGTCGGCACTGGCTCGCCGAGTTGAACATCGACCACGAGCCACCGATCCGCGGGGCCGAGCGCTTCGAGAGCAGAACCGATCAACTCGCGCACCGTCGAGTTCGCCCCGTCGCAGCCGACCAGGTAGCGTGCGTGAACCTCACCGCTCGTGCCGTCAGTACTTCGTGTGTAGAGAGCAACGACCCGGTCGTCCTCCTCACGGACCCTGTTGAGCTCGCAGTTAACAAGCACCTTGTGACCCGAAAAGCGCGCGAGGCCGCGGCGCAGGATCTGCTCGAGCGCCGGTTGATGGAAGCGATTGTTGTCGCGCCAGCCAGTCGGGCCAGCTTGCGTCGGACGACGCCAGTCGAGCAGCAGGCGGCCCTCGGCATTGACGAACTGCATCCGCGGATGCAAGCCCAATGTCGGAGCAACTTCTTCAGCGAGTCCCGCCGCCTGCAGAACCCGCATCGCCTCGCCGTCGATGTGAGTGGCACGCGGCAAGGTGTAGGGCTCGGAGTAGCGTTCAATGACAGCAACCGACAACCCGGCGACCCCCAATAGATTGGCGAGCGTCGCCCCCACGGGCCCGTAGCCGACAATCGCCACATCGGCGTCCATCGGCCGCACTTTCAAACAACCTTCGCCGACTCGAAGCGGGTCGCGATCTTGCGGCGCCATTCCTCAATGCTCTGAAACCCGGGCTGCGCGCGACACAAGGATTCGGTGGCGCGACGCAGTGCCTCTTCGGGTTGGTCGAGATCGATCGGCGAACGAAAGGGCTGATCGATGTACCACGGTGTATCGACGAAAGCCTCCATCCGATTTCCCTCAGGATCGCGGAAGTAAATTGACCACGCCGTCCCATGAGTGATCACATCGACTTCCTCCACCGACTCGCCCTTGAGCGCGGCGCCGATGCGCTTCAGCTCTGAGAGGCTGGACACACGAAAGGAGATCTGATTGATGACCCGCGAGCGATCATCGGCGTCTCGGCCACTGGCGAGCACGAATTGGTGATGGATATCGGGCTCAGAGGTGAGAAAAACAATCGAGCGCTGTGCGCCGCGCTTGATGTCACTGACGACAAATCGGAGGACGCGCTGATAGAACCCAAGCATCGCCTCGAAGTCGCGCACGTGAATTCCAACATGTCCCAGATCCATATTTTTCGTCCTTCTAAGGAATGCACTAGCTCAGCCGGTGCCGGTGGGAAGCGGAAAACGCTCCAGATACTGCGCATATTCGGGCTCGAGGTCGATCTGAATGGCAGCCATGACCCGAACCATGCCGTTGTATTCACCGATGGCAATCAGCAAGTCGACGAGTGATTCGGCATCCAGCGCCGCGCTTAGGGTGGCGAAGGTTTCATCACCCAGAACAAGGCGCTCGGTCATGTCGCGCGCAGCCTTCAAGACGGCGCGTGCGAGCGGCTCGAGTTGGGACTCGCGCCCCGCGCTGTCCGCGGCAATCGCCCGAATGTCGGCTTCGGACACGCCAAACGACAGCGCGACGTCCACGTGATGCGCGTATTCGTACGCGGATCGCGTCGAGTAGCCCACTTGCAGAATTGCCAGCTCGCGCAGGCGCGGATCGAGGCGGCTCTCGTGTCGGAGGTACATGCCGATGCCGGCCACGTGGCGCGCGCCCCGCGGACTGTTGGCGAGTGCCCGCGTGATGTTGGACTTCATGCGCGGAATGTCGTGATACTCGGGCGCCAGATCCTGTTGATTGAGGTAGGGCACGCGCGCCACGATTCAGGCTCCCTTGCCGAGGATCAGTGCGAGCGGGTCAAGGCCAGCTTGCGCAAACTCCACGATCTGCTCCTCATAGCCGACCTGCGAGCTGATTAAAAACTTCTCCTGACGCATGCCATCAATCAGCACGGAGGCCGCAAACTCCGGGGTCGCAGGCTTGCTGCGACGCGGGTCCACCCCATGGAGAAATTCCGCGATGCTCGGCATCGCGGTGCCGGACGTCGTCATGCTTTGGCCGCCGGGACGATCCGAAGTGGCCGTGATGCTCGGGCAGAACACCGACACGCGCACCCCGTGGGGGCGCAGCGCGTGCGCCATGCCGTAGCTCATCGCGAGTTGCGCACCCTTGCTCGTCGTATAGGGAATCTGAAAGCGTGTGGGCGGATCGGGCAGGATCGCCAGGGATGACGCCGTGTTCACTATGTAGCCGCTCCCCCGCTCGAGCATGTGGGGCAGCACCGCGCGTATCATGCGCACGTAGCCGAGCACGTTCACCTGCAGCGCGTTTTCCCACGCCGCAAAGGGAATATCCTCGATTTGCCCGGCCACCGGGGGCATGGAGGCATTGTTGATGAGAACATCGACCCGGCCGTATTTTGACGATACGGATTTCGTTAGCGCCTCGACGTGGTCATCCCGTGTGACGTCGCAGCGAACGCTCATCGCCTCACGGCCTTCGGCTCGAATCGAGGCCGCCGCTTCCTCGGCCTTGGCTCCGTCGAGATCAGCGATAACCACACGGCTCCCCAGGCGAGCCAGCTCCTTGCCCGTCGCGCGCCCGATTCCGGTGGCCGCACCGGTGATGAGGACCAGTTTATCCGCGAAGTCCATGTGCCATTTCCATTTCAAAAATCTCCCCTAGAAACGTGCTCAGCGCCGCCCACGAGCGCCGGTCGGCCAACGCCGAGTAGGCGAAACCGGGGAGCGAATTGCCACCCGCCTCGGGACTGGTAAAGCCGTGGCATGTGCCCCCATAGAGATGAACCTGCCAATCCACCCCGGCCGCGGTCATTTCCTGCGTAAAGGCCGTGATCTGCTCCACCGGCACCAGAGGATCGGAAGCGCCGGAGCAGACCAACAACTTTCCCCGGATCTGGGCAGCAGTATCCGCCCGCGGCGAGCTCACGCTACCGTGAAAGATCCCGACCCCTCGAAGCGGCGCGCCGTCGCGGGCCAACTCCAAGGCGCACCAGCCGCCAAAGCAATAGCCGATCGCCGCCATGCGCTCGGGGTCCACCTGGGGAACTTGCGCGAGCGCCTGGAGGCTTGCCTGCAGACGCCGTTGCAGCCGCTCGGGTTCTCGCTTCAGCTCATCGATACCCGCGCGAACGGTCTTGGGGTCGCGGAGCAACACGCCGTCGCCGTGCAGGTCCGCGGCAAGAGCGACGCAATTCATCTGCGCGAGCGCGGCAGCGCGGCGCATCACATGCGGGCCTAAGCCGGGCGCTTCCGGAAAAATCAGGACACCCGGCACCTTGCCCTGCACATCGGGGCATGCAAGCTGACCGCAAAAGCTGCGCCCGTCGGCGCTGTAGTCCAGGCGCGTGGTGCTCAAGAGCCCTTCTCCCACTCGTCAATCAGCACCGGAACGGGCAGCGCGACCGCGTGCACGCTCATGCTCGTAATGAGCTTGCACACATCGATCACTTCATTCGGGGTTGCGCCGTTCGCCAGCGCAGCACGCATGTATTGCTGTACTCCGGTACCCGATAGCTGCGTGCACTGCGCATACGCGGCCAAGGCGACGAGATGGCTGTCCTTGCGGGTGAGCGGGCCATCCACGCCAATCGCCGCCGCGGCGAAATCGAGCCACACATCATAGAATGCAGGATCGACGCGAATGGCGGCCTCGACTTCCGGCAGGGCCGCGGCGAAGAGCCGGAGGTGCTTCTTGCGCACCGAGTCGCCATGCGCTTGATGTTCGCTTGCCGCCACGGCACCCGGCGCGATTTGCTCGAGAATCGCCGCGCCGAGCAGGTAGGTTTGAATACCGACCGTGCTCACGACCATGGCAACGGCGATCAGTTCTTCGAGTGACGCGCCGAACTGCCGCGCGAGTCGCGCGTGCTGACGCACGCCTCGCTCAAAAAAATGGGTGGGCGAGCAGTTGGTGGCCACATAGATCAACTCGCGTGTCTTGGGCGAGAGACTGCCGCGCTCCGCAGTGTAGGCGGACAGCTCCAGATAGGTCGCGACATAGTCCGGGTTGCTCTGTAGCAGGCGTTCCCAGTCGTCATTCCAATAACCGCGTCGCTGTTTGAAACCCTCCCTGATGCGGGACTGCGACTCCTCGGAGCACATGGGGGCACCCCGATCAGAACGGCGACAAAGGCGCGAAACCGAAATGAATGCGCGCAAAGTTCACGGCCGTGCGGTCCATCTGCTGCGTGAAATGCGTGCGTTGAATCGCGAGGTCGCGGTAGTACCGCCCGAGCATCGCCTTGGTTTGGGCGATCTGGGTGCCTGCCGTGGTGAAGATGCGATCCGCCGCCTCGAACGCGAGGCGCGTGCCCTGCTGCACCATCAAGAAGATCCGCCGGTCCTCTTCCTCGGAGAACTCAATGCCCCGCTCGGACTGCGCCGTGCAGGCGTCCATGTAGTCCTCTGCCGCTCTGACAAGCGCCGCATCGGCGTTGTCCATCAATGCCTGCGCCACTCCGAAGTAATGCTGAAATTCGTGATGTTCCATGAGCTTCGTCTTTGGGGCGAAGCGCATCGACTTGGTCCGCAGCAGCTCGTCGTACAGATCAAGCATGCCGCGCGCAGTGCCCATGGCCACTGCGCCGCCCTCGATGACGAAGAAGCTGGATTTACGGCCGTTATACATGGGGTTCGGATGCACTTTCTCGCCTGACAGACCCACCCACATCGCCAATGGGGCCACGCGGTACTCCGGGATGAACAGGTCTTCAACAACCACGCGGCGTGACCCGGTGCCTTGCATTCCCACCATGCTCCAGTTGTCGATGATCGAATAATCTTTGCGATCAACCAGCATGAGAACCGGTTTGGGCGCCGCGCCCTCCTGGGGAATCAGACCGCTCACCATGATGTGGGTTGCAATGTCGCAGCCGGAGGCGAAATCCCAGAAACCGGATACGGAATAACCACCCGGCACGCACTTCACGGGTATGGGCGAACCGAGAGAGGGACAGCGGTATTCGCCATCGGTCCCGTACGCTTCGATCTGAGCATGTTCAGGAAAATCCGCGAGAATGATCGGGTGTCCCGCCGTCAACGCCAGCACCCAGCCACTCGATGGGCAGCCTCGCGACACCTCGCTCATGACCTTGACATAGGTCGGCAGATCGAATTCGTAGCCACCGAAACGACGCGGCTGCACGATCCGGTAAAAACCGGCCTTGACGAATTCGTCGTTGGTCTGCTCCAAGATACGGCCCGCCTCTTCGGTGGCCTGTTGACGATCGCGCAGCGTCCGGCGCATGGCCGTTGCGCGCTGGATCATCTCCTGCGCCGTGAGATTGAGTTCGGGAATGGGGATTGAGCTGCGAGCCATGGGTTCCTGCCTTCGTGTCGAGGATGTCTCGCTCGCGCGCTCCGGATTGATCACGATGCAGCACCCGGTTGCAGCTGGTCTTGTTCGGTGAACAGTTGCCGGGCCAGGTCAGCCGCTTTCAGGTCGAACTGCAATCCTGGGTTGGTGCGTGCCATGGAGACGTCGCGAAAATAGCGCTGCATCCGTGTCCCATTCTTGGCCCCTGCACTCGTCGCAGCCATGCGATATAGCAGGTCCACCGCGTCAAAGGAAAGTTGCGCCGCATGTTGCAGCCCCGACTGTAATCGCAGGTCATCCGAACGCAGATAGGTGCGTTGCCCTGCCACACTCAGGCGAGCAAGCTCCATATATTCCTGGGCGGCGCCCAACAACGCGTGACGCGCCGCTTCGAGCTTGCCGAGCGCAATCCCGTAGGGCCGCTGGTAATCAGGATGCTGGTATTGCAGCACCGGAGCGGGACCGAAAGTCTTGCGGGCGCGGATGATACTCTCGTATTCATCCAATGCCGCATACCCCACTCCCACCATGATCGAGCTGATCTCAGTCTGAAAGAATCCCAGCGTCCCGCCCGCGTACATCGAATTGCCATGCAGCCGTGCACCGGCGGTACCGTGAGAGATGTCGGGAGCAAAGAAATCCTCCCTCACCAGGTAGTGCTCCGGTATTTTGGCCCCTTGCATCTGCACGCTATTCGAACCGCTGGCGCGCATGCCGATAAAATCACCCCAGTTATCCAGCATCGTCCACTGCGATCGCGGCACCACCGCAACCCCTATCGGCTGAGCGCCGCTCTCACCCAGGAGCCGTACCCCCACCAACACGTGGGTCGAATACGGCACGCCTGAACAATAATCCCACGTGCCCTCCAACAGCCATCCACCCTCGGCTCGGGTCGCAGTACCCGAAGGCAGCGCCCGCGCGGCCGCCGCAAAATGTCCGTCCGGCCCAAAAACTTCCGCTTGCGCGCGCTCGCCGAACAGTTGTGCCACATTCAGCGCATGGCCCGAGGCCAGGCACAGGCACCAGGCACTCCCGGGACACCCGCGCGCAATCTCCACGATCACCCGCGCGAACGTCGGCACGTCGAACTCGTACCCGCCATAGCGGCGTGGCTGCAAAATCCGGTAAAACCCCGCCTTCTTAAACGCCTCGTGCATTTCCGGCGAGTAGGTCCCGCGTGTCTCGGCCGCGGCCTGCGCTTCCAACAAAGCTCCTCGCAGTTTGACCGCACGCTCGATCAGTTCTGCCGGCTGTAACCCCGGCTCCGGCGCCTCGATCACATTCGTCGAATTTTCTTGAAGCACACTCGCCATGGTTAGTCCTTGCGCAGCCTGTGGATTGCTCAGCTATGCTGGCAACATAGTACCGCTGACACGGACGGACAAGCCGCTATTGACGGGTGTCCGACCTGTGTATCGAAGGATGCGCCGCCACTAGCGTACTTCGGCAACGATTTGCCGGGCGGCGGTCTGCAGGCGAGGGAGTGCGCAGCCAATCAGGTCGCTCGCAGACACGCGTGCTGCCGGCGCGCCAATGTTGAGTGCCGCGACGACGCCTTGGCCGGGAACATTGACGGGTACCGCAATCGAACGCAATCCGAGCTCAAGCTCTTGATCGGTCCGTGAATAGCCGAGTCTGCGCACCGCTGCCAGCTTCTCCCGAAGCTGTTTGACCGTGGTGACCGTACGCCAGGTACGCCCCACCAGAGCTGTGCGCGCAAGGTAGGCGTCCAGTGCCGCGGGCGGCAGGTCGGCCAGCAGGATTCGGCCCATCGAAGTACAGTACGCCGGAAGGCGGCTGCCGACGCGCAATGAAATCGAGATGATGCGCTGGGTCTCTGCGCGCGCCAGATATAGAACTTCATCGCCCTCCATCACACCAAGCGAACAAGACTCATGGATTTGATCACGAAGGCGATTCAAGTGAGGCTGAGCCACAGTGGCAAGCGATTCGCTGGAGAGATAGGCCTGACTCAGATTGAGGACCTTGGGCGTCAATCGGAACAGCTGCCCATCCTGTGAGGCATATCCGAGCTTCGCCAAGGTGGCAAGACACCGCCGTACCGACGCGCGACTGAGCGCGGTCCGCTGGCTGATTTGCGAGCCGCTCATGCCCTTCGGATGTTCGCTGAACGTGCTCAGTACCGCCAGCCCCCGCGCGAGGGAAGCCATGAAGTCGGGGTCGCCCGCGTACTGCGCAAGTTGAGCCGCCGCCGTGCCAGGGTCCCGCGCCGTCGCCTTTCGCTTTCCGGCACTTCGTTCTGACCGACTTGACATGGAGCTCACCTTCAGATTATCGCCCGACCGGGCGATAATCGCACAGTAATACGTTCCGCGCTATTGAACGCGCGAACGCCACCAATTACCGTCAGAATTGTCCATGGGGCACTCACGCCCTGAACTCGCTTGAGACCTGATATGACCCGGAACCGTGAACGACCGGCGATGCGCGCCGCGACCGATGTGACGCTGGACCACGTCAGCTGCAAAACTGACGCGCGCTTTGCCCCGCGCCTTGCACTGTGAATCCTGTTTTCATATGCGACGCGGTACGCACCCCGATAGGGCGCTACGGCGGGGTGCTGTCTTCCGTACGTGCCGATGACCTGGGAGCAGTGCCTCTAACGGCGCTTCTGCAGCGCAATCCGGCCCTCGATCCGCAGGCCATCGACGATGTCAGCTTCGGGTGCGCAAACCAAGCGGGCGAAGACAATCGAAATGTCGCGCGGATGAGCGCACTCCTGGCGGGACTCCCCTTCTCCGTCTCCGCTGCGACACTCAATCGTCTGTGCGGTTCGGGACTCAATGCCGTCGGCAGCGCTGCGCACGCAATTGCGATCGGCGAGCAGGATCTGGCAATTGCGGGCGGGGTGGAATCCATGTCGCGCGCGCCCCTCGTGCTGCACAAGGCGAGTTCTGCCTTTGATCGGACCCAGTCGCTGGAAGATACGACCATGGGTTGGCGCTTCATCAATCCGCAGATGAAGGCGCTTTATGGGGTCGATTCAATGCCGCAAACAGCCGAGAACCTCGCGCGGCAGTTCGGGATTTCGCGCGCCGACCAGGACGCCTTCGCGTTGCGCAGCCAGCTGCGCGCTGGAGTCGCACAAGTCAACGGTTTTTTTTCGGAAGAAATCGTGCCGGTGCTCGTTCCCGGAAAGAAACGTGGGGAGACCGTCGAAGTCACGCGGGACGAAAGTCTGCGTGCCGATACGACACTGGAGGGCCTCGCAAAACTCAAGCCGCTGTTCGAAGATGGAACGGTAACCGCGGGTAACGCCTCCGGCATCAATGACGGTGCGGCAGCGCTCCTTCTGGCGTCCGAGTCTGCCGTCCGCCGCTTCGGCCTCCAGCCTCGCGCGCGGGTACTCGGCATGGCGACTGCAGGTGTTGAGCCGCGAATCATGGGTATCGGCCCGGTGCCGGCGACGCAAAAACTGCTGCGTCGGCTCAAATTGAAGCTGTCGGATTTTGATGCGATCGAGATCAACGAAGCGTTTGCCGGCCAGGTGCTGAGTTGTCTGCGCGAATTCGAATTGTCGCCTGATCATCATTCGGTCAATCCAAACGGCGGGGCCATTGCCCTGGGTCACCCACTCGGCATGTCCGGCGTGCGACTGGCGGCAACGGTGGTGCACCAGTTGCAGCGAACGGGTTCGCGGTTGGGACTTGCCACGATGTGCATCGGCGTCGGACAGGGAATCGCACTGGCGGTCGAGCGCTGTTAAATTGGAACGGCTGCCGCCCTCCAGAATGGTCACGGCTGAAAGGTAACTTCCTTTGATGCGTGTCGACTCATCCGTCGAGCATTTCTCCGTCCGCAGTGAGGATGTCAGTTTCGTTGGTCACAATCTCAGCCGGCCAGAATGCGTCGTGGCCGAACCGGACGGCACGCTTTGGATCTCCGACGATCGGGGGGGAGTAACCAGACTCGATCCCTCCGGAACTCAAACGATCATCGGGCGCATAACCGGAACGCCGAACGGCATCGCGCTGGAACCTTCGGAACAGCTGCTGATTGCAGATATCGGCGCCGGTGCGGTTCATCGTCTCGCGCGCAGCGGAGAACACCACACCATCTTCGATCGCCTCGCCGGTGAACCCCTGGGTTCGGTGAATTTCGTCTACTTCGATCAACGCGGAGTCCTGTGGATCACAGTATCGACTCGTACGCGCCCGCGCGGCGAAGCGATCAAGCGGCCCATTCCGGACGGATACGTCATGCGCGTCGATGAGGGCCGGCCCCGGGTGGTCGCATCCGGACTATGTTTTCCAAACGAATTGCGCGTGGATGAGCAGTATCGCTACGTCTATGTCGCTGAATCGGCGCACGGGCGCGTCATCAGAATGCCCCTGCACGCGGACGGCGAATTAGGACCACCGGAGCCTTTTGGACCCGCACCCCTGTTCGACGGCGCGATCATCGACGGCATCACCTTCGACGCGATGGGCGGCCTTTGGGTGACCGAGGTGACACGTAACGGCATACACCGCCTTTCTTCCAACGGGGATTATCACTGCCTCCTCGAAGATCCCGCCGGCAAGACCTTGCTGTTCCCCGCCAGCGTCACCTTTGGCGGCCCCGACCTTCGCACGGTCTTTGTCGGTTCCATCCGCGCAACTCGACTCGCCACTTTCCGCAGCCCCGTGCCTGGGGCGAAACTTGCCCATTGGCGCGACCCATAGCCTTTCGTCGAAATTCAACGGCCCGCTGTCGATAGCGGGCGCCCCGCGGGAGCATCTGCGCAATAACCATCGGTCCGGTTCCCGTTGATCGAGCCATGTACGCACCTCGGACATTTGCCGTCGAAGCATTGTGTTGTCGAGGCCCTTGGTATGTATTGGCGCCAGTCAAGAAATGTTGTCGTTTGCGTCCACCATTTGTTCGAGATCCGAGCGCCAACGACAGCCAAGGTTATTCAAAAGAGCTCGCTCGAAGGGGGAACGATGATTGATTCATCGGTTGATCGGCGTTCAGTGCGGAGGTTGTTCGCGTTGACGGTGGTTCTAGCCGGAGCCAGCCCGGCGATGCTGGGAGCGACGCCGGTGGGCGATCAAGGCACCGGTTCTGCGGATACCCTTCAGGAGGTCGTGGTCACCGCGACGAAATCGGCGACAAACCTACGCGATGTGCCGATTGCGATCTCAGCATTCACCGGCGCCGAACTTCAAGACCAGGGCATCAACAGTGTCAACGCCCTCGCGAACTTCGTACCCAGCGTAAACCTCGACACATCGACCGCATTCTCGGGCTCCCGCTCCGTTTTGTCCGCTTCCATTCGCGGAATCGGTTTGGATGATTTCGCGCTGAACCTCGACCCTGCGGTTGGCGTGTACCTCGACGGCGTCTATCTCGCCCGAACCATCGGCGCCAACAGCCAGCTCCTCGACGTCGAGCGCGTGGAGGTCCTGCGTGGACCACAGGGTACTTTGTTCGGCAGCAACACCATCGGCGGCGCAATCAGCATTGTGACCCGTGCTCCGAAGGACCATCTCGCAGCGACCGGCGTCGTGACGCTCGGCAGCTTCGACCGGCGGGACGTGCAAGCCAGCGTGGATCTACCGTTTTCCGACACTCTGCTTTCCACTTTTACGTTCTCGTCCATCAAACGCAACGGCTACGAGAAACGTGTTCCATTCGTTTCCGCCACGCCCGTCGTCAGCGATCCTCCGAACGCCTTTGCGCAATTGGGCTACGGTTCAGGCGACAACCAGGGCGGACAGGACGAGACGGCGGCGCGTGCGAAGTTGGTATGGCATAACGGCGACCACGTTACGCTCACCTTGACCGGCGACTACACACGCACCGACGAGACTTCATCGCCAGTCACCCTGTTGCAGGCATCGACGACCGGCACTTTCAACACGGTCTATAACGACTGTCTCGCCGGCATCACGATTGCGAACGTTTCCGGCCCGCTCATTTGTGGCGCGCGGGCGCAATTTGGGACGGGGCTCTTTGGTGCCAACCTGAATCCATCCACCAGCCGATTGACGTGGGGGAATCAGTTCGTAACCGGAAATATCGATGAGACCTATGCGAGCGGTCCCAATTTCGTCCACATTACGAACTATGGCGGTGCGTTGACGGCCGACGTCGTCTTCACCGACACACTCTCACTGCGCTCAATTACCGGCTACCGCGATTTATATTTCGCCAACGGCGTCGACAACGACGGCTCGCCGCTGCAATTCTACGAGTCGACCTATGTCATGCAGCAACATCAGATCTCCCAGGAATTGCAGCTCATCGGCAAGGCTTTGGATAGGCGCCTGAATTATTTGCTGGGTGCCTACTATTTTGACGAGAACGGCGAGGATTTGCAGGACCTGATTTTTGCCCAAGGACTGCAGCAGATCAATACCGACACGACGATCAGCACAAGCACCGAGGCCGGGTTCGCCCGCGGATCCTTTCAGGCAACGGATCAACTCTCGTTTACCCTTGGTGGTCGGGTCACCTCCGAGCAGAAGAAACTGGCGTCTGACTTTAGTGAATTGAATGGCTATATCTATCGAAATTTTGGCTGCTATCCCGGCGATTCGGCCGCTCCTGTCCCGGGTTTGGACTGCCAGCAGTTTGTCAGCTTCCTGGGAAAGCAAGTGTTTCAGGCGAGCACGTTCGACTTTCCCGTGGCCGGTGATCCGAATCGCTTTAGTCCGTTGGGTACCGACGAACAGACGTTTAATGTATTCACGTGGACTGGGGGCGCCGAATATCATTTGGCGGATCGGTCCCTGCTGTACACCTCCTACGCGACCGGCTTTAAGTCCGGCGGCTGGACGACGCGATTAATTTTCCCTTCCTCCACCCAGCCGGAATTTGCACCGGAAAAATCGGGGACCCTGGAGGTCGGAGCCAAGTCGAGCTTTCTGCAGAATCGCGTGAGCACCAATTTCGCCGTATTTTCCACTGACTATAAAGACATACAGCTTCCATTCATTGCCCCTGGATTCAGCACCCCAGTTACGAAGAATGCAGGCACTGCCAGAATCAAGGGCGTGGAAGCAGAGGCATCTGCCGTCGTAATTCATGGACTCAAGGTGAACGGCAGCCTTGCCTATCTCGATGCACGGTACACCGAGCTGGAACCGGGCGTGACGGGGATCACCCTGGCTTCTGACCTGCCCAAGACTCCCAAATGGAAGGGATCGGTAAGCCCTCAATATACGTTTCCGGTGGCCGGGGGTAATTTGCGAGCCGCGCTCGACTACACCTACACCTCCTCACTTTATAACGACACCGAAAATACGCCGCTGCTGAGGCGCCCAAGCACCGGCATGCTCGATGGATCGATCAGCTATATGGCCGATGCGGGATGGACGGTGACTGCCGGTGGGACGAATTTGCGCGATGACCGATTTTTGATCGCCGGCGCTGCGCAGCCGTCGGTTGTCGGCTACTTCGGTACGTACAATGAACCCCGCGAATGGTATGTCCAGCTCCAAGTCTCGCTATGAGATTCATCGGAATGGCCGCACGGACTTCGAGGTGAACGATCAATGAAGGAGGCCTCGTCACGAGATTTTGCCCATGCTCCAGGACTCGTGGCGATGCGGCTGATAGTCTCGATTCTGCTCGGCGGTCTTTCGCTGAACGCCGTCGGTGCGCCGTCTCGAAGCGGCGCGGAAATCTTTGCCCAAGCTTGCGCGGCATGTCACGGCACCGGCGACACGATTGCGGCACCACGCCCCGAGGCGCTGAGGTTGATGTCATCGAAGGCGATCGAGTCCGCTTTGCTGGACGGCCGTATGAAAGCACAGGGCGCCTCCCTTTCCCAAAATGACCGCGTCGCGGTGGCGCAATACCTCGGTATTCCGGGGTCTGCCTTGTCCATCCGCAGTTCCGCCTATTGTTCGGCCTCAATGCCGCCCGCGCAGACGGACGTTGGTGGTGCGGAGTGGACTGGCTGGGGCGCGGGCGCCGCCAATCAGCGGTTCCAATCAGAAGCGCAGGCGGGTTTGCGCCCGGCAGATATTGCGCATTTGAAGTTGAAATGGGCATTTGGTTTTCCGGGTGTGGCCACTGCCAATGCGCAACCGACCTTGCACGCCGGTCGCCTTTATGTGGCGAGCGCCGACGGCATTGTTTATTCCCTCGACGCGAACAGCGGTTGCATCCACTGGACCTTTCAGGCCGACGACGCTGTCCGTACCGCCGTTGTCATCGCTGGTGCGGCAGGAAATCTCGCGATCTTCGGCGATTTGGGTGGAAAAGCGTATGCCATCGATGCGCACCAGGGTAAATTGCTTTGGAAGGTGCGAGTCGATGATCATCCGGACGCGAACATCGTCGGGTCGCCAGCCGCCGCGGGGGCGCTGGTCTACTTTCCGGTCACCGCCGGTAAAGAGCTGGAATCCGCCATCGACGCCAAGGTGCCTTGTTGCACGTTTCGCGGCAGCCTGGTTGCCCTGCGCATCGATGACGGCTCTCAACAGTGGAAGTCTTACACGATCAGCGAAAAAGCCCGGGCGACGGGAACAAGCTCCGCAGGAACCCCCACCTGGGGACCCTCGGGAGCGGGTATCTGGTCCGTTCCGACAATTGACGAGCGCCGCGGCGTGATTTACGCGGGAACCGGGGTTAACTATTCGAGTCCACCCACTTCGAACAGCGATTCCGTCGTCGCGTTCGACCTGAAGACCGGCCACATCTCCTGGTCGCAACAGATGACGCGGGGCGATGTCTTTAACTTTGGGTGTTTGATTCCCTCCGGGGTCAACTGCCCTCGTGATCACGGACCCGATCACGACATCGGTGCACCGCCGCTGTTGCTGAACCTGAGAAACGGCAAGAGTGTATTGATCGTCAGTGACAAGGCGGGGATGGTCCGCGCGCTCGACCCGGACCAGAAGGGTAAGATCGTCTGGTCGGTCAGAGTGGCCAAAGGCGGGAGTATGGGCGGCATTCAATGGGGCACCGCCGCCGACGATCACGGACTTGTCTTCCTTCCCATTTCGGATTGGGATCCTCTGCATCCCGATAAGGGTGGCGGTCTGATTGCGCTCGATGCGGAAACCGGCAAGCAGGTGTGGTCCGCGCCTTCAATCAAACCGGAATGTCTCTCGGTGCCGGGATGCAGCGCGGCACAGGCCGCGCCCCCCAGCGCCATCCCCGGGGCGGTATTTTCCGGCTCGCTCGACGGGCATGTCCGCGCTTACGGAACCGCCGACGGTATACCGCTATGGGATTTCAATACCATAGATAAGGTCGATACTATCAATGGAGTACCCGCGCACGGCGGCTCGATTTCTTCGGCCGGGCCCGCGGTTGCCGGCGGGGTACTCTATGTGATGTCAGGATATTCTCGATCTGCATTGATGCCTGGCAACGTCCTGCTGGCTTTTTCAGTTGAGGGAAAATGAATACAGAGGCACATCGAAAGCAATTTTGTTGCGGATTCGGGGAACGCGAGAGCTTCCACGGATCCGTAACAAGCGATGCGTGATCCGTGTCGACCGCGAACGCCGCTTTCTGTTCTCAGTGCGGGCGCAGGCTGATTAAGGTGCATTCGTCGGATGAATCGCGCGTCCGCTCGTCGTGCCCGTCCTGCGCGAAAATTGTCTATTCAGGACCCCAGGTCCTGGTGCTCACCATCGTGATGGCAAAGGATCGAATGTTGTTGGTTCGCAGGGGTACAGAACCTTACGTTGGAAAATGGGCGCACCCCGGAGGGTATGTCGAGGAATCGGAATTACTCGAGGTCGCGGCGTCGCGCGAGGTCGAGGAGGAATGCGGCATCAAGATTCCGAGTTCCGATTTTGTGCCGATCGGCATATGCAGTCTTTCGCGGCTGAATCAAGTCCATGTGCTGTTTCTCGCACTTCTTGCCGACCCTTTGAAGGTGCGGGCATCGCCGCCGGAAGCGCTCGACGCCGCATGGTTTTCCCTGCAAGATTTCCCCTTCGGTGACGTGTGGGAGCCGCTGAAGGCCGTCGATGTGAGTCTCGTCTACCAGTACGCCAAGGATGGCCGATTCTTTTTCTTCCAACGCTTTGACGAATCGCATCGCGTCGTGCTGACGTCGACTTCTCTCGTGAAAATGTGGACCAACCTATAGATATTCTTGGCGAAGCCTATGGTCACCGGAGCGCCACGATAGGGGGCCTTGTCCAAATGACTCGACAAAATTACGAACACTGTATTCGCTGATAAAGGAGATCGTTTTTGGTAGAAATGAACGGGGACAACCTATGATCACACAACGCGAAGACTGGGACACAGCCAAATCGACCGTATCCCGTCTTGACAGGCCGGAGACGAAAAGCAACTGCGTGATTGGTTCGGAGGAGTCACAGGCATGAGCGAAAGTGAATTTCATACAGTATTCGGCTCGTTGACCGATTTCGTGAAAGGTGATTTGGAAATCATCAATGACAACCCCAAGTATTACGCGTTCTCGAACGTTTTCGATGTGGCCGCGAAGTCCAAGCCGTATGAAAAGGTCGTGGTTGCGCTCAATCTGGGTTATGTGCTGGAGGTGCTTCGCGCCGAAGGCACCTCCGATTGGTACGCAGCCGCTCACGATGAGTTCGCGATCGTACTCGACGGAATAGTGGAAATTGATCTGGTGAAATTGGATGACCGTGAGTCCGTGGTCGCTGCCGACAAGAAGGGCGCCGTCAAGGTGAAAGGCGATCCCCGCGGAAGGAAAATGGGACGAATCAAGGCGTCTCGGGGGCATCAAGCGCTGTTGCCGCAAGGCGCCGCCTACCGTTTCCGTGCGGCGCAATCCGGTGTCATCCTCCTGCAAACCATCGAGGGCGCTCTGTCGGTGCAGAAATGGGCGGATATATGTTACAAGTGACGCAACAGCGAGGTCATCGTCAACCATGAGTACTCAGTTGTCCAACGAACCAGGAGTGAAGTCGTCGGCGGCAAGCAATCGCACCGGATATCGTAGCTTCACATTGGGCAGTTTCAGTTTCAGCCGGGACGAATATTTCGTCCAAGTGAGCTGGCCGGCAAAAGGCCAAGTACTGACGCACACGGTTTCAGCCGACGCATTCTTACGCGCAATGATGCGCGACGTTGCGTGGGGGTTTTTTTACGGCTGGGTGAATTTCGACGATGTCGTCGGTACACGCAATCTTTATGGAAAAGTCGAGTTGTATGCGGGCCGGTACAACCCCGCCTATAGTGCGAAAGGATTGGATCTCACTGAAACCTTCGAATCGCCCCAAATCATGGCGACGTTCAAGGCCATCCTCGATGACTGGACGAATGCGGGGTTCGATCCCTTCGCCGCGCCGGCCGAGACCGGCAAAGAGTGGATCGGCAACAAGAACGGGCACAATCGCGAGGCGATCGAACGGCAGCGTCAGGCCTGCAGGCGCATGCCCGGCCTGCCGGGCGATGCGGATCTTCGCAGCGACGCAAACGGCTTTCCCATCAATCGTGCATTCGCCGATGTTCCGCAGACTGCGCCGGAGGTTCACGCGGAGGCGGGATTCGAAGGCGAGGTCCACGCGATCAATTTGTTCGCTTACCTGTCGCGCTCCGACGTCACCTGGAATCCCTCGGTCTCCTCGGTGTGCGGCCGCAGCCTGTGCTGCCCGACGACCGAAGAATATATCCTGCCGATCAAGCACGGCAACGACCGGGTCGAGTGGTTCATTCAGCTGAGCGACGAGATCGATTGGATCATCGAGGATAAGCAAACCGGTGCTCCGCGGGCCAAGGTCAAGATGAAGGCGGGCGATGTGGCGGCGATGCCCGCGGATATCAGGCACCAGGGATTTGCGCGCAAGCGATCGATGTTGCTCGTGTGGGAAAACGCGACACCGGGATTGCCCGAGATGTACGAGGCCGGCGAACTCAAACCTTACCCAATTGAGTTCTGACCGACGCTAATGGGCTGGTGCGCACACCGGCATGCGCCGGCTCCCGGAACAATCCTATGCCCCGAGAGCAGCGTCGATGACGGCACCTGCAGGGAACTTCGCTTTGGCGACGGCGATGACGTGCTCAGCCTGTTTCTGCATCGGCGTGGCGCGCAGATTCGCGCCTACGTCAATAGTTGTCCGCATTTCTCCCTGCCCCTGAATGCGCGGTCCGGCAATTTTCTGTTACTTGCAGATTCACGCCTCATGTGCGCATGGCATTGCGCGGTTTTCGAACTCGATCACGGCCTCTGCCTTGAGGGTCCAGCCAAAGGCATGTCGTTGGAGCCCGTGGACGTCCAGGTGAGCGACGG
>Ga0187859_10000160_pt1 | contig 46498 bp, 40 predicted proteins | sample June2016WEW_10_1_2_FD_133019 | JGI IMG/M metagenome (GOLD analysis project Ga0187859, IMG submission 133019) | Peatland microbial communities from SPRUCE experiment site at the Marcell Experimental Forest, Minnesota, USA - June2016WEW_10_10 | ecosystem: Environmental > Terrestrial > Soil >...
AGACTGGTTCGATCTCCTCGATAGGGCTGCGCGGGGCGACCTTTCGGGGGTGCAAGCGCCTCCCCCCAAGGGCGCAGCCCTTTCGGTCGTCATGGCCGCGGCCGGTTATCCCGGCGACGTGCGTACCGGCGATCGCATCGTGGGGCTCGACCAGCCGATGCCGGACGGCGCGTGGGTCATGCATGCCGGAACGATCTGCGCGCCGGACGGCAGCGTCGTGACAGCCGGGGGGCGAGTCCTCGCCGTGGGTGCGCATGCCGCGCTTCTGCGCGACGCCGCCGTCGCCGCCTACGAGGCTGTCGCTCGAATTCATTGGCCAGGCGAGCATCACAGGCGCGACATCGGCAGCCGCGCGCTCGACAAGACCCCGCTTCTCGGTTGATCTGGGCGTGACATGGCCCAAGTCCGTCCGCTGACCCCCCTTCGCTACGACCTGACTCGGCTTCCGGCCGGTCTCGAGAGCGTGGTGGCGCCGCCCTACGACGTCATCTCTGCCGATGAGCGCGAAGCCCTCGCGGCGCGCGATCCGCACAATGTCGTTCGCCTCATTTTGCCCGAAGGCCCGGGCGACGAGAAGTACGCCCTCGCGGGCCAACGGCTCGAACAATGGCGTAACGCTGGGGTGCTCGTTCGCGACCCGCAGCCGGCTTTCTATCGCTACGATCAGACGTTCGTGCCACCGGGCGGCGCGGATCGGATGACACGGCGGGGATTTCTCGGGCTCGTTCGAGTGGTCCCATTCTCCGAACGTGTCGTGCTGCCGCACGAACGAACGCTCTCGGGACCCAAGGAGGACCGACTCAAGCTGTTCCGAGCGACGCGCGCCAACCTCAGCCCGGGCTTCATGCTGTATCGTGACCCGCGCGGCGATCTCGATGGACCCCTCGAGGCGGCCACGCCGATCGCGGATTTCAAGACCCCCGACGGGATCCAACACACGTTGTCGAAAATTTCCGATCGGGATGCCGTGCAGGCGATCGTCCGCGGCCTTCACCGCTCGACGCTTCTCATCGCCGATGGGCATCACAGGTACGAGACGGCCCTACGTTATTCGCAGGAAGTCCTCGGGCTGGGCGGGCGAGGCCCGGACGCGCGCGAGACCGAACCAGCCTACTTCATGACGTTCCTGGCGAACGGGGATTCGCCGAGCCTTGTGGTCTTTCCGACGCACCGTCACGTTCACTCACTGGCCTCATTTTCGTATGCGGATCTGCTTCGCGGTGCGCGTGACGCGTTCGAGATCGAAGAACTCGAGTCGGGCTGCGACGCCGACCGGATCCTCGCGGGCTTGCGCCGCTCGGGTGAGCTCGGCCCCACCGTCGCGGCAGCCGTGGGGGACGGACGGGTGGCGCTCTTGAGACTGCGCTCCGACCTCGACGTGGCGGCGCACCCGACGCTGGGTCCGAAGGCACCGGCATTGCGCAAAACCGATGTCGTGGTGCTGCATGCCGGACTGCTCGAACACGTCCTCGGTATTACGCCCGAAGCCCAGGCCGCGAAAACGAACCTCTGGTACCCGCAGGACGCGCGAGAATCCCTCGGGGCCGTTCGTGCGGGCCGCGGCCAAGTGCTATTTTTGATGCGTGGGACGCCGGTTGCCGACGTCCGCGCCGTGGCGGAGGCGGGGGAGGTGATGCCGCAAAAGAGCACTTTCTTCTTCCCGAAGGTGCTGACGGGGCTCGCGATTCATACGCTCGACCCGACGCGAACGGTGGCGCTCGGCTGACGGCCGCGGGGGTCACCTTGGCGGACGTTGTCGCATCGCAAGGCGTCGGAGACTTGCGTGGGCGTTCGAGCCCGACGAGCGTTGCATTCGTCCGAATTCGGCCCAATTCGTCGCTGAAATTCGACCGGCAGGGGTTATGTCGAAGGGCCGATTGGGTGACTTTGTGGCAGGAATGGCGCGCGCCAAAATGCGTGCTTAGGATGCGATCCTGGCGGTTTCAGCCGTCGTGTCGTATGGGCAAGAATCGACGCACACAATCGAACGTGCATCATTCGCGGTCAGGCCCTATTCGTTTTAGTACGAAACGCGAAGCTCGAACCAACGGCCCCCTGGGCAGTCCCTGCGAGAGGTAGCGAGCCATGTCCGAAAAGAAACAGAATCCAGCGCGGCAAGAAGAGGAGGCCATCCAGTTCGCCGATGAGCTGCCGGTTCTTCCCATCCGCAACGCCGTGCTTTTTCCCGGTGCCGTCGCACCGTTCGACGTGGGCCGGGAGAAGTCGGTCGCGCTGGTCGAGGATGTCGACAATCTTTCGTCGCCCGTGATCGCGATCTTTGCCCAGCGCGATCCGTCGACCGACGATCCGGGCAAGGACGACCTGCATCAGGTCGGTTGTGCGGCGCGCGTGCTCAAGGCGCTCAAGCACAGCTCGGGGAACTACTCGCTGATTCTCCAGGGGCTCGAGCGCATTCGCCTGGACGAGATTACGCAGTCCTCTCCGTACCTGAAGGCGAAGGTAGGCCGACTGCAGGAAATGAATTCGGGCGACGACGAGGCGGAAGCCCTGAGCATGAGCCTGCGCGACATCGCGAAGCAGGTCATTCAGCTGATGCCCGAGCTTCCGCGCGAGGCGGCGTCCTTGATGGACTCGATCCAAGCCCCGGGCGCCCTGGCGGACTTGGTCGCCGGCAATCTCGATGCGCCGGTCGACGAAAAAGCGACCCTTCTGGAGACGATCGACGTCAAAGACCGGATTCGCAAGGTTCTCAAGCTTCTCACGCGCCAGCTAGAAATCCTCAAGATGCGCGAGCGCATCAACTCGCAAATCAAAGAGGAGATGGGCAAAAATCAGCGCGAGTACGTCCTTCGTCAGCAGCTGAAGGCCATTAAGGAAGAGCTCGGCGAGGACGACGGAGACCAAGGCGATCTCGACGGATTGGAGGAGCGAATCGCCAAGGCGAACCTCCCCCACGAGGCCGAACAAGTCGCCAAAAAGCAGCTGAAGCGCCTGCGCAACATGCAGGTCGGAAGCGCCGAATACACGGTCGTCCGAACGTACCTCGATTGGATCTTGGACCTGCCGTGGCATCTGCAGACGCCCGACAACATGGATATCGGCGCGGTGCGCAAGGTGCTCGACGAGGACCATTACGGGCTCGAAAAGGTCAAAAAGCGGATCCTGGAGTACTTGGCCGTTCGCAAGCTGAAAAAGGACAAGAAGGGGCCGATTCTCTGCCTGATCGGGCCCCCCGGAGTCGGCAAGACGTCGCTCGGCCGCAGCATCGCGCGCGCCCTGGGGCGTAAGTTCGTTCGAATCTCGCTCGGCGGTGTGCACGACGAGGCCGCGATTCGCGGCCATCGGCGGACCTACGTCGGTGCGTTGCCCGGACAGATCATTCAAGGCATGAAAAAATCCGGCACGATCAACCCCGTCTTCATGATGGACGAGGTCGACAAGATTGGGCACGACTTCCGCGGCGACCCGGCGGCGGCGCTGCTCGAGGTGCTCGACCCGGAGCAGAACAACACGTTCGCCGACCACTACCTCGAAATCCCGTACGACCTGTCGAACGTGATGTTCGTCGCCACCGCCAATATCGCCGATCCGATTCCGGCTCCGCTCCGCGACCGCATGGAAATTCTCGAAATTCCCGGCTACACGCGGCGCGAAAAGCTCGCCATTGCACGGCGCCACCTCATCCCGAAGCAGCTCGAGGAGCACGGAATCACCAAGGAGCAACTCGACATTACCGACAAGGCGGTCGACGTCGTCATCGACACCTATACCCGCGAAGCCGGCGTCCGCACTCTCGAGCGCCAGATCGCCAGCATCATCCGCGGGGTGGCGGTGAAGATCGCCGAAGGCGACACGACGGCGCGCCAAGTCGACGACGAAGATCAGGTCCGTGAATTTCTCGGTCCTCAGAAGTTCACGAGCGAAGTGGCGGAGCGCACGGAGGAGGCCGGCGTGGCGACGGGTCTGGCCTGGACGAGTGTCGGTGGCGAGATCCTCTTTATCGAAGCCACCCGCATGTATGGTTCGGGAAAGCTGCAGCTCACCGGTCAGCTCGGCGACGTCATGAAGGAGTCTGCGCAGGCCGCCTTGTCGTACGTGCGTACGAACGCGGAGAAGTACGGAATCAGCAAAGACTTCCTCGAGAAGAGCGACATCCACATTCACATCCCGGCGGGGGGGATGCCCAAGGATGGGCCGAGTGCGGGAGTGACGATGTTCACCGCGTTGGTATCGATGCTCACCGGAATTCGCGTTCGGCACGACGTCGCGATGACGGGTGAAATCACGTTGCGCGGCCGGGTGTTGCCCATCGGTGGCCTCAAGGAGAAGGTGCTTGCCGCCCACAGGGCCGGCATCAAGCGTGTCTTGGTGCCCGAGCGCAACAAGGCCGATCTGGACGAGGTACCGGCCGAAGTGAAAAACGACCTCGACTTCGTCTTCGTCAGCAAGATGGATCAAGTCCTCGAGGGAGCGCTCGAAGAGATGCCCAAGCCCAAGGTCGAAGAAAAGGGCGTGCAGCCGGCCGTCTCCTCGAATTGAGGCCTTCGCCCGCGGGGCGGTGTGTAGACTGCCGCCGATGAAACCGGTACGGCTCGGCCTTCTCGGCTGCGGCACTGTCGGCGGTGGTGTGGTGCAACTTCTGCACGCGAACGCCCAGTACGTGGCCCAAAGCGTAGGCGCCCCGCTGGAAGTGGCACGTGTCCTGGTCCGCAACCCGAACAAAGGTCGTGTCGCGCAGCTCGATCACTCCCGGGTCACGACCGATCCCGAAGCGATCCTCGGCGATCCATCCATCGACGTCGTCATCGAGGTGATGGGAGGTGTGGCCCCGGCCAAAAGCTACGTCGAGCGCGCCCTCGACACGAAGCGGAGCGTCGTGACGGCCAACAAGATGCTTCTCGCGTTGCACGGACCTTGCCTCGTGGATCGAGCGATTGCGAACGGAGTCGATCTCGCATTCGAAGGGTCCGTGGGGGGCGGCATTCCGGTGATCCGGGTCTTGCGCGAGGCCCTCGCGAGTGATTGGGTCGTGCGTCTCGAAGGCATCGTCAACGGCACGTGCAACTACGTGTTGACACGGATGCGTTCCGACGGACTCTCTTTCGATGACGCGGTTCGTGAGGCTCAGGAGAAGGGATACGCCGAGGCGGACCCGAGCCTGGACGTGGACGGTCACGATGCGGCCCACAAGCTGGTGGTTCTCGCGATGCTGGCGTTTGGCGCGCGTGTCGAGGCGGGGGACGTGCCAACCGAGGGCATTCGAGGTGTCGATCCCATCGATCATCGGTTCGCGGAGCGCTTTGGCTTCGTGATCAAGCATTTGGCCATCGGATGCGACCGAGGCGACGGGGTGGAGCTTCGGGTTCACCCCGCGCTCGTGCGGCGCGACACGCAGCTCGCGAACGTCAACGGCGTTCTCAATGCGATTGCCTTGGAGGGACGTGCTCTCGGTCCGACGCTCTTGTCCGGACGGGGCGCGGGGGACATGCCGACCGCGGTCAGTGTCGTCGCCGACGTGCTCGACGTCGCGCGCGCCCGCCTGAGCGGTGTTTCCGGCCTAGCTACGCGCGGCATCCAAATGGTGGCGCGGACGCTCACGTCCCTCGATGATGTTCGCGGTCGCTATTATTTGCGTTTTCAGGTCCATGATCGGCCGGGGGTGCTGGCCCGGCTGGCGGGGGCGCTCGGTGACGCTCGAGTCTCGATCGAGCAAATGGTGCAGGACGGCGGAGCCGGATCGAGCGGCGTCGCGGTCGACATCGTCATGCTGACGCACGAGGCGACGGAGCGCGACGTGCGTCGTGCGCTCGCCGACATCTCGCGCAGCGGGGTTGTCGCGAGCCCGCCGCGGGTCATACGCATTCAAGAGTAATCGGGCCGCTACAGATCGACTTGCTCGACCTCACCGACGTCATCGCCCAGAAAGCGCGACGCGACCTCTCTGAACGTGCGCGGCAGATCGGTCACGATCAGTCGCACGGAATCCGTCGAGCAGGGACGGGGGTTGGCGAGCTCCCGTGCCAGGAGAAACGAGCGCACGTCGTTCGCCGTGGCGTGCGCGCTGTCGACCACCGCGACGTGGTGGCCGACCCGAGCGTGCACCTCGCTCTCGATGAGCGGTCGCAGGATAGGATAGTGGGTGCACCCCAGAACGACGACGTCGACTCCGGCGCAGGCGAGGGGCTCGAGATAACGGCGAACGACCAGGCGCGGGACCTCGCCTTCGACCCAGCCCTCCTCGGCCAGGGGGACCAAGAGGGGCGCGGCTTGACCGACCACCTCGGCCCGCGTGGACATTTGCGCCACGGCCCGGGGATACGCGAGAGACCCAATCGTGCCTGCCGTTGCGAGCACGCCGATGCGGCCGGTTTTCGTCGCGGCTAGCGCCGCACGCGCGCCGGGCTCGACGACGCCGAGTACCGGCACGTCCAGTTCGACACGCAGCCGTTCGGGAGCGACGGCGCTCACCGTGTTGCACGCGATGACGAGGGCCTTGACGTTCTCCCCGACCAGGTAACGAGCGCACGAAAGGGCATACTTGACGACGGTGTTCGAGCCCTTCGTGCCGTAAGGCACCCGCGCCGTGTCACCGAGATACACGATGCGTTCGTTGGGAAGAGCCGCCCGGAGAGCGCGCACGACCGTCAGGCCGCCGAGTCCCGAGTCGAACACGCCGAGAGGGGCGTCTGCCCGCATCATGGTGGCCCGCGCTCGGCGTCGCCTGCCGCGATCACGTGGTCGAGCACCGCCATCCGCATCGCCACTCCGGCCTCTACCTGCTCCAAGATGACGCTTTGGGGCCCGTCCGCGACCGATGGGTCGATCTCGACGCCGCGGTGGATGGGCCCGGGGTGCATGACGAGCGCACCGGTCTTGGCGAGGGCCAGCACGCGCGGACTCAAGCCGAACGTCCGCGCATATTCGCGCGTGCTCGCAATCATCGCTCCGCTCAGACGCTCGGTCTGAATCCGCAGCATCATGACGGCGTCGGCCCCTCGGACCGCGGCGTCGATGTTCCCGAAGACGCGGACGGTGGGCCCGAGAACCTCGGCCTCGCGGGGAAGGAGCGTCCGGGGTCCGCACAGCCGCACCTCCGCTCCGAGTAGCCCGAGCAGCAGCGCGTTCGACCGCGCCACGCGCGAATGCAGAATGTCGCCGCAGATGGCGACCACGATGCCATCGATCGCGCCCCGGCGACGACGGATCGTGAACGCGTCGAGCAGCGCTTGCGTCAGATGCTCGTGGGCGCCGTCGCCTGCATTGACGATGGAGGCGCGCGTATGGCCCGAGACGAACTCGGCCGCCCCCGAACTCGCATGGCGCAGCACGATCGCGTCGGCTCGCAAGGACTCGAGGTTGCGGAGCGTGTCGAGCAGCGTTTCGCCCTTCGTCACGCTGGACGTCTGGGGACTGACGTTCACCACGTCGGCGCCGAGGCGTTTGCCCGCCACCTCGAACGAGGTGCGGGTGCGCGTGGAAGACTCGTAAAAGAGATTGACGATGGTCCTGCCGGTTAGGACTCGCGAGCTCTTGGCCTCGTCGCGAGAGATGGCAAACCAGCGTTCCGCGGAGTCGAGCAACGTCACAATGTCTTGGCGCGACAGGTGCGCGATGCCCAGAAGGTGACGATGACTCCACATCGAAGCAAACGTTCCGGCCACCGCCGGGCGGCCCGGATACGGCGGTCGAAGATACTAGCCATCTCCAGGTGGCAATGGAAGCTCTCGCCGGACGAGGCTTCGAACCAGCCCCGCCTCGAAACGAATACATCCTCGTTCGGCCGTGAGCGCGGACCGCTCTGCGAAGCGGAGCAGGGCGGGGTGTTGCCGAAAACGACCGGGGCGATGGTTCGTCAGAGGTTCCCCCTGCGAAACGAATCGGGAAACGGCTAGTTCAAGTAGCGCTTGTCCTTTGGCGGATTTCGCTTTTTCAGCACGTCGTCGAGACCTCCCGACACCACCCGAAGCGGAGGCCCTCCCGGACGAGGACGCCGCGGGGGCATGGGAGAGAGCACATCCTGGGATCGGAGGTTTCCCCCGGCGCGTCGCCGCAGCAGCGCCAGCCGAAGGTGCAGCCACGCGGTTCGGCTGAGCGGCGGGGTGCCGGCGAAAAGAAGGCCTGCCAGCACGCCCCCAAACGGGGCGACGACGCCTTCCGGCATCGCACTCGGGTAGACGAGGTCGAGCACGCAAAACCCGATCGTGATCCACAGAAGAATCTTGCCCTGCATCGGGACGAAGAAAAAAAGATTGACGGTCGAATCGGGGTACTCGCGTGACCATGCCACGGCGACTGCGGCGATGGCGGCCGCCGGTCCATAGACGAAGTCCGGGTGGAAGCGCGCCTGACCATACGCTGGGACGATCTTGTCGGCCGCAATCGTGGCGAGGTTTCCCATCAGCACCGAGACGGCCAAGAAGCGCGCGAAGCGCCACCCGCGGAAGCGTCGCTCGAGTGGGGCCCCCAAAAAATACAGTCCGACGAGTGAAAAAAGCAGATGGCTGAAGTGAGCGGGGCTCGTTAAGAGGCCCGATGTCACCAGTCTCCACGGCTGCGTGAAGGCGCGGCTGGGCTCGCAACCAAGCCAGTCGAAGACGATGCTCGCGTCCGGCGCCCACGTCGCGAGGATCGCGCTAAAAAGGCCGAACGCGGTCATCGCGCCGAGCACGATCCACAGGGCCCGGCCGGGCCTCGGGAACGTGAACGAAATCGCCCGAGGGCCGTCCATAGTCCGGTACTTTAGTGGGGTGCGGAAGACGGTGCCAGCCCCGTTGACGGACGTTCACTCGTCGCCGCCGGCGTCGCGCGGCGGCTCGAGCGGCTGGCACACGGGCAACACGTGGTCGCCCGATTCCAGAGTGGCCGTGCAGGTGGTCACGTACGTGCTTGGCGCCTGCAGCAACGATGGGACCCCGGCATCCGCCGACAGCGGGCAGGTCGGGTTGCCGCAATCGAAATCCGGCACCGTCGCCTGCGCGGCTTCGAAGTCGGCTTCGTCGTAGGCGTAGATCCACAGTTCGACGGTGGCACCCCCCCCGGGCGAGGTCGACACGCCCGCGAAAGCCCCGTTCGTGAAACACGAGAATACGCTCGCGTAGACCGGCGGCGCGCCGTCGGGAAGCGGAGCCAGACTCGGCGACGACGCGTCGCTCGGATCGCCCAGAACGACTGCGTAACGGAACACCTGGCCGGGTGCCGCCCCGCATCCGATGCCGGCCACGACGACCGAGGAGGGTACGTCGACGCCCGAATACGGCGTGTAGGCCAGGGTCGTCGACGAGCCGCACCCCGACGCGAAAAAGAACAGCACCGCCCATAGCGTGCGAATGCCGGTGCCGGCTCCGAGGTGGGTAGGGGCAAAGCTCAAGACAGGTCTCCTAAAGCGCCGGACAGGTTGGCGGACCGAAGAATTTCAAGGCTTTTGGCGTCGCGCAAGGCGCGGGCGACGAGCAATGCTGCAGCCGGGTGAGGAGGACCCACGCCGCGAGAGGCGGGAAAGCCGCAGAAAGCCGCCGGGAGCCAACATGTTCGGCGCTCTAATGGCTCCTGCCGGTCACGCGCTCGACCGTTCGTGTCGTCATGGTGCCTTCGACGACGTCGCGGTCGGCAAGAAGCGCTTTATGGAGATCGACGTTGGTGCGGATCCCGGCGACGATGAACTCGTCGAGTGCTCCGCGCATGCGCCGGATCGCATCGTGTCGCGTGGCCGCATGCACGATGAGCTTGGCAAGCAGTGAATCGTAGTCGGAAGGCACTCGCCAGCCGCCGTAGACGCCCGAGTCGACTCGAACGCCGGCTCCACCTGGGGGATTCCACTCGGTGATGAGACCCGGCCAAGGCGCAAACGTCTTCGGGTCCTCCGCATTGATTCGGCACTCGATAGCATGTCCCCGGAAGCTCCAAGGCCGGGTGTCCGGTAGGTCGAGCTTCTCTCCCGCGGCCGCTCGGATCTGGAGCATCACGAGGTCCTGTCCGGTCACCATCTCGGTGACGGGGTGCTCGACTTGCACGCGCGTGTTCATCTCCAGAAAATACAAACTGCGTTGCTCATCCATGAGAAACTCGAACGTGCCGAGCGACGTGTAGCCGGTCTCCTTCACGGCCTTGCGGATGACCTCGGCCATCGCCTGGCGCATCTCGGCCGTCATGGCTGGGCTGGGAGCCTCTTCGATGAGTTTTTGGTGGCGCCTCTGCAGCGAGCATTCGCGTTCCCCGAGCGTCCACACGCCCGCGTGGTTGTCGGCCAGGACTTGAAACTCGATGTGGCGAGGTCGCTCGACGAATTTCTCGCAGTACACGTCGGGGTTCTTGAAGCCCGTTTCGGCTTCGCGCTGAGCGCTGCCGAACGCGTCGGAGACTTCGAGATCCCCGCGGACGATGCGCATCCCGCGGCCGCCCCCGCCGCCGCTCGCTTTGAGGATGACCGGATAGCCGATGCGGCGCGCCTCGCGCGCAGCGTGATCGGCGCTTTCCAGCACGCCGCTGCCCGGCAAGAGGGGTAGCCCGAACTTCTCGGCGCTTGCGCGGGCTGTCACCTTGTCGCCCCACACCCGCATGGCCTCCGGGCTGGGCCCGATGAAGGTGATCCCGCATTTGTCGCAGATGCGGGCAAATTCGGCGTTCTCGGAGAGGAACCCGTAGCCGGGATGGATGGCGTCGGCGGCGGTGATTTCCGCCGCGCTGATGATGGCCGGGACGTTGAGGTAGCTCTTGATGGCGGGTGCGGGACCGATGCAGACCGCCTCGTCGGCGAAGCGCACGTGCAGCGCGCGCGCGTCGACCTCGGAGTGCACCGCTACGGTCTTGACGCCGAGCTCGCGGCAGGCCCGCAGGACGCGCAGCGCGATTTCGCCTCGGTTCGCAATCAAGACCTTTTTGAACATGGTCGCACGTGGGGTGGATCGGGGGCCCTTGGGGCGTGACGCGCGTCGGAGCGAGGGAGCAAGGCTCGGGACCCTTGCGAACGCCGTGATCCGTCAAGCTTTCTTGATGCGAAAGAGCTTCTGGCCGTACTCCACACTCTTGCCGTTTTGCGCAAATATCTCGGTCACCGTTCCGGCGCATTCCGACTCGATTTCGTTCATCAGCTTCATCGCTTCGATGATGCAAAGGGTTTGGCCCGGCCGCACGACCGACCCGACCTCGACGAACGGGGGTGTATCCGGTGAAGGCGCCCGGTAAAAGCTGCCCACGAACGGGCTCGTCACGTCGACGGAATCGCCGCCCGCCGCGTTATCGGAATCTTCCTTGGCGCCGAGGTGCAAGGAGGAAGGCGGTGCGTGTGGAATCAAAGCATTCGCGGCAAGCGCGCCGGTGGCATCCGAGCGGGTCGCGCGTGCGACGCGAATGCGGACGCCGCCTTCCTCGTGCTCGAACTCGGCGATGTCCTTTGCGGTCAGAAGCTCGAATAGTGCGCTCAACTGATCCAGATCGAAACTCATGTCTTGTCGGCCTCCGGCACCTTAGGCCGGAAGCGCCCTCGCTGGGAAGCGGCTTACGCCCGCGCTTATACCCCGCTTTGGCCTGTCTGTCGGCGCGCTCGACCCTTGAGTACTGCGCCCCACTGAAGGGTACCGAGCCTCGCTGGGCACGCCTGCTTTGCAGGCGGGCACTGTACGGATGCGATTCCCTTGGGGCCTCGTTCCAAACCCCGAATCGCCTCCTGGCGATTCAAGTCCAGCTGCCCGCCCGGAGGCCTGCTCAATACCCTGTTGCAGGGAGCTGTACTTACCGCGGCGCATTGCCGCTCGACGTCTTGCGTCGTGCGAGCAGGCGCGCGAGACCCTCGAGGGCGAGCTCGTAGCTGTCCCCTCCGAATCCGGCGACTCGCCCGACGCAGGCGCGAGCGACGTAGGACCGCCGGCGAAAGGGCTCGCGCGCATCGGGGTTGGACAGATGAACCTCGATGCAGGGCAGTCCGCTGGCGCGGAGCGCGTCCAAGATTGCGATCGACGTGTGCGTATACGCTCCGGGGTTGATCAGAATGCCGGTGAAACCTTGCTTCGCCGCGTCGCCGATCCAATCGACGATCGTGCCCTCGTGATTGGTCTGCCTCGCCTCGATCTCGACGCCGATCGCGCGAGCGCGTGCCGCGAGCCGCGAATGGATCTCGGCGAGCGTCTCTCGACCGTACACATCGGGCTCGCGCGTTCCGAGCAACTGAAGGTTGGGCCCTGAGATGCAAATGATGCGTGTTGCGCGGCTGGCAGGATCGTCGCTCGGAGGCGGGCTCACCCGAGCTCGCCTATGAGCTTGGGCACGGCGGTCCGCATCAAAAAGCGTCCCTTGCCGATGTTGCCGTCCGGCCGCATCGCGACCGCGAGAAAGTAGGTGTCGCCGAGCGTTCGGATGAGCGCAATCATCTTGTCGGTCGCGATGGCGACTTCGTGCGTTTTACCCGCGTCGAGCGAGTCGGCGGCCCGCTTGATGGATCCGAGGACCACTCCGAACTCGATGCCGATCGTCGTGATATCGAACGGAGCGCCGTCGCGAGCATACGTTTCGAGCGCGATCCCCTCGGAATCCATGACGAGGCCGGCGACGCCGCCCTCCGTCTCGTCGACGATATCGCGGAGCGTATCGCGAAACATGATTTTCCCCAGACTAGCGCGGCCTACAGCAGCGTGTCCATGCGGCGCGTATCGCCTTTCCCGGTCGTCTTCGCGCCGGGGGTCCGCCGGGCGCGTGACAACAAAGCTCGGACGGTTTACCTTGCCGCGCTCGGCGCCCCCGCGGGCGAGAGCCATCCGACCATGCGCGCACGAGCCGGGGATCCACCCCGCACCATGGCCCAAAAAATCCTCGCCGCGCGATCGGGCGAGGCCGCGCTTTCGGGCGACTCGATCGAGGTTCAGGTGGACCAGATCGTGCTGGCGCGCTCGCCCGTTCGCGCGTACGCCGATGGACTCGCGGCCGGCCTGAAGAAGACGCGCGCCGAAGTCGCCATTGCTTACGACGGCCGATGCATGACGCCGAGTGACGGTGCCGACGACGTCCGATCGGCGGCCGGAGAGATGCTCGCGCATGGACTGCTGTTCGCCAAGGCCGGCGTCGGGTTCGCGGCGCCCGTCCACCTGGAGCGCTTTGCAAGCCCGGCCCGCCTGTGTGTGACCGACGAGCCCCGCCTCGCGGGCGTCGGAGGCGTCGGGATGCTCTCGCTCGTCGTGCCGACGGCTTCGCTCGGGCGCGCACTCGCGACCGGCCGCGTGATCGTTCGGCGTCCGGTCAGCATCCAAGTGCTGCTCGGGGGTCGACTGCGGCCTTTCGTCTGCGCGCGGGACGTCGCGCTCGAGCTTTTGCGCCGTGGCTTGAGCGACGTGGTGCGGCGCGTCGAGGACGCGCAAAGCGCACCGGTGATCGTCGAATTCGGCGGTCCGAGTGCGCGCCTGCTCTCGGTTTCCGAGCGCAGTGTCATGGCCGGACTGGCCGCGCAGGTCGGCGCTGCGGCGTGTCTCTTCGTCAGCGACGAGCGCACCGAAGTATTCTTGCGTGACGAGCGACGTTCCAAGGCCTATCGAGCGCTCGTGCCCGACGCCGGTTCCCCGTGCGAGGAGGTCGTCAACATCGACCTCGGGGCGGTCGACCCCTTGCTTCTCGATACGAACGGACACGTGCGCGCGGTCCGCGATCTCGCCGGCAAGCCGGTGGCCCAAGCCCTGCTCGGGGGCGACAGCGGTGTCACGCTGCGCGATCTGTTTGCCGCCGCCATGCTCCTCAAGAGCAAACGCGTTCCTCAGCGCCTCGATTTCCTGATCGCGACGCCTTCGCGGCAGATGCTCGAGGTGCTCGCGGGCGCGGGCGCGTTGACCGATCTCATCGCGACCGGCGGTCGCCTCGTCGAGCCCGACCCGCGCGTGCTCTCGGGCGAATTGTATCCGCCCCCTGCCTCCGGCGTCGCTCTTCGCACGTGCGATCCCGAGCCTCGAATCGCCGGAAGGGGCCTTACGGTGGTTGCCTCGGCGGAGACGATTGCCTACGCCGTGGCGACCGGTGAGCTCGGAGATCCGCGCGCCTTCAAGAGGCCGGTGCGCGTGACGGTCCCGCGCGCCCTGCCCACGGACGACGTGCTCGTGGCGAGGAAAGTCGATCGCGGCGATCCACCGTACGTCTTGCGCGGCGCAAGTCTCGGCCTGCCCGTCGCGGCGACATGGACCACGGCGCAGACGTTGGACCTCGTGGAGGCTACGCGTTGGTTCCAGATCGACCAGAGGCGCATCACGAGCGGGTCCCCGGCGATGGCGGTCCTTTGCTCGACTCTCGACGAAGTCCGCGAAATGTCGTGCCGAGCCCAAGACATCGCTCCGTCGGTGCGCGCCGTACTCGCGACCTATATCCCGAGCGGGCTCGTCGCGCTTTTCAGCGCGGCCGGCATCGCGGCGATTCGGGTGGAAGCGGCCGGGCTCGACGAAATCCAAGGTCAAACCTCGATCGCTCTTTCTGCCCCTTCTCAGTGGCCGGAGCGCAAACCAATCCCGGTGGCCGTCGGAAAGGCCAAGATCCTGCTCACATGGCTGGCGCTCGGCGCCGAGCGTGCGTGGACGACCGGCGCGGTCGTGGCCGACGGACTGACACATTCGCCGCGAAGAAAAAAGGCCGCGCAAGGCTAGTCGGGGCAAGAGCGGGGTCGAGCGCCCCGCGTGACCGACAAGCCGACATCTGGCATTGTTAGGCGTGTCCAAGGGTAGGCTCACCCGCCAGGAGCTCGGCTGGCTGCTCACGCAGGAGGCGCGGGGGGCTGCGGAGCGCCTGCGCAAGGGCGTCTCGGCACTTACGCAGGCGCCGCCGCCCCCCGGTGTCGATTCGAGCGGAGTCGATGCGACGCTGTCCGCGCTCGACGACACGATGAAGATGCTGTCGAGCCTCCACTCTCAGCCGATGAACGCTCGTGGTCGGCGCGGCCGGATCGACCTCGCGTCCCTCGTTTGGGAAGTTGCACCGGAAGCGCGCGTCTCCATCGAACCGGGCGGGGGCACCGAAGTGTTTGGCGACGAGGCCGAGTTGCGGCGAATGCTTCACGTCGTGCTCGGACACGGCAGCGGCACGGGCAGCGACGTGGCTCTTCGGCGCGAGCGAGACGAAGTCGTGCTCAGTGTCGTGCTCGGTCCGGATAGTTCGGCGACCGCCGACGCCGAGCGCGCCTGGCTGTCGCGAATGGCCATGCGCTACGGCGGCCACTACGAGCTCGAAGGCAGCACGGCCGTCCTCGGTTTGCCGGCCGAGGGCGTTGAGGCACGCGACGACGTTGCCCGCTTGCGCAAAGAGCTCGACGAGGCGAGAAGGCAGGGCGAGGCGTACGCACGCGAACTCGCGGCGGTGTGGACGGTGGGTGACGAAACTCTCTCGTCGTCCTATCCGCCGTCGGCGGCACCACCGACGGCCGATCGGTTCAGCGCCATCGCGCGCTTTTCGGGAGGAGTGGCGGCGACGCTGCGCGCGTTGCTCTCTCCCGTGGCCAGGGACGTCGCGGACCTTCGGTCATCGGTCTCTCCGCGGAAGAGTTCCCCGGACCTGGAAACCATTGCGCGTACCGGCCTGGACGAAAGGCTCGAGGCGATTCGCCGAAAGCTGTCGGCCGTGCAGAACTTCGTTGCAGAGCTTGCGGGCGTCGGTGAAATCGACGCGGCCGAGGACCGGCGGCCCGTCGATCTGCTGGAAATCGTTCGACGCGAGGTCCATGCGCTCGACGGGCACGCCGCGCGGGCGGCCGTTGATGTGTGCGTTCACCACGCGGCGGCCGACGCCGCCACCAAAGGGATGGCGCATGTCGCGCCGGGCGCCGCGGCGGTGCTCGTGCGCGAACTCGTGTCTCACGCGATCGCGGCCTCCCGCCGGGGAACTCGCGTTGCCGTGGAAGTCCGCCCGCGCGACGGTGCGCTCGGTTGGAGCGTCACCGTGGACGATTCCGGGGTGCCGCTGCCCGCCGGCGCGCGGGGCGCTTTGTTGGGCCTCAAAGTCGAGCCCGGGACGTTCGGAAGGCCGAGCAGCGTGTCGCTCTTCATCGCCGCCGAAATAGCCGCTGCCCAGGGCGCGGTGTTCGACATCGGCGATGCGCCGGCCGATAGTGGCAGTGGCGGAGGAGTTCGCGTCACGGTGACATTTCCCGTGTGAGGCCGCCGTGCAAACCTTTGGACCCGGCTTCGAGGCGACGAGATGAGAATTCTGATCGTCGAGGATTCCGATTCCATTCGACACATGATCGAGACGCTCGTCGCCGCGCGCGGGCATTACGTGGAGGCCGTTCCGAACGGCGCGAAGGGCATCGACGCGGCCCTCGCCCATCCCCCGGACGTGATCCTGCTGGACCTCCACTTGCCCGGAAGTTTCGACGGCTTCGACGTGTGCCGTAAGCTTCGTGCCGCACAGGGCACGCGTTTGGTGCCCATCATCGTCATCAGCGCCTTGACCGACGACGCATCGAAGCGGCAGGCGGCCGACGTGGGTGCCACGGCGTACTACACGAAGCCGTTCAGTCCAACCGCTCTTCTGAAGGAGCTCGAGGCGCTTGGGCGCGGGGCGTGCTAGTTGCTAGTTGCTAGGCACGATAACGCGTAGGACCATCGGACCGGAAGGGGTTTCGGGTCGAAAGTCTCGCGCGGGCACGTGCATCCTCTTTCGGAGCGCCGTCGGTCCGGCGACGAGCACGTCGAGATCGCGGTCGCAGCGCATTTGCTCGATGCGAGCCTCGGGCCCCAGACCGGCCAGCATCCAGATCTCGGCGCCGCGCGGAGTGGCCACGACGTGCACGGTGCCGGGTGGACCTTGCCCTCCCACTTCGCTTCCGGGCTCTCCGGCGGGCCACGGATCGGCGCCCGCTTTGGACGCCCTGTCCAGCTGCACGGCGGCCTCGAAACGAGGCTTGCCGTCCGCGCCGGTGTCCCAGCTCGCCCCGCTTGGCACGACCACCCGCTTCGGCGCGTACCCCTCCGCCGTCGCAACGAACTCGAGCCGTGCGCCGACCGGCATCTTGTCGACGTCGACCGGCGCCTGCCCCTCGCGCACAAGCACTTCCGCGCGCGGCGGCACGTTCGAGAAGATCAGCGTCCCGCGACAGGCAGGTGGAGACTGAACCGCGAGCGCGGCCATGGAAGGGGGCGCGCGCTCGGACGGCGCCTTGGATGAAAGGCTCGGTCGGATCTTCCAAACGGCCAAAGCGCCTGCGCCCAGGGCGACGATCGCGAGGATGAGGACCCATGCGGAGGCAGGCTTGCGCTCGAGACGGGCGACGCTCGGCGACGAGGGTCGTCTGCGCCGCAGCTCGGAGGGCTGCGTCGCGAGCTGGCGTTCGTGGCTGGGCGATGGCCGTGGCTCGGCGCCCGCCGCGAGAAGCGAATCGATGTCGCCCATGGCGTGCTGGCCGTTGGCGCGGGCGGAGAACGGCCCCGGAGGAGGTGGAGTCGGCTCGAGACCCGCCATCGCCTTGAGGGCCGGGGCGTGCGTCTGAACCCCGTCCGACGATCCGCCGAACTGCTCGATGAGCGAATCGACCTCGTCGTCCGGCGATCGATCCGAGGGTGGCGACGCCTCCGGTCGTTGGGTCGGCCGATCAGCCCCTTCTGCCGGTGTCGTTCGATTGAAGATCTCGTCCGGCATGGGGCGTCGTGTGGTCGTCGGTTCTTCTTCCGGGAAGAGGTTCGACGGGGTCGCGCGGGGCGGGCGCGGCGTGCCCTCGGCAGTGGCGGCAGACGACGGCAGCGGCCGCCGCGAGGAGGCGGCGGCGTCGCTCGACGAGGGAAGGGCATTGCGACCTACGCCGAGTGTCACCCTGCGAACCTCGCGCGCGAGGCGAGCGAGTGCTCGCCGGCCCGCTGCGCGGTTGACCGGCACCAACGCGGTCTCGAGCTCTTCCGCCAGTGAGGGCAGCCCCGCGCCGCTCTTTCTCTTGCTTGCGGCCGCGAGCGCCGGTGTCTGCGACCCGCTCACGTCGAGCAAGCGCGCGAGCATGGCGCGAACCGAGGTTTCCGCGTCTCCAATCGTGGCGCTCCGTTTCGGCTTGACCAGCGCGACGGTGCCTTCCTCGCCGACGAAGACACTCTTCGGGTCGACGTCGCCGCCGCTCGGGTCCGCATGCTCGGCGATCTCGAGCACGAGGTACCCGGCGAGTTCGGGAGCGAGCGGCACACGCTTGGCGCCCAGGACGGCGAAGACCTCGTCGAGCGTAACCGACGAGTCGATCGCGCCTCCGCCGTGGTTCATCGACCCGGCTCCGCAGCATCCGTCAGGCGGACCGGCACGCCAGCGTCCGACAGCATGCGCTTGGCCTGCATGATCGAACAGGTGCCATCGTGAAATAGGCTGGCCGCGAGCACGGCGCTCGCGTGTCCATCGATGAGGCCCGAAATCAGGTGTTCGGGCGAACCCACTCCGCCGCTCGCGATGACGGGAATGGAAATCGCGTCGGACACGGCCCTGGTGAGCTCGATGTCGTAACCCGACAGGGTCCCGTCGCGATCCATGCTCGTGAGCAGAATCTCTCCGGCCCCGAGCCTCGCCAGTTCGGTCGCCCAGCCGACGGCGTCCAGACCGGAGGCCGTGCGACCGCCATGGATGAAGACCTCCCAGCCGTCTCCCTGCGGGCGCCGTTTCGCATCGATTGCCGCGACGATCGCCTGCGAACCCCAGGAATCGCTGCATCTGCGCACGATGTCCGGTGTCTTCACGGCAGCGGTATTGATGCTCACTTTGTCGGCGCCGGCCGCGAGCAGCGCGCGAACGTCGTCGGCGGACCGCACACCGCCCCCGACCGTTAGAGGAACGAAGATGGCATCCGCGGTCCGAGCGACCACCTCGAGCAGCGTTCCGCGTCCCTCATGCGAAGCGGTAATGTCGAGAAACGTGATCTCGTCGGCACCCTCCGCGTCATAGCGCCGCGCACACTCCACAGGATCGCCCGCGTCCCTCAGTCCGACGAACCGAACTCCCTTGACGACCCGTCCTTCCCGCACGTCGAGGCACGGAATGACGCGCTTGGCGAGCATGGTTCTTTTGGCTTACTCGCGCTTTCCATGGTTGTCACCCGGTGGCGCCGTGGTGGATTTCCTTGCTTCGGGCGCCTGGGGGCGGCGATTACGCCTTGCCGTCGTAAGCATCGAGCAGCTTCTCGATGGAAGCCAGGCTGTTTTCGATCGCGTCCTGCACGATCGTATGCATCGTCGTGCTCGAGCCCTTGAGCGCTTCGTAATAGCGCTGCCGTTCGGTCGAATGAATGATGGCCGGCGGATATCCGCTGCGCAGAAGCAGGAGGTTCATGACGAGTCGCGCGACTTTGCCGCTGTCGGTGGCAAAGGGAAATATGCGAATGATATCGTAGTGCGCCCGCGCCGCGAGCCGGACCGGAGTGCGCGTTCGCCGCGACTCCGGATCGTTCATCCAATCGATGACTTGACGCAGCTTGTACGCGATCTTGTCCGGGGGAGCGTACTCGTGAAAATACAGTCGATGTTGCGGGATGTCCTTGCGGTATTTGGCCGTCTTCGGGTCGCCCTCTTCGGGGTGCAACACGCAATAAATGCGTTTGACGACATCGACCGTGATGGGCGCGCGTCGGCGCGTGGCTTGCTCGCGAATGAAGTTCAGGGCTTCTCGGTGCTTGCGAATCTCCTCCACGGCCGGCTGCATCGCTGAATCCGGACTCGAAGTCGCTTCGATGCCGCCGATGGCCGTGCGAAGCTCCGAAATCGTGTAGACCGCCCCCTCGAGGGCGCTGTCGTGCGCGATCCAGCTCATGTCCAAGTCGTCGCGGTACTTCGCCTGAAACTCCGGCGAGGCGCTCTTCAGCCGGTCCTCGAGGTAGCTCGTTCGCTCCTCGATCGAGAACACTCTCGGCGTCTCGGGCGGGGGCCCGGACGCCTTCTTTTTCGAGTTGGTTCGGGACCGCATCGCGCGTGAGGTGGCACCTGGTCGATACTTGCGCGAAAAGACTAGTATTTTCGGCGCGCCGCTGAGCGCGGACATCGCGAGCAGGCTAATGAATTCGGCACGAGCGCGTCAAGCCCGTACCCGGCGGCGCTGCGAAATGCGCGGCGACCGGCAACCGTGATCTCGCGCGCGGGACTTGCGTCCTGGCCAGGTATGGTGGCTGCGTGCTGGTCCAACTGAGCGTTCACAATTTCGTTCTGATGGAGCGGCTCGTGCTCGAGCTCGAGGCCGGTTTCAATGTGATCACCGGAGAAACCGGCGCCGGCAAGTCCATGCTGATTGGTGCCCTCTCGCTCGTGCTCGGGGGCCGAGCGCGCCCCGACGTGGTCCGATCGGGGGCCGACGAAGCCGAAGTGGAGGCGCTCTTCGACATCGTCCCAGGGTCCCGCGCGGCCGCCAAGCTCGAGGCGGCGGGAATTCCGAGCGACCGCGAACTCGTCATCCGCAGGGTCGTGCAGCCGCCCAGCACGGGCGCTCGAACGGACACACGCAGTCGAGCGTACGTGAATGGGCGCCTGTGCACGGCTTCGCAGTTGAGCGAGATCGCCGCGGATCTGTGCGACATCGCTTCGCAGCACGAAAGCGTCTCTCTTACGGATCCCGCCACGCATCTCGAGTATCTCGATGCGTTTGGACACCTGGAAGAGGAGCGAAGGGACCTCGCGCTGAAGGTCGATGCCCTGTCCGATCTGGTGCGCGAGCTCGGCGCCGTGACCGAAAGCGAGCGGGGGCGGGCGGAGCGCGAAGACTTTCTACGCTGGCAAATTCGCGAGATCGACGAGGTCGATCCCCGAGACGGAGAGGAGAGGGACCTCGAACACGAACGAGCCCGCCTGCGGTATGCCGAGCGCCTTCAGGCCGCGACCCGGCATGCGGCGGAGCGGCTTTACGAGGGCGAAGGCGCCGTGTGCGACGAACTGGCCCGCTTCGTATCGGAACTGGATCAGGCGGCCGAGATCGATGGGTCGCTCGCCGGCTACGCTCGGGTCGTGGAGTCCGCGCGGGCGGAGCTCGCGGATGCCGCGCGCGCACTGGCGCGATACGCCGAAGGCGTCGAAGCGAACCCGCAACGGCTCGCGGAAGTGGAGGATCGAGCATTTCGCCTGCAGAAGCTTTTGCGCAAGCACGGTCCGTCGACGAGCGACGTGCTGGCTCACCGCACCGCACTTTCCGGCGAGCTCGACGCGCTCGCCGGAGCCTTCGATCGCGCGGTCGAGATCGACAGGCGCAAAGCGGAGCTGGCCGGGCGGGTCGGGGTCGCGGCGCGCGGCTTGTCACGCAAGCGGCGCGACGCCGCCGACGCCCTCGCCGACGCGATTGGCGGCGAGCTTTCGGAGCTCGGAATGGGGCGCGCGCGCGTGGTCGTCGAAGTGACACCGACTGGCGCTCAAACGTCCGTCGCTGAGGCGCTTCTTGTCGATGGCGCCAGGCTGACCCGCGCCGGAATCGATCGAGTCGAGTTTCTCATCGCGCCCAATCGAGGCGAGGAGCCCCGGCCTCTTCGGAAGATCGCGAGCGGAGGCGAGCTGTCGCGCGCGCTGCTCGCGCTCAAGCGTGTTCTTGCCGACCAGGGCCCGGCGGGGACCTACGTGTTCGACGAAGTCGATGCCGGCGTCGGCGGTGCGATAGCCGAAGTGATCGGTCGGGCCATCGCCGACATCGCGCGCCATCGCCAAGTCGTTTGCATCACCCACCTGCCGCAAATTGCGGCCCTTGCCGACGCCCATTTCGTCGTCGGCAAAAGCGAGGTCCACGGTCGGACGCGTGCGACCGTGCGCCGCATGTCCCCGACGGAGCGCGTCGACGAGATCGCTCGAATGATCGGTGGCATCAAGGTCGGCGATGCGGCACGCCGCGCCGCGGCGGAGATGCTCGCAAGCCGCGACCGCGAATCGGGCGCGTGAGATCCGGCCGCCCTGGCCGCTACGCGACGAACAACGTCGCGACGTTCTCGCTACTGCGTAACGCCCGCGGCCGCGCGGTGAGGATTTCGCATCCGTTGCGCGTGACCAAGAGCGTGTGCTCGAACTGAGCACTCAAGCTGCGGTCGAGCGTGCGCACAGTCCACTTGTCGCCCGAATCGACCTCGACCTCCCAGCCGCCCGAGTTGACCATCGGCTCGATTGTGAACGTCATGCCGCTTCGCATCCGGTCCCCGGTTCCTCGCTTGCCGTAATGTTTGACCTGCGGCGCCTCGTGGAACTTCCGGCCGATCCCGTGACCGACGAAATCGCGCACGACGCTGCAACCTTGTCCCTCGACGTACTCCTGAATGGCCCCGCCGATGTCGCCGAGGCGCGCGCCGTCGCGAACCTCGGCAATTCCGACGTCGAGCGCGCGCCTGGCCACTTCGACCACGTGACGCGCCTCGGCACCGGGGGTGCCGACGTAGAAGGTGGCGCTCGTGTCGCCGAAGAACCCCTCGTAAACGTGGGTGACGTCGACGTTGACGATGTCGCCGTTCTTGAGGACCGTGCCGTCGGGAATTCCGTGGCAGACGACCTCGTTGACGCTCGTACACACGCTTTTCGGAAACCCCTTGTAGTTTAGGGGCGCCGGGCGAGCTCCCTGACGCAGCGTATCCTCGTGAACGAGTCGATCGATGTCTTCGGTCGTCATTCCGGCGCGAAGGGTGTCACCCACCAAAAGAAGCGTCTCAGAGGCCAAGCGGCAGACGGTACGCATCAGTTCGATTTCTCTCGGGCTTTTGATGTCGACGGCCACCAAATGCCCGTAGCATCGATTGAGGCGGCATGCCGCATCGCTCGACCGCGGGCCGTGCCGTCGCACATTTTTGGCGCCTTGGTCCCCCGGAACGGAAGTTCCCGGCGGAACTTCGGTGCTTCGCCGACGCCTTCGGCGTCCTCCGGGGGGGGACTAGAGCTTTTCCTTGGGCTCCGCCCAAACCCCGAAGTCGCTCCCGCGACTTCGCTCGTCCCCTGGGCTCGCTCTTCTCAAAGGAATCACCCTTCCTGGGGACTAGCGGACTTCGCCAAGGACGGCGGCGGCGTGGATCGCGTCGAGTTGCTCTCTGGAGTCGCGTACCACGTGAAAGTGAGTCGCCGAGCCACCGCGCTCACCCGACCCGGATGCGAAGTCACGCAGCAGCACGACGAAGGTCACGCCGACGAGGCGCGCCTCGACGGCGCGCAGGATGCCGGCCGCCGGATCCGACGCGGCGACCGAGAGCGTGAAGTCCCCGCTGCGGGGTCGCGGTCCAGCGAGATTCGCGAGGGTGTGGAGTCCCACTTGCCAACTTCGCCCGGCGGGATCGGGCAGGGAGGTGACCGTCACGACGCGCGCCAGCACGACGCAGTCCGCGGATTGGGTACGCTCGGTCAGCGCCTGCGCCGCCGAAAGCCCTCCGCCTCCGATTTCGAAGCCGACCGCCGATGGCTCGATCGTATCGTCGAACAGCTCCGCGGCGTGGCCCCCGTACGACGATAGCGGTTGCGCAACGGCCGGCGGCGCGGTCATATCCGTGCACGACTCGAACGCGAGGCAAAGCGCGAGAAGCGCTGAGCTGCTGAAAAGTCGGGACGACACGTTCGAGCGGAAGTTTGTACCGCGTAAGGTCGCCGCGCGTAAGCGGGGCGCCGCCGGGGGCCGTCGGAAGGCATTTGCGCGGTCGGGCATGTGCTAATTTCGGCGCGAATTCTCTAAGATGGGAAGGAAGACATGAAACGGGCCATCGCTGCTGCCTCCGTACTCGCCGCGGGCGTTATGCTCGTGCTGACCGGGCTTGCCGCTCCTTCGCGCGACGCTCCGGTCGTGTCCTCTCTTGCACCTCTATTGCAAAAGGAAATCCACTGGGGGATGACCCATTCCGAGGTCGTCGATGCGTACGACAAGGCGACGGGCATTTTCGATGAGGAATACGCAGCCAAGCTCGCGCATCTGGAGCCGGGCAGCGCGATGGATGAGCTGGAATCCGAACGCGACAGCCGCAAAGCCAATTTCGTGCGCAGCTACACCGAGTTCTTGGACTCACCGACCGGGTACGACGTGACGCCGTTGCACGGCGAATACAGCTACAACAATGGTGAGGCCATCCAAAGGCTCTTGAAGGACGGCAACGCCCGGTACTTCTTTTATATCAAGGACCGGCTCTGGAAAATCTATGATGAAGCTCCGCTCAAATCCGATGGCCCTCTTGGAGCAACGTTCCAAAGTGCTCTCGCGAAGCTCGGCGGGATTCTGGGCGCTCCGCCGCGCGTCCGAAACGCCGATTCTGCGCAAGGCCTGGACCGAACGACCGCCGATTGGCAAGACGGGCTGACGCACCTTCGCGTCGTCGACCGAACGGGCGAACATCTCGCGGGGATCGTTCTCGAAGACAAACGGACTCTCTCGAATCTGCCCTCGCTTCGTTCGAACAAGGCAGCGGATCCTTTTGCACTCGACCCGTCCATTGCGGCCATCACCAAGGGCGGAGTCAGCGACCCCAACGCCAGTCGCGCCGGCGCGATGGATGCCGGCGCGTCGAAGAAGAAGCACAACTGACGACACGGGGATCGCTCGGTTGCTCGGGACGGGACCTGGCCACGCCTCTCGAGCACAGAACGTGGCGGCTCCCGTCGGCTTTCTGCGGCTTTCCGGCCTCTCGCGGCGTGGTGGCTGCTCCTCCTCGGTCCGCGAACATGTTGGGTGCTCTAGGCGTGGGGGGGAACCCGAACGCCCGTCGTCAAGATCAGTCGGACTTTGGGCGCCGCGGACCGGAGCGCCGCGAGGATGATGCCGTTTCCTGTCAGCGACGCGCCGGGGCAGCCCGCGCACGCGCCCGACAAATGAATGTGCACATCGTCGCCTTCGAAGCGAACGATGTGAAGTTCACCCCCGTCGGTCTTTACGAGAGGGCCGACGACCTCTCGGCAGATGCGCTCGATCTGTTCCTTCGTACGCTCGTCCACGATGGGTGTGCCTGTGGGAGGAAGGTGCAACGATGAAAAATGAAGGAAAAAGGGAGATAGCAGTTACCCAAAGGGGCGGATGGGCGAGCGTGGGGCAGTGCAAGCCGTGCAATGCGGCGCGATGCGGCGCGATGCGGCGCGATAAGGAAAGGGGCGATTGCGGCAAACGTGGATGATGGCTTCTGCCGCGCGCTGAAACGGCAATTGGCGTAGCGCTGCAGGGCGCGAGTGCACTATAGTTCACTTGGAGCGTGCTTGCTCCGAGCTTTGCGCGACGCGGGTCGCAGACAGGATGGGAACACACGTGGCGCGCTACCGCCTGAGGTTCGTGCTGCAAGAGTTCGATCTTCCGCGTGGCGTCACGCTCATCGGGCGCAGCCTCGATTGCCATCTGACGATCGAGGACCCGCTCGTCTCGCGCCGCCACGCCCGCATCGTCATCGTGGCCGGCGGCGCGCAAGTCGAAGATCTCGGCAGTCGTAACGGCGTCAAAGTAAACGGCGCATCCATCAAACAACCGACGATGCTTCGGAACGGCGATCGGCTGCGTATCGGTACTCAGGAACTCGTGTTTACGCGAGTGGATGAAACGGGACGGGCCCATTCGCGAACGACCGGCCAGCTTCGCTTGTGCGCGAACTGCCGACAGCCCTATCCGCGTGAAATGCTCGCGTGTCCGGGCTGCGAGGCAACCGAGCAGACGGACGACGAGACGCTCACGGCGAGCGGCTCGAGCTTGTCGCAAAAGTGGTCCATGCAACTGTTCGTCGAGGCTCTCGAGCGAGCGCTGAGGCTCGGTCGCATTCTGGACGCCGAGGGGCTGATTCGTCGTGCCGCGGCTCAGGTCGAGGAACTCGTGGCCACGGGCAGCCACGTCGACGAGGTGGCATTGGCCGCTCTCGCCGTGCAGGCTGCCATGACGACCATGGCCACGAGCAATCCGGCTTGGGCGGTCTGGGCCATCGAGATTTATGGGCGATGCCTTTGCATTCCTCCCGTCGCCGTCGTCGATCGTTTGGCGGACGCGGTCGCGCAGCACCCGACCGGCTTGCGCGACGCGCTTGGCTTGCTGGCGGAGCGGCTGGCTCCCGTGGCATCGAGCGGGTCCGCCGCGGATCTGGAAGTGCTGGCTCGCTTGAGCGAGCTCGGACAGGAACCCGTGTACGACGACATCGCCACGGCCGACCGGCGCTCGCGCGAGCGCATCCGATGAAGAAGGCAATCGAAACGACGGGCGCCGTCCACCGCCGGGTGGGTGCCACCCGGCGAGGGGGCCCACCCGGGAACCCCAACCCGGGGCAAGCCTCGCGCCGACGGGCCGATTCGCCTTCCGAGAGCTTTGGCGAGCCTTCGGCGAGAGTTGCGAGACGGCGCGCGCCGAAGGGTTTAGGATGAGGGGTTCTGGGCCCGGGGGCCTTGCGCCGCGACGAAGCCCGATCCCCAAGCCCCATGCGCTTCCGCCTGCGCTACCTTCATCACGACCTCGAGCTGACGGAGGGGTCGTTCGTGATTGGACGCAGCGGGGGCTGTCAGCTCTCGCTCGACGATCCGCTCGTATCGCGTCGCCACGCCGTTCTGATCGTGGCGGGCGACAGCGTCACGATCGAGGACGAGAAGAGCCGCAACGGCGTCGTCGTCAATGGCGGCCGCATCGCCGGCCCGACCGAGATTCGCCCCGGCGATCGAATCGTCATCGGGTCGCAAGAACTCAGACTCGTGGATTCTGGACTCGACGGGGAGCCGCGGGGTACCGAGACGTTGAAGCGGACTCTCCCGAAGCTCCTCAGTCTGGCACCACCCTCGATCGATCCCCGTCCGTCACCGACCGCTACGGCCTCCGTAGCGACGTCCGAAGCGGAGATGGATCCCACGATGGTGCGCCGTGCGCAGGCCTTCGCGCTCTTGAGCGGGGTTGCCGAGAAGGCGCTGGCCATGGGGCGCGCCGAAGAAGCGGAGCGATTGCTCAGCGGACCGCTCACCGAGATTGCCGAAGCCTCTCGCGGGGGGAAACGCTTTTCGCGCTCGTTGGTCGCCGCCGTCGCCCGACTGGCGGCCAAGCTCGCGACGGCGACGGCAAACGGCGCTTGGTTCGATTACGTGGTCGCTCTCTACCGCTCGCAGGAGCGTCCGTGCCCAGCCGTCGTGGTCGACGAGCTGAACGCGGCCGTCCGCCGCGTCAACGTCGTCGATTTGGCGGGATTGCGCGACTATCTGGCCCTTTTGCACGACAAGCAGGCGACGTTTGGTCCGGCGGAGCGCTTCCTCGTTCAGCGGATCGAGGGGCTCGAGCGCCTCGCCGCGCTTCGCTGATGCGACCCTCGGCGGGTGTGGGCGGTGCCACGAGCGATTGCCAGGCGAGATTGGCGGCGGCCGCATTGGCGATCGCCGCGCGTAGCTCGGGATCGGCGATCTGCGAAACGGCCCGCGCCAACGCAGCGGGAATCTCGTCGGCGGCCGGGACGACGCGGGCCACCCGCCGCTCGGGCGGGCGATCGACGGCCGGAACGGTTCCGACGTGAAAGCGCAACTCGCGCGCCTGCACGCCTCGCTCGCGCAGCCGTTCGCACACCACCTCGGCCAGCAAAGAGAGCTCGTGCGCCCACACGCTGGTCGCGACCCGCAGAAGCAGCACACCCGAGGACAGGGAAATGGGTCGGGCTCTCTCGGCGATCCGCGCGCCGACGGCGTCGCGCCACAGCTTCGGGGCGACGGCGGGTCGCAGGCGCGCGAAACGGCTCTCCCCCGCTCGATCCAAAATCGCCGCGAACGACTCGGGCGCGGCCACCGACTTGCGGGTAGAGCGGGACATGAGGACCGTTCGAGGCAACTGGGCTCGGGCCTAACGCGCACTGCGCGCAAGCGCCACCAATTTGATCGGACCTTCCGGGGCGGCCGGGTCGAATACCGCACCGCGGCGATCCGCGGATCCGGCCCGAAGCAGCCCATCGGCGAAAAGTAGGGCATACGGTGCGCCGGGGCGCGGCAGGTCGGCGTGGTCCGGCACGATGTAGACGAGCACCGCGTTGGCGACGGACGAAGCAGCCATGGGAGCACTCTTGCATCGAACCGCGACGCTTCCGGAGACGTCTTCATGCGCGCATCGATCCAGGGCGCGGCGATCGGCGGCGGTGGCTTGGCGCGCGACCGCGAGCGCCGCCGCGGCCCGCACTTCCTCGCTCGAATCTTCGGTCAGCGCGGCGCGCTCGGCGGACCCTGCCGGGCAGCGGACCTCGGCGAGTGCAAGGCCCGCGAGCGCATTGGCGCGCACCCACGCGCGTGCGTCGGCGACGAGCGGGCAGAGAACCTCGGCGGTCTCGCGCAAATGCGTTCGCCGTGCGATGCGCGCAAGGGCCGCCGTGGCATTGGCGGCGTCGCCGTCGTCAGCCAAACGGACGAGGGAATGGAGCCGGGCGACGTCCGCCTGGCCGCCGATCGTGCCGAGTGACCAAGCCGCTTGTGCACGAACCCGGGTATCGGCGTCGTCGAGCAAGGCGCGTGCCGTGGCGAGGGCGACAGCCTCGCCGGGGCCCCCGGCCTGGGCCGCACACTGTGTGGCGGCCGCGGCTCGGTCCAGCGGCTCGTCCGATCGGGCGGCGCTCGCAAGCGCTCGCGCTGCCGATTCCAACCGCGCGCGGCCGATCGCTTCGAGAATCGCGTCGCGGTCCGCCCCCGCTGCCAAGCCGAGCATGGATGACAGCTTGGCGACCGCCGGTTCGGTCGGCGCCCGAGCGAGCACGCCTCCGAGCGCCGTCAGCACCGAGTCTTGGTCGATTTCATCGTCGCCGTCGAGCTTCGCGAACAGGCTGTCACGGGCCATCGCTCCGCCGGCCTCCGACAGCGCAACGGCGGCGTGCAATCGGACCTCCGCGTCGCGCGACCCGAGCGCCTCGATCAATACGGCGTCCTCCCCTTCTGCCCGCACGTGACCCAACGCATCGATCGCCGCCAGGCGCAGGCGCGCATCGATCCCGCCGACCATCTGCGCCAGCAGAGAGGCGACGCGCGGCGCGCCCGTGCGTCCGAGCGCCTCCACGATGCGCGCCCTTTGCTCCGACGATGGACGCGGATCGCGTAGCGCCGCCGCGAGAGGCTCGACGGCTCGCCCGTCGGGCGAATGAGGATCGAGAAGGGCAAGCGTCGCGGCGATGGCTTCGGTGCGAACCGCCGGGCTCGCGTCCGTGACAAACTCGAGCACAATCGGCAATTGGGCCGAGGTGCCGGCTCCGGCGAGGGCGTGCAGCGCGGCGGCCGCTGGCAGCACTCCGCGTCGCATCGCGCCCACCACCGTGTCGGCCTCCGAGCGGGCGTGGAGCGCGCCGAGCACCCACGCGGCGCTCGCCGCGGAAGCCGCCGAGGGCGATCCCGAGAGCCATGCGTGCAGCGCCGGGATGGCGGCGTCCCCGGCGGTGACCAGAGCGTCGCGAACCGCCGTTCGCTCCTGCGACGGCGACGCATCATCGGCCGTACCGAGCGCGGCCGTGAGCACCCGGAGCGCATCCGGCGTCGGCATTTGCCCGAGCGCTTCGAGAGCCGCAACGCGCAATGAAGCAGTCCGGTCCGACGCGAACGTCGCGATCGCGTCGATGGCATCGGTCGCGCGCAGGCGTCCGAGTGCGATGAGCGATTCGCGTCGCACGTCCACGCTTTGATCCCGCAGGGCGAGAACGAGCGCCGGAGACGCGCGCGGATCCTCCAGATCGCCCAGGGCCCGGGCCACCGTCTGCCGAACCTCCGCGGACGAGTCTTCGATCTTGCCGACGAGAGGAACGACGGCACGAGGATCCCCGAGATGGGCGAGTGCGGCGACGAGGGCGATGCGGACGGCGGGCGTCGAATCGTCGAGGCGTCCGAGGAGCGGCGCAACGGCGTCGGCGGAACGTTGGTCGCCGAGCGCGTCGGCCGCCGCAGAGCGGACGTCGGCATCCGGGTCGCCGAGGGTTCGTGCCAATGGAGCGACCGCCCGAAGATTCGGCAGTGCGCGCGCCACGGCACACGCCTCGCGGCGCAGTCGAACATCGGGCGCGTTCAGCCAGTTGACGACGATGTCGGTGGCCGCCTGTGCGCGAAGACGAATCGCCGCAAGCGCGGCCGACAGGCGGACCTCTTCGTCCGGATCGCCGAGCGCGGCGAGGGTCAGTGGAACACCCCGCGCGCGTCCGAGCGTACCGAGCTCCCGCGCCGCGCCGCGTCGCGTCGCCGCGTCGGAGGCGGTCATGTCCCGTTCGATTCGCGCCTCCGTGTCCGGCCAAACGAGTGCGCCGGCTCGCCCGGGGATGACCAGCGAGAGTACGAACGTCGCCACAAACGACGGACGTCGACCGCGCAAGCTCTTCATACCGCCACCGCTCATGATAGACCGAAGCGCCGTCGCGTGATCCAGTGCACGCCGAGCAGGGCGGCGGCCGCGAACGACCAAGCCCACGGGGGCGCCACGGGCGTCACGTGCCGCTCCGTGTTCACGACAGTGGGCTTTGGAAACGGCAGGGATTCGACGTTCGATGCGTACACGAACGAACCGCCCGTCATGCGCGCAATGGACTCGAGGCGTTTCGCGTCGGGTCGGGAGTCCGCCCACTCGTCGCCTCCGGCCTCGCAGGCGAAGTCGCGTCGGGCGGTCGCGCCGCTGCCGACCCGCAGGCGCGCCGCGTAAGCGCCCGGCTCGAGGGGCGGAAGCGGCACCCCCGCCGATAGAGTCTCCCGGTCGCGCTGCCAGTGGACGCGCCAAGGCCTTTGCGCCTTGTCGATGCGCGTGAGGTCGATCTCGACCGGTTGCACCGCCGGTCCGGTGCTCGGCGGCAGATGCGCCCGTAGAGTAGACGGAACGCCCGCCGTGCATCCGCCGACGATCTCGATTTGGGCGGCTTCGAATCGGGGGTCGCGCATCAGCCACCCGAGCAACCCATCCCAGAGTGCTCCGTGCCCGCGGCCTCCGGTCCTCGCTCCCATCGCGGAAAACTTCAGCCGCCACGTGCCGTCGACGCCCAGGGCAACCGTCCGCCCGTCTCCTTCGTCGCCGATCGCGAGCACGGGCATGCTCGCTCCCGTTCCCGTTTTTCTTCCGGGATGCGACCAAAGTGCGATTCCGCCGGGGCGCACGTTGCCGAGTACATTGGCTCCCGCCATTTCCGGCAATTCATCGCCCACCACTTCGCGCAGCGCAGCGAGCAGCGGCGCGTCACGACCTTCGGTCGTCCACTGGGGAACGAACGGCGAAGTGTCGGCGCCGGTGGCACCCGCCGATCCGTCCAGGTCGATCGGCAAGATGTCAGCGAGCGGCGTCCCCGCGTAGCCGCCGGCTACGAAGGAGTTCTGCCCACCGACCATCACGAGTCCTCCGCCGCTTCGCACGTAATGTTGGAGATTGCTCAGATACTTCTCGAGGCCATAGGGCTGCGCGTCGAAGTCCTGAAGCACGACCGCGTCGAAGCTCGGCAGGTGCTCGGTGAAGAGCTCGTCGACCGGAAACGGGATGAGCGCCAACTCGTTTTGTGTGGCGCGGACGTCGTCGGTCGGGGTGCGCAAGATGAAGAATGCGACGACATCGATCGATGCGTCGCTCTTGAGCCACTGGCGAAGCGCGCGCACGTCGTTGGTCGGCCGTCCGGCGACGTGAAGCACCCGCACGCGCTCGCGGGTCACGTTGAAAGCGAGGATGCGGCGATCGTTTTCGGGGATCGTGTCGCCGGAGGGGGCCACAATGGAGATCTCGACCAGACGGGGCCCGGCGCGCTCCAACGTGATGGTCAGGTCCAGCGTCGCCTTGCCGTCCTTGACGTGCGCCACGCCGGAGGCGAGCAGCGTCGTCGGGCCGTCTTCGCGCAGTTCGCGCGCGCTAACGGCCACGTCGTCGCAGACGAGGCCGCCGGCGCAACCGACCTCGACGCGAAGCGGAAGCGGCACGTGGGCCACGGCGGCCCCGGCCGTGCTGACCCGACGCACGCTCGCATCGGCCGGGGCGGTGCGCGTCGTGGCAATCGTGTCGATGGGCACGCGCAGTGCGTCGCCGAGCGCTCGCAGGCTCGCGTCGGAAGTGTCCTCGGGAGGATCGTCGAGGCGACCGTCGCTCACCACGATAACTGCTGCCGGATGCTCCTCCGGCGAGGCGGCGAGGGCCCGAAGTGCGGTGCCGAGATCGCTGTGCGGGGCGCGCGCATTCTCGTCGGGCGCCGAGGCCGAGTCGGTCAGCGCGGTCGGCGGGCCTTCTCCGAAGCCGAGGACCACCAGGCGAGCGTCGCGACCGCTCCTCCGAAGTCGCGCGACGACTTCGTTCCGGAGCTCTTGCCGTCGGCGCCCGTCGTCGCCGATCAAGGACATGGACCGCGACGTGTCGGCGAGTACCACGACGCGAGCGCCCACCCGGTTTTCGAGCGCCGACACCCGGGCGGGACGAAGCACGGCCCCGAGCAGCACGCTGACCGCCAGCAAGCCCGTGACGGCCGTCGCGGCTCCGCCCCGTTTTTTCCGCCGCATCTCGCCGACCAGCAGCGCAAAATTGGCGACCGCGAGAGCACAAGCCAGCCAGACCGCCCACGGCGGAAGATCCGCGCTCGGGGCCCAATGGGTAGACAGCATTTACGGCGTCGACAGCGCGCGCCTGCGCATCAAATAGGGCGCGTGAACCTGATCGTCTTTGTAGTTGGAGCACAGAACGTACATGGCGATGTTGACTGCGAGGCGCACGGCATGTTCACGCTGGATCTCGCCGCCCGGAACGACCGTTTGCTCCCACGCGCCCGATGCGCCTCGTGCCAGAGCACCGCCCAAGTCGTTCTCGCTGAACAGCACCTGAGCCTGGCCACCGCGCACGATCGCGTCGAGCGACGACGGTCCCAACACGCGCCCTTCGGGTCGCCGAAGAAAATAGAACGTTCGAAACACCACGTGGTCTGCGCCAATCGCGATGGTCGTGCTGTCGGGCAGCACTCGCGCGATTTCGCGTCGCGCGCTTTGGCCGAACGCGCCCGGCGCCCCGGCATCCCCGGGCGCGGCATCGTCGACGAGAAGGACACCGCCGAGCGCGAAAAAACGCCTCAAGCCCGCGATCTCGGCCCCCGTGAGCGGTGCAACTTCGGAGTCGCCGCTCCAATAGAGAAACGGCTCATCCACGATCGCGGCGTCGTCGGCATGGACGACGCTCGGGTGAAGTCGCGCGGGCGCGCTCGTGCGCTCGACGAGCTCCCAGGCCCAGCGTGCGGGCGCCGTGGCGTGTGCCGAACGAGTCTGTGATCCTGTGAGCAGCACGCGTGCGTCGAATGCGCCGACGTCGCCGAAGGCACCGGCCGGGTGAGGAGCCGCCACGAGACTTGCTACGACGATGGCGATCGCGAGCGACGCAAAGACCAGCGATCGGCGGCGCACGGGGTCACTTGTAGCCGAGCGTTGCCGGTCGCGCGACCCGTTGCTCGGGCACTCGTCGGCGGTACCTCTGCGCATCGCGGACGCCTGCGCCGTCGGGCGAGGGTAGGGTGGGGTCTAATCGAAATCATCGACTCTCCAGACCCCCGCCTCGCGCTTCAGCTTGACCTGATGGCCACCCGGGACGGGCACGACCGCAGCGTCGCCGCTCACCTGCACCGGCAACGACCGCGGCTCGTTCAATCCATCCACCAGCCGGCGCATGTCGTTTTCGATGGCCGCCCTCGTCGAGGGCGACAGCACGCGCATCAGGCCCGCATAGCTCCGTCGCGCAATCACTCGGCGCAGCTGTTCGAGGGCTTCCTCCGGAGTGCGCGCGCCTCCGGGCAGGGCACCGGCCGCCGTGACCCAGTATCGGCCCCCGTGCAGGTCGAGCGCGGCCTCCTCGCCGTCGGCGAAGCGCAGCCGGGCCGTGGCTTCGACGCGAACGTCCGGTCCGGTGAGCGCTTGGCTCTGCTCGGCGAGGTCGTCGCGTTCGTCCGCGACGATGTTCCGGAGTTGCTCCCGGCTTCGCAGCTGCCGTGACGACTGGGTCATCATGCCATAGAGCGCGTCCGCGTCGCCGCGTGACGCGGCTGCGGCGTAAGCGCGGCAGGCCTCGCGCGGGTCGGGTATGGCCGAGGACCCGCACGACATGGAAGCGGACAGAAGCAGCGCGCGGGCGAGACGCGACCCCGCGCTTCGGCTCCGAAGCCCTATCGGCATGGCCGTCACCCGCCGACCTCGGCGTGCGCCACGATCACGTCCAAATCGTATTCGTCGCGCCAGAGCGACGCTTTGGCACGGACGGCCCACTCTTCGAGCTCGCGGTCGGACTCGCCACGCAAAAAAAGCGTGACGTGGCCCAGGCTTCGATCGACCGCCGCGCGCACGCTCTCGATCTTCTGCTTGTGCTCTCGGTCGAGCGCGTCGGCGATTCGTAGGATCGATGCCAGTCCGCGCACTTTGCCGCGCGCCTCCTTGCTGAGATCGCGGTAAGACGGATGGCTGGGGTCGGGCGGTCCTTTTCGGTGATATCGGGCGATGTTCGAGACGATCGCTCGCTCGTCGGGCGTCACGCCCATGATGTCGGCGTGCTCAATCAGGTACTGGCTGTGCTTGTGGTGGCCGCTGTAGTGCACGTAGTCGCCGATGTCGTGCAGAAGGGCCGAGACCCGCAGCAGGAGCCGGTCCCGATCGCCGAACGCGTGGACGCGTTGCAGATCGTCGAAGAGCTGAGCGGCGAATCGACACACTTGGCGCGCATGCGGTTCGTCGAAGTGGTAGCGGCGCCCGAGGCGCGTACACGCCTCGAGAACGCGCTCGCCCTCACCAGCGGAGTCCCAGACGTGGAAGAACTTATCGACCAGCTCTTCGAGGACGCCTGCCGCCAGCCCCACGCCGGGGGCGAGGACCGTCGTCAACTTCAGCACGTAGGCGAGCCGCAGAAAAATGGCCGTCGCCGGGATAATGGTGTCGGCGCGGTCCGGACGCAGCTGATAGGCATCGCGCCGCTCGCTCGTCGACATGGCGCACATTTTTTTGAAAATGGTCCGCGCGGTCGATAAGTCGACCGATCGCGCGGTGCCTTTCACGGGACAAAGATCCCACAGCGTTTCGACGTTGCCGCCGGTTCCCACCAACACTTCGACGCTTCCGAGCTGCGGAATGGCTTCGCCGAGCGCGCGATCGATGGCCTCCTCGAGGAGTCGCTCGCGGGCTCGATCCACGGTCTTGGCGCCCTTGAGGTACGCTTCCAGCATCCGCACGGTCCCGAGCGGAAGCGAGATCGTGAACGCCACGGCGCCGCGGTCGAGTAGGGTGAGCTCGGTCGACCCGCCCCCCACGTCGACGAGAAGCGCGCGCTTGTCGTTCAGCGCGAGTCGGCGGGTGACGGCCAATTGGATGAGCCGCGCCTCTTCGATGCCCTCGATGGCCTCGAGCTCGACTCCGGCTTCGCGGCGCGCGCGCTCGACCAGGGTGCCGCCGTTCTTGGCCTCCCTCACGGCGCTCGTCGCAATGGCGCGGTAGGCGTCGACCTTCCAGCGGTCCATCTCGTCTCTGAACTGGCGCAATGCGTCGCAGGCCTGACCGATCGAAGCGGGCGCCAGCCGGCCGGTCAGAAACACTTCGTGACCAAGACGAACGGGCGCGCGCACCGTGGCCAGATCGCGCCAAGGGTTGTCCGGCGATTGCGGCGTCAGCGACTTGACCGGATGCGACGGGGCCGTGGCCTCGATGACGCGAAGGCGAAGCGCATTGGAGCCGACGTCGATGGCGGCGAAGCGCGGCATGGCGAGAACCTAGCGGCAACCATCCCCCATCCGCTAGCCTCCGGCGGGTGGTTCGTGTGACGGCCAAGTTTGTGCTCGCGATCGGCGCCCTTTTCACCACCTTCGGTCTTGCAGTCGCAAGCACGACCCCCATCGTCGGAACCGGTTCGGACGCGATGATTCAGACGCAGCCGTTGGCGGGCGGCGTTCTCGTGATCGTCGGTTGGATCCTTCTCGCATGGGGCATTCACCGGTTGGGGCGACAACCATCCGACTGACGCGGGGCCGTCAAATTTCGCTGCGAAGCACGACGACGCCCGTGTCGGGTGCGATCCTCGGCGTGCGTTGGGCGGCGAAGCCGAAGTCGGTTCCGGTGATGCGTATGGTGCCGGTCGCCGGACCCTGGGCCGTCTTTGCGACCAAGTCCTCGTTCGTCAGCGCAACCTCGTCCACTTTGGGCGTCAGCGGGGCCGAGTAGACACCCGTCGCATCGAATACGGCGACGTAATAGATGGGCAGCTTGCCGTCGTTACCGGACGACTTCGCTTCGTCGATGAGGTGCGATTGCAGAGTGGCCTGTAAATGACGGGCAAAATAGCGGTACGACCATCCAGTCACCAAGACCGCGCCCGTCGAACCGTCTACGCGCTTGACTGGAATGCCCGCAATCCAATCTCGGTCGGGCTCCCCGTGGGCGGCGGCGTTCGGGAACGCCCCCGTCGTCGTGACGAAACGGTCCTTCGCTTGGACGAGGCCCGAAAAAACGGCGAACAGATTCTGTCCCGCCATGACGTCCTCTTCGAGGTCATTTCGAATGGCGATGCCGCTCGGATCGGCGAGCGCAAAGAATGTCGATTTCGCGATGTTCAAGTCGACGACGTCGCGGCGCATATGGAGCAACGCCTTGCGCACGCCGGCGACGTCTTGGCGGGGGTCGTTCTCGCCGGAGACGAGCGGCGCCAGGCGCGTCGCGCCATCGGGCATTCCCCGCTCGATCTCGGCCACGTCCTTGTCGACGAGCTCCGCGAGAAAGGCGTCGTCGTGCGCGGCGCGGCCGGCGCTCTCCTTCGCCCGATCCTTGCAGCCGACAAGGGTCGCCGCGAGCCCCAACGACGGGCCGACCTCGAGCGACATCCACGCCAAACCCAACGCGGCCGTGCGAAAGAGCATCATCGTCACTCGAGTGTACTCGGGAATGCGGGTCGCTCCGATCGCCCCGACGAATCTCGGGGCCTGGGCCTCGGCGTCTCGGTCGCCCTGGCGATGCGGAGACGGGGACGCTCGAGCCTCATCGAAGCCCGATCTCGGCCGAAAAATCGTTCGAGGATCAGCCGGGAAACGATCGCTCGAGAAACTGTGCCAGCGCCGCCTCGATGGTTCGCCGCATCAGCCCGAGCGCGGGCGACAGCGACAGCGTGAAGTGGACCGCATCCTCGCCGACCACGACCTGGCCCGTCGTTCCTTGCGCGGTCCCTTGGACGGCGCTCAGCCGCAACGTGTCGCCTTTCCAGTGCCCGACCAAGCCGAATAGACCGAGCCTGTTCTCCATCTGCTTGATCACGCGATCGGTCTCCAACTTCGCTTCGTCCTTCGACAGCGAATGGCGACGATGGATTTCGATCACGGGGTAGGTATACCGCTCGCAGTATTCATCGGGTCATCGATTTCGTGATCGTGCGGACGCCCCGCGGGCGCCCGGGCCTCTGGATGGCAGTCCACGGGGTCGACGACCCACTAAGAGTTTGAAACAGATAGTTGTCGGTACCGAAGGAGGGACTCGAACCCTCACGCCCGTTAGGACGGCGGATTTTGAGTCCGCTGCGTCTGCCATTCCGCCACTTCGGCTCAGCGCCCAACATCGCCGGGCGGCATAAAGCACCTCCCGCAAGTATGCGTAAAGGGTGAGTATGCGTAAAGCGCTATGTGGCCCGAGCGCGTCGGTGGGCCAGGTGTCTTTCGGGCCTCCGCCCACCGCCAAAGCCGCTTGCGCGGCTTTGTTCGTGGCCCATCCCGCAAGAACCATTGCATTTATTTATTCGCGCGACTTGGGGAAAGGGTCCATTCGCCGGCCCGACGGCGGGACAAGGGCCCCCGACGACAGTCGCGTAAGAGTCCGAACCATTCGGCGTCCGCCCATCCGACGGATGCCACCCGACTTTTCAGGGAGACAAAATCATTGACGCGAATTGCCATTAACGTTTATTTCGTCCGTCATGCCGACTTCTCTGCGGAATCGTCTCAGCGAGCTCGCGACTACGTTTGCCGCCAGCGTGCTCGATGCCATTCGCGGCGCTTCGCTGGATGATCTTTTGACGGAGTCGTCGACGGCCACGGCCCGAGGCGCGGCTCGCGCCCCCGCCCGAGCAAGCGGGCTCGGGAGTCGGCGCCGCGCAGGACGTTTGCCTCGCCGGTCGCCCGGCGACATCGCGGAAGTGATCGACCAGATCGTCGGCCTGCTGAAGCAGCAACCGAGCGGATTGCGAGCCGAGCAGATCCGCGAAGAGCTGGGCCTTCAAGCCAAAGAGCTGCCCCGGCCGCTCAAGGACGCACTCGATTCGGGTCTTCTCGGCAAGTCCGGTCAGAAGCGCGCGACGACGTATTTCATCAAAGGGTCGGGCTCGGCAAAAGGCGGCCGGACCGCGAGCGCCGGCGGACGCCGCGCCCGTGCGGCGGCTCGTAAGCCGGCCGCTCGCCGCGCGAAGCGAGGGCGGCCGGCCGAGAAGAAGCCGACCGAGAAGAAGCCGCCGGTCGAGAAGAAGGAAAGCGCGACGCCGACGACGGCGCCGCAGGAAGTGTGAGTCCGTCGCAGCTGGCGCGCTGCGGGGCGGCGTGATACGAGGCGGACCGCCCGCGCGCGATCGAGTTCTTCGGAGAATCAATGCCCAGCGAAGCCATTCAATGTAAGCCTTTGGAAGTCGTCGTCAGCGACCGCGGTATCGAGCGCGCGATCAAGATGCTCAAGCGAAAGCTCGCTTCCGAAGGAGTCCTTCGCGAGCTCAAGATGCGTCGCCATTACATGAAGCCGAGCGTGAAGCGCCGAAAGAAGCAGGCCGAGGCGGCGAGAAGGCGGCGAAAGCGCGCCAAGGTCGAAGCGACGGTGATCCCGAAGCCGTGAGGGGTGGTCTAGGCAGCGCGGCCGGCGTCGATGGCCTCTTCCAGCGAGAAGGTGCCTTCGTAGAGGGCACGCCCGACGATGCATGCGGCGATGCCGCGGGCGGCTAGCGCGCGCAGATCGTCGAGTGACCCGACGCCGCCGGAAGCGATGACGGGCACCGGCGTGTGCGAGGCCAGGGTCGCGGTTGCCTCGATGTTGGGGCCTGCGCGCGTGCCGTCTCGGGCCACGTCCGTATAGAGGACGGCGGCGAGAGGGACGTCGGCGAACGAGCGCACCAAATCGACGGCTGCGACGCGGGTCGCCTGGGTCCACCCGTCCACCGCGACGAAACCGTCGCGGGCGTCGACGGCCAGGACGACGACGCCGGGGCTCTCGAAGGCCAATTCACGGACGAGCCCCGCGTCGTGGACGGCGGCGGACCCGAGTACGATGCGCGCCGCGCCCAGCGACAGGTATCCCTCGAACGTCTCGCGCGAGCGGACTCCACCCCCGATCTGCACGTCGGGGCCGAACGCCTCGGCGACGCGGCGAAGCACGTCGCGTTGCACCGGCAGGCCGTCTCGAGCCCCTTCGAGATCCACGACGTGGAGCCACGGTACGCGACCGCGCCAGGAACGCGCGCGCGATGCCGGGTCATCTTCGTAGACCGTGACGGCATCGTAGCGGCCCTGATGCAGTCGCACCGCCTTGCCGCCCAGAACGTCGATGGCGGGAATGACGATCACGATGCGACGAACCTCTCGAGCAACGCAATGCCCGCGCGTTGGCTCTTCTCCGGGTGAAACTGGCAGGCGAACACGTTGCCGAACGCCACGGCACTGACGAAGCGCGCCCCGTAGTCGGTCGTGGCCGCGACGACGGACGCGTCTCGCGGAGCGACGGCAAAGCTGTGCACGAAGTAGAAGTACTGGGATCCGCGGAGCAACGATCGCCGGTCGGCCGGCGCCACGGGGTCGGCAGAGTTCCAGCCGATATGCGGAATCTTGAAGGGCGCACCGGTCATCGGATCGACGCCGCCGCGCAGCCTGACGACCTCGCCTTCGAGGACGCCAAGACCGCGGCATCCGGGCGCCTCTTCGCTTTTGCCGAAAAGGACTTGAAGGCCGAGACAAATTCCGAGATACGGCCGTTCGGCCGCGAGGTGGGCGAGAAGGGTCTCACCCAATCCGGGAGACAGCGCTCGCATGCAATCCCCGAATGCGCCCTGACCGGGCACGACGATCTTGTCGGCGCCCGCGATGCGCGCGGGATCGCTCGTCACTTCGACTCGATCGCTCCGACCGCGTGACGCTTCTTGCAGGGCTCGCTCGACGCTGCGGAGATTTCCGAGCCCGACGTCGCAAATGACGATGCGCACGGCGAATGGGCGTACCATAGTCGCGGCCCAAGGGCCCCCTCCAAAAGCCGGAAACACGGGCTATGGCGTGATGATCGTGCCCAGGCTGCCTGGGTCGGACACCTCGCGTGCGAGGTCCCCCTGCCGAACCTGGCCGATGATGTGCACGGCGCGAACGCCGTGGGCGAGGGCGGAGAGCGACTCCTCGATCTTAGGAATCATGCCTCCGCCGATGGTTCCGTCCGCGATGGCTCGTTTGGCGGCCGCGGCGCTGAGGCGCCCGATGCGCGAGCTCGGGTCCGATACGTCGCGCAGGACACCGGCGACGTCGCTGACCAGGATTAGAGCTCGGGCGTCGATCGCCGAGGCGATTCGGGTCGCCACGGTGTCCGCGTTGATGTTGTACACGCGCCCCTGAGCGTCGGCGCCCAGGCACGCGATGACCGGGACGTAGCCCGCCTCCGTCAGAAGCGAGATGAGCTTGCCGTTGACGGACGTGATGTCGCCGACGTGACCGAAATCGATCGGCTCGGGCCCTCCTCCGGTCACGACTCGCGGGGGGCGCCTTGCGGCTTCGATGACAAGCGCGCTCGCTCCGTGCAGTCCCACCGGCCGTGCGCCCGCAGCGATCAGGGCCGCGCAAGCATCCACGTTCACCTTTCCTGCGACGACCATCTTGATGACTTCGAGCGTCGCGGCGTCGGTGATGCGCCGTCCCCCGACGATCGCCGGCGTCTGACCGAGCCTTCGCTGCAGCTGGGTGACCTGCGGTCCCCCGCCGTGCACGACGACGACGGGCACGCCCCGATCCCGCAGGCCGGTAATATCGGTCGCGAGAGCCATCATGGTCGGCGAATCGACGACTTCACCGCCAATCTTGACGACAACGCAGCCGGTCATCGGGAGGCTCAAGGCCAGCCGCCCGGGTCGTCCAGAGTGAGCGTTTCGTCGAGTCCCAACATCAGGTTCATCGATTGAATGGCTTGGCCGGCGCCGCCCTTGATCAGATTGTCCGTGGCGGCAAAACAGGTGACGAGCCGCTTGCCGTCGCGTACGTCGCCGACCAGGATGCTCACCTCGGCGTAGTTGGTCCCCTTGACCGCGGCGACCTCCGGTAGCCGCTTGGACGGCACGCGGACGAATGGTTCGCCGGCGTAGGTCTTCGCCGCGAGCCCGCCGATCGTAGCCGCGGGCACCCGGTCGTCGACGTGAGCGAAGCACGTGGCAAAAATGCCTCGGGCGAGCGGCGCGCTCACCGGCACGAATCGCAACGTCAGATCCTTGGCCCCCGCCTCCGACAGAGCTCGCTCGATTTCCGGGACGTGCTGGTGCTCGAGTGGCTTGTATGTTTTCAGGTTGTTGGCCCGGACGGGATGGTGCGTCGCGGCGCTCGGCGCGACCCCGCTGCCACTCGATCCGGTAATCGCCACGATCTCGACGGGGCCGGCCAGCAGACCGTGGCGCGCCAGGGGCAAGAGCGCAAGCTCGATGGTCGTGGCGAAGCATCCCGGCGAGGCGACGTACCGCGCATTGCGGATGAGGTGCCGATGGATCTCGGGAAGGCCGTATACGAAGATTCCGTTCGTCAGGTCGGCCGGACGCGGGTGCTTTGCGCCATAGTACTTCTCGTACGCCGCGGGGTCCCGCAGGCGAAAGTCGCCGGACAAGTCCACGACGCGTGCGCCACTCGGCAGGATCTCTCCCATCGCCTGAGCGCTGACTTTGTGGGGCAGCCCGAGCAGCACCACGTCCATGTCTTTGGCGGCTTCGGCGGGGGAAAGGGCTTCAAACGACAGCGTCGTGCGGCCTTCGAGGTTCGGGTGGACCTCTGACAGCGGAGCGCCCACGAAATCGATGGATGCCACCCGAGCGAGCTCGACCTCGGGATGAACGAGCAACCGGCGTATGAGCTCTGCGCCGCCGTACCCGCTTCCGCCGATGACCGCGGCCCGGAAGCGCTTGGCGGTTGGGCCCATGGGCGAGACTATAGCGCTCTTCGCCGAGGCCGAAGGTGCTAGCCTTGTCGACGATGGCGTCGCGCGCGGACGAGGCCACGGGCTGGCTGTCGGACCAGCAGCCCGCGATGGAGCAAGCGCTCGGGCAGCTCGTCGGCGTCAACTCGTTTACTGAAAATCCCGAGGGCGGGCGCAAGACCGGCACGCTCATCGGCGATCTGTTCGCGGTGCCCGGCATCGAGTCGACGGTGCGTACGAGTGAGCGGTTCGCAGACCACTTGGTGTTTCGCACGCACCCGCGCCTTCCCAATCACGAGGCCCTCGCGCTCGTCGGCCACCTCGACACGGTGTTTCCGCCCGGAGCGTTCGAGGGGTACCGGTGTGACGGGGTGATCGCCCGGGGTCCGGGTGTTCTGGACATGAAGGGCGGTCTCGTCGTCATGGCGTTCGCTTTGAAAGCGCTCGCCGCCACCGGCGGGCTCGATGCCGTCGTGCCCGTCCGTGTTGTGATCGTGAGCGACGAGGAGGTCGGCTCGCCCGAAGGACAGGGGGTCATCGCCGCGACGATTACGGGTTCGAGTGCGTGTCTCGTGTTCGAAGCCGGCCGCAAGGGCGACGCCATCATCACTCGCCGAAAAGGTACAGGTGGGCTCTTGGCCATTGCGCGCGGCCGCGCCGCCCATGCGGGCAATGCCCATGCGGACGGCGCGAACGCGATCTGGGCGCTCGCGCGCTTCATCGATGGTGCAGAGCGGCTGACGGACTACTCGAGGGGCTTTACCGTGAACGTCGGTCGCGTGACCGGGGGCCACAGCAAGAACACCGTGCCGGATCGGGCCGAGGCCCAGCTCGACTTGCGCTTCTGCACGCGCGCCGACGGCGAGCGTCTCATCGCGGCCATCCGGCGCGTGGCCGACGAGGCGGCCGCTTCCGTGCCCGGCACGCGGATCGACCTCGAGGGCGGTGTCGCTCGCATGCCGCTCGAGCGGTCCGAGGCGAGCGCACGGCTCTTGGCGGAATACGCGGCGTGCGCGGGCGCACACGGTCTCGGCCAGGGCGAGGCGTCGCTCATCGGCGGGGGCAGCGATGCGAGCACAGCGAGCGCTCTCGGCGTTCCCGCGATCGACGGTCTCGGTCCGCGCGGTTCCGGGTTCCACACGACCGAGGAATGCATCGAGGTATCGTCGCTCGTTCCGAAGGCGCAGGCGGTGGCTCGGCTGCTGGCCGAGCGATCGGTGCGTTGAATACCGATGGCGCGCCGGCGTGCCGCTCCGCTGTGTTTGGCAGGATGCGTAGGGCTAGGGCCGGGCGCCTGCGCTGCCCCGCAAGACTACACGCCGCTGATTCATGTGGTCCCCGGCGCGGCTTCGCGCCTGTCGGTGATTCTAGGGGAGGCGACTCATCCATCGCGAGTGCACGTCATGGGTGAGGGCGAGCAGCTCGGTGGGCCGAACGCCATCGGCCGGCCCGGCGACTGGATGCTCGACAACGATCAGATCGTCGTGGTGATCGGTCGACTCGGGTCGAGCGCGGGCTTCACGGAGAGCGGTGGCAGCATCATCGACGCGGCCGACGCGCGCGTGCGAAAAGACGAGCTCGGGCAGGAGTTCACGTACTTCGGCAAGTTCCCGCGACAAGGCGTCTACGACAAGCTCACGACCGGCGTGACCGACGACGGGAGCGCCTGGATCGAAGCGGTCGGCGCCGAGCTCTACGAGCCCGCGCTCGCTGTGTCGACGCGGTACACGCTTCATCCGACCGATCGCGCCGTTGTCATCGAGACGACCCTCGAGAATAGAGGCGATACCGCGATCGAGATTCCCGGGCTGGGCGATGCCATCGAGTGGGGGGGGGCCGAAAAGGTCGCGCCGGGCAAGCCAAAAGGCTTCAAGGGGGCCTCGATCGGTCCGTACGTCGGCGGCGTCGGCAGATTCACGAGCTATGCCGTCGCGACGACCGAGGGGGACCTCGAGGCGATGAGCGGCAGCTCGTGGACCGACACGGTGCAACGCAAGTCTGTCCGCATCGGCCCTCGGGAAAGGACGAGGTATGCGCGGGTGTTCGTCGTCGGCGAGCGAGCCGACACCGCGAGCCTGGTGGCGGATCTCGCGCTGGCGGCCGGACAGGGGCTGGGTGCGGTCGACGTTGCGCTTCGACCAAGACCCGGGGATCCCCCGGTCGACGTTCCGCCCGACGCGCGCCTGTCGGTGCGCGATTTCGGGGGAGCCGAGGTGCTCACCATCCACGCGGCGGGCACGCCCCCGCAGCTCCACGCCGATCTTCCGCCCGGCCATTGGACTCTGGCGTATTCGGGTGGCGGAGGCCTCACGGGCAGCGAGCCGGTCGCCGTGGACGTCACCCCGAATGCGTCGAGCCGTGCGCAATTGTCGGTGATCGGGCCGGCGTCCGCGCACGTGAGGTGCGCGGACACGGCGGGCATCGCGATGCCTTGCAAGCTGACGTTCGAGCGCACGGACGGAGGACCGGCGCCCGACTTCGGTCCTCGGCACGTCGCGGGCCCGGCGGGCAATCAGGCCACGACGGCCGACGGAATCGTCGACGTGGCGCTGGCGTACGGCACCTACCGGGTGACGGCATCGCGCGGCCCGGAGTTCGCGCTTGCCCGCGGCGAAATGACCCTCGCGCCCGGAGAGCGAAAGGACCTCCAGCTGACACCCGTTCGTGTCCTCGATACGACGGGCTACATCGCCTGCGACTTCCACCAACACACCATGATCGGCACGGACGCCGCCGTCGGGACACGCGATCGCGTTGTGGCCAACGCCGCCGAGGGGGTCGAGCTGGCGGTCGCCACCGAGCACAACGTCGTTGTGAATTTCGAGGCGATCGTGCGCGAAATGCACTTGGATCACGATCTGGTCTCGGTTTCTGGCGACGAGTTGACGAGCGATGCAAGCCGAACCCCGTGGGGTCACGCCAATGTCTGGCCGCTCCAGGTCGACGACACCAAGCCGCGAGGCGGAGCGCCGCCGGTCCGCGACCGCTTGCCCGGACAGGTCTTCGACCAGTTGCGTCGGGCATCGGCGGGCGACATCGTCGTACAGATCAATCATCCTCGTTCCCCCACCAACGGTTACTTCGAACAGTTGGCGTTCAACCGCGACGCGGGGGCGGGAACGAATCCAGCGTACGACGCGGGCTTTGATGCCATCGAAGTGTGGAATGGTCGCAATGTCGACGCGAGGGCCCAGGTGCTAGACGATTACCTGGCTCTCCTCCGGGCCGGTCACGTCGTCACGCCCACTGCGGATACGGATACCCATGGGATTGTCGGCCAGGAGGCGGGCTATCCACGCACCTACGTCCGCGTGAGCGACGACGGACGGCTCGATACGTGGGACGCCGACCGCACGCAAGACGTCGTGCGTGGAGTCAAAACGAAGCGCGACGTGGTTCTGACGAATGGTCCGATGATGCGCGTCTCGGCCAATGGGGCCACGATCGGCGGCATTGCCCGTGGACCCACGGTCGAAGTGAAGGTTCATGTCGAGAGCGCGCCGTGGGTGGTGGTCGACCAAGTCCGCGTGCTCCGCGCTACGGCGCCCGCCGACATCCAGATCAAGCCTATCGTCCCGAGGCCGACGCCGGCCGGCGCGCTGGCGGCCGATGCCGTGTTCGTCGTACGAGTGCACGCCGACGACGCGCTCGTCGTCATCGCGTCGGGCACCCAGCCAATGACGCCCGTGCTCACGTCTTTGTCGAGCGCCGAAGTGGCTCCCTGGGCCATGACGGGCGCGATTTGGATCGACGCCGACGGCGATGGCCGCGCACTCGGCCGGTGACGTGGGCCGACGAGACATCGCGGTTCCCGCTGTGTGGCCGCGAGGCGGTCGTTCGCCGCGCTTGCACCTGTGTGAAGCTCGACTAGCCTCGCCCACTGCCGTCGCGCCACGGGGCACGGGGCAGGCTCGGGGCGTAGCGCAGCCTGGTTAGCGCACTTGACTGGGGGTCAAGGGGTCGGAGGTTCGAATCCTCTCGCCCCGACTGGGTCCGACGACATTTCAAGTCGTTGGACTCGCTCGGTTTTGTCTTATCGCGAGCTGCGTGGGACCGGGCGGCCTGCCGGACCTGCTGCCGGGCAGGGGCTCTGGCGCGACCGGAGCCTCGGCAAGCCCGATCTCCACGGAGGATCACGCCTCCGACCCGTGTCGTGCCCATGCCTCTGTAACCTCCTCGGTCCGCGCGAGGCAGATCCTGTCCCGTGGTCAGGCCGGGATCGCGACGACCACCGCGGTCGCGTTGTTCCACCCGTTGAGCCGGTCGTGGCTGCGGGCGATCTCGCCGTAGGTGAGCAGTCCGGCGATGGGGGCACCCGGGAAGGTGGTGCGAATGGCCTCCACCTCCAGCCGAAACGCGTCTTTGAGAATCATACCGCGGCACACGCAGTCGAAAAGCAGCACCCCGGCCACCGGCCCATGAACGCTTGCGCGGGCTGCCTTGGCGGCCGCTTGCGCGGCGAGGATCATGCTGTCCGGTTCCCCGTCGAGGATGCTCACCATCGATCCCTTCGGGACCTCGGCCGCGCATACGAGCGATCCGTTGGGGCCCACCGAGAGCGGCGCTCGCGCGCGACCGATTCGCTCGAAGAAGTGAACGCCAAGCTCGTTGGCAATCAGATA
>Ga0187859_10000161_pt1 | contig 46296 bp, 38 predicted proteins | sample June2016WEW_10_1_2_FD_133019 | JGI IMG/M metagenome (GOLD analysis project Ga0187859, IMG submission 133019) | Peatland microbial communities from SPRUCE experiment site at the Marcell Experimental Forest, Minnesota, USA - June2016WEW_10_10 | ecosystem: Environmental > Terrestrial > Soil >...
ACCGGTGACCCCCTGCTTGCAAAACAGTCCCACTAGCTCCCGTAACCCACACGAATTCAATCACTCGATAGAAAAATCAAAAGTTAGTTCTTCAGCGAGAGTGTGGCTGGATGTGCGCAAATGTGGCAGTTTGAACGTAGGGTCACTACAAAAGTCACGTAAGCGTACGGTGAGAACCGTGTTGACGATGGCGATGTGTTAAGCGGTGACGACTTGGTCGTCGGCGGATACTGCTGCAAGATTCCAGGGCAAGAGTTCACCGATGCGATTGATCGGATGGACGGAGATCTGAGACAAGACGTTGCGCAGGTAACTTTCCGGGTTCAAGCCGTTTAGTTTTGCTGTTCCGATCAAGCTGTAGATCGCCGCCGCGCTTTCGCCACCGCGATCCGATCCAGCGAACAAGTAATTCTTTCTGCCCAGAGCGACCGCGCGCAAAGACCGTTCCGCGGCGTTGTTATCGATCTCCAGTCGGCCATCGTCACAGTAGCGCAGCAGTGCTTCCCAGCGTCCCAGTGCATAGCGCACGGCCATCGCTGTATCCGATTTTCTCGACAGTTTCCCCAACGTCTCTTCCAGCCATTGCTTGAGAGATTCCAGCAAGGGACGACTCCGCCGGTTGCGGATCTCACGCCGCTCTTCCGCGGGACGTCCCCGGATTTCCTCCTCGACGGCGTACAGCTCCGCGATTCGTTCCAGGGCCGTGGTGGCCGTTTGCGATTGGTGCGCCTCCACCAGATCGTAAAACTTTCTGCGCACGTGCGCCCAGCAGGCGGCTTGCTGAATCCGTCCCGTTTTGTAAACCTCCTCGAACCCTGCGTAACCATCCGCCTGCAGTGTTCCGCTGAAGGAACTCAAGTGCTGCTGCGGATGCTCACCCTTGCGATCCGCCGAGTAGCAGAACCACACCGCCGGTGGCGTGGCCTCTCCGGCCGGCCGATCGTCGCGCACATAGGTCCACAACCGTCCCGTCTTGGTCTTTCCCAGGCCGGGAGCCAACACCGGAACCGGCGTGTCGTCGGCGTGTAGCTTCTGTCCCGATAGAACGTGATTGCGCAACTTCTCCACCAGAGGCGCGAGCAGCCGGCTGGTTCCGCCCACCCATTCCGCCAAGGTCGAGCGATCTAATTCCACGCCTTCGCGCGCATAGATCTCTGCTTGGCGATACAGCGGAAGATGATCGCTATATTTCGAGACCAACACGTGGGCCAGCAGCCCCGGGCCTGCGATACTCCGCTCCAGCGGCCGGCTAGGCGCGGGGGCTTGTACGATGCGGTCGCAACCGGCACAAGCCAGCTTCGGGCGCACCTGACGGATCACTTTGACTCGCTCGGGCACATACTCCAGGATTTCCGTGACATCTTCCCCCAGAGGTTTCAGTTTCCCGCCACAGTCCGGACACGCTTTCTGTGGCGGCAAGTAGGTCTGCACTTCCCGCCGCAGATGCGCGGGCAGCGGCCGCCGCACCGCTCGTGCCACGACATGCTCGGCTGCGCTCGGCTTCGGCGACTCCGCTTCGATCGCTCGGCTTTGTTCCAGTTCTCCCAGCCGCAGTTCCAGTTGCACGATCTGGCGATCCACCTTTTCCGAAGATCGTCCGAACTGCATCCGGCGAAGCTTGGCCAGCAACAGCTGGAGATGTTCGATCTCCGCATCGCGGGAAAGCAGTTGCTCGTGATGGATCAGAATTTGCTTGTGCTGTTCTACGATCAGAGCTTTCAATTCACGGGGATGGAGTACTTCGAGGTCGGGAAGAACGCCAGCCGTGTGATTCATCGCGGGGAATATACCGCAGTTGTTTTACAGCTTGATTAAAAACTTCTCGAAAAAAGAAAATCTTTTGCTTACACCGCGATCTGTGGATCGTAGCTGCGTACCGGACGCCGCCAATCAATCCCTTCCAGCAACATGGATAGTTGTGCCTGCGTCAGTGATACGGTTCCGCTCGTCGCTTGCGGCCAGATGAATCTTCCGCGCTCCAGTCTTTTCGCGAACAAGCACAACCCGTCGCCACTCCACCAAAGAACTTTGAGCAAATCGCCACGCTTGCCGCGAAACACGAACACGTGACCGGAAAAGGGATTCTCCGCAAGCGCCGTCTGCACCATCCCGCTCAAACCCGTGAACCCACGCCTTAGATCCGTCACTCCCGCCACGATCCAGATGCGCGTCCCTGCCGGCATCCCGATCATCCCAGCAAACACTCGAGCGCAGCCCGCAAAACCGCCAAGTCTACGCTGCCCGCAATGCGTAGATTTCCTTTGGCTAGTTCGATCTGCAGAGTCCCTGTCGACGCCTGGCAAGACGTGTGACCAGGGTTTGCTGCGGCAACTACGACTTCCTTGGAAACCGTCACGGGAAGCAGATTGAGGGAGGTGCTGCTTTCCAGGCGCCCTTCGCGATATCGCTTCCGCCAGAGAAAAATCTGATTGGCGTTCACCGCGTATTTCTGGCTCAACTGCGCTACCGAGGTGTTTCCTTCGAAACTCTCTTCGGCGATCCTTTGCTTTAACTCGGCGCTCCAACGCCGCCGTCTCTTCCCAGTAGTGTCCACTTATCCCTCGTGGGCACTTCTCTAGTGCCCACGATCACCATCACTTATTCACACTCAATTCGTCCAGACGGCTCTCACCGGACGCTTACAGAGTTAACATGCACGAGTCGAGAGCGCAGTTGTACATCTGGGCAGATCTGGGACGGAACTAGTACTAGCCGGCCGAAATGATTTGGAGGATGTACTTTGCTGTCGTGGTTGAGAGTGTAACGTCTAAACCCGCACCCTCGCTTGCGGCGAGAGTGCGGCACCCGGAAGTTCAAGCGCGTTCGTTTGGGTGATGTGGAAGGGTGGCCACCCGCCCGCTTGCTAATCTAGCGAACAATTCCTAGAGCATGGCAAATCAGATGCGCGCTTACTAGTCCGGTCACGACGATATCCGCAAAAATACAAGCGACGACGCTTCTAGTTCGAACGTAAAGTATACTGACTACTATTCCTAGTACGCTGCCAACGAGCATCCCGAAGACAGGCCAAAGCAATGCAAACGCAAATGAACTGACGAGCACTGCACCGATCACTCCGATGCGTTCTAAGAACGACTCAAGGATGATTCCGCGAAAGACGAGTTCCGACGCTATCGGAATCGCCAAGCAAACAACAAGAACAAACAATAGAGTGCTTAGGCAATACGGACACGACATGACTGTAGATACAAAGAATCTCCCGCGTGCAGCCTTCACCTGAACGGAAATAGTCGCTAGGAATATCAGCAATCCGATTCCGGTGCCAATAAGTCCAGCCTTGAGCGCTCCCCAATCGTGGTTTTCCGCCGTCTCTGCGGTTCTGCGATGGAGTTGGGGCCACTTGCACAGCCAAATGACAACGGCCATTTGCAAGAGATAAGAGATCAAAATCGCCGGGTAAAACCATCTGAAGAACGCGACGGCGAGTGGTGAAGACGGTGCCTGGAAAATGGCAGGCCGAAGAGCCAACTGAACAAAATAGGGCAACATATACCCGACTACAAATAGTGCCGTAAGCAAGAAAATTAGCTTTCGAACTGACGTGTTCTTTCCGTCGTCTAACATTTATGTTGTTCCTCCAGCTAGGCAGCTCTCACTATTATTAATTACTCCGGTGGAGTGGGATTAGCCAAGGGCGCGGTTGGACTAAGAGCCGCGAGTGGAAATTGGACGCTGCACGTATTGGCTGCTTCTCCCAACGCTTGCAGCGATTCGTCAGTTGGATTGCCGTTGCCGCCAGCACCCTCACCCGATGTGCTTTTCGCAGCCGCGTTGGCTCCAATATTCACGGCCGCCGTAACGGTGACACATGTGTTGAAATTTGCAGCCGCGTTAGCTATGGCTTGTTGAGCTGCGGGCACCCCACCAGAACAGTTCGCGATACAGTTGAGGGGAAACGGTTGCCCGGGGGCTGACGGACCCTGTATGCATGACGAAGGAGTCCCATCTGAATCGGCGCAGAACGGTTGACTTGAGTTCGGTGGATTTTGGCCAGGATTGGTCGGGTCGGGCGGAGTCGGGTCTGTTGGAGTGCCGGTGTCAGGGTTGGCGTCATTGGGGTTACCATCGTCGGGGGTGCTGGCGTCGGGATTGCTGCTCCCGTCTCCGCACGAATCGCCTACACAACTGCCACCAACAAAGCCGGGCTCAGAGGCATCGCCGTTGCCCAAGAAGCCACTATACAGGTAGTCCCAGTCTCCACCATTGCCGTCACATGTTGTGACAGAAGTGCCGTCCTGGTAGTCGCACTTTTCAAGTCCAGTTGGGTCTACGCTAGAGAGCGGCCTGTTGCCGACATATGCGTAACGGTTCCAGGTTTGCGGGTCTTTCATATGAACCGACGATATCCCGGCGGGATCGGGAGATGGCCAGCGGCCGTGAATGGCGTTGTACTCACGCGCGGGGAAATCGAAGAGATTCGCGACCGTATCCGGGTTCATGCCTGTGAAAGATAAGTCCGTCGTCCCAGTCTGCGCGTAGTTCTCACCGAAGGGCGCATAGGCACCGTCGAAGTGCAACGCACGAGCGGGCGTGGAAGCGAGGCGCGAGCTCCCCAGCCAGTCCGAATGACGGTAATAGGCCAACCCGCCGGAATTATACACCGCCACGGCACCACCGCTGAGAGGCACAAATGCCTTCGTGAGCGATTGACCGCTCATTAAGGCGAGCTTGCCGCCCGTCGGCGCATACGAGATCTGGGAGTATACACCGCTCTTATCTTGCTCAACCATTCGCCCTAGGGCATCGTAAGTGAGAGTGACGCTATCAATTGTCACGGGCCGTCCCGTGGCGTCCCATGCGTAGGTGTGGGCCGTGTCAGCCAAGACGTTCCCGTTTGCGTCGTACGTTGGAGTCGAGCTTCCGATCTGCGTCATACGATTGGTCAGATAGGAATAAGTTGGCTGAAAGGTGATTGTGCCGGTCTTACTGACGTTACCGAACGCGTCATAGCTAAAAGTTTGAGCCCAGGGCGAACCGCAATTGGCGGTGGCGATGCGGCTCACGTCGTCATGAGTGTAATTACACGTCTGATTTCCGCCACTGTAGAATGGGTCGGTGACGGCCAAAGTTTCGAGTGTCCCTATGGGATTCCATGTAAGCGAGCCCACAACAGATTGGCCGTCCACCGCGAACGTATACTTCGTCATGCGATTGCTATTTGGATCGAAGGCAAATGAATCGCTATCGGAGGAGCCGAGATTCACTTGAGTCGGAAGGCTTGCAGGGCTGTAGGTTGTGCTCGTGAGCGGGTTCTGTCCAGACGACGCGGACGCCGAATTCATACGGCCCTCGCCATCCACGTTGTAGGTGATCGTTGGCAAGCCGACGAGATTACTGAGCGTGCTTAAGGCTCCGTTCGCGTAGTAAGCGCCGGTAACGTGGTAATAGCTGCCGGAATGAGGGGTGGATTCGTAAACGTCGGTCGGCTGGCCGAGCACGGTGTAGCTGAAGCCGAGATCGGTGGTCTTCGTGGTGCAGGGCGAAACGCACGTGTAGGCTTCGGCGAGTCTCGCCTTAGCATTGGCCATCGCCACGCTATTTACGGTAGCCGCATCGTAAACAAAATACCTGCTCGGCGTGTTCGGCGCGTATGGACCCGAGTATGTAGTGCTGGTAATTCGGTGCCGCGCATCGTACGCGTAGCAGGTCGTATTGCCGACAGCATCAATCTTCTTAACGAGGTCGCCTTTCGAGGTGCCGCAAGTTGTATCCGTGTCGTACGTGTAGGTCGTCACGGCGGATTCGGGATTAGTTTCCGAAGTCAGGCGCCCCAGATCATCGTAAGCGTAAGTCCGGGTCTGTTGGCTCCCCGAGGATTGTGCGTTTTGAGTGACGCCGGTCAGGTGATTCATGGCGTCGTAGGAATATTCCGTCCAGTATCCTGTGGCCGTGGAAGTTTGGCCGCACGTTCCACTGCCGGTAGCGCTGGTTATCTCGCAAACCGAGGCCATTCTGCCCAGAGCATCATACTCCGATTGCTTTCGCTTGGTGTTTTCGCCAGTTGGAGCAGGACCCAAGGTTCGGTAAGTGTCGTTTTGCGTGTACGCGTAGGTCACCGTTCGATTGTTGTTATCTATCGTTTGAATCTTGCGACTGAGTGCGTCGTACGTTGTGTTCGTGCTTGGCGCCGATGGGTTCGTAGTGCCAGCGGCTGCCGCGTAGGGCAGCGTCGTGCGCGATGGCCTGCCGAGGCTGTCGTAGTCTGTCTCGACCGAGTCGTACGTGCTGGAGGATGGACTTTCTTTGCGCTGGGAAACGTGGGTACGGCCAAGGCCGTCAACTGTTGTGAGAGCATCGGTCGTCGAGGTGGTGCCGTTAAAGTCCACATACCCTTCAGCGGAAATCTCGCCGTTGTACGTGAAATTTGCAACGTTCGATGCTGCGTCGGTTACCTTGTTCGGCCGCCAGAAATCCGGGTCACTGAATGTCGTCGTGGTAGGTTGCCCGTTTTCGTCTGTGGCCGAAGTCTGCACGCCGCCCGTGCAGTTCCAGACCATGGAACGGGACAGGCTTAAAGGCTCGGCGACCGAAGTTGCAAACGAATTTCCACAGGATGTGCCGCTGCCATAAGTGTACGTGGTGACCGCGCCGTTTACGTCGGTAGCGGTGCTGAGGTTTCCGGTGTCGTAGTAGGTGTAGGTCTTGGTTAATGAAGTGGAACCTTGAACCAAATAGCTGACGGTAGTGGCATTACCGCGCGAGCCAGTGATCGCGACCTGCTGGGGCGTGCCGGACGTAGCCGTGACACCCGGCGGCTGATCGTAAGCATAGGTCGTTTGAGAGTGTACGTTGCTCGAACCATCCTCAACTGTAACTGTCGCAGGCATACTGACGATTCCGTTGCCGAGGCTCGCATAAGTGGTGAGCGTTTTGCGGACGATGGCACCTGGTGCACCTGCTCCGTACGCGTACTGGTCCTTTTCGGTCACCGAGCCGTAGGAGTTATAGGTCGTCTTGGCTTCCGACTCCAGCCCGCCCGGCCATTGCACATAGTGGGCGCGAGACGCGATGGGCAAAGTGATCGCTGTGGAATTGCAAGGAACAGCAGCGCCGTTATAGCAGGTGAAAGTCGTCTTCAGCAAAGTTCCGCTGGTTGAACCTTGATAAACCTGCTTTTCAGTCTCGTAAAAGAAGGCCGCACCGCCAGCGACCGGGGTTACGGTTTGAAAGCTGAGTACCGACTGGTTGGAGGGCGTGCTGGGATCGGAGATCGTCGTAGTCCAAGCTGTGCCGGAACCGGAGCGAGTATACGTCCACGTGCCATCAGGAGTGGAGCGCGTCAGACCAGCGGTGCTGCCATCGGTTTGAATGCCGTGATAGCCTCCGGAATAGGTGTAGCTGATCGTTCCGCCCGTGGGCAGTTGTACGGAAGCGATTCTTGCCGTAACGCAATTCGTCGCATACGTCCCACTTTTTGGCGTACATGCCCCGCTAGCAGGCGTGGACGGCGTAGCTTCGTAGGTGAACGTGTATTGTGTACCGTCAGGTAGAACAATGCTGCTGACAAGCGCTACGGCGGTCGCACCATATTCGGTGGTTCCCGTGTAGCCAAAATTCGTCGCGACCGTGTAGGTCGTGAAGTTCATCGTGTAGGAGGCGCTCGCCCCAGAGGGAGCTGTGTAGGTGAACGTTGTTGGGCTTGACCCCGCCACTGTCAGCGCGGTGGTACCGAGGGTGTCTGTAAACACCCCAGTGCTGCTCACGCTAATCCGATTGCCGTTCCGGTCGGTAGCAGTTGCGGATCCAGCCCCCTCTACTTGCGGGGGCAAATATACTCGCCCGGTACGCGAGGTAACCGTGCCAGCAGAGTAGTTGAACGAATAGCCAGAACCATCGGTTGTGAGCGGGACTATGGTATCTTGCGTCGAGCCGCAAGGGGTGCCCGTACTTGACTCCTCCCATTCGTATACTCCGGCGAATGGATGAGGTATTCCGAAAGGATCGAAGTAGACGAAGTTGGAAAGCGTTGTATTGGTGCCCGTTTGATCGAAGTGGAAGCCAATCTTGGGATTACCCACTTCCGTGCCACACACTGTCGTAAGGCTCCGATAAGAGATGTACCCCGAGCTGATTGCAGTTTGTCCGAGCCAACCCCAGTTCAAGGAAGGTGTCCAGGTACCGTCACCGCTGGAGACGGACGGACTCCAGACCGACGAGTCGTAGGTCAGAGTGTAAGTAAACGGCATGCCTCTTCCGGCCTTGTTCAAGACAGGAATCGCGAGATGCACATTCAGGTTTCCGAGATCGATCACGTCGGGGCCGCCGCCGAAACTGCCAAAGGGAGGAGTGCCTGTCGCGACTTGCGCGAGAGACGGCATGCAGTCAATGAGAACCAAGATAAAAAGGACATAGAGAAACTTAAACTGGGTCTTTCGCATCGCTTGCCCCCTCGGCGTCAATTGGACGCGAAAGCGGAATCAGTTAGGCCGGAATTAAGGCTGGCGGTTTGGATCGTCAAATCGAGAAACAGGCTAGCGTTCAGGAATTTTTGGATATGGAACGGGATTTGAACTCCGTTCACGGCCTGGTAATTCGAGAAATCAACTTCTACGGGTATGTTCGTGAGTGCGTCGTTGTCCGGGTGGGTATTGAAGGCAAGCGCGACGGGGAGGAGCGAGGCTGAATCGAGATAGACATCGGTGGAACTGAGCGTGGCGAGCGACGCGGCAGGACCGCGCAGCCCAGCGGAGGCAGTCGGCTGCACCGCGCTCACGGAGGCGAAGTTCAGGTGTTGAACCGAAACGCCATTTTTCGTCTCAAGCCCGACGTATGTGATCGAGAGGTTTGGGTTTGAAGTCTGCGACAGAACCGTTAGAGCAGGGAAGAACCACGCGGCATCTGTGAAGCAATTGTGCATAGCCATGTTGTTGACGGAGCCGCTGGGGGCGAGCCAACTACCTTGTGGTGCGCCATTCGATGCGTTACGGACCTCGCTGCGTGTCCCGCTGGACAGACTCAGGTCAATCCTGCTATCCAGGGTTCCGAGGGCTTTCAGGGTGACCGTTCCGGTTCCGACGTCCGAGCCCGCGATGCGTGTTGCCGTGCCTGTCAGTGTTATGTCCGCGACTTGGACACTGCCGGATAACACCGCGACAGAGTTCGTGGCAAGCGCGACGGCGGTGGGGTTTTGCGTCGCGCCGGTCGAGACTTGCTGGGCAGTGGCTGGAAAGGCGAAAATACAACACAGGACAACCAAAGCGAAGGCGAAAGAGCGAAGGCGCACGGTAACCCTCCTGTAAAATGCTGAGAGTTCTATTACTCTTACGGATAGGTGTCAAGCACTAATACGTAAATATACGGACACAGCAATCGAGGGCGTCAACGGCGAGGGAGTCTTCGGATTTGGTAGTCGGCCTTCTACTTTTGAATTTCTATCTGGCCGCGTTCAGTAGCCACAGTCTCCGGCCGGCCGCGATAGCTCGTTATCTTTCCTGTCACGCACAGCCGCAAGCCTTTGTACTCGTCCTCCGGCGTCCCGAACTTTTCGCGATCCGAACCCCAAATCAGAATTGTGAACACTTCCTTCGGGTAGGGCTCGTCAAGATTTAGAAACGTTGGTTCGCCCTTCGAGCTTTTTGCGTAGTGCGTGCTGACCACTTTGCCGCACACCGTGGCCCGGTCGCCAACATGATCCTTGGCCTCGGCGGTGGTGAGCTTCTTGGTTTGAGCCTGAACGCTCGGGATTGCCAACAAATACAACGTCAGCAAGACTAGCGACCGGCAGGATTTCACTGTCATGTCAGTGCACCTCCCTAGTTCCGGTTCCGATACACGTACGTGTCGATTTGCAATTGCTTTTCGAGATACGCGATAACCGCGCGGCACGCAGCGCACGTTGGCAGATGTTTCAGAAATCGTTCGTTTAGGCAGGGTCGTTTTGAGAATCGCTTGCACGGTCGAGGGATTGGTTCCGGTGTTACGGCGTATCGACGTTCATTAGATCGACTCATGTGGCGCAACACTAAAGGCCGAATCGATTACGGAGTTCCTCAGCCTCTCGGGCCTCTCTGGGGGCGTTCCGCTCTTTCCAAGCGCTTTGTACATGCGCATTGACGTTTTGCACGAACTCAGCAATCTCGGTGACCCACGGCCCTTCAGTAAATCTGGATATTTCGCCTACCCTTTCGTTGAACGCTGGAAAGTCGCGAAAATATTCAGCAGTTTCGACTACCTCGAACTCGAATACACTGTCGTCATCCAGTTTCAGAGTGAGTGTACTGCGAGTGGTGGTGCACTCCGTGCCACCGTAGTCCTTGGACGAAGCTTTGCCTTTGCAGTAGACAAGTTTGTAGGCCGTTTGCCCAAGAGAGAATCGAGCCTCGTCATCGGATAGTTCAACCCCAGGGTAGACGATTCGCTTGGCAAATTGAGGGTCATCCCGCAACCAATGTTTGTAGCTCCTAAAGCTCTTTTGAAGGTCCCAGAGAGTCTCTCGGATTTTCAGGTCTCTAGCGCGGTCCTTCCGGCGTTCGACCTCTGCGCGAATCTCTTCCGGTGTCATAAATTTCCCCGCTATTTACATCCTTTGGCTTGCCAGCGTTCATGGAACTCGGACATGCGCCTGCTTATATCCTTCTGTTTATCCAGGATTTTGTCCATTGCTGGGGCAACCTCCGGCGTAACGGTTGTCGTGCGTTCCACAAAAACGAAAAACTCTTGTTCAACTCGCGTGGCTTGGGCAATTAGCGGCGCGGCTTCGTGAATGGTGAGACTCTCACAGGGATCGTTTACATCGAGGTGGGAATCGGCCTCAACTCTTACTCGCCGTTGGAACTTTTCGTTTTCGAGAATAAGGTCATCCAAGTACGGTTTACGTTTGAGCATTCCTTGTCGGATTGCTTGCCAGTCAGCATCCTTCATATCGGCATCCAATTTATCTCTGTCATCCGTCCACTTCTGCATGACGTATTCGCCGTCTCCAGAAGTGGTTATCTCACCACTGTGGAACGCCGCATTTAGCTTGGGCGCGTGCTTCTCGAAGAAATCAACGTGTTCATCGACGATGCCGAACGCGAGGCCGAACAGGCCCAGAACGGCCCAGAAAGCGAATCTCGGATATTGCCGCATCCACGAAAACCAGGAGAGGAACCGTTTGCGAAACGGTATTTCGCTATCAGTGCCGCACGCACTACAAAATCGATTGCTGAGGATTGCGCCACATTTAGAGCAGTGCGTCTTGTAGGTACTCATGGCAGTACTTCCATCAAATGTTCACTTTCGAGTTGACGGGAGGGGTGTATCACGGAATTACGGACACAGCAAGGAACTACCCCCCAACGCGTACAGATTTCAGAACAAACCCGGCTCACGAGAAATTAGGGTTCGATTCGGAAGCTTCGAAAGAACCTGTCTGCGTCTGACTCCGTGCGACCGCCTTGCGGTCCGGAAACCAGTAGCAAGAATCCCTCGGAGTCGGTCTTGTAAATCCTTCCGCGAAGATCTCCGGTGACTCCGTTCCCGGGAAATGTTGCGACGAACTCGTTTCCCGGATACCCGTTAAGATCGACCGACGACGTCCTGATGATCGTACCTTTCAGCTTGGCGACTACCGCATTGCGCACATTCCTAAAGTACGATTGTGCGTCGGCATTTTCGGGAGTGAGGGTCGCGTTGGAGATTACAAAACCCCGGACATCGTTACCGAAAGCTTCCTGGGTTATGCCGTTTTCCAGTGTGGATGCTCGGGCCTGGCCTGGGGCCTCTACCTCGTAGTGCCCACTTTCTGAGTGAAATTCAGCCCACACTTGTCGTCGAGAATGAGCGACGGCTAGTGAGATCAAACAAACAAGAACCCCGGCAGCGAGCCCCATCACGTTCGCGTGGCCCATCCTGATAGGACCAGGTGGCATCGGGCCGTAAGTTGCCGCGACCCGTCGCGATTTGTTGAAATACGAAACCCACAGCAGAGTGCCTAAGAAACTGCCTATCAACGTTGGTGCCGATTCGCTTATGTCCACGCCCGCTGAAACTACGGCCAGGACCGCAATGCCAGTCCCGAAGATCAAAGAACTCACCAACTGAGCTTGTGCGAGCTTCGGTGCGCTCGGCCACCTATTCAGCAGCGCGAGCGCGACGAAGAGCGACCACCCAGAAAAGATGCCGCCCGCAATGGTTAGGGTGAAGAACCAGCGATCCGTCCAAATCTCACCGTATAGGGACAAAAGGTATATGTTGAGAATCGGGGTTAGGAGCATCCCGATCACCAGTGGAACAAGCCAGCCGCCCACCCCGGATGGACCTGGCGTTTGTTGCGCTGTCGGCGCGATTGCCCCTGCGGGATTCGACTCGACAGCGGGTACGGCGTCGGCCAGAGGTGGCTTCACCGCTTCGAGATTGGCATCCGAGGTCGGCGGAAGACCGGACAAGGCCGCGCGTCGTGACTGTTGACTGTCACCACGCTTGCCACCCAACTGTAGAAAGAGAAGCGCCGTAATGACACAGCCAGCAATCGAAGAGCGAACGACGGAATCCCCCGCGATCAGCAGTGATCCCACGATCCAGATCGCACCACACCAAAGCACGACCCATTGCTTCACATTTGGACGTTCCATAGGCACCGCGTTGCGAGCGGAGATGTGCCCCGCATGAATGATTCCGGCTGACCGCCGTGGCGAAACAATACCACTAACTACGCCACGAACTGAATTGATAAACTCCGGCTCCCTGCGTCGGCCGCAGTTGCTTCCGCGTTTCGGCCGCGCTAGAATCCCCGCCGTGCTCGCCATCTACAAGCGCCACGCGGCCCCCTGTCCGCAAAAGTCCCGCCAATATCGCCGCTGCAATTGCCCATGCTGGGTCGAAGGCACCGTCGAAGGAAAATATTATCGAAAATCCCTGAAGACGCGGAATTGGGAACGAGCAACAAAACTTGCGCGAGAGATCGAGGAAGGCAAAAAGCCGCGGGTTACAATCACGGAGGCGACGGACGCTTTTGTGCGTGACGCCGAGGCCCGAGGTTTGCGCCCAGCGAGCGTCTACAAATACCGGCTACTGTTCAAACAACTGAAGGCGTTTTCAGAAAAGGAAGGCCTTCAGCTTTTATCTGAATGCGACGTTGAAACACTTCGCCGATTTCGTGAGTCCTGGATCAACAAAAACTACTCCGCCCGCAAGAAACTCGAAGCGTTGAGAACCTTTTTCCGGTTTGCGCATGAATCAAGCTGGACAGATTCGAATCCGGCATTGCTGATTAAACCCACCAAGGTAGACGACCCGCCGACGTTGCCGTACACCAAAGCCGAGTTTCGAAGCGTTGTTGAGGCGTGTGGGAAATACCCGCGTCCGGAACATCCAAACGAGCGACGAGGCGCACGATTGAAAGCACTGGTGCTCTTGCTTCGATACTCCGGTTTGCGGATTACGGATGCCGTAACTCTTTCGAAGCACCAGATTGAAGACGGCGTCCTAAAGTTGCGCACGGCCAAGACCGGTACGGACGTCAGGGTGCCACTCCCGCCGCGGGCAGTCGATGCGTTGGATGCGTTGCCGACGACAGGGGGCTATTACTTCTGGTCGGGGCACGGCACAAAAAAGTCATGCGTGGGCGACTATCAGCGGTCGTTCAAAAAACTCTACAAATTAGCCGGCGTTGAGAACGGCCACGCCCACCGGTGGCGGGATACCTTTGCGGTCGAGCTGCTGCTTTCGGGTATGCCGATTGAACAGGTATCCTTATTACTTGGACATCAATCTATTGCTGTGACCGAACGCCACTACTCGCCCTTCGTCAAAGCCCGCCAGGAACAACTCGAAGCCAGCGTCCGGAGGACTTTTGAGACGGACAAAATGGCGTACAGTTAAATTTAGTGTCGTAAAAATGCACGTCTGCTTGACGATCTGAATATGGAGGCGGGGGGAGTTGAACCCCCGTCCGAGAAACCTTGCAACACGAAGCCTACATGCTTATCCCGTTCCGTTGGTTTCGCTGCTAGCGCTCAGAACAGGCAAGACGCGCCAGTAACTAGTCCGATGATCTCGCCGCCGCATTGCGGACCGAAACGCGACAGCCAGCCTACTGTGTGACGCCCCGACCCACGCGCGTAGGTAACGCCTGGGGGAGCGCGTAGCCTAATTTAAGTTAGGCTGCGAGTGCCAACTGTGAGTTGCCAGTTGTGTTGTTCCACCATGTTTCGGGGAGGTGGGTCCCGGCATGCCTTCGAGCCGCTGCAGTTTCCGTCGAAACCGTTGCGCCCCCGTAGGACCCCACTAGAATATCACTTCAGCGAATACCGCGCCAAATCGCCGCGCCCACCATGCGACCTAACGCGTCAACGCGATCACCATTGCGGCATGCTGCGGAAATTGGGTAATCAAGTCCTGCCGCTGGCCGGTTTCGTAGTCCGCATACTCAAACCCGGGCGCCATCGTCGTCCCCAGCAGCGCATATTTCCCCCCCGGGCGAACTCGTGAACCCTGCCACACTCCTCCCGGCACGATGTGCTGCAAACGCATCCCTCCGGCGATGTCCTGCCCCTGCACGATCACTTCGCCGGTTCCATCTGGTTTCAACTGCAGCATCTCCACCGCATCGCCCATATAAAAATGAAACATCTCGTCGCCGCGCACCCGGTGCATCGCCGAAAAAGTATCGGGCGTCAGCAAATAATAAATCGCAGTCGAAATCGCCCGGTCTCCGGGATAGCCCGGCAACAAGCTCTGCGGAATCACTTGCGCGCCGCGATACGTCTCCGAAAAGTATCCGCCTTCGATCGGATGCGGCCGCATCTGCAACAACTCTCGAATCTGTTCCGCCGTCAGCATCTCTCGTTTCCCCCACTCGATCGGCAATTAATTTTGCAAGAACCAATGCCGCGTCGCTGTACTGACAGGCATGGAAATACATCTTACGCCCGAAACGGAACAGCCTTAGACACGCTAGTCCCGTGGAATGATCACTTGTCGAATACAGTTGTAGCGCGGCTATCAGCAGCGGGGAACTCCAGCCCAGAAGCTTTCGATTAGTTGCGTTCTGTGTTATCGGAATTACAGCCGAGACCAAACCACATCATTAGTCTCTGACGCAAACCGGTCTGCCGTCGTGGTCCGTGGAAGCGTGCTGTCCTGCTGGACATGACGGAGCCTCGCCTGGCCGGGCTGCATCTCGGTCGCGGTCTCTGTCACGGTCTTTGTCCCGGTCGCGGTCTCTGTCTTGTCCCGACGGTCCTGGATCTCCCGCGGGACCCTGAGGTCCAGCCGGACCAGCCGCTGGAGTCGTAGAACAGCCACCGATCAGCAGCACCAGCGACAACGTGCCCGTAAATAGCGATTTCTTCATTCCGATTCTCCTTATGCCGTCGCCCGGGGCACAATGTTGCCACCGCAAACAACAGCGCACGCTTAGCATCGTATCCAGAGCGCGAAGACTGGCGCTGTCCCAATTCGCACAGTATTCAAACAGGCTGGAACGGCACCAGCCCCTCACCTCGCCGCTGCATGGCAGGAACGCGCTTCCGTAATGTCCGTTGACACCCCTCGTCACCGTTTCCATAATCCAAAAGAGGCGGATATTCCTTTGACTCCAAGGAAAACATCGCTCGAGCAGGCCCTGGAAGAGGCGGTTTCGCGCGCCTTGCGCGATAACCTCGCGCCGCTGCAGCGCACCGCGGACGAACTTCAGCACGCCTATTCTGATCTGGTCGCCGCCTGCGCTTCCAGCCGACCCAGCAACGCCTTGCCGGCGTTGCTGCGCGCGCAAACTGCCGCCGCCGCTCTGGCTGCGGGACTTTCCGTGCTTTCGAACTTCGTTGCGGTAGCTCTCAATCCTCCGCGCGAACAGCAATCTTCCGAAGACCGCGAACCTGCCGAAGCGTCGTCATCCGTCGCGGTAGCGGAACCGGCGGAAGCGTCCGAGGACGTTGCAGAGGAAGCAGCTGTTCACGAATCGGCGCGCGAAACCGTGGAAGTCGAAGAAACCACGCCTCCAGCCGCCGTTCAGCAGCCAACCGAAGCCGAACTCGAATGGGTCGAAGAGCCAGAAGAAGTGCTAAACGCAGCGGCCGAAACGGCTGCCGCCCCTCCGGCTGCACCACCCCCGGAACCGGAGGTCGTCGAAGAAGTCTTCGAACTCGCCAATCTTCCCCGCGAAGAGCAGGAACTGCACCGCCGCGCCAACCGCGTGGCCAAAGTAGCCATGCAGGACATCAAGCTGTTGCAGCCCAAGGAAGTGAAACTCGGCCGCGAACACAAGGACATCTGCGTGCGGCTGCGCGTGGATATCGATAAAGCACGCAAGGAATACGATCGCCGCTTTCGCGCGATTCAGGATCATCCGGTGGATTATTTTTACGATTGGATGGTGGAAATTCTCGCGGATGGCGATGCCAAAGCCCTCGGCGAATATCCGTATCCCTCGCCCGTTCTGCGGCATTAGAATAAATCTGTATGAAATTCCTCGGCCCCGCAATGCGCGCAGTCGCGTTTCTATCAGTGTTTTCGGTCGCAGTATGCTCGTCGCCCGTTGCCTTAGCGCAGCACGCTTCGCAAGGTCAGATCCATCCGCCGGCCACCACGCACGCGAAGAAGCCCGCCGCTTCCTCTGATTCCGTACCCGCGCCCTCCGCAGCCGCCACCAAACAGCTCGAGCAATGGACGCGCGCCCTGAAACAGAAAAATCCCGCTGCCGCCTATGCGAAGCTTGGCGCCTTCGCGCTGCAGAAATCTTCGGGCGTGTTGGGCGATCGCGCCGCGTTGGCGTTGGGATATTACGATTATGGTAAAGCGCACTATCCGCAGTCTACAAATTGGCTGAAGATCGCGCAAAACGATCCGCTGCTGCGCGATTACGCTCTTTACTGGAGTTCGCAAGCCAATCTCGCGCTGAATCACAATGCGGAGGCTCTCGCGCAGCTGCAGGAATATCGCAAGGATTATCCCGACTCCGTGATCACCGACCAGGTCCTGCAATCTCTTGGCATCGCCGCGCTCGCGGTCAACCAGCCCGCGCAAATTTTCGCCGCTCTCGACTCCTACCCGTCAACCGCCGATAAGCCCGCGCTGCTCTTTCTGCGCGCCGAAGCCCGCGAACAATCCGCGCAACCTCTCCCGGCTGCCGCGGACTATCAGCGAGTTTATTTGCACTTTCCCCTGAGCGATCAGGCCCGCGAAGCTGGCGAGAAACTTTCCTTCCTGCACAGTTCCCTTGGTGGCGAGCTGGCCGCGATTCCCATCGAACAGCAGCTCGAGCACGCCAATACGATTTTCTCAGCCCATCAGTGGAGCGATGCCCGCAACGAGTACGCGCGCCTGCTGCCGCAGGTGACGGGCGCGGACCGTGAACGCGCGGAAATTCGCATACTCGAATGTGGCGTCGCTCAGGGCGCGAGCACTTCGGAGCTTTCCGCACGCAAAATTGCCGACCCCGACGTGGACGCCGAACGCTATTACACCATCGCAAATTACTATCGTGACCGCCCCTCCGAAACGCAAATGATCGCCGCGGTGGAATCAGCCGTGGCGCGCGCTCCAGACAGTCGCTGGTCCGAATCCGCGCTCTTCCTGGCAGGAAATTATTATTGGGTGCAACTGGATCGCGACCGCGCTGCGTCCTTTTATCAGCGCCTTTACGCCAATTTCCCGACGGCTGCCGATGCGCTTCCGGCTCAGTGGCGCGTCACCTGGGCAGCCGTTCTCAAACGCCAGCCCAACGCAACCGCGGACCTTGCCGAACACCTGCGCCACTTTCCCGGCTCGCAATTCTCGCCGGACGCGGTCTATTGGCTCGGCCGTTTGTCCGAGGAAGCAGGGAACTCCGCGCTGGCGCGCACCTACTACGCGAAATTGCTGGAGCGTTTCCCGCAGAATTATTTTGCGGTCATTGGGGCCAAGCGCCTGCGCGCGCTCGGGCCTGGTACGGGATCCGATACGGATATCCTCGCGACGATTCCGCCCGTGCCTCCAGTGCTGCCACTCGGCAATTCCATTCCGGCGGCCGCCGCGAGCCGCCAATTGCGCGCCGACGCGCTTCGTTCGATCGGCTTCGACGCTTCCGCGGAACTCGAACTGCGCGCAGCCTTCGCTGCAACCGGTGAACCCCGGCTCTTGCTCGAAGCCGCACAAGAAGCAGTAAGCGCCGGGCACATGGGCGCCGCGATCGCAACCGTGCGCCAGATGTATCCGCAGCTCGAATGGCGTCCGTTCGGCCAAGTGCCGCGCGAAGTCTGGCTCACTGCCTACGCCATGCCTTACGAGTCTTTCATCGTGGCGCGCTCCACCACGGCCGGTGTCGACCCTATGCTCACCGCCGGGTTAATCCGTCAGGAGTCGGCATACGATCCTGAAGCTCGCTCGCACGCCAACGCCTTCGGGCTGATGCAACTCTTGCCGAAAACGGCACAGCGCTTCGCAAAGCAAGCCAAGGTGCGCTATTCCACGCCGATGCTCTTTCAGCCGGATTACAATATTCATATCGGGACGATTTATTTTGCCGGCCTGCAACGCAGTTTCGGCAGCGTCGAATCCGCGTTGGCTGCCTACAATGCCGGAGAAGATCGCGTCGCCTTCTGGACCACCGGCCAGAGCTATCGCGAGCCGGCTGAATTTGTCGATTCCATCCCTTTCACCGAAACGCGCGAATACGTGGAAATCGTTACGCGCAACGCCGACATTTATCGTAAGTTATACGGGACGCAACCCGTGCGAGGCGCGACGAATGAATCCCGTAAAGCCGCAACCAGCCCCGGCCACTAGCCCGCAGCTTTCCTGGAAGGCCGCGCAGTTCACCGAATCCGTCATCCGCGAAATGACGCGCCTGGCTCTGCAACATAAAGCCGTGAACCTTTCCCAGGGTTTTCCCGATTTTCCCGCGCCCGCTCTGATTAAAAGCGCTGCGCAGGAAGCGATCGCCGCTGACATCAATCAATACGCCATCACCTGGGGCGCGAAATCCTTGCGCAACGCCATCGCTGAAAAATTCTCGCGCACGAATGTCGGCATGAGCATTGACCCGGAGCGCGAAATCACTGTTTGCTGCGGTTCCACCGAAGCCATGATTTCCTCCATGCTGGCCGTGATCAATCCTGGGGACGAAGTGGTGGTCTTCGAGCCCTTCTACGAAAATTATGGGCCGGACGCGATTCTCTCCGGCGCCGTGCCGCGCTTCGTCAAGCTCCATGCTCCTGATTGGGCGTTTGATCCGGCGGAACTCGCGGCCGCGTTCGGACCAAAGACCCGAGCCATCATTCTGAATACGCCAAACAATCCCACTGGCAAAGTCTTCACGCGCACCGAACTCGAATCGATCCGAGACTTCTGCGTCCGTTGGAATGCCTACGCCATCACCGACGAGATTTACGAGCACATGCTCTACGACGGCGCGCAACACATTTCCATGGTCACGCTGGAGGGCATGCGCGAGCGCACCATCACCATCAACGCGCTTTCGAAGACGTACAGCGTCACAGGCTGGCGTGTCGGCTGGGCGATTGCGTCGCCGGAAGTTAGCTCGGCCATCCGCAAAGTCCACGATTTTCTCACCGTCGGAGCCGCGGCTCCGTTGCAGGAAGCAGGCGCCGTCGCACTGCAATTTCCGCCGGAATATTACACGACGCTCGCGAGCGAATACGCGCAACGCCGCGAAAGGCTGCTCGGTATTCTCACTGGCGCCGGCTTCAAATGTTTCAAACCGCGCGGCGCGTATTACATCATGACCGACATTTCCGCGTTCGGATTCCCGGACGACGTCGCCTTCGCGAAATATCTGGTCACCGAAATCGGCGTCGCCGCCGTCCCCGGCTCCAGTTTCTACCGCGACCCCGCCGACGGCCGCACCCACCTCCGCTTCACCTTCTGCAAAACCGAAAAAACCTTCCAAGCCGCCGCCGAGCGCTTGACCAAACTGAAGAAGAGCGCATAGCGCCGCCTCTGTATCCAGCCGCAGCGATTGATCTCGTATGCGGCAGCTCGTTTTTTTTCCTCTGTGGCTCTGTGCCTCTGTGGCAGATTTGGTTTTTTTTGCCGACCCGAAAAAACACGCGCCCAGACCTGTGCTAGAATCCGCCAGTTCGCTCAGGAGGCCAACGCATGGCCGTGGAATTCGTCTTGATACCGCCGGGCACGCGTCTCACCGCGAACGGCGAAGGCCAGCCGTTGGATATCTCCTCCAGCCAGACCCGCACGTTCCTGTGCACCATGGAGATTACCGATCAGATGGAACAGGAATCCGTGGATATTTCCGTGTGGGGCTCTGCCGACGGCCAGGACTTCGGAAAAATGCCGCTGCTGAAAATGCCGCAGCGATTCTACCGCGGCGAGACGCGCCAGGTCCTGGACCTTTCGCTCAAACCAGAAATTCGTTTCATCCGCGCCAAGTACGATCTAACCCGCTGGGGCCGCGTCGCCCCGCATCCCATGTTCGTTCTCGGCTTCCGCGCGACTGAAATCCCCACATTTGTTGCGCAAACCGCCGCCCGCTGAGCGCGCGTGGCAACTTCTAGGTATTTAAGTCGAAGCTCTGCAGGTAAGCCGGCACCACCACTGGCCAATGAAAACGGCTGGCGATGCCGGCGCGCAATCCCTCCAGCCCACTTGGTTCGCCGTGCACCAGGAATGTCTGGCGCGGCGGAACGTTAAATCCCGAAAGCCAGCGCAACAGCTCGCTTCTGCCGGCGTGCGCGGAAAGTTGATCCAGCGTGACGACCTCGGCGCGCACCGGCACTTCCTGTCCGTGAATGCGCACATACTCCGCGCCGTCCTGCAGCGCGCGCCCCAGCGTCGCGGCCGCCTGATAACCCACCAGCAGCACCGCGCTGCGCGAATCGGGAAGCCTTTTCGACAGGTGGTGCAACACGCGCCCTCCCGTGGCCATGCCGCTGGCGGAAACGATGATGCAGGGCGAGGTCACGTCGTTGATTTTCTTGGAATCTTCCACGGCGCGCGTCATGTGCACGCCTTGCAGATTCAGCGGGTCGCGATCGCCTTGTTGTTCCAGCTTCGTGAAATCCAGATCGTGATCTTCGTGGTGCCGCGCGTAAATATCCGTCACGCTGATGGCCATCGGACTATCCACATACACAGGCAGCTTCGGAATCCGTCGCGCGTCGTCGAGCTCGCGCAGGTAATACATCAGCGTCTGCGTGCGCCCCACCGCAAAGGAGGGAATCACTACCACGCCGCCGCGCTTGGCCACGCGATTGATCACGTCCGCCAGTTCGTCCGGCACCGAGGCTGTGCCATGCTCGCGATCGCCATACGTCGATTCGCACAGCAGAAAATCCGCGCGCGTCGGCGGCTCCGGATCCTTCAGAATCGCCTGATCGTAGCGGCCAATATCTCCTGAGAAAACCACCAGCGTCTTCTTGCCGTTTTCGGTGATCGTCAATTCCAGCCATGTGGAACCCAGGATGTGGCCGGCATCGTGCGTGCGCACGGAAAATTCCGGGCTGATCGTGAACGCATCCTCGCGCGGTATTTCCTGGAATCGCGTGAGGGCCTCCTCCGCCTGCGTCACCGTGTACAGCGGCAGCGGCTCTTTGTGGCTGCTGTACTTTTTGCGCGCCGCGAATAGCGCGTCCTCTTCCTGTAGGTGCGCGGAATCCGGCAGCAGCAGACTGCACAGCTCGTGCGTCGCGGCGTCGGCATACACGGGCCCGCCGTATCCGGCGGCCACCAGGCGCGGCAGGTAGCCTGTGTGATCGATGTGCGCGTGCGTCAGAAGCACCCAATCAATCGTCGCCGGATCCACCGTGAGCGGATTCCAATTCCGCTGCCGCAGTTCTTTCGATCCCTGGAACAGGCCGCAATCCACCAGCAATTTTTTGCCGCCCGTTTCCAGCAAATACTTCGAGCCTGTCACCGTTCCCGCCGCGCCCAAAAATGTGATTTTCGCCATGGCCCGAGCATTCTAGACGCATCGCCGCCGCGATGCCATGTCGTTTGTCGGCTCCGCGATTTGCGAATATTGCTTTCGCGTTTTCAGCTTGACCGGCTGGTCTTCCGCACGTAGTCTCGCCAGTTCACGATCGGCGTACAGCGCCGCCGCAAATTCGCCGCAGCTAGGAAATGATATGAAATTGTTAGCCGCACTTGTTTGCAGCTTGATACTTACCACCGCCGTCGCCGCGCAGGATTCGCCTGCCGCGCCCGCCCCACCTATCGCGCAGGATTGGGCAGCTCAATCGCTGACGAGACATGCCTGGGAATTGGGAGTTCTCGGCGGCGGGGGCCTCGGCTTCGGGAAATCGGATGACACCCAGTTCGCTTACGGCGGGGGACGCATCGGCTGGATCCTCACCGGCAACCATCTCCACGGCGTACTGCACGGTAATTTCGAGTGGGCTGTGGACGTTCTGCCACTCTACGCGGTCCTTCCTCCCGCAGGCGGCGTTTACGGCGGCAGCTTCAAGCCGGTCATCTGGCAGTGGAATTTCACCAGTTGGCAGAAGATGGCGCCCTACATGGCTATCGCCGGAGGCATCGTCTTCACCAAAAGCAATATTCCTCCTGGCGATACGTCGCCCGTAAATTTCACCCCGCAATTCGTGGTGGGGACGCACCTGTTCGTGAAGCCACGCCGCGCGCTTTTCCTCGAAGGCTCCTTCGGCCATCTTTCCAGCGCGAGCCTGGGCAATCATAACCCCGGCTACAACGGCACGTTCCTGTTCACCGTAGGCTACAGCTGGTTTAAAGGCGGCCGCTAGAAACGCCGCGCGACGCGGCTTTCAAATCGCGCAACAGCTTTTCAATGTCCTAACCGCACCACACGATTGCCACCGCGTATCTTCGAAAGATGCTGTCCGAAGTGAGGATGACCATCTCCTCCATTAGCGCCTGCGCGATTAGCAATCGGTCAAACGGATCGGTGTGATGCTTTGGCAGATCGTAGACGGCGAGCGCATGTTGATGAAGAATTGGGAGAGGAATTATGCCTTGGTCGGCCAATCGCTTGGGTACGTAGCTTGGGGGCGGCCCGGGCAATTGCAGTTTTCCGGACGCCGCTTTTATGCTGATTTCCCAGCTACTGGCGGCCGACAGATAAAACTCCTGTTTTCCGTCTGCCAATAGGTCACGGCCCTGTTTGTTGATCCTGTCGACGGAGCCGACGCTCCACAACCATATAGACGTATCGAGCAGGTACCTCATTTTCGCTTCTGGCGTCTTCGCTTCTTTCTGGCCGGGCTTTGGGGAAGCTCTGCTACTTCTACTCCCAGAAATTGCGCGAGCAACTCGGGGGGCAGGGGATCGTTGAAATCATCAGGAACCACGACGGAGCCCTTATCCATGCCCAGTGGACGCGTGGTTCGCTCCGGCTGAATTCGAACCAATCGCGCGATCGGTTCGCCCGCGCGTGCGATGACAACCTCTTCGCCCTCCGCCACGCGTTGCAGCAGTCGCGACAGATGCGTCTTGGCCTCATGAATATTAACTTCCATGCTTGCCAGCGTAGACTAAGTCTGTGGACTAAGTCAATGGTACGCGGATCTCGGCTTTACTATCCGCGATGGCTGGGGCAATCGCCAACACAAGCGCGTTTGACCCCGCGCCGCACGGGTGCTATAAAGAAATGAGCACTGTGGGGCCGTAGCGCAGTTGGGAGCGCGCATCGATGGCATCGATGAGGTCACGGGTTCGAACCCCGTCGGCTCCACCAAACCACTCCTCGCAAGTTCGTACTGCTCTGAAACTAAGCGATTTACATCTCTCAGCCGCAATCGATCGTGCCAGTACCTTCGGCACATACCCCGTTCTGCGTTTTCTGCTATGCTTGAAACGATTCAGGGCATTCGGTGTCTAACTATTTAGAAGGACACGCCCTGAAGCTCGGCGCTTCGGGAGGGTAAACAGAACGGCATGTCCGACTTTGCGCAATCACTGCCGTGGGGCCGCGATGAATCGGAATTAGTCACCGAGCTGCAAGCGGGCTCGGATGCGGCATTCGACTGGCTGGTCACCTATTATCACGCAGGGGTGTACAACCTGGTTTACGGCATTCTTTCGGATTCTGCAGACGCCGCCGACGTCACGCAGGAAGTTTTCCTGCGCGCCTTTCGCGGGATTCGCGGATTCCGTCAAGGCAGTTCGCTGAAGACGTGGCTTTATCGCATCTCCGTTCGTCAGGCCCTGAACCACCGCCGCTGGTGTTGGCGCCATCATCGGCAGCAAGTTTCGATCGACGCGGAAGAAGAAGGCAAGAATCCCGCGCTGGATCTAAAGGATTCCGAAGCTTCGCCTTTGGAGCAGTGCGAGACGCGGGAAATGCAAGCTACAGTTCGCCGTGCGCTGTCGCAAGTACCGGATGCTTTCCGCAGCGCTGTGATTTTAAGAGATCTCGAAGGCTTGTCTTACGAAGAGGTGGCTGAAGTGCTTGAAGTATCCGTCGGCACCGTGAAGTCCCGCATCCTGCGCGGCCGCCGCCTGCTGAAAGAAATTCTCGATCCGCTGGTGCGCGCTCCGGAAAGGACTGCTTCCGCTACGCCCGAGCACGCGAGCCTTTCGTATCCGGCAACGTCCGAGCTGCATACTCATCAGCATCCATCGCCATCCGCAACCACATCCGCGGCGCCACTTTCTGCCGTGGCCGCTCAAATTGCCGCTCGTTCGTTGAGAGGTCTCCGATGAACTGCCGTCAGGCCGCACGCTACCTCCCGGGATATCTCGACGGCGCGATTTCGGCGCAGCAACACAGCTTGGTTCGCGAACATCTCGTCGCCTGCGAAGACTGCAACGTGCAGCTGGAGCGTTTCCGCCGCTTGGCCGTTTGTCTGGCTACCGTTGCGCCCGCTCCACCGCCCGCGGATCTTGCGCTGCGCATCCGTATGCGTGCTGTGCAGTCTGGCGCACCCTGGGCAGACGTTCGCCGCATGTGGTCTCGCGCGGCCATCACGTTTGAAAATATTCTGAAGCCCCTGGCGGTTCCGGCTACGGGCGGAATTTTGACGGCTCTGGTGGCCTTCGTTCTGATCGTGCAGAACATTCTGGTCGGCGTTCCCATGGGCGGCATCGTGCCGAACGACCTGCCGCTGAACCTGGTGCAGCCGGCGCGCCTGGAAAGCCTGGCGCCATTTCCGGTTCCCGGCGTGGTCGGCTCTGCCGCGCATTCCGAATCCGGTGAGCTGCTGCTGGAAGCCACGCTGAACGCCTCCGGCGAAGTGGTCTATTACAAGATTCTCTCCGGTCCCAACGATCAAGCCGTGCAGCACCAGCTCGACCAGGTGATGCTCTTCTCGCGCTTTCGCCCCCAATTCAGTTTCGGTCGTCCCCAGGCAGGCGGCCGCGTGCTAGTAAGCTTCAGCGAAGTCCACGTCCGCGGCTGACAGCAGCACGCTTCTACGGTGTTGCAGTGGGAGGGACGCTGCTCGCTGCGCCCACTTTTGATTTGTTCCTCTGCGCGCTCTGCGTTCCGACCTCTGTGTCTTCTCCGTTGAATCTCTTGGTGTGGCGCGCCGTTGCCTACGTTTTCTCTGTGCCCTCCGCTTTTCCTCTGTGTACTCCGTGTAAAATCCTTTGACGTGCTGAACACTTGCCTAGCCCGCTGCCTCCTTGACTCTGCTCAGGCTGCCATTTAGAGTCTCTCTGCATCTTTTATACAAGAAGTGCGCACTGCACGGGGCTGTGCGCGAGTTCCTGAACTAAGCACAGCGAACTCGGCAAAATAAGTGAGGAGTTCCGTCATCCCAAAGCGTTCCCAGAAATTTCTAGCGCAAGTTTTTCTCGCTGCGACCATCATATTGCTCAGCACCGCCGTCCCTCCCGCCACGCGCGGGCAAGCCGGACCCGAAGGCGCCCAGACCGGAGTCAGCGTCGAAGCCAGCCAGTCGATCTTCTCGGTTATGTGCGCTCTCGACGCCGCCGGCTTCGCCGCCGACGAAAGCACGCTCAGCGAAATGCCTTCGCGGCTGGCGCTTCGCGGCGAACTGCTGAAGCTGCAAGGGCCGGCCACCGACGCGCTCCGCCAGTTCTATCGCGATTACGCGCTGGCCGATCCCGGCGAGACGCTTTCGCGTTATATCACTTTCGCCCTGGTGATCGGGCCGCCGCCCAACTTCACATTTCTCCTGGATCACGACGTGCTCCCTCCCGACGCGCTGGCCATCGAAGGCTTCCAGGAAGTGCTCGCCAATTTTTATCACGAGGCGCATCTCGATTTGCGCTGGGCCTCGGTAGAACCGGAATACAATCGCGCCATCGAGCGCTATCAGTCTCCGGTGCGCCGCGTCGTTACTGTCTCCGACGCCTACCTGCGTGAAATCTACAAGCCACGCTATGCGCATTCCTTCACCGTATACATCGAGCCGCTGGTGGGCAATCGCACCAACTTCCGCAACAACGGTAATCATTACGCCATCGTCGTGGACGGCGGCCCGCAATTTCCGGAGGCCGACGTTCGCCACGCCTACTTGCATTTCCTCCTCGATCCGCTGCCCCTGAAATACCGCGAAGCCGTAATGAAAAAGCGCGGCTTGCTGAATATCGCCGCACGCGCGCCGCGACTTTCCCCCGAATACAAGAACGATTTCATGGCTTACGCCGATGAATGCCTCATCAAAGCCGTCGAGCTGCGTATTCGCCACCTGAAGCCGGACAAGGAAGAATCCGTGCTGGCCGAAGACGATCAGGACGGATTCATCATGGTCCGTTCGTACGTCGCGCAATTGCAGAAGTTTGAGAAAGCAGAGCCTGCAATGTCGTATTATTTCCCCGACCTGATCGAAGGGATTGACCTGGCCGCCGAGCAGAAGCGCCTGCAGAATTTTCAGTTCGCGGCGCTGCCCGAAGCAGGCCCGGAAAAAGCAGCGCCCGGCGGCGCCCGCGCCGGATTGCAGCCCGGACAAGCCGCCAATCCGCAATCCGAACTGGAAGCCGCCTTGGCGCAGGGCGATCATGAAATCGCGCTGCAGGATCCCGCGGCAGCCGGAAAAACTTTCGAGAAGATTCTGGCGAAATATCCGGACAACGCCCGGGCAAGTTTCGGTCTGGCTGTCGCGTCCTTGCTGAATCACGATGCGGACCGCGCGCAGGAGCTGTTCGAAAAATTGGTGGCTGCTGGCCCCGTGGCGTCGGCCGCAGCTCCCGATCCCGGCGTCGTGTCTTGGTCGCATGTGTATCTGGGGCGCTTGCACGATTTCGCGGAAGAGCGCGAACAGGCCGTCGCGGAATATCGCGCGGCGCTGGCGATTGCCGGCGCGCCGGAAGCAGCTCGCGTTGCCGCGCAACGAGGAATTGATGCGCCGTATAATCCGCGCGGCGCAGGCGGCACAATCGCGCCGCCAAAGCAATAGGCTTCAACCCGGGCTATCAGCCGGCCGTGGGTTCGGAGTTATTCTAAAAAGGAAGGCAACAAAAAATGATGATCCCTTCGATCCGCAGTGGTCTGGCAGCTTTTGGCGCGCTCCTCGCCGTGTTCCTTTTGCCTCCCCATTCCTTCGCGCAGCAGGGCGGAGCGCCGACAACGCCGAGCACCCAGGCCCCAGCTGCATCTCAGGCGCAACAACAAACGCAGAAGGAAACGCAACCGGCAGCCGCACCCGCCGCGCCCAAAGCCGATCCGGAAGAAGAGGCCGCCTACAAAGCCTTCAGCGATACGAAGCCGGAAGAAGCGGACAAGCGCATCTTGCTCGGCGAGAAGTACGTCGAGAAATATCCCAACGGCAAGTACGACGCGCAGGTGTACCAGGGATTGACCACCGCGGAATATTCCAAACAGGATCTCCCCAAGATGTACGCTGACGCCGATAAAACTCTCGCTCTGAATCCCGACGACGTCACCGTGCTCGTCTTGGTCGGTTGGGTGATCCCGCACAATTACGATCCCAACGATCTGGCAGCGGAAAGCCGGCTCGACAAGGGCGAAAAATATGAAAAGCACGCCTTGGAAGTTCTCGCGGCTCTTCCCAAGCCCGCGAACTTGACCGACGAGCAGTTCGCCAAGGTAAAGGCGCAGGGCGAGTCGCAGGCGCACAGCGGACTGGGCTTGATTTATTTCCGCCGCCAGGACTACGAGCAATCCATCGCCGAGCTGAAGAAATCCACCGCCGACCCTGCCAATCAGGACGCTACCGACTATTACGTGATGGGCGTGGAGCTCACTCGCCTGAAGCGCTTCTCCGAATCCGCGGACGCGTTCCAGAAATGCGCGGCGATGCCCGGCGGCTTGCAGGATCGCTGCAAGCAAATGGGCGCCGACGCCAAGAAGCAGGCCGCCGCCCAGCCCGCGCCGCCTAAATAATCATTACGGTGATTGCGTCATGACACCAGAGGAGCGCGCCGAACTCGAATCCATCCTCGGCCACCATTTCCAGCACCCCGAGGAACTCGGTCGCGCGCTCACCCACCGTTCGCATCGCCAGTCTTCGAATGGCACGGACAACGAGCGCCTGGAATTCCTCGGTGACCGCGTTCTTGGATTGATCGCGAGCGAATACCTCTGCCGTGCTTTTCCCGACTGGGATTCCGGCCAGCTTTCCAAGGGGCTGGCGCGCGTGGTAAGCGCTACCTCTCTCCACGCCGCGGCGAAGAAGTTGAAACTCGGCCACTATCTTCGTCTCGGCCCAGGCGAAGAAAAAACCGGCGGCCGCGACAAGAAGCGGCTGCTCGCCGACGCCTACGAAGCGATCCTCGCCGCTATTTATCTCGATGCCGGGCTGGCCGCAGCCGCTTCTTTTTTACAGCGTACGGTACTCGACCCTGTTCTATCCGGACACGGCGAAGGCCTCGAGCGTGCCGACCACAAATCAGCCCTGCAGGAATGGCTGCAGCAACGCGCTCGCTCTCCCGTCGAATACCGCATACGCAGCGAGTCCGGCCCCGAACACCAAAAAGTTTTCGAAGTCGAAGTCTGGCACGGTGGCGAACGCCTCTCCGCATCCACAGGCCGCAGCAAAAAAGAAGCCGAACAACAAGCCGCGAGCACCGCCCTACAAATTCTCGAGTCCCGCGACACGCCCCCCGTTTCGTAGTGCTCCTGCGCGCCGCGCCCGTTTTTCTGTCGTGTTGATGTGCGTTCAACTGACCGCAGTAGGGGCGCTGCTTGTGAATCGCCCTGGAGGGCAATTCATCCTTCGATCCCGCGGTGCGGGATCGAAGGGCTGCGCCCCCGCTTGGCAAGATCGCTGATTTGACGAGTTGCCGTAGGGGCACGGCATGCCGTGCCCGTTGCTTTGATCCCCAGCTTTTCGTGCGCCCACGACAGAACCACCCTTGCTGATTTTTTCCCCAAGCTGCTAAAGTGAATGCATGGCATCTGAAACCACGGCGCTCCCAGCAACCGCGCCCGAAGCCGCACCGCTCGCCGCCCACGGCACACCCGCAGCCCCACACAAAATCGCCCGGCCCCGCAGCAGCCTAGCCGAATTTCTGGAAATGCTTCTGGTCACGATGCTCCTGGCCCTGTTCGGCACTACTTTCATCGTTCAAGCGTTCAAAATCCCTTCCGGCTCCATGGAACCGACGCTGCTAATCGGCGATCACGTCTTCGTGAACAAGTTCATCTTCGAAGGCACCGGCGCCTGGTACGACAAATTCCTGCCCTATCGCGACATTCGCCGCGGCGATATCATCGTGTTCAAATTTCCTTTCGACGATCATCCGCACTACGTGAAGCGCGTGATCGGTCTGCCCGGCGATCGCCTGCGCATCGTGAATGGCGGCGTTTACATCGACGGGGAACTGCTACATGAGCCTTATGTGGTGCGCGATCCGGCGTACCAGGACCCTTACGGTGACAATTTCCCGCCCGCCAATCGTGCAGCACTGGAATTCGTCGCCCGGCGCGAATGGGCCGCCCAGCTTTTCGATTACGTGCACAACGGCGAGCTGGTCGTCCCGCCCAATCATTATTTCGCCATGGGAGATAATCGCGACCATAGCGCGGACAGCCGCTACTGGGGTTTCGTGGATCGTGACGCCATCATGGGCAAGCCGATGTTGATTTACTGGTCGGTGCGCGCCACTTCGGCGGACTATCGCTCCCGCGATGCCTCCAGCGCGCTGCGCGGCATCGGCGAAACCCTGTTGCACCTGCGCGTGCAGACCCGCTGGAATCGCATGTTGCGCGAGGTCCATTAACACGATGGCCGCGCACCGCTACCTCAGGAATCTTTGTAGGTACGCGCGGCTTTTGCCGCTAAGGTAGGATTCGCGGTGGATGTAGGGGCACGGCATGCCGTGCCCGCCGTTCAAGTTTCCAGCACGTACGCTGTCGCCGGTAATGTCGCAAACACTTTCAGAACCCGTTCTGCACAACACCCCGCCGCCGGAACCGGCCCCGCTGCGGCGTCGCTCCTGGTCGCCTTGGTTTAAAGGGCTCGTCGCTCTGCTGCTTCTTCTGTGGCTCGCGGACGTCGGCATATCGCTGTTAATCCGCCATACCCGCCTGCAGAGAAGATTGACCGCCAAGCTCGAAACCGTTTTCGGCCGCAGCGTCGAAGTCGGCAGTTACGATTTCTCTCTGTGGGGCGGGCCCACCCTCCAAGCGCATTCCGTCACATTCGGCGAAGACCCGCGCTTCGGCCACGAATATTTTCTGCGCGCCGATTCCCTCACCGTGCGCCTGCGCTGGCAAAGTTTCTTCCGCGGCCACATGGAATTGGGCGCCATCGCGCTGGAACACCCCAGCCTGAACCTAGTGCGCAATTCCGAGGGCGATTGGAACGTCGCCGAATGGCTTCCCAAATCCGCGAACGCCGCGCCGTCGTCATCCACAGCCCCGGCGGTGCGCTTCGGCCGCATCGACGTAACCTCCGGCCGCATCAATTTCAAACGCGACGACGAAAAACTTCCCTTCGCCCTGACCGACGTAAACGGCTACATCGAACCCGATCGCGCCGGCCGCTGGACGCTGAACCTGGAAGCTGTCCCAGCGCGCGCCGCCGTGCTCCTGCAACAGGCCGGCACGATTCGCGTTTCCGGTCACGTCGGCGGAACCTCATCGCGCTTGCGCCCCGCTGTCCTTGATCTGGCGTGGGACGAAGCTTCGCTCTCCGACCTTCTGCATCTCGCGCACGGCTATGATTTCGGCGTTCGCGGCGATTTAGGGCTCGTCGTTCACGCCGAAACGGAAGGCAGCAACTGGGTGCTGCAAGGTCGCGCCGAACTGCGCCGCCTGCATCGCTGGGATTTCGCCGTTCGTCCGGACAATCCCGCCGTCAACGTCAATGCGAAGATGATCCTCTATCCGCTCGCGTCTGGCCTCGACATCACCGAAGCCACCATCGAGGCGCCGCATTCCTGGGCGCGCGCCGACGCGCATTTCGCGTGGCCGTCGCCCGAGGAAGCAAAAATCGCGCCGGCGATCCTGGCCGTCGCCACGCCCGCACAATTCGAAGTCACTCAATCGCAGCTTGATCTGAATGATGTGCTCGCCTGGATCCGTGCATTTCGCTCCAATGTCGCTCCCGACATCGCGTTGCGCGGCTCGGCCAGTGTGCGCGCAGGATTTTCCGCGTGGCCGCTGCGCTTGACGTCCGCCGCCGCTGCCATCGCGAACGTAAATCTCACGAGTCCCGCGCTGCGTGTGCCCGCGCACCTGAGCCAAGCCCAATTCCGTTACGACCACGAAATGTTTACCCTCCAGCCCGCCACTGTTTCCTACGGCGCCGCAGACGGTTCATTTCGCATCGAAGCAATCGCCGGTTCCGGCCAGCGCGAATTTCCCACCTATCGTTTGTCCGGCAGTCTCGCGCAGGTCCGCGATCTCGTGGCTACGGCCGGCGCGCTCGGTTGGAATATTTCGCGCGGGTGGGATCTTGCTGGTCCCGTGCGCTGCGATTTGCGTTGGCAGGGCGCGCACTTTCCCTGGCAGACCCAACCTCTCGGCACTATCGAGTGGGGCGGGGAACCGGCCGGCGCCTCACTCCTCACGCCATTCTTGAATCAGCCGGTGAAGCAGATCAGGGCGCGCGCGGAATTGAAGGTGGGCGTGCGCCATATCGCGCTCACTTCCGCCGACGCTTTCGGCGCGCGCTGGACCGGTACTTTCGACCGCTATGAAGCTCGCCGCGACGATCGTCACGCCGACGCGCAACCCGCCGCCGAGTGGCAGTTCGCGCTATCCACCGACACGCTTTCCGCTGCCGACCTCGATCGCTGGCTCAATCCGCGCTGGCGCCAAAGTTTTCTAGACCGTGTGTTGCCGTTCCTGAATTCCAGTTCGCCTGCGAACGCAGTTCCGGAAAACTTAGGCGCCCAAGGTCGCATCAACATAGAAGATTTCGCGCTCACTCCCGTGGCCCTTCACCATTTACAGAGCGACGTAAAGATCGGCGGCCGCCACATCGAAGTTTCGCGTGCCGCCGCTCAATTCTTCGGCGGCACGCTGGAAGGCTCGCTCGACGCGCAACTCACGGCCACGCCCGCCTACCGTCTGAATCTCGATTATTCCCGCGTGGACATTGCAGCTCTCACTGCTGCTTTTCCCACGCTCGCCGATTTATTTACCGGCTCGGCTACCGGCGAATTCTCGCTCGAATCCAGCGGTGCCGCGCGCGCCGACCTGGTCTCGTCGCTGGAATGCCGCGGCAACGCACGCATCACCGACGCCCAGCTGCAAAATATCAACCTGCTGGACTCCGCGCGCGAAGCGCAGCCGCGTCCGGGATCGAGCTCGTTCCCCGCAGCCACTGCCATATTTTCATGTAGCAACGAAAAAATTATCTTCGAACGATTGCGCCTCACCGGCGCGGCGCAAGACGTAGCCGCCACAGGCTCCGTGGACTTCTCGCGCAATCTGAACTTTCAGCTGCGCGTGCTTCCCGGCGCCGGCGCGAGCGCCCCGGCGCACCCCGCCCCCAACGCAGCGCAGCTCTTCAATCTCACCGGACCCATCCGCTCCCCGAAGCTCCAGCCAGTGAACACGTCAGCGTCGCGCGCCACCGAGCAAGAAACCACGGAGCAGAGGAATTGATCGGCTTGGAGCCCTCGTGCGCAGTTCGTCAGGGCACGGCTTTAACCGTGCCGAAAAGCTCGCGAACATCAGGGGTTTCAACCCCTGAGGCAGGCCGCGAACCCTGCCGAAGCAGTTATGTGACGAGTAATGGCCACCACCGCTTCGCTTGCAGCATGTCCCTGGCCTGTTGCGCCGGGATTCTCGCAGGGTTGTTGCTGCTCCTGCCGTCCCTCGGCAATGCCGGTTCGCCGCGCATCCACTTAACTCCAAACTTCACCATGGGCGAATCCTTCCGCTACCACATCGAATCGCGCACCACCACCACGGGCACCACAACTACTCCAATCGTCAATCCCGAAGCCGCGTCGCAACTGAAACAGGTCGCCAACATCGAAGTTCGCCTGGATGTCGTCGGCGTGCAGCCCGCCACAATCGGCACACCCGGTGCCGCACGCCTGCGCGCGACTTACGAAAAAGCCGCCGCCTCGACCGAAACCGATGCCTACGATCCCGCCGCCGCTTCCCTCGACGCGCAATACAACAATTTGCAGGGCCGCTTCGTGGAATTCACGATCGAATCCGACGGGAAAATTTCGCACATCACCGGCCTCGATCAAGTCGTCTCAAATCCCTCCGCGGCCGCTGCCGTACGGGCCTGGATCAACGGATTTTCTCCCAGCGGAAATTTGCCCGTCGAAGGAATCTCCATCGGCCAGAAGTGGGAAGCGGAGCACCCTCTGGAAAACACGCCGCTCGCGAATCTGCTCTGGCGCAGTTCATCCAGTTATCTCCGCGATGAGCCTTGCGAGCTGCCGGGCCAGTCAACATTGCCGGCGCAGAATTCCGCAACGGGCGCCGCTCCGGCTTCCGTTCCCGCGCCCCTCGCGAATTCGTCCGAGCCACTCTGCGCCGTGATCCTCACCACCTTCGATATTCTGCGCCGCGGCTCCAGCGCCGACGCCACGCCCGAAGATTACCGCCACAACGGCCTGCGCACTTTCGGCACGTGGATCGGCAACGGCCAAACCCTCGACACCATCTCGCTGCAAACCGGCATGCTGCTGCGCTCCACGCAAACCAGCACCCAGAAAATGGACTTCGAAATCGTAAGCGCCCTCTCCGGCTCGAAAATGCACTACGCCGGCCAGGTGCAAACCCAATCCGAAGTTACCCTGGTTCCGAACTCCACTCCCGCTGCGCCCTAGCTCCCAGTCCAGTCGCCGCATTTGACTTTCGTGGCACAGCCACTGTTGGATTTGCGCTGTCTTTGTTTCTGAATCCCGAGCTCACCGCGGCGGACGAAGAACCTCTCTCCAAACCATCAACCCGGCACGCGTTGACTTTGGCCGTCACCCTGCTAGTCCTGAGTGATTTTGCGAAGGAAGCGCAGCCAAGTCTGCCTGCCGCAGGCAGGGATCTCTCTCCGAGGTTTCTAAGCCTTGACTTGGGCAATGCGGGCAACCATCGGCAGTCACATTGGCTGGCAACGACTTGACACACCGCAGCACAGCGACTAGCATCCTGCACAGGTTTTTTCCCGGCAAAAAAAATCAAGAGGTGACAGGTGGGTGATACCGCGCGGCTGCGCTATTTGCGAATCGCCTTGATTCTCGTTGGACTGATCTTTATTTTCGGTGTCTATCCGATGATGATGGCTTGGTGGCCGTCCGGTTGGCGCTGGCAACCCAATCAGCCCGAGTATGAACAAATGATTCTCGGCGTTTATGCAACTCTGGGGGTATTTCTCTTGCTCGCCTCGCGAAATCCACTGCAGAATCGCAGCCTGATCTGGTTTACGGTTTGGTCCAGCCTGGTTCACGCCGGAATCATGACCGCGCAGGCGCTCAACGCCCCCGGCGAGCACGGTCACCTGCTCGGTGATATTCCTGCATTAGTCTTCGTGGCAATCCTGCTCGGGGCGCTAACGCCCCGCGGCGCAGTAGCGCAAACCCAATGAGATGACGAGATTTCCCGCGCACAAACGGCCAGCGCGCAGATTCCATTTTAGCGGCGCGCCATGTACCCTATCGCCATAATGCAGCCGAGGTACACAGAATCGGTGAGCGAGAAAATCGGCAAGGCGATGGCTGACGCCTATTACACCGCACTCGCCGCCTTTCTCTGCGGACTGTGCCTGGCAGGAACCATAAAACGATTCGATGGTCCCTACCTTGCCGCGACGATGTGCACGGGTGCGTTCGTGCTCTTTGGAGTGTTCTGGACTCAGCACGCGGTTCGGCGCTTGCTTTCCGCAAAATATACGACGAGCGAAACTGCGAAACCGAGCGCCCGTCAATTGGTAGGATTCACTATCGGCTTCGCGGTGAATTCCGTCACTCTGGGTGTCGCGGTGAAGGCCGCGACGCTTCATCCGTCCGACGGCTTTTATCCCTTCGAGATATTCGTTTTCGCGATCCTCTGTTGTGTCTGGTTTTACTGCGTTCACCGCGAGGCTAGACGCCTCACTTCCGCGCTCGTCTGATTGCGACTTTCTGCCTCCACTAGTGTTAGACTTCATGAATCCGGGCGCATTCCCCCCAGCTAGCCCGGTTCGCATTCAAAAAATACGATCAGCGAGCGACCTCGACCCGCGCATTTGATCGTAAACTCGAAAACCAATAGGAGCTGTCTCTGAATATGCCGCTACCAAGATCAAGCAGAACCTCATATTTTTTGCTCTCGCTCTTAGCCTGCGTGCTGTTTCTCGCATTGCCGGGCATCACCACCGCCCAAGACGATCCTCCTAGCCGCGTCGCGCGCATCAACTTCATACAAGGGTCTGTTTCTTTTCAACCCGCCGGCACCGAAGATTGGCTTGAAGCCGGTCCCAACCGCCCTCTAACCACGGGCGATCAGCTCTGGACCGATGATGGCTCCCGCGCCGAACTTCACCTCGGCAGCAGCGCCATTCGCGTTTCTGAACAGACCGGCATTTCGTTCCTGAACGTCGCCGACCAAGCCGTCCAGATTCAAGTGGCCCAAGGCACGGCCGATATTCGCATCCTGCATATGTGGGATAACGAGGTCTACGAGATTGACACTGCCAACGTCGCGTTCACAATTCTGCGCCCCGGCGAATATCGCGTGGACGTGGACCCGGATGGCACCGAAACCCTAATCACGGTTCGCAACGGCGCCGGTGCAGTAACCGCAGGTGGCCAAGATTACGATCTGGCCGGCGGCCAGCAGTACGCGTTTGAGGGCACAGACCAGATCAACTACAGCGCCGACTATATTCCCGATCCCGATGACTTCGACGGTTGGTGCACGGACCGCGATCATCGCGAAGACAACGCGATGTCCGCGCGCTATATCTCCCGCGAAGTTACCGGATACGAAGACCTCGATACTTACGGAACGTGGCGCACCGATCCAACATACGGCCCCGTATGGGTTCCGACGGGCGTAGCAGTCGATTGGGCGCCTTATCACACCGGCCACTGGGCCTTCGTCGGTCCGTGGGGTTGGACTTGGGTTGACGACGCACCCTGGGGTTTCGCTCCATTCCACTATGGACGCTGGGCTTATGTCGGCGGCGCGTGGGGATGGGTTCCCGGCCCTGTCGCTGTGGTCGGGGTCGGCGGAGTCGCGGTCGTGGGCGGCGGATGGGGCGTGCGTCCTGTTTATGCTCCCGCGCTGGTCGGATTTGTCGGCGGCGGCGGGTTCAGCGCGTCCATCGAAATCGGTGGCGGAGTTGCGGGAGTCGCGTGGGTTCCCCTCGGACCTCGCGACGTATGGGTGCCCGGGTACCACACCAGCGCGGCGTACATGACCAACGTCAATGTTACCAGCACGACCGTGATCAACAGAACTCAGATCACCAACGTGTACAACACAACGATCATCAATAACAACACAACCACCGTCACGAAGATCACCTATTCCAACCAGGCCGCTCCCGGCGCTGTTACCGCTGTTCCGCAGAACGCGTTCCAAGGCGGACGGCCAGTGGCCGCTGCGTCCGTCAAGGTCTCGGCGGAGATGGTCTCCAGTCCTAAGGTGGTATCTGCAAAGCCGATCGCGCCAACTGCAGAAAGCGTCAGAGGACCGGCGCGTCCAGCGGCGGCTTCCGCACGGCCGCCCGCGTCGCTCGCCAGCCATCCGGTGGTCACGAAGATGGCCCCGTCGCCGAAGGCGATACCCGTCGGGCATTCGGCACCTTTGACGCCCGCAGCGTATAAGCCGGCCACCAAGCCGAATGCGCGTCCGAACACGAGCGTCAAGCCCGCAACGCGACCGACCATTGCAGCGAAGCCTGCCGGAGCACCGGGTGCCAAGCCCGCCAACGCGACAGCAGGTAGACCCGTGAATGCCGCGCAGCCCAACAACGCGAATCCTCCCGCGCGCAACGCGAACGCCGCGGCACCGCCACCAGCGAAGCCGACGCCTCCACCGGCGCAGCCCGCACGCGACAATACAAACTCGCGCGAAGAGGCGGCCAAGCCGTCCGCTGCTCCTGCGAAGCAACCAGCGGCCGTCAGGCCACCTCCACCGCCGCCTCCCGCTCCGAAGCCAGAGGCCAAGCCTGCACCAAAGCCCGAAGCCAAGCCTGCGCCCGCAGCAAAGCCAGCGGAACCGCCGAAAAAGCCGGCTGCGGAGGCTCAGGCGCCACCCAAGAACCAAAACAAAGAACCAAAAAAGGACGAGAAGAAACCACCAAAACCAGAGGACAAGAAGCCGGAGAAGAACTGACCGGTTTTACATCGGAAATCGAACCGGCCCCGAGCAATCGGGGCCGGTTTGGCTCAACCTGATTAGCCAGATGTCTGCGCCGATCGCCACAAACTCCTGCCACAACCAGCTATAATTGATTGGCATGATCCCTGCGTCCTACAAGCCGAAAAAGAAATTCATGGAGTTGGCCATTGCCGAAGCCAAACTCGCCGGCGACCGCGGCGACTATCCCATCGGCGCAGTCATCACGCGCCTGGTTGGCAAACAAGAGGTGATCATCAGCAGCGCCGGCAACCGCGTGAAAACTTCCGGCTCCAGCATCAAACACGTGGAATTAGAAACGCTCAAATATGTGTGCAGCGGCTACGGCCGCTACCTGCCCGATTTCGTCCTCTATTCCACGCACGAACCCTGCGCCATGTGCGCCGGCGCCTGCGTATGGTCCAGAATCGGCGCCGTCGTCTACGGCGTTTCACAGGAAGACATCGCCGCCTACGGCCGCAAGCGCGGCACCGAAGACTACAAGTGGCGCGCCTGCCTAATCTCCTGCCGCTACGTCTTCCGCAAAGGCAATCATCGCATCCCAGTCTTCGGCGGTTTCCTACGCAAAGAATGCCAAAAGCTCTTCGGCTACAAGACCGCGCGTAAATGACCAACTCGAACCGCAGCCCCCAGGGAACGCCAATTTCCTGATTGGTGATCCGCGCTTTCTCCCGCTTTCTCTGTGTCCTCCGGTTTTCCTCGGTGCCCGCTGTGTTAGATCTGTTGCCTTTCTCTGCACCCTCAGCGTCTCTGCGGTATCCTTTTGTTGCCAGCTCGACGCCCCAAGCACGCCTCCCCAAAATGAGTTATAATCAAAGTTTTCCGCGCTGCCCGTTCAACGCGCTGAGGACGTCTTCATGAATTTCAAGCTAGCCAGTGACTACGAACCCCGCGGCGATCAGCCGCAAGCCATCTCGCAGCTCCTCTCCGGCCTCTCCGCCGGCGACCGCCACCAGGTCCTCCTGGGTGTCACCGGCTCGGGCAAAACTTTCACGATGGCCAAAGTAATCGAAGAAATCAATCGCCCCACAATCGTCCTCGCCCACAACAAAACCCTGGCCGCGCAGCTTTTCCACGAATTCAAATCCTTCTTCCCCGATAACGCAGTCGAATATTTCGTCAGCTATTACGATTATTACCAGCCCGAAGCCTACGTCCCCGCCAGCGACACCTACATCGAAAAAGAATCCACCATCAACGACGAGCTGGACAAGCTGCGCATGAGCGCCACCCGCTCGCTCTTCGAGCGCCGCGACGTAATCATCGTCGCTTCCGTCTCCTGTATTTACGGCCTCGGCTCGCCCGAAGCGTATTACGGCATGATGCTGCTGCTCGAAAAGGGCATGTCCATCAACCGCGAAACGATTCTGCGCAAGCTCGTCGAAATTCAGTACGAGCGCAGCGAGGACCTCCGCCGCGGCACCTTTCGCGTGCGCGGCGACATCATCGAAATCTATCCGCCCTACGACGATCTCGCCGTGCGCATTGAACTCTGGGGCACGCAGATCGAAGCCATCCGCAAGATTGACCCGCTCACCGGCGAAATCCGCCTCACGCGCGAAGGCGATATCACGCGCCAGCCGATTTACCCGAAAACGCACTACGTGCTCCCCGCCGAACAGCGTGAGCGCGCCATCCAGAGCATCTACGAAGAAATGGAATGGTGGAAAGGCGAACTGAGCCGCCAGGGGAAAATCGTCGAATCGCAGCGCATCGTGCAGCGCACCAATTTCGATATTGAAATGATGCGCACGATTGGCTATTGCCACGGTATCGAAAATTATTCGCGCCATCTCTCTGGACGCTTGCCCGGTGAAGCTCCGCCCACGCTGCTCGATTACGTACCCTCCGACTATCTTCTCGTCGTGGACGAATCGCACCAGACCGTGCCGCAACTGCATGCCATGTATCACGGCGACCGCTCGCGCAAACAAACGCTCGTGAACTACGGTTTCCGCATGCCCTCGGCCCTCGATAATCGTCCGCTCACGTTCGAAGAATTCGAGCACCGCACCAATCAGGTCGTCTACGTCTCCGCCACGCCCGGCCCCTACGAGCTTACGAAAACCGGCGGCGTAGTCGTCGAGCAGGTGATTCGTCCCACCGGCCTGGTGGATCCCGAAGTCGAAGTTCGCCCGGTGAAAGGCCAAGTGGACGACTTGCTCGAGCAAATCCGCCAGCGCACCGCGCGCAACGAGCGCATCCTCGTCACCACACTCACCAAGCGCATGGCCGAAGACCTCGCCGAATATTTCGCCGAAGTCGGCATACGCGTGCGCTATCTTCACTCTGAGATAGACACCCTGGAACGTGTGCGCATCCTGCGCGATCTGCGCCGCGGCGAATTCGATGTGCTGATCGGTATCAACCTGCTGCGCGAAGGCCTCGACCTGCCGGAAGTTTCGCTCGTCGCGATTCTCGACGCGGACAAAGAAGGCTATCTGCGCAGCGCCACGTCTCTAATTCAAACGATGGGCCGCTGCGCCCGCCACGTCGAAGGCCGCGCCATTCTCTACGCCGACCGCATGACCGATTCCATGCGCCAGGCCATCGGCGAAACCAGCCGCCGCCGCGCCATCCAGGAAACCTACAATCGCGACAACAACATCACGCCGCAATCCATCATCAAATCCGTGGACATGCAGCTCGCCCGCATCATCGAAGCCGACTACCTCACCGTTCCCGCCGACGAGCCAGTGATCGGTGAAATCACCAGCGAGGCGCAAATGGTCCAGGCCATCGCGCAACTCGAAACCCAAATGCGCGAAGCCGCCACAAATTTCGAATTCGAGCGCGCCGCCAGCATCCGCGACCGCGTCCGCGCCCTGAAGCAACGCGACCTCGGCGCCATCTTCGCTCCCGCCGCCATCGAATCGCCCGCCGCGACTTCCGGAGCCGCTGCGGCAGCAGTCGAAGGCCCTCCGACCGCCGAAGTACCACCAGCTAAAGCCCCGGCCAAGGTTCGCAAACGCTCCGCCAAGTTGTAGGGGCACGGCATGGCATGCCCGCTGCCACTCTCTCCGCTGAAAATTTCAGGGATATCGACTAATATCTTCGTACCGTGTTGCTGAACAGTGAAAGGACCAATGCATAAATTCCGATCACCCATCGCCGCCGCGCGTCTGGTCCGGCTGGCACTCGCAATCCTCGCTATTCTCGTCACGCCGGGCCGCGCACCCTCTCAGGATGCGGCGCAAACTCAACCGCCGCCGCAACCGCAACCGCTCTATCCCCCCGGCAACGAATTCGCCGTCTGGGGCGGCTACTCCGTCGGCAATTCCCAGGTCTTCGGCATCGAAACCAACCGCCAACTCGGCGTGCTGGCTCTGCGCTATGCGCGCACTCTTTATGACAAGCCCTCCACCGCGCTGCAGTACACGCTGGATGTGGTCCCCGTCGCAGCCGTGCGTCAATACACCTACCAGGTCTGTACGCCGAGCCCGGGGCAAACCACTTATTGCACCAACGGCCGTGAAACGGTTTACGGCGGCGGCGTCAGTCCTGTCGGCTTGAAGCTGAATTTTCGCCGCGAATATCGCCTGCAGCCGTTCATCGCTTCCACGGCGGGATTCGTCGCGTCGGTCAGGCCCGTGCCCGTGGATGTTCCCGGCGGCACGCAATTCAATTTCACTTTCGATTTTCAAACAGGGGTGGACTGGTTCAATTCTTCGCGCAACCGCGCCTGGCGCTTCGGCTACAAATATCAGCACATCTCCAACGCCTACCGCCACACCTTCAATCCCGGCGTGGATTTCCACTTCCTCTTCGTCTCCTACTCATTCTTCAAATAACCAAACGTCTTTCTCCGATTTACCTCCGCCTTTGCTCTGTGTTCTCTATGTAAATCTTTTGTCTTGCTCACACCACCCCGCGCTTCAATTCCTCAATCGGATAGAACGTCCCCCGCCACCAAATCCCCGCCTGCCGCAAAGTCACGACCGTCGATCGCACGATCATCCAAGCAAAAATCAAAGCCCCCAGCGGCTGCGTCACCGCATACAAAGGCGATTCCGCAAATTCAATCGCCGCCCCAGCCTGCGCCATCACCGGCAGCGCAATCGCCACAACAGCAAATCCTCGCGCCCATCCGTGCACAAACGGCAAAGCGACCCACGGCAGCACAAACATCAGCAAAATGCCCGCCACCTGCCCGCAAGCCACCCACAAGCGAAAGCCCGCAGTCGCATAAAAATTCTTAGTCGTTCCGCGAATAATGTTTCCCAGCCCAGCGTGCCAGTAGACGCACACCGCGCGCCCCGCCTTCGCCACGCCCGACCGCAGCCCCGCCTGCTTCACCAGTTTTCCCACCTTCACGTCGTCCACCACCTCCATCGCCAGCCGCCGGTGCGTTCCCATTTTTTCGTAGGCGCTGCGCCGTATCAGTTGAAACGCTCCGACCCCCACATACGCGCCCGATTTGGGGTCGCTCGCCCGCCACGGTTTCAGACCCAGCAGGAACGACATCCCAAAAAACGTCATCGCGATTTTTTCCCCCACCGTGAACATTTCCGCGTGGCACAGCAGCGTCAGGTGGTCCCACTGTCGTTCCTCGGCCAGGGCGATGGTCGTGCGCAATACGTCTGGCTCGAACCGCACGTCCGCATCGGTCAGCACCAGCCACTCGCCGGTGGAATGTTCGAAAGCTGTTTGCAGTCCGTGCGGTTTGCCCAACCAGCCCGCGGGAAGGGAAGTGACGTGGACCACTTTCAGCCGCGAATTCGCCCGCGCGGACGCATCCAAAATAGCCCCAGTCGCGTCCTCCGAGCGATCGTCAACCGCAATCACCTCATAGTCCGGATAATCCTGCGCCAAAAATGTCGCCAGCGCCGCCGGCAATTTCTCCGCTTCGTCCAGCGCCGAAAACAAAATCGAAATGCTCGGCAGTCCGGCGGGATCGTTCGTGGAATCGGGGAGGGGGTTGACTTTGTAGCGGCCGCTTTCAGGCGGGCGTATTTGCTTTTGACTCTGCCTCAGCGCCGGAATCACCAACGCCCCCCGTGCCAAATCAATCGCCGCATACAACCACCCAAGCGCAATAAAAGCGAGCAGTCCTGTCCAGAACCAATGCAATTGTAAATTTCTCCCAACGCGCGGCGTGCGAACACGCTATGCTATCACTTTGCATGTCGCGCTCTGTTTCCATCGTCGGCGCAGGACGCCTCGGCCGCGCGCTCGGTCGCTCCCTCCGCCGCCTCGGATGGCGCATTGGCCCGGTTGTAACGCGCTCGACGGCCCATTCCCGCGCTGCGGTACGCGCGATTGGCGCGGGAAAGCCGCTCGCCACACTTACAAGCGAAGTCATGGATGCCGATGTTATTCTGTTAGCTACGCCGGACGATGTTCTGGCGGATGTAGCGCGCCAGCTGGCGAAGCTTGTCGGTAGAAACTGTCGCGGCAAAATCGTTCTGCACGGCAGCGGGGCGCTCGATCACAAAGTTCTACGACCGCTCGCGCGTTGCGGCGCAGCCACAGGCTCAATTCACCCGATGCAAACATTCACCAACAATTCGCAGCCGAATTTGAGAGGGGTGATTTTCGCCGTCGAGGGCGATCCGCGTGCCCGCCGCAGCGCTGCCGCAATCGCGCGCTCCCTCGGCGGAGTTCCCGTGGCCGTCGAGAGCAGCAGTAAACCCGCATATCACGCGGCCGGTACGCTGGTTGCCGGCCACGCCCTCGCCTTGACCGAGGCCGCCGCGCAGACGCTCATCCAGCTCGGTTTCTCGCGCCCGCACGCTGTGCAAACGTTGCTGCCGCTGATGCGCCAGATGCTCGACAATTTCGAAAAACACGGCCCGCGCGCCGCGTGGACCGGTCCGACTTCGCGCGGCGATTACGCCACGCTGAGAAAGCACCAGCGCGCCCTGCGCCACTACCCACGCGAATTCGGCGATTCCTATGCCGCGCTTGTGCGCCTGTCCGCGCGCGTCCTCGCCAAGAATCCGGCCGCAAAACTGAAACAGCTCGATCGCGCTCTGAAAAATCCCAGGAGGAACTCGCAGTGAAGAATCTGCACATCCCAGTCGAACACGCAACGCTTGCGAACGGTTTGCGCGTCGTAATTTCGCCGGACCGCTCGGCCCCGGTCGTCACGGTTGGCGTTTATTATCAGATCGGTTTTCGTCTCGAGCCGCGCGGCCGTAGCGGCTTCGCGCACCTCTTCGAGCACATGATGTTCCAAGGCTCGGAAAACGCCGGCAAGATGGAACACATTCGTCTGATCAATTCTTCCGGTGGCATGCTCAACGGCACCACCAATTACGACATCACCAATTATTTCGAATCCGTCCCATCGAACGCCCTCGAACGCGTCCTGTGGCTCGAAGCCGATCGCATGCGCGCCCTGAAAGTGGACGACGAAAATCTGCGCAACCAGCGCGACGTCGTGAAAGAAGAAGTCCGCGTCAACGTGATGAACCAACCCTATGGCGGTTTTCCTTGGCTCGACCTGCCCCCGGTGGCCTTCCGCAATTGGCCCAACGCGCACAATTTCTACGGCGATTTTGCCGACCTCGACGCTGCCACGCTCGCCGACGTGCAAACCTTTTTTCACACCTACTATTCGCCGAACAACGCCGTGCTGCTGATGGTCGGCGACGTCGATCCCGCCGAAGGTTTCGCGCTCGCCAAGCGGCATTTCGAAAATATCCCCACGCATTCGCTGCCGCCACGTGCGGATGTCACAGAGCCGCCGCAAACTGAGGAGCGCCGCGGCGAAGTAATCGAAAAATTCGGCCCGCTGCCCGCCATCGCCGTCGGCTACACCGTGCCGGATCGCCACAATCCCGATTGGTACGCCGCCTCAATTCTCGATCACGCGCTGCACGGTGGACGCGTCGGGCGCATCTATCGCCGCCTCGTCCTGGAAAAAGAAATCGCCGTCGAAACCGATGGTGGCGCGGACTTCGTCGAAACCAACGGTCCCACGCAAATGGTCACTCGCATTTTTCACAAGCCGGAATTCACCAGCGACGAAACCATCGCCGCGTATGACGAAATCATTCGCGAAATTCAGGAGCAGGGAATCAGCGAAGACGAGCTGGCGCCCGTGAAAGTGAAGCTGCGTGCCGATTACTATTCGAATCTCGAAGGCGGAATGGGAGCGCACATGCCACGCTTCGGCTTGATGCACTATCTTGCTTGCTTCACTCTGTTCGACGGTGATCCCGGCCGAATCAACACGATTCTCGATGGCTTCCAAGCCGTCACGCCGGCGCAAGTGCAAGCCGCCGCGCGAAAATATCTCGTACCCTCAAATCGCGCGATCCTGGTTCGCCGCCCCATCGCAAAGGAAGTGGCCGCATGAGCGGCACAACTACAAAACCCATGACTACTACCGCCAGCTCGATCGCCGCAACGCAGTCATCAGCAAACTCCGTGCCCGCCGTCGGCCCCGAACGCCCTGTCGCATGGCCCAAGCGCGCCGTCCGCGCTCTTCCCAACGGCATGCAGGTAGTGCTCGCCGAACTGCGCACGTTTCCGAAAATTTCCGCGCAACTATTCTTTCGCAGCGGCAACGCCAGCGTCGCCCACCGCACTCCCGGCCTCGCCGAACTGACGGCCACCGTCGTGCGCACCGGCACTGGCTCGCGCTCCAGCCGCCAGATTGAAGAAGACCTGCGCCGCATGGGCGCGGACCTCGGCTCGCACGCCGGCGCGGATTCCAGCGCCATCTCCATTTCCGGCCTCGCTGAATTTTCTGAAGGCCTTTTCGATCTGCTTAGCGATCTTGCGCGCAATGCTTCCTTCCCCACCGAAGAATTCGAACGTGAGCGCGGCCGCAAAATCGAAGGCCTGCGTATTGAACGCACCACTCCCGGCTTTCTCGCCAGCGAACGCTTTCGCCGTGTGCTGTTCGGCCAGCATCCCTACGCCATCGTTTCACCCACCGAAGAGCAAGTGGCAGCCATCGAACACCCGCAACTCGAGGAGTTCTATCACCACAATTATTCTCCGGCCAACGCGCTGCTCATCGTGGTCGGGGATTTTTCCGCCGATGCCATGTTCGCGCAAATTGAAAAAGTATTCGGCAGCTGGGCGGCTCCGCAGCCCGCGGGAATGATATCGCTAGCGCCGCCGCACAATGTTGGTCGTAAAGTCCATCTCGTGCATCTGCCCGGCAGCGTGCAGACCCAGGTCGTGCTCGGCAATCTGGCGATTACCCGCCGCGACCCGGATTGGCTCCGCCTGGTGCTTGCGAATTCGATCTACGGCGGCGCGTTTCACTCGCGCCTCGTCATCAATATCCGCGAACAAAAGGGCTACACCTACAGCCCGCGCAGCGGCCTGCAATCGCTGCGCCAGCACGGCTATTTCAGCGTGCATGCCGCGGTGCGCAATGAAGTCGCCGCCGCCACGCTCACCGAAATGTTTTACGAAATGGACCGCATGCGCTCGCTCCCCGTCACACCCGAAGAACTCGAAAGCGCCCGCAGCTACCTCACTGGCGTTTTTTCACTCGGGGTCGCGACGCAAGACGGCCTGCTCGGCCAGCTCTCCACCATTTATCTCGACCATTTGCCCGAAGATCATCTCGAGACGTATCGCCAGAAAGTTCACGCCCTCACCGCCGACGATATTCTCCTCGCCGCGCGCCGCCACTTCGATTCCGCCAACGCGCAAATCGTCCTGGTCGGCGACCGCGCCCAAATCGCCGGCCAAGCCGCCCTCTTCGGCGAAGTCACCGAGTACGACGCCCAGGGAAATCGCCAAAGCTAGAGGACGTGGACTTAGCTACGAATGTGCGACAG
>Ga0187859_10000162_pt1 | contig 46287 bp, 47 predicted proteins | sample June2016WEW_10_1_2_FD_133019 | JGI IMG/M metagenome (GOLD analysis project Ga0187859, IMG submission 133019) | Peatland microbial communities from SPRUCE experiment site at the Marcell Experimental Forest, Minnesota, USA - June2016WEW_10_10 | ecosystem: Environmental > Terrestrial > Soil >...
CGAAATCCTGCCGTTGAAATAGTCCAGCAGCACATGATCCTGTTTCTGCCACAGCAGCACGCAATCCGCCGCGCGCCCGTCGCGCCCCGCGCGCCCCGCCTCCTGGTAATACTGCTCAATCGATGGCGGCAACGACAAATGAATCACCGCGCGCACCGCCGGTTTGTTGATGCCGAGGCCAAACGCGATCGTCCCTACCAACACTCGCACCTCGTCCGACATCCAGCGTTCCTGATTCTGCCGCCGCATCGGCGTCTCCATCTTCGCGTGATACGGAATCGCCGCAATCCCACTCTCCTCCAGGTATTCGACCGTCTCCTCCACGCGCCGAATCGTCGGCGAGTACACAATCACGCTTTCTCCCGCATACTGCCGCAGCGCACGCCCGAGCAACTCCATCTGCGTCCGCGCCTCGCATTCATGCACTACGTAGCGCAAATTCTCGCGATGAAAGCTCGCGATATAGCAATCCGGCTGGCGCATCTGCAACTGCTTGATAATGTCGTGCCGCACCTGCCGCGTCGCGCTCGCCGTAAACGCTGCAATCGGAAGCGTCGCAAAACTGGCGCGCAGCCGGCTCAGCAGCCGATAGTCCGGACGAAACTCATGCCCCCACTCCGAAATACAATGCGCCTCATCCACCGCAAAAAAGCCGACCGGAACCTTCGCCAGCCACTCAAAAGTATTTCCCGCCGCCAGCCGCTCCGGTGAAAGATAAAGCAGCCTATACTCGCCACGCGCCGCGTTCTCCATCACCTGCCGCCGCTCCGCCGGACTCTGCGTACTATTAATCACCGCCGCCGGAATCCCCATCTGCGCCAGTTGCGCCGCCTGATCCTGCATCAGTGCAATCAGCGGAGACACCACCACCGCCGTCCGCCCCGAAATCACCGCCGGAAGCTGATAGCACAGCGACTTCCCGCCTCCCGTCGGCATCACCACGCAAGTGTCGTGCGCCGCCAGCACACTGCGTATAACATTCTCCTGCTTGGGACGAAACTGGTGATATCCCCAATAGCGCCGCAGCACGTCAGCGAGATTTGGAATGTCGGGCATTGTTCGGAGTATAGCGTTAGGCTTGCCCGGATCAACCGTTAAGGAAGGCGGCGCCTGGTTCTACTGATCGGGGTCTCCAAGCACGTCAGTTAGGAACTGCCGCACCACAGACGCCTTGACTACTTGTTCAACGGTTCCGTCTTTGTAGCAGGACGTGCAGACGCCTGCGAAACTCAGCCTCGGAGCCCATATGATCTGCTTCTCGTCAGATTTGGCCCAAACAGCAGCCCCGCTGATTCCCTTCGGGTGTTTGCCGTGTTTTCCCAGTTCATAGGGGATCAGATAATGCCGATCAGGGTTGAAGCCTCCAAAATACTTACCGCTGGCAGACGAAAGCACCGTTCCGCTGAACGCCATAGGGGTCAAGAGCACAGATTGTTCCACGACGGTGCCAACCTGCCTCGCGAATCTGGGCGCGATGGAGACGGGGTAGCCCATTCCGACTACAATGTCACCCTCCGGCGGATCGACCCATGTACTAGCGATGTCGAAGAATTCCAAATTTGGGCCCAGGGCGTCCGGCTTTATCGTAAGAATGGCAAGATCTTCCGACTCGCAGCGGTAGATGCGAGCGTCTTGGTCATTCAACGGTACTGCCCTCACGCCCTCTTGCATCGTAATATCAGAGGTGCGTTTGGTCTTAAGTTCACCCACCTGCCGAACGAAAAAACTTAGGTTTTGTGGCTGCGCTTCTGCCAATACATGCTTCGCAGTGAGGACGACGTGATGTTTACCCCAAATTCCCGCGCTGCCAGTTCCAGGCGCCTCCTCTTCTTTTCCCCGTAAGCCGGTCGCGGGGTCGATCCCATGTGTAACGATTGCGCGGTTAGATATTCCGACAGTGTGCGACCAAAGTCTCTCGACTCCTGCGCCATCAGCCATTGACTCGATGATGCCCATCCAGTCTCTTATTGCCCGCAAGTCTTAATTCTAATCCTCGAGACAACGAAGAACTATCGCGACAGACCTAGAATTGAAGACTTGACGGCAGAAAAACGAACAACCATCGGGATAATCTCCGACACCCACGGGCTCCTGCGTCCGCAAGCCCTCGAAGCCCTCCGAGGGTCCGATCGCATCCTCCACGCCGGAGACGTAGGCGCTCCCGAAATTCTCGAAGCGCTAAACCAAATCGCGCCCGTGACCGCCATCCGCGGCAACGTCGACACTGAGCCATGGGCAAGCACTTTGCCAATCACCGAAGTCGTCGAAATCAGCGGCATATCGATCTACATGCTGCATGACCTAGCCCAACTCGACCTAAAGCCCGAGGCGGCCGGATTCCGCGTAGTGGTCTACGGTCACAGCCACAAGCCCAAGATCGAAGAAAAAACGGCGTCATCTATTTCAACCCCGGCAGCGCTGGGCCGCGGCGCTTTAGCTTGCCCGTGAGCGTGGGAAGGCTGATGATCGCCGACGGAGAAGTGCATGCGGAATTGATCGAGTTGAAAACCTAAGGACGTTTGTCAGCAAGAAAAAAGGCCGACTCGAAAGCCGGCCTTCTCACTAATTCCGACCTTTCGCGGACAAGAGTGTCCGCGCCACACTACAACTACTTCTTCGGCGCGATCGCGTCCTTCGCGGCCTTCGCCACGCGGAACTTTACCACTGTCTTCGCCTTGATCTGAATCGGTTCGCCGGTCTGCGGATTGCGTCCCATGCGTGCCTTGCGATGCGCCTTCACCAGGCGGCCCAGGCCGGGCACAACGAACACACCATTCTTCTTCGTTTCTTTGATTGCCGTGTCGGCCAGGTGCTCCAGAAAAGCGGCGGCCGTCTTGTTGTTGAGTTCGAGCTTCTCGGCCAGGTGCCGAGTGAGTTGCGTCTTAGTCATACCAGAAGCCATGAATTCCTCCTTCAGGGAACTTACTTAATTTGCGTGTATCGAACGAATACTAACGCACCGCACTGTGGAAAAGTAGCATTTTGTGCAGATTTTATGCGGTTCCCAGTAAGTTACCCCTCCAAAATGCCCGGAAAATGGCCCTCGGACAGCCAAAAAGTGTCAAAATGGCCGATTTCGAGGCGGAATCGGCTGCCAGGCAGCTTCCTCCGCCTCCTCACAAACGTCGCCCCCGCATTACCGCTACCGCCGATCCCTCCGCCAAAAAGGCCGACTGTGGCCTGCCAGCGAGCACCGCTGCCATTTCTTTTCCGTAAAACTTCTTGGCGTAGCCGTCAAATTCGCCGCGCCGCACTTGCCACACTTTCCATGCCGGATGCGTCACGCGATATTCCACGCAACCGCCATCGCGCTGCGCCGCATATCCCCAATAATGCTCCATGATGAACTGCTCCGCCGAGCCCTCCCTTGGCAGTTCAGAATTGCCTTCGGTTTCAACCTTGATGGAGTCCCAGCCTTTCCCGCTCCGCCATCGGTATGCCACGCTCAAACCGTCATCGCCGACCGGTCGAACTTCATGCCCCATCGGCGCCGCCACATAATTCTCGTTATAGAAGACGTGCGCGACGAGAGCAATCATGCGCCGAGGCACCGTTTCCTGTATGAACACCACGCCGCGCCGAACCTCGCTCCCCACGCGCCGCCGCACATAAAATCGCAGATTCACCTCCTCGAAATTCGAGTGCATGGGAATCGCCAGCCATCCGAACATTCTGGTTCGAAGAAAGCGAAATCCGACGAGGCTGACAAACACTTTGCCATTCCAGCAATCCAGCTCAGTTCCAGAAGGAACAAACGGAAGAAGCAGACGGCCGTCCACTTCATAATTCAGCATGGCAAGATGCCGCCAATATGCAGTAAGAAAGATTTTGTCCGAGCTCACCAATCTAGGATGGTCAGCCGAAGCGCCCGATGCAAGAGAAATAAGCGCCGAGGTGTGTTATGAGAACTGGCAACTGGCAACTGAATTCCTACGGATCGTACACCGCGCTCCCCATCCCGGCCTGACGCGCGGATTCCTGCATCTGCGCAAGCTTCCTCTTCTGCTCTTCGAGCTCCTGCTGCATTTGCGCAACCGCCTCCTGCTTCTTCGCCTGGTTTTCGTTGTGTTGGATGCCGTTGCTGTAGAGGCTAGCGTTGACGTAATGAATCGACTCGTTGAGCTTGTCGATCTGCGCCTGCTGCGCCGCAATCGCGTTTTTCTGCGCCAATATCCGGCTCTTCCACTCTTGCGCCGACGGCGCCTCCGACGACTGCCCACCGGCAGCCGCAGTCGCCGACGCCGGCTTCATATTCCCTTCGCTCTCGGTGGACGCCGGTTCTACCCTCGCCGGAAGATCTTCGTTCGTAATGACCTTCTGCTTCGGCTTAGATGACGCGGACGACGCGGCCTTCGCCTGCTGCTTCTCCCGATTCTCTCTCGCCACATCGCCGAGCGACTGCCCATAAGCCACCGCCCCGATCAGCAGCACGCCAGAAAAAACCTTTAGCCCCAGTCCCCGCATAGAAGCTCCCACGTAGAGCGATTCACACTCAGTCGCCGGCGCCACGCTCTTTCGCGCTACGGATCGTACACGACCGTATGCATCCCCGCATGCCGCGCCGCATCCTGCATCTGATCGAGCCTAATCTTCTGTTCACTAAGCTGTTGCTGCATTTGCGCCACCTGTTGCAGTTGCCGCGCCTGATACCGGTTAAACGGCTGCTCCGCCTGTACATTCCCATTCGCCAGTCGAATTGACGCCTGCAGTTGATCGATCCGCGCCTGCAAATTCGCCATCTTGGTTTTCTGCGCCACGATCTGCCTCTTCCACTGCTCAGCCGCACGCTCCTCCGCTGCCCGCTGTTGCGCATAGTGCCGCTCTGCCGCCCGGCTCTCCGCCGTCTTACCGCTCGTTATTCCGTTAGCGGCCGCGCTCGCCGTCGCATCAGCGTTCGCACTCGCTGCCGGTGCCGTGCTCGTCGTCGGATCAGCGTTCGGGTCCTTCGGCAGATCCTTATTTGTAATCACCTTCGGCTTGGGCGTCGGTGCCGACGCATCCCCGGCATTCTGCTTCTCACGATTTTCGCGCGCGACATCTCCAAGTGACTGGCCAAATGCCGCCGAGCCCATCAACAATGCGATAGCCACGACGTTCAAGAACCACGTTCCCAGACGCCTCATATCCATCTCCCGCGCGCGTTGCGCAGTGCTCTTTCAATGCTAGCTCCGTTCCCTCCAATCCGTATCAACCCCAGGTAACACACGCCTAAAACGAAAGTGCTGCGCGATCATGGCCAACCGGCCATCTCCAAAACCTTCTCCCGAGCCATCCCTCCCTCCCGCAAATGCCGCAGGCTAAGCGCATCGTGCCGCTTCGCCAACCGCACTCCAGCCGCGTCAAGCACCAGTTCGCAATGAAAATAATCCGGCGCAGCCAGCCCCAGCGCTCGCATCAGCAACATTTGCCGCGCCGTTGACTTCAGCAAATCCGCGCCCCGCACCACCTCCGTGATCTGCATCGCCGCATCATCAACCACGACTGCAAGCTGATATGCCGGAACATCGTCCCGCCGCCACACCAGAAAATCTCCAAAATCCCGCCCCGCCACATAGCGCTGCGCACCGAGATTCAAATCCGTAAACTCAATCGCCTCGCCATCCGGCACACGAAACCGCCAATTCACGCCCGCCGGATCGAGCAGCTCAGCCGCCGAGCGTCCACGACAAGTCCCCGGATACACCGGCTCATCATCGGCGTCGCCCTCATTCGGAGCGCTCGCCGCCTGCGCCAGATCCTTCCGCGAACACACGCACGGATAAATAGATCCTCTCTCGCGCAGCCGCCGCCAAGCCTCCAAATAATGCGCCCGGCGCTCACTCTGCGCGTAAGGACCATACGCCCCGCCGCAATCCGGCCCCTCGCTCCACCGAATTCCCAGCCAGCGCAAATCTTCTATCATCGCCCGGGCAAACTCCGCCCGCGAACGTTGCGGATCCAAATCCTCATTCCGCAGAATCAAAATTCCCTGATTCCCGATCGCCCGTTGCGCCGCAATCCAAAACGTCCGCGCATGGCCAACATGCAACAACCCCGTGGGCGAAGGCGCCAGCCTTCCGCGATACCCAACCTGCGAATTCGGGAAAAGACTACGCCGTTCCTCGTCCATGAACGCATTCTAGTGTGGCGGCAACCCGAGACGTGTGGCCGGCCGCACGCTGTGTCTGGCGCGGCACACCGCATCGCGCTTCATTAAGTCCTAAGTCTCGCCCCATCAACATTCACAGAATTGGCCGTTCTCCTGCCCTATCACTTCCGACTGCGCCAGCCGCAGAGGAGGTGACACCGTGACAACCGCTTGGAAATCCGAATCCGATAACAAGAAACCGACCACCAATAAACTTGCGAACCAACCCACCCACACAATCTCCGGGACAACGCTCTCGTCCTGGTCGCGTCAGCAGAAATTCGCCATGATCGCCGGCTTCGCCATTCTCGCCGTTCTGCTCGCCGCCAGCGCCTGTTCGAAGCAATCGTCAAAACCCGCCCTGGTAGGCGTCTCCAGCCCTGCGGCAAATTCGCCCACGCCCACGATTGCGGAAGTCACGCCAGTGACGCCTGCTGCTGTCGCGCCAACAACATCCACAAAAAAAGCGGCCAAGAAGCGTCCCGCGAACGTGACGTACAGCGACGCGAACTCCGGCGTTTCATTTCTCTATCCGCGCAAAGCGCTGCTGATTTCCGGCGACAAAGTAAAGCCAGAGCTCGCCGGCGCGCGCGACGATTCGAAGAACGTGACGACGAATGCGCCGATGAATTTTGTCCAGCCCGGTGGTGTCACCATCGCCACGGTCGCACTGCCCAATAATTCCTATCCCGGCACCGACTTCGCCTCTGCCTTCTTCGATGTCAACGTTAACCACAGCCTCTCAGCGCAAGAGTGCGAACACTTCGCCTTTGTCGATACGCGCAATGCCGATGGCGAGCCCGTCGACGCCGAGAAAGTCAAAGTCGGCGCCACTGAAATGGAAATGACCTCCAACTTCTCCGCCAACGCCATCAAGCAGGACGAAACACAGTACTACCACAACTACCAAAACGGCTCGTGCTACGAATATGTCCTCGGCCTCGGCACCGAAGGCTTTGCCACCGAAGGCGGCGTAAAGCCCGTCGACCGCGACAAAGTCTTTGCCAGGCTGGAGAAAATTCTGGCCACGGTAAAGATCAATCCAGTAGTGGAAGAACGCGCCGCCGAGCCCGCGCCGAACAGCATGACCAGCGGCAAGGAGTAATTTCCACTCCGCGCGCGCAGAGTGCGAAGAGAAGTGCGAAAGGCTGCGGGCCGCTGGCAACATCAGGTTGCTCGCGGCCCGTAGCTCGCAGCTCGCGGCGGCAGACTCCGAAAAGTGGCGTACAATCTCACGGAATATTAATCCTAAGGAGAACTGAATGACCCAGAAAGTAATCGAGGTGATCGGAACGTCGAAGGAAAGTTTTGCCAGGGCCGCCGAGGCTGCAGTAAAAGAAGCGGCGAAAACTGTGCGCGGCATCAAGTGGGCGCACGTCGATTCGTTCGACATGCAACTGGACGGCAAAAAGGTTCTGCTCTATCGCGCCACCACAAAAATCTATTTCGATGTAGAAAACTAAGAGCGATCCGTCGCTACCCGATGGCCCGGTCACCCGCTGATTCACGTTATGATCAAACGGTGGGGACGACCGGCATCGCAAGCAACAAACTACAACTTCTGCGTTCCGACAAGCTGAGCAAGATGCCGTGGCTGATTCATGGCTTCTCAACGCGTCTCGGCGGAGTCTCGCGCGCCTACGGAGGCAAGGCGCTGAATCTGGGATTCACGCAACACGACTCCCGCGCTGCCGTCGAGCGCAACCGCGAACTTTTCCTAAAAGAGCTCGGCGCTGTAAGCGGACGCAAGCCTTGGCCGCTGCTCTCGCTTCGTCAGATTCATTCCGACTTGATCCATCGAGTTGATGGAAGCGAACCGACGCGCGAACCCATCGCCGGTGACGGCCTCATCACCGACACGCCGGAAATCGTCATCGCCGTGCAGGCGGCCGATTGTCTTCCCATCATTCTCGTCGATCGCAAACGCCGCGCCATCGGAGTTTTTCATGCAGGCTGGCGCGGCACCGTGCAGCGCATCGCCGAGAAGGGTGTCGGCGAAATGAGCAGACATTTCAAAAGCGATCCGCGAAATCTCATGGCGGCAATTGGCCCCGGCGTGCAGTCCTGCTGCTACGAAGTAGGCGAGGAAGTGCGCACAAAATTTGAGGCGCAGTTTGCCTATGCGAGCGCGTTATTCCGCGAAGTGAAAGAATCGGACCCGGTGCGGGAAAAATATCCGCTGCTCTTCTTAACCGCCCGCGCTCCCGGACACAGCGAATTACCCGTAAGAATCTTCCTCGATCTGGTAGAAGCGAACCGCCGCCAACTCCTGGATGCGGGCTTATCGACAAAAAATATCGAAGCGAAATCGCCATGCACCGCATGCCACACAGATCTGCTGTTTAGCTATAGAGCCGAGAAAGGCGTGACCGGCCGGCTCATGGCGGCAGCGGGAATCAGGCCGAAATAAAATTAAAGATCGCCCGTTGATCGGAACTATGCCCTATCACGTTGTCGCCTTCACTATGTCGCAAGTCCGCCAGGGAGCGCTCGGATTTCAGCGCGACCTGGGCGCCGTCGTGCGCGAACAGCCCGACATCAAAGTGTATTCGGCAAGCCCCTTCGACCTCGACGCACGCCGCAGCGTAAAAGATCGATTCGGAGGGGACGTCGTCTACTTCTTCAACGATGCCGCGTATCAAGAGTGCCACCGCCAAGGCCTCAACTTACAATTCCTGGCCGAAATTTCTGAAGATGAATTGCCGCGAAGGCGGACGGTGGTGGTGGGCATGCCCGAGAAAAGTAGTAACAGTTGATCGTCGCCGCAGGCGCGGTTTTTCGATCGCCCGATCACCCGACCATTACTCCTTCTTCTGTTTCTTGTGCGAGGTGTCGCCCTTAGGCTTGTCGTCTTTCTTACTATCTTTCGTTTCTTTCGCGTCTTTGCTTTCTTTGGAGCCTTTTTCTTTTGCGCCACCATCGCCCTCGGAAGAAGACGATGACCCCGACGAAGCCGCGCCCTTCTTCGGATAGTCCGTCACATACCAGCCCGATCCCTTGAACTGCACCGCAGGAGCCGAGATCACTTGCTCGATGACGCCTCCGCACTCGGGGCACTTGCGCAGCTGCCTGTCAGAGAATTTCCGGATCTGTTCAAAGCGATGTCCGCAGTCCTTGCACAGGTATTCGTAGTTGGGCATGTGTGAGCTGATTTTAGAGGCGAAGATTCATCGCCGTCAATTTCGGGAAGATTGTTGCAATGTCAGGATCGTCTACCGCTAGGGAACGGCGATCGACGGTCCGCGACGGTTTTCCTTCGTGAACCTTCGTGCCCTTGGTGGTAAAGCACTCGTCAGCGCTTCAACAAATCCACGGGCTCGCGCACATCGTGCACGCGAAAATATTTTGCCAGCGCTGGATGCTTGGCCGCGACCGCTTCATACATCGCATAAGCCACATTGCGATAGGACGAATGCCCCGCTGGCGTGGTGCGCAGCTCGGAGATGTAGACAACCTCGGCAAAGTCCATCTTAAACAGCGTGCGCTTTCGAAAAGCAAGAGGGATCGCATATTGCGCGCTCTGCAGCGCTTCCTCGCCGCCAGACGCCGCAAGCCTCTCAACCGCGCCAGCTGCCCGCTTCATCGCCGATTCATATTCAGAGCGCACTCCCGCAGCTTCGACCTCCGGCGGCGTATCGAAGCCGTGAACCGTCGTGAAATCCTGCATGATCTGCACGCAGCGCCGGTGCCGGTGCATGTCGCGGAAGCCTCCGATGTCCATCAGGATGTCGAATCGAAACTGCTGGCCGGCAGAAAATGCGCGCAGCAACTCGTCGTGTTTCCCGCGATGCTGCAGGCCAAAATCGATTATCTCGCGCCGCCGCGCCGCTCCCGCCGCTGCGATCGCGTTGCGCAGCTGGCGGTAAGAATAATGAGAATGCTCGTAAACCAGCGTAGTGGCCAGCTCGATCTCAATCCCATCTGCTCCCGCTGAGTCATTGTCGATCAAGTCAACTAGCGGAGCAGCTTCGATAGCCGCGGCACGCATCAACTCGGCGGCCGCCTGCTGCAGTTCAAGCCGCGTCTCAATTTCATAGCGATTGGGATCGGCATACTTCACCAGCGTGGGCGCAACTCGTACCTCGCGCAGCAGTTCGCGTTCGGCGCGCTCAGCGACCTCCGGAGACACTGCGCGGATCGCCTCCACCAGCGCTCGCAGCGACTCCTCATTCGCGTTATAGGCCGGAGAAAGCGCCGCTTGTTTAAGCAACGCTCCGAGGTCGCGCACTTCCTTGTGCGGCTGCGAGAGCAGGTGGGCGACCTGTGTTTCGAGCGTGCGGGCGTTGACGATCTCGCCGAGCGAAGTGTTGGTCGAGAGCGGCAACAGGTAGCGCGAGATGTCGAAAGCGCGTGCGCGCAGGGTACGCTCGTAAGCATCCAGCTTCATCTCAGGCGGCCGCGTCGTAATGCTGGCAAGGTACTCGAACGTCCGCTGAGAAATTTTGTCATAGGCCCCAAACAACGCCTCAATAGTTTCTCGATACAGACTCGCGGCCGAAGCGTCGCCCTGAAAGGTCGGTGCGTAGTAGCCGCTTTTTAGAAAATCCTGGTAGCGCGTCGACCGCTCCTGGCCATCCCAGCGCTGCTCGTCGGCAACCACGATCGCGGCGAGGATGGAAAGCCGTTCGATGGCAAGCGCGATGTGGGCCAGGTCGGCGATCGAGCGATGCCCGTACTGAAAGTAAAAAGTATTGAGAAATTTTTCCGCCTTCTGCGAGGTAATTTCCCGGAGCGACTCCTTCATCGAGAGCGAAGAACGCGAATACTTGGCCATGGCATAAGCCTGGATCTCGGGCTCGACGCCATAGACGGCAAAGACCTCGACAGAGGATGTGGTGGCGGAGACAGGAGTGGCGGTCGGGAGCTCGGTTGCGAGTAGTTCAGACATGGGAGTATGGAAATCTTAATTGGCCGGGGCGGCGGGCGCAACCGGGCGGCAAAAAAGCGAAAATGTTCCACGTGGAACATTTGTAGTGGCAATGACGTATGTACAGTACTTATTTGTATGTACGAACGGAATCATGTTCCGGATAACCCCTTTTCCCAAGCCAACATCCCGGGGGTTCACTTTCGCCCAAGGCTCGATTTAGCGCCACGATAATGGCATACTTTTGGCAATGGTCGATGGATAGTCCGATGGATAAGCCGCTTCCAATCGATGTTGATCACCACCGCCCGCCGATTGAGCTGATCCTCGCAACGCTGCCTGCTCATATTGAACACGTCCGCGAGCTCTTCCTGGAATATGGAAAGTCGCTCGACTTTAGCCTGTGCTTCCAGAGTTTTGATGTGGAGTTGAAGACACTCCCTGGCGCTTACGCGCCGCCCACCGGCAGATTACTGCTGGCGCGATCCGGAGACGCGGCCGCCGGATGCATTGCATTACGCCGACTTGAAGCCGCAATCTGCGAAATGAAGCGGCTTTACGTGCGGCCGGAGGCGCGCGGATCGGGGCTCGGCCGCATGCTGGTGGAACGGTTGATTGCCGAAGCGCGCACCATCGGCTACGAACGCATGCGGCTGGATACGGTCGGCTCGGCAATGCAGGACGCGATTGCGCTCTATCGCAAAATGGGCTTCCGGGAAATCCCTCCCTATACGAACATTCCGATTGAAGGCGCTCTGTGGATGGAGCTACTGCTGTAGATGTTCGCCCACAGGAATTCCGGCCGCAGGCTTGAGGCTTGCTGCCGGAACCGGTGACGTTTGTTTGTTTACGGCCGGGTTCGCATTCGCCGCGCCAGGTGGAGGGGCGGGATTCGCGGCTGTTCCCGAAGGAGATGGAGCTACGGCGCGGCCGAGAATCACGATATCCACACGGCGATTCGCGCTGCGACCCTCGGGCGTCAGATTCGTGGCGAGGGGATGATACTCGCCATACCCGGCAGCGCTCAGTCGATCGGGACTGAAGCCCTCGCGCACGATGAACACGCGCACAATCTCGGTCGCGCGCGAGGTCGAGAGCTCCCAGTTGGAGGGAAATTGCGCGGTATGAATGGGTGCATTGTCGGTGTAGCCCTCGATGCGCAGGCGATAGTCGCGCTTTCCGAGCATACCCGAGATGCGGTCGAGAGCCGCTTCCGAGGTCGCCATCATACGGGCCGACCCGCTTTCGAAAAAACCAATCTCGCGCAAACTAATCACCAGCCCGTCAGGTTCACGGCGCATGGCAATTTCCTTGCGCGCGATTTCCGGCGCAAGTTCGGTTTCGAGTTCGGTCTGCAACTCCGCCAGATCGCCATTCTCCACGCTGGTGCCAGGCGAACCCTCGGGCCGGGACGAGACTCGTCCGAGGCTTGCTGTGCGTTCCGTATTTTCGATGGCTTGCGCGATGCTGAAGGGCATGGGATTGGTGGCATCAATGGGCACCTGGGTGGTGGAGGCGGGAAACACTCCCATCTGCTGGAAGGCCACTTGAATGGCCAGCGCGAGCATTCCGACTTTTCTCTTGTCGACCTGCGACGAAGCGTAGAGCACTACGAAGAACGCAAACAACAGGGTGATGAAGTCAGCATAAGAAACCAGCCAGCGGTCGTGACTGACCTGGTGAGCGCCTCTGCGTCGAATCCGGCGGCGGCTCATGCCTTGGATTCCTCATTGATCACGGCGACCGCGGTGGCATCGTCGGACTTGGCCTTGGTCAGGAACCCGAGCAACTTCTCCTGGAGCATGCGCGGATTCATACCTTCGAGGATGGAGACCACTCCTTCGATGGTCATTTCGCGGATGATCTGCTCTTCGCGGATGCGTATCTTTAATTTTCCGGCACAGGGCAGCAAGAGCAGGTTGGCGGCGCCGACGCCATAGAGGGTCGCGACGAAAGCAACCGCGATTCCTTTTCCCACTTCATCGATTTTATCCAGATGTTGCATGACCTGGATCAAGCCGAGGACGGCCCCGATGATGCCGATCGTGGGCGAGAAGCCGCCGGCCGATTCGAAGAGCTGGGGAATTTTCTCTTCCTGTTCTTCTTTGTTATCGAGTTCGAGTTCCATGATGTTACGGAGTTCCTGCGGATCGGTGCCATCGACGGCCAACATCAGAGCGCGATGAAGAAATGGCTCCTCGATGGTCTCCAGCTCTTTGTCGAGCGAGATGATGCCTTCGCGCCGCGCCTGATTGGCGTAGCGGACCAGCCGGTCGATGGTGGACTGGGCATTTTGTGCGGGCTCGACGAAAACCTGCGCCAGCCGCCGGAAAGCGCGCATCGCGACCGGGGCGGGATACTGAATAAGGATGGCGCCCAGGGTGCCTCCAAAGACGATCAGAGCGGCTGTCGGCTGTACCACCTGGCCCAGATTTCCACCTTCCAGCATCAAGCCGAAGAGAATGCCGCCGATGGCCAGGAAGAGCCCGCCCAGGGTTGCCTTATCCACGAGGGCTCCTATTTCCCGCCTGCGGATTGGCTAATTCCGGGAACTTCCAGGGGAAGGATAGATCGGTTTTCCCACCACAATGTCATTCCCTGGAGCACGGCGCGGCGAAATTGGACGACGCGTTCGAGCACGTCCTGGGCATTTTCGCGGACGACAATCTTTTCGCCGTTGAGCAGAGTGATGACGGTGTCGGGAGCCTGCTCGACAAACTTGATGAGATCGGAATTGACCACCAGCGGGTGATTGTTGAGGCGCGTGAGCTGGATCATAGACGGCTCCTGGGAAATTCGGCTACCTGGACGGAAGAAGGCTGGCCACTACAGTGCTTCATTAATAAAGATCGGCGCGAAGGGTGCGAACGGCGAGAGAAGCGGGAAACGAGGCGGATTACCTAGGGTCTATGCCGTTCGGAACTTGTGGAAATAAAGCCTGCGGGTGACACGCCGATATTCCCAGTGAACGCAATTGGGTTCCGCAGGACAAACGGAACGAGCTCCGGGAAGGTTTCGGGGACGGATCCCAAAATCGGAACCGACAAGGAGCAATTCAATGGCACTAACCATTCTCAATAATATTGCTGCTATTGCTGCGGAAAACCAGTTGAACATCACCAGCAATAGTCTGGACACGACGCTGGAGCAGTTGTCGTCGGGTTCGCGCATCAACAGCGGCGCGGACGATCCTGCCGGCCTCGCCATTGCCAACGGCTTGCAGGCCAACATCGCGGCTTTGACGCAATCGGCAAGCAACGCCACTGACGGCGTTGGCGAATTGCAGGTAGCAGACGGCGCACTTTCGCAGGTCACCACGCTGCTCGATCGCGCGGTCACGCTGGCCACGGAATCGGCCACCGGCACCGTCTCGAACGAGCAGCGCGGCGCGCTGGACGCGGAATATCAATCGATCAAAGCGGAAATCAACAGCATCGGCGCGACCACCAATTTCAACGGCGGGCAGGTATTCACCAACAATACTTTGAATGTGTTCTTGAGCGATGGCAGCACGTCCGGCAGTAGCACGATCGGCGTGTCTACGGGACTGTTGTCCTCGACCAGCCTTAGCATCGGCGGAACTCCGGCGACGGCCACGTTGAGCGAGGCTGTGGCGTCGAATGCCGCTCCCGCCACCGACGTTCTGACCGGCGGCAACTTTGTCGGATCCACTCAGGCCAACGCTCTGCTGACCGCGAGCACGCAGTTCAACGCTCTCACCAAAGCCCAGGCCACATTTACCGCGGGCACGATCAACCTCGCCACCGAGGCCAGCCAGCAGTTGACGGGAGCCACGACTTGGGCCGGTTCGACTGAAGGCACCAACCAGGTGACGTTCGGAGGCACCGGGGTTATCGCCGCCGGCGACACCATAGCGGTCGGCGGCACAACCTACACTTTCGTGGCCAATGCGGGTGCTCTCACCGCACCCGATGAGGTTGTCGCCGGAGTTGCCAACTCTACCTCCCTTGCGAATCTTAACGATGCGATCAACCAAAATGCTGGCGCCCAGGGGACTAACTATTCGGCCGGAACAGCCGTCAATGCTGGCGTCACCTCATCCGGGACCGGTCCTATCACGTTTACTTCAAAGGTGAATGGCCTCGTCGCCCCTGTGGTTACCTATGACAACGTTTCGGGGTCGGGCGCAACCGCTGCCACTTCCACGACTAACGGACTGGTTGGCACCGAAATCACAGTTGGAGGCCAGAACTACACATTCGTGACTTCCCTCAGCACCAACACTGGCGGGACGCCGAACGAGGTTCTCTACACCGGCACGGTCGCCACCGATCTCGCCAGTCTTAAAGAAGCGATCAACAACGGGCCTGCAGGTACCGGCTCAGGAACGAACTACAGCACCGGAACGGTCGCAAACGCGAACGTCACCGCAGGCACGATCGCAGCGGGGGTTCTCACAATAACCGCGAACACCAACGGCGTGGCTGGCAACGTCGGTGGAGTAATCGCTCAAAACACAGCCGGAGGAACCGGCGGATCTTTCGCGACGCAAGTGGCCGGCACTGCCGGCAGCACCGTGACCCTCGGGTCCCAAACCTATACCTTCGTGACTCAACTCGGCACGGGCGCGGGCGCGACCACCAACGAAATTGTGGGCGCAACGGGCGGGGGCGCTTTGACGACGGAATTGACCAACCTGGTGGATGCGATCAACTTCACCTCCCCGAATACGGGGAAATACAGCGTCGCCAATAGCGCAGCCAATCCTGTTGCCAGTGCGGTCGTAAATGGCAACGATCTCGGCGCTACGTTCACGGCCACCACCGCGGGCGTCGGCAACGGATCGACCACGGGCAACTCGGTGGCTGTGTCGGGCACGGCCGGTACTTTCACCAATGCCGCTGGTGGCGCCACCACAGACCTGGCCGGAGGTACGAATGCCAGTACAGTTACGATCGGTGGCCAAACCTACACCTTCGTGAATGCAGCACAGTTGGGCACAGCTGCACCGTATTCCGTGCTCATCAATACCACCGCTTCCGGCACCGCCGCCCAGATTCTAGGCAGTTTGCAGAATCTGGCGGACGCAGTTGACGGCACCGGCACACCGGGCACCAACTACTCTAGCGCCGCTGCGAATACCTATGCCACGGCGGCAGCGCCAGTGGCCGGTAGTGGGAATACCTCTACCTTGGCTTTCACCGCTCAAGTCAATGGCTTGGGAACCAGCAACGCGGGCACCGGCAACTATACAGTTTCTACGACCACCAATACCGCAAACGGGTTCGCCGGCACAACCTTTGCCAACGGCACAACCGGCGACAGCGTCACCGTCGGCGGCCAAACCTATAACTTCGTGACTGCCCTGAGCACGAACAGCGGCGGAACGCCCAACGAGGTCATCGCCAACGGTTCGGTCGCTAACGATCTGGCCAACCTGGAGGCTGCGGTCAACGGCTCCGCCGGCGCGGGAACAACCTATAGCAACGGAACGACGACCAACAACTCCGCCCACGTCAGCGGCGTCACTGCCACGACGGCTACCTTCACCGCCAACAGCAGCGGCACGGGTGGCAATAGCATCGCCACCAGCATCAACGGCGGCATTGGCAGCTTCCTGACCACCGACTTCACGGGAGGTTCCAACCAGGTATCAGCGGGCGGTCCGGCAGTGGTCGGCGACACGGTCACGGTGGGAACGCAAACCTACCAGTTCGTGAGCGCCATCACCGACCTCTCCCCGGCCTACAGCGTATTGATCGGTGCGGGCACGGGAGCGGCGTCGGAAGCGGCCAGCCTCACCAACCTGGCCGCAGCCGTCAACGGCGCAACTGGAGCGGGAGTCACCTACGGGCTCGGCACAGCGGCCAACACCTCGGCCACGGCGACGCTGGTTGCCAATCCGAATACCGGTCCGGTCAACCAGATCCTCTTCACTGCTCTTACGGGCGGCACCAGCGGCAACTCGATCGTTTCCACCACCACCGGCGGAGACAACACCTTTGCCAACGCGCTCTTCACCGGAGGCGGCGCGGCCACCAACGATCTGCTCAGCAGCGCCGACGCCACCGCCGCCTTGACGCAAATCGATGCCGCTGTCGCCACCGTCGCTGCCCTTCGTGGCAACATCGGCGCCACCGTGAACCGCTTGCAGTCCGCGTCCAACGTCATCAACAACCAGACACAGAACCTGACGTCGGCGGAAAACGATGTCACGGCTGCCGACATTCCGACCGTAGTCGCGAACCTTTCGCAGTATTCGATCCTGGAACAGACCGGCGTGTCCGCTCTGGCCCAGGCTAACCAGCAGCAGCAGCTTGTTCTGAAACTGTTGCAATAGAGTAAGAGGTTTGGCACGGCAAGGAGGCGGGCAACCAACCGCCTCCTTTGTGCTATTCCGGGAGTAGTGGGCCATGAGCGTCGGTCCGATAGAAAGTTTTCCGCCGGCAAAGGTTGTGCAGGTGGTGGGCCCGAGTTTGGGTTCGGGCCAGGCCGAATCAAGTGCGGAGCCAGGTACGGCCGCAGCAACGGGGCAATCTGGATCGGGAACTTTGCCAAAACAAGAAACACCCGCAGCGAAAAGTGTGCCCGTGACCTACGAATTGCCCGAAGATGTCGTCGAAGTGCACCAGGATCCAGAGACCAGGGACCAGATCACCGAGTATCTGGACAAGGCCAAGAACGTGATCTTTCAGGTGCCGAGCAGCGAGGAAGTCAGCGTGGAACGCGGCATCGCCGAAGAATTGCAACAGGCGGCCAAACTCCGCGCCAGCGCGGTGACGGCGGCAGCTGCGAGTGACGGAGGGAAAACTCATGGGGATTAGTTTTAACGCCGCGAGTTTGTTGAATGGGAACGGTATCGACGTCAATTCCGTTGTGTCAGAGATTCAAGCCGCGCAAAGCGGCCAATTAACCGTGTGGCAGGGCGACTTGACCACTCTGCAAACGGCCGCGACCGCCATCACCAGCATCAATAGCGATCTCTCTAATTTAGCGAGCGCGGTGGCCGGCCTTACGGGAACCAATGGCGCATTCACCGCCGTGACCAGCACTTCTTCCGAGACGGCAATCGTGAATGCCACGGCGCAGGCTGGCGCCGCTGCTGCCAACTACACCGTGGTGGTCAGCAGTCTGGCATCGGCTGGGACGCTGTACACTGCCGAAGTCGCCAATGCGACGACGTCGATTCTGCCCTCCGGCCAGACGACCGGCGACCTCAACCTGCAGATCGGAGGCTCGGACGGCACCACGGCAGACATCCCCATCACAGCGGGCAGCAATGACACGCTTACCACGCTCGCGGCCTCAATCAATTCGCTGAGCGCTGCCAACAAATGGGGCATCACGGCCAATGTCGTAACCGATGCCAATGGCTCGCGCCTGGCGATCTACAGCACGGCGACGGGCAGCGCGGGTGCGCTCTCGGTCAACAACGACACCACCAATCTCACCTTCGAGCCCCCGGTTGGAGGAACCAATGCTGAGATTACGATCAATGGCATTCCTTATGCCAGCTCCACCAACACGGTGACCGGGGCGATTCCCGACGTCACGCTGAATCTGGTCAGCGCCGATCCTGCGACCCCCGTAACTCTAACCGTCGGACCAGACACCGCTGCGATCACCAACTCGATCAACAACTTTGTCACCGAATACAACACGGTGGTTGGTGACATCAACACTCAGTTCACGGTTAGCCCCTCGACCAACAATGAGGGACCGCTAGGCTCGGACACCGACTTACGGCTGCTGCAATCCAGCCTGGCCTCGGACGTCACCTACGCCACCACCGATGCGACCTCGGTCAGCAGCGGATTCAACAGCCTGGCGGCGATCGGCATTAACGAAAACAACGATGGAACGCTCACCGTTGACACAGCAACGCTTACCAGCGCGCTGAGCTCGAGCCCCGCTGCGGTGCAGAATTTCTTCACCAATTCCAACTCGACCGGCTTCGCCGACAACTTTAATGCCGACCTCACCAATCTCACCGACCCGAGTGGAGGCATTCTGAATCAGGATTTGGCTTCGAACCAGAATCAGCAAAATGACCTCACGACCGAAATCACCAACTTTCAAACGCAGCTGGCGGCGCAAAAAGTTCAGCTAGACCAGGAGTTTGACGCGGTTAATACATCGCTCGAGCAGTATCCCTTCACGTTGTATGAGGTCACGGCGGCGCTGGCATCGCTCAACTCCACCGGCACCACCACGGGCACGCTGCCGAGCACCAACACCACCCCGACGGCCGGGGAAAGCGTGAGCGGATCGGGAAATATCGACAATACAAGCACCAGCAGCAGCTAATTGAAAGGACCCACAGCCATGAACATTCAGCAGTCCTATCGCGAAGCCTCGGTTCGAGGCGCCAACTCAGTCGCCCTGGTGGTGCGGCTTTACGAACAGATGATCGAAGATATGCGGCAAGTGGCGCTCGCCATCGAGCGCAACGACATCCGGCGCCGCAGCGACCGCATCAAGCACACGCTTCTCGTCATCGCGCATCTGCAATCCACTCTGGATTTTGAGCGTGGCGGGAAGGTGGCCCGGGATCTGGATAATTTTTACAACGCCCTTCGCCAGAATGTGGTGTACGTACAATTCCATCCTACGAAGAGCGCGGCGACCCAGGTGATTACCGACTTGCTGGCAGTGCGGGAGGCATGGATTGAGGTGGAACGAACTCAGAACCCGTCGGCCGCGACCGTAGGGCGAACGGTTTCTTACAGCGGCCCGGATTTCGAATCCGATTCCGATCGAGCCCGTGTCGACTGGAACGGCTAATGCCGCCCGACGCGATCGAAACCTTGCGCGAGGTGAATCACAACCTGCGTTCCGCACTGCTTCGCTTCCGTCCTGAGCGCAGGCACTGCTCGACGATCAAGCCGCAGGATTTCGCCGACATTTTGCGCCAGCTCTTGCGCGCCTCTGAATGCCTGCAACAGCCGCGCTCCCCGGGCGCAGCGCTGGCATTCGAAAATGAAACACTCGACTATCGCCGCAATCTCGAAGCGCTGAAACGCTTCTTGCCCGACCTGCACCTGCGCCTGCTGGCCGAAAAGTCGCGTCTGGAAACCGCGCGGAACCACGTCGCCGCCGCATCAGCCTGGGTGCGCGCCGGCAAGAATTATTGACTTTAGTCGCGCTGGCGTATAGATCCCGTTGACCATCTCCTCGTAGCATCCTGCTGTGGCATTATGAATGCCATGAGTGCAACGACATCCAAAGTTCTGCAAGCGATATTCTGGTTTGTGCTCGGACACATCAGCTGCGCGATCATGCATCACATGCACCACTTCGCGAGGTAGACTGCCGAGCTCTTGATCTCGCTAGCACAATCAACACCGCGGGTGCCCTCTGCGTGGTTAGTGACGGCGAGATCAAAACCATCTGCACTAAGTCAAATAATTGAACAGATTATCCTGCGAAAGCTTGGCGATAGCAGCGAGCGCGGCTTGACTATCGGTCTGGGCCTGGGAAAGAGCCGTGGCGGCCGTAGGCAAGTTGGCGGCTCCCAGCGTGTTCTCTTGCTGGGAGAGCTGCAGCTGCTGGCTGTTTAGGCTGGTGGTCTGCGCCGTTGCCTGGTCCATGGCATTGCCATACAAAACGCGCTGCCCGGACAGATAAGAGGAAGCCGCGCTCAGCGCATTGACCGCCGCCGGAATGCCGACGTTATTTTGCACTGCCTGTATGAGGTTGTTAACCGCGAGAAACATGTCATTGCCGGGAGCGGAAAAAAGTTGCGATCCAGGCACGTTGACGGCGATTTTGTACCCGCTGCCGATCGCTACTTCATTGACATCCGTGTTGCCAACATAGTTGACTCCATCGGGGCTGTTGCTGGCCGCCACGTAGGGCGCGGTGGTGGTTGCGGTGCCGGCGAAAATGTAATTCCCTTCGTAAGCGGTGTTGGCCAGAGAGATCAGCTGGCTTTGAATGCCTTGCAGTTGCGTGGCAATGGCGGTCAGGTCGGCTGTCGAAAGCGTGCCGCCGCCGGCCTCGACGCCGAGGCTGAGCGCCTGTTGCAGCGCGCTGGTGATTGAGGTCAGCGTCGAGTCGGCGGAGGAGAACTGCCCCTGCACAGAGCTCAGGCTTTGCAGATAGCCTCCGGTGAAAGTGGCCTGATCGTTGTTCTCGACGAGAAGCGCGGCGGCCGTCGGATTGTCAGAGGGCTGGTTCACACTTTTTCCGGTAGAGATCTGCAGCTCCGCCTGTTGCACTTCCAGTTGGGTCTGGTTGAGCGCCGCCAGCAAATCGGGCATCGGATTCGGATCAACGCGCACGGGATTAGACCTCGCAAATTATTATTGCTCCACCCCATCCATGCCAAGATTAACGGCATCGAGAAGCAAGAGGTTTATGGTAGAGACGACGCGAGCCGAGGCCTGATATGCCGACTGAAACTGAATCAGGTTGGCCGCTTCTTCGTTCAGCGAAACGCCGGAGACGCTGCCATTCTGGTCCTGCAGTTGTTGCAGAATCAGCCCCGAAGAACTCGCATCGGCCGAGGTATTGGCGGTAGCGCTTCCTACCTGCGACACCAGATTGGCATAGAAATCGATGGGCGTCTGCGCCTGTTGACTCGAGAGGGCAGAATCGCCAACGGCGGAAAGGTTCGCCAGATTTCCGTTGCTGCCGGCAGTGCCGTCCGAACTCGCCGCGAGCAGCGTGGGGTTGGTCATGCTCACGGTTAAGGTGGCCGCGGCGCCGACTCCGTTTGCCGGTGGGGGAACAAAAATGTTGCCGCCTGCGTCGCCGTTGAGATCGAATCCCTGCGCGTTCGCGGCGTTCAGATTGTTGGCCAGTCCTGCGGCCAGCTGATCGAGACTCGTCTCAATGCTCGGAATTTCCTGGTCGCGAACCTGGATCAATCCGGCAAGACTGCCTCCAGTCAGCGAATTGGTAATATCGGTGTCGCCCTGCATGATGTGCTGCACGCAGTCGCTGCCCAGTTGCGTGGTGAGCGCGAAGCTCTGCGAACCGGAAACCAGCGTCGTGCCGTTGGCGGTTGCCACCGTAATGCTCTGGCCGGTCGGAATGACCTGCACATCGATCAATCCGGAAAGCTGCTGAATGAGACTGTTCTGCGTGTCGACGAGCGTTCCCGGATTCTGATTCACGCTTTCGAGGTCGCCGATCTGCTGGTCGACATTCGCAAGTTGTGAGGTCAGGCTATTGACTTGGCTGACCGACTGGACCACATTCTGGTCAATGTTGTCGCGCTGCGCCTGCAGATTGTTGGCAGTGGTGTTGAAGTCGGTGGCCAGCGTATCGGCCGCAGTAAGCACACTCTGCCGCAAAGTCAGATTGGTGGGATCGGGAGAAAGCTGTTGCAGGCTATTAAAAAAATTGCTGATGTCGGCGCCAATGCCGGATGTGGAGCTGGCAAACTGAGTCTGAATCTGCTGCAACTGCGTGAGCGCCGTGTTGAGCGAACTGTTTTGCTGTGTCGCTTGGTTGATCTGAATTTGCAGCATCGGGTCGCGGAGGCTCTCGATCTTTTGCAGCACAACGCCGGTGCCGATGCTTAGCGAGCCCACTTCGACCGGATCTCCCGGAGTCGTGTCGTCAACCTCGCGCGTGTAGCCGGGAGTGTTGGCGTTGGCCACATTGTTCGACGTGGTCTCCATCTCCTGCTGGCTGACGGAGAGGCCGGTCAATGCAACCGAGAGTGTGCCAAATAAGCCCGACATAATTTATTCTCCCCCCCGGATTCGTATTTCCTGGCCAATCATGGCGGGAGGGGGCGCATAGGTTGTAGCGCAACTATCCACCACGCGATGGAGAACGGCGAGGCTGCGTTCGAGATGCCGCAACAGTGACCAGTGCACACGTGTGAGATAACGAACGCGTGTGGCCAGGGCGTCAAACTCAGCTTGCAACTCGGCGGAATGGCTTGCGTCCAGCGAATCGCCGGAATCGGCAGGCGCCATCGATGCGGTGCGCTTCGCCTTGGAGCGCTTCTTCGTCCGGCGGCGAAGCTCGCATTCCAACTGGTTCCATTGCCGGCAAAGCTCGGCCTGATGCGCCGCGCCGCGCGCGATCGCCTCCGCATCATTGCGCACCAGCGCCGGCATCGTCGATTCGAGACTCTCGGCCAGATGGCGCAGGAGCGCCAGCCGCCGCTCAACCAGTTGACTAAGTTCGGGCAGCGGGATGGCGAGATCGTTCATGGCACGGGTTTCGACGGCAGCTCTAAGCTTTTGTGTTTTTGTGTTCTGAAATTCTGTTCGCTCAATCTTCCAGATCAAATCGCGAGCGCGGGATGCAGCGCGATTAAGCCATGTCGTCCAGCTTGTGCCTGGGCATATCGGGATCGGCCTCAAGTTCAGTGTCGGCCGGTTCGTCGTTCAGCGTTTCCCGGTCCAGCGTTTCCTGATCCGTCTTTTCTTCGTCTCGCCGATCGCCAGCCCACTTGCCGGGCACAGCGGCGGGTTTGCGCCGGTTCGCCGGATCGCGATCGTGCCCCCGTTTATCCAGCACGCGCAACAGCGCCGCATCGATTCCGTTCGTGATCAACGGATCCATCATTCACTCCAAAGCCCATGCGGTGCGCTTTAACCGGCAAGCTCACTCACGATCGCATCGGCTACCTGACTCGGCGGAACCGAATAGTTGCCGTTTTCAATCGACGTCTGCAACGCCTGCACCTTGGTCGCGCGCACCTCGGGCTGCGCCAACACCTGCGCCTGGAGCGATTGCACCCGCGTCTGATCGAAGGAGAACCGGGCTTGGTCGATGGCCGAAGCATTGGTGCTGCTCGCCGTGCTGTTTGAACCGCCGCTTTCTACCGCGTCCGCGGTGCTGGCTGCGCCCGCTGTTCCAGTTTGCCCGGACCGTCCTGGCTTCCCTGATTCCGGTGGCTCCGTGGCAAAGGTTGTGAAATCGACTCTCATAAATTCTCCCGTCCCGTACTGCCTGTATTATCGGCAGATTCTTAGCGAAACTTAATGCGGCGGGACCTCGTCCGAAGACGAACCGCGACTCAATACAAACATCGGCCGACGCGGGAAAAACTTTAGCGCTTTCGTTGAAACCTCCGTTCATTCCACACCCGATACCTTTGGTGGCTCCGACTGGCCAAGCTTCAAGGGAGCGGGCTGCAAATGGGACAGGATCAGTTTGGCGATGCCAATGCCGCCCCGCGCCGCCATGGCCTGCGCCAGTGCCTGCGTACCAAGCGCGCGATAATCGCTCGCGCCGGTGGTCTTCGCATCGTCGTCGCCGCCAAATGTCTTCTGCAAAGCGTCGAGCACGGGAGTCAGCAGCAGGGCTTCAAAGTCGCAGGCCGCCTTCACATTCTTCGTCACCGCCTTCGCGGATGGAAGGTTGGCGGCCGGCAGCGGAGTGGTGGTTGCAGCAGATTGAATGTTCATAGAAATTCTTTAGCCGGTCGTTGGTCGAGGGTCGTTCGTCGATGGTCGCTCGTCATTCGCTACTCGCGGTTCGCGATTCGTCCTTCGCTATTCGTCGTTCGTCGTTCATAGTTCGTCCTTCACCGTTGACGCGTCATCGGGTTGCGAAATGATTTTTCGCGAACAGCGAAACGCGAACGACAAACGACGAAAGACCACCGACGATTCTCAGATCACTTCCAAATCGGCATCGAGTGCTCCCGCCGCCTTGATGGCTTGCAAAATCGAGATCACGTCGCGGGCAGTTGCCCCCATCGCTTGCAGCCCGCTGACCAGTTGGTCGATGTTCGCGCCTTCGCCGATTTCCAGCCGCTTTGCTGGACTATCCTTTGCCTGCACCTCCGTCTGCCCGACGACCTGCGTACTTCCCGCCGAACCGGGCGCCGGCTGCGAGACCGTGTATTCGGTCGAAATCTGCACCGAGAAGCCGCCATGCAGAATCGATACTGCTCCCAAGCGCACGTCTTTCCCCATCACAATCGTTCCCGTGCGCTCGTTGACCACGACGCGCGCCCGCCGGTGCACGGGGACTGTCAGGTTCTCGATCTTGGCGAGCACGTCGGTCAGATTGGTCCCGCCAGTCGCCGCCGGATCGACTTCCACCCTTCCTCCATCACGCGCGCTCGCGACCGGGTGACCATACTCGCGGTTGATGGCATTCGAAATATCGCCCGCCGTCGAAAAATCGGGCTCGCGCAAAAGCAGCGACACCGGACTGAGCCGGTTGAAATCGAAGGCCAGGCTGCGTTCGACGCGCCCTCCCGCTGGCACTCTTCCTGTAGTCGGATGATTCATCTGTTTGGTCGCGCCCGGCCGCCCCGCGGCAAAGCCTCCCACCGTGATCGGCCCCTGCGCCGCCGCATAGACCTGCCCATCCGCGCCATAGAGAGGAGTGAGCAGCAATTGCCCGCCTTCGAGGCTCTTCGCATCGCCGACCGAAGAGACGGTCACATCCACTTGCGTCCCAGGCCGGGCAAACGCCGGCAGGTTCGCCGTAACAAACACCGCCGCCACATTCTTCACCACCGCCGTCGCGGGTGGAATCTGCGCGCCCATGCGCTGCATGATGTTGGCAAGAGTCTGCGTAGTAAAGACAGTCTGCTGGCTGTCTCCAGTCTGCGTAAGCCCGACCACCATGCCATAGCCGATCAGCGGATTCTCCCGCACCCCTTCGATGCTCGTCAGATCGCCGATCTTGACCGCGACCGGGTCGTTGAGCGCACGCGCTCCGGCGAGCGCAAGCAAGAGAAACCCCGCTGCCATAGCGGCTTTCATCGGAATGAGCCTCCTAAAAATCGAACAGGCGCATGAGGAAGCGCAACACTTTGTGCGGTTGCCGCACGCTGTCGGAGATCACGCCCTTGCCCTTGATCTCCAGTTCCAGATCGCCAACCGCGTCCGAGGCAACCGTATTGCTCGGCCCGATATCGCCGCGCCGCACCACCCCGCGCAGTATAATCGTCTGCTTTTCGTTATTCATGTTGATCACGCGCCGCGCTTCGACCACCATGTTTCCGCCCGCCAGCACCGCGACCACGCGGCCCGCGAGATTCGTGGTCACGCTGGTCGCGGTCGTGGCAGCACCTTTCCCGGCCAGGGCCTCGGAGGAGTGCAAGCCGAGCAGGCTCTGCGCCCCGCCCGTCCCGAGCACGGGCACCGAATCAATCCCGCCACTCGTGGTGAGCGTGCGCGAGGTGTTGACGGCGTTGGCGTTCGAAGATGTCAAGCCCTGTGAGACTACGATCTCAATCGTGTCGCCGACGACCATCGCCTTATAGTCGGCGCTGAGCGACGCCATACGACCCGAATCCACCCATATGCTGCCCAGCGTGAGCACCGGCGCGGGCGCTTGCGCCAGCTGTAGACGGGCAAGATATTTCGCCAGGCCGTCCTGCTCGGCATCGCGCTTCTTGGCGTGCAAATAATCGGCCATCGAGACGACGAGAAGCAGGCAATAGAACGCGACCTTCACCACTATCTCCTTGGTTACTCGACCGATTCGAGCTGACTTAGTAACTCATCGCTGACTCATCGAGCTATCCACCAGTTCATCAGCGCGCATTATTTAGGCTAACCTCCAGCCGCGCCGGACCGGAGATGCGCGCCCGAAAAACGTTGCCATCCGGACCGCGGACGCGAACGGTTTCTCCTTCGCGGCCGCGATCGAGACAAGTCACGCTCGCCGTCATGCGCATTCCATTGCCTGTAAAGACCGCGATAGCCGGATCACCGGGGCGCATCGTGAGCTGGGAGGCAGGTTGCAACGCGGATTTCGCAGCCCCTTTCAGTGCGGATTGAGCTGTCACGCGCGGCCCTGCTACCACGCGGCACGCCTGCTCCTCGCGGTCCGCGCGCATCGGGTGGTCAGGATCGGCGCTCTGAATGCGCGAGGTATGAAGATAGGCAAGGAACGGCAGACACTCGCCCGCGACGGCGCACTCCAGCCGGAATTGCAGGCGTTGCCGCCCTTCATCCCAACAGGCCGAGGCCACCTGCAACCTCCGACCCGCGCGCGCCGGCGGAGCCGCGGGCAGATCGAAATTCTCGGACGGCGGCAACTCTCGCTCAGACACGCCACGCTCTCTCAGTTCGTTGACCACCGCCCGCCATACTTCATCGCGTATAACCGGCGCGGAATTATCCGCCAACTGTGCAGACAACCCAACCGGTAGCAAGCTGGTAATAACAGCAATCCAGAACGCGGGGCGCATGTCAGTAAGTCGGCCAATCATTCACTTGCTCCTTCCTCGGTCGCGCCAAGCCTCTTGTCTCAACCTATCCGCCCGACTTACTTGCCAAGGTTATTCACCAGTTGCAACATCTCGTCGGCCGCCTGCACCACGCGCGAGCTGGCTTCGTAAGACCGTTGCGCGACGATCATATTTATAAACTCGTCGACCACGCTGACATTCGACTGTTCCTGATAACCCTGTTCGATCTGGCCCAACCCGTCCGCGCCGCCCGGCGTGCCAATCGCAGGATCGCCCGAGGCGGTGGTAGCAAGATAGAGATTCTGGCCAACGCTGTTTAATCCTCCAGGATTCGGAAACAACGCGAGCTGTACCGAACCGACCTGCTGCGCCGCGGTTTGTCCGGTGAGGGTTACCGAAACCGTGCCATCGGCGGCGATGGTGATGGAAGTTGCGCCGGCCGGTATGGTTACGGTTGGCTGCAGCGGATTGCCGTCGGCGGTCACGATGTTGCCCTGCGCGTCCTGATGAAACGTTCCGCCGCGGGTGTATGCAGTTTGGCCAGTGGGCAGGAGTACCTGGAATAATCCCTGGCCTTCGATGCCCAAGTCGAGCGGATTGCCGGTCGCGCTCAACGTGCCCTGCGTTTGAATGATCTCGGACGCGGCCGAGCGCGTGCCCAGTCCGACTTGCAGGCCCGTGGCAACGGTTGTTTGCTGCGAGGCAGCCGCACCCGGCATCACCAGACTCTGGTAGATCAAATCCTCAAACTGCATGCGGCGGCTCTGGAAGCCAGCGGTACTCGAGTTCGACAAGTTGTTCGCGATCGTATCCAGATTCGTCTGCTGCGCCTGCATGCCGGTGGCGGCGGTATAGAGTGCTCGAAACATGGTTGGCTCCTAATAATGAGTCGCTGGTCGTTCGTCGCTGGTTGCGCGCGGGTTCTGGCTAACGACCAACGCCAACGATGCCTGGCTTTCTCGTCCTTGGAATTCGTCAACTAAACTTTCCCGCCTAAACCTTGGCCAGATCGGTGCTCGCAATATGGTTGAATTCCGTGTCAAAGAGCGACATGCAGCGCTGCAGCATCTCGGCCTGCCGCTGCACACTAATTAATGTCACGACCGAAGCGACGGAATTCACGTTCGACGATTCGAGCGCCCCCTGCTTGAGTTGCGATTGCGCCGCCGGTTGCGCGCTCCCATCGGGCGCCGCGAGCAGGCTTCCACCTTCGGCAGTGAGCGGAGTCCCAGCAGGGAAATCGACCACCTGGATATTGCCCGCGACGGCCCCGTTTACCGAAAGCGTGCCGTCGGGCGCAATCGAGACATTCCCCGCGGGAACGCTGATCGCGCCTTTCTCTTTGAGCTTGAAGTTGCTGAGCACGAGACCGCCGTCAGAGGTTACCAGTTGCCCGGCGCTCGATACTTGAAAGCTCCCATTGCGCGTGTAGCGTGTGCCGCGCGCGTTTTGAATCGCAAAAAAACCGGCGCCTTCAATAGCGAGATCCAGCGGATTCCCCGTTTTTTCCAGATTGCCCGCGGTCAGATCAAGATGGGTTCCTTCGAGCACGCCAAAATTGTTGGTCGCAAGGTTAAGGATGTTGGGTACAGTCGGACGAGACGCCGCCACGAGCGACTGGAAGGTCGTCTGCTGGCCGCGAAAGCCAGCCGTATTCAGGTTGGCGAGATTGTGGCCTGCGACTTCGAGCGCCTCGCTCTGCGACCGTAACCCCGCGCACGCCGCGTAAAATCCACTGTCCACGTTGGCTCCTCTTGATCAAACAATGCAAGCCAGTGGCCACGGGAAGATTGGATTCCGTTAGAGGGGACTTTTGCTTTCAATCGGTTGCGAATGGCAGCCTGCTTGAAAACATTCGGATCTCCTTAGAGTTCTCGCGGAAGGCAAGCTTTGCCGAGCAGACCGCAGCCGCGGGCAAAGTTTTCTGGGCAATGGGAGCTCAATGCAAAATCCTTCATCTTGACAGCCCAATTCCAGGGGAGCACAATTCGCCGGTCTGCCGCGCCGATTTCATCCTAAGACGAGGAAAGGAACGCTATGCGCCTACTTCGCTGTGCTAGTCGAGGTGAACTCAATTGGGGAAGCACGATCTGCGCTTTGCTTCTTCTGTGCGCAACGGCAGTGATCGCCTCGCCTGCGCAGACTCTAACCACCCTCCACAGTTTTGACAACACGGACGGCGCTGTCCCCGAGCGACTGGTCCAAGCTACCAGTGGGAAGTTGTACGGGACGGCGGGCGAGGGCGGAGCCAGCGGCGATGGAACGATTTTCACAATCACCACTAGCGACAAACTGAAGACGCTGCTGAGCCTCGACGGCACCGACGGCGCTAACCCTTACGGCTTACCGCTGGTCCAAGCTACCAATGGGGACTTTTATGGAACGCTGCAGGCAGGTGGGGCCTATCCGGCACTCTGCGGCGGCTACGGGTGTGGTACGGTTTTCAAAATTACCGCAAGCGGCAAGATCACGACGCTTTATAACTTTTGCTCGCAAGACAATTGCACAGACGGCGCCGACCCGCTCACCGGGCTGGTCCAGGCCACCAATGGGGACTTCTACGGAACAACTAACTCCGGTGGCGCCAACTGCGTGGCCGACGGTGGTTGTGGCACGATCTTCAAAATCACTGCGAGCGGCACGCTGGCGACGGTTTACAGCTTTTGCTCGCAAAGCAACTGCACGGATGGAGCTTACCCAACGTCGGGGCCTATCCAGGGAAGCGACGGCAACTTTTACGGGACGGCGAACACCGGCGGGGCCTATGGCTATGGCACGGTCTACCAGCTAACTCAGAGCGGCACGCTGACGACATTGCTCAGCTTCGACAACACGAACGGCAACGGGCCCAGGAATTTGATTCAGGCCAGCAATGGGAACCTCTATGGTTCGACGCACTATGGCGGGACCAGCACCGCCTGTACCAATGGCTGCGGCGTGGTCTTCAGCATGACTCTGAATGGCACGCAACTGGACGTGTACAGCTTCGACAATACAGACGGATTCAACCCCTCCACTCCGGTGCAGGCGACGGACGAAAACTTTTATGGCACAACGCATGGTGGCGCCTACGGCGAGGGAACGATCTACGAACTCACTGCTGGCGGTACGCTGACCACTCTCTACAACTTTTGCGCGAAGACCGGTTGCCCTGACGGCGCTACCCCGGCCGGGCTGATGCAGGACACGAACGGAAATTTTTACGGTACGACATACGCAGGCGGGACGAGTGACGCCTGCTCGGGTGGCTGCGGCACCATCTACAGCTTCTCGGTCGGCCTGGGGCCGTTCGTCGAAACGCAAACCACGTCCGGCAAGGTGGGAGCGGCCGTCAAGATCCTTGGCACCAATCTGACAGGCGCAACCAGCGTCACGTTTAACGGCACGGAGGCTGTATTCAAAGTGGTTTCAAGTTCCGAAATTAGCGCCAAGGTGCCCAAAGGAGCGACCAGCGGAGAAGTTCAGGTAGTGACGCCCGGGGGAACGCTTGATAGTAATCAGGAATTCCAAGTTATACCGTAGCAGTTCAGACCCGCTGGCCCTCACGCTTGCAGTTGCAGACGCACCGTAATCCGCGCCTTCTCAAAGAGCAAAACGCTTTCGACGGACTGCCCATGAGCAAGCGAATGCAGGCTGTACTGCCCTCCGCTGATGACGGTCGGTACGCTCAACATGCAACGCTCGTCGGTACCGGCGAGTTTGTTCTTGAAATTGCCGGCAATCATGTTACACATCTCGCCGAGCGCATCCACCACTTGTCTTGGCGAAACCGTGGCATCTCCCAACATGCCCAGCGCGATCCGCTCCGCGGTATGAGCGGTGCAACAGATAGTAACCACTCCGCAGAGCGCTCCGGCTAGTCCGACAATGGCGGTAAATCCACCTTTCAGGACCTCGGCAGATGGCTCGGCCACCGTCACTTTGTGACTAAGTACGACGTCGAAAACCTCTTGCGTGGCAATCACTAGGGTCGGCAGCCAGTTCTCCTGCGGAGCAACCGCGGCACCGGCGGTCATGGCTTCTGCCCTGCCGAGCGGAACAACGGTCTCACCGAAGCGCGAGTGGTCGTCTGGGCAATTGCTATATCAATATTAATGACCACGTCGGCGATGGTCAGCACGACGGCAAGGCCCAATGCTTTGTCCAACCTAGCGATCTGACCCATGGATTTTCAACTCGTTAATGACCCGCCTGCCGGCGTTTAGCCTCAGCTCTGCAATTCCAGTCGAACCGCCACCGGCGCGTCTTCGAAGAGTAGAACCGTTTCCACGGCCTTTCCGTCCGCCATGGAACGAAGGCTGTATTCTTCACCACTGATGACGGTGGGCACGCTCAACATACAGCGTTCGTCAGTGCCCGCAAGTTTATTCTTGAAGTTGCCGGCGATCATGTTGCAAATCTCACCCAGCGCGTCGCTGACTTCGTCCGCGGAAGTGGCCGCGTCGCCTAACATCTTCGTCGCCATCTGGCTTGCGCTCTTCGTGCTGCAGCAGACGGTTATAACTCCGCACAGCGCTCCTGCCAGGCCGATCATGGCCGTGAATTCAGAGTTGGGAGCGTGTTCGGCTTGCGCCACCGGCTTTACACGGCACCCCAACATGATTTCGAAAACTTCCTCCACCGCAAGCTCCAGCACGGGGAGCCAGTTCTCTTCATGAGAACGAGTCACAAACGAAGTATCGGTGCTCATGGTTTTTTCCCCAGCACTGGCAACACATGCTCTTTCACTTGGTCGGGAGTGAAGGGCTTGCGGATGTAGCCACGAGCGCCTGCCGAAAGTGCCTGCACCACATGCGACTCACTGCCTTCGGTGGTTATCATCACAATCGGAACACCCTTGACGCCGTCCAGCTTCGCCACCTCGCGAACAAATTCCAGCCCGTCCATGACCGGCATGTTGATGTCGCAGAGAATCAGGTCGACGGGGTTGTCGTGCAACGCGGTCAAGGCTTCGGCTCCATTTCCAGCTTCCGTGACCTTTTCGAGCTCGACGCCGGCCTGACGCAGCGAACGCTCGACTATCTTCCGCATCACCGAGGAGTCGTCCACGATGAGGGCTCGTATCTTATCCATCGGTTCCCGCCACTCCGCGGCTGTGCGCCGTCATGTGATGCCGTCGCGCTCCGCCATTTTGTGACTGACTAGCTGTACATCGGCACTTCTACAGCGGTCTTTAGGAAGAGGAGAGCAAGCGAACTGAAGCGAGGGACGGTAAATCGTTCGAAAAAAGGGAGATTTATAAGATTGGATACCCCAGCGTTTGACCTTCAGTAACCACGAATCGCGAATCGATGCCAGCAGTTACTTCCACTTACCCTGACCCTCGACAATCGTGATGTAACGATCGATTGGCACATCCATGAAGCGTTCGACCGCGCCGCTCGGTTTCGGCCATGTCACTTCCAGTAGATCAATTTTCGTTCGCGGCCCGATTCCAAGGACCAATCGCGGATCATGTGATGACAGGAAGCTGCCACCCCCGGTTTTCATCCTGCTTCTCTTGAGGTCGCTGGCCTGGTAAATAACTCGGGCACCAACTGCATCGCGATTCGACTTAGTTCCGACTAATGTCAGCCCGAGCCAGTGATTCAGCTTTCCTACATTGTTTCGCAAAAGCAGCGGAGCGCCGCCATTCATCGAAATCAGCACGTCGACGCCGCCATCGTTATCGAAATCACCCACAGCCAGTCCGCGCGCCGAGAAATTCCTGGTAAAAACGGGGCCGCTCTGCGAGCTGACATTCTCAAAACCTTTTCCCGTACCGTGAAACAACAACAGCGGCTCCTGATACTCAACATCCTTGTGATAGACCTGAATCAAGTCGTCGGGATTTCCATTCGACAGAAACAAATCGAGATTCCCATCATTGTCATAATCCAAGAACTTCAGTCCCCATCCGCTCATCAAGCGCGTGGCTGACGCGATTCCGGCCGTTCCAGCCTGATCGTCGAAGGTTTCATCATGATTGTTCTGGTATAGGGAATACATTTCGTGGTCGATGTTGGCGACGAACAGATCCATCCATCCGTCCTGATTGAAGTCGGCGGAATCGACCCCCATGCCAGAGCGCGGCCGTCCCGCTTCGCTATACGCCACACCCGCCGGAGCTCCAATCTCCTCGAATCGTCCACCCCCGCGATTCACGAAAAGAAAATTCGCCGTGGTGTCGTTCGCCACAAAAAGATCAAGCCGCCCATCATTATTAATATCGGTTGCCACCGCACCCCATGCCTTGCCCGGATACCTACCGATCCCGCTCGACTTACTGACATCAGTAAAGGTGCCATCGCCGTTGTTATGAAACAACCAACTCGGCATCGGCTTATAGAGTCGCGGAATGCAGTAGCCCGGCTTATTGTCGGCCTCGCATGGCAAGTGCTTCGACTTATCGAAATCGACAAAGCGGCAGACGAATAAATCGAGCCGCCCATCATTGTCATAGTCGAACCAGACTGCACTCGAAGACCATCCCGGCGCGGCAACTCCAGCGTTCTCGGTTACATCCGTGAACGTACCGTCTCCGTTATTGTGATAAAGAATGCTTCGCCCATATTGCGTGACATATAGGTCGGGGAATCCGTCTCCGTCATAATCCCCAACGGCCACACCTTGCCCATAACCACCTGCCGCGACTCCCGCCTTCTCGGTAACATCGGTGAAGGTTCCATCGCGATTATTTCGGTAAAGCGCATTCCGCAGCGGCGGATTGGGATTGTAAAAATCGCACTTGCCACTATTCACAAAATAAATATCCATCCATCCGTCGCCGTCGTAATCAAGAAACGCGCAACCAGGTCCGGTCGTCTCCGGCAAATATTTCTCAGGTGACTTCCCGTTAGTGTGCACCCAGCTAATGCCGCTAAGCGCAGCCGGAACTTCTTCGAATGGATAGACGGGGGCAGGGACGGCGCGGGCGAGGCGCGACAGACCGGGTGCTATGAGGCCGCCTCCGATTCCCCAGAAAAAACCTTGCCGCAGAAATCGGCGGCGCGTGGATGGCGAGAGTCTTCGGATTGCAAGCGAGGGCGTTTTCTTCACTTCAATATTTGTTGCAGCAGCGCTGCAACTGGCTAATTCGGATTTTGCTGCGATTCAGATGGCTCTCCCGCCGCGCCTTTTTGCGTCAGCTTTTGCTGAATGGCAAACTCGCGATCGCCATCTTCTTTCCGCCCCGTCCGCGAATAGGCGATCGCGAGCAGATAATGTGCCGCCGGATTGCCCGACTGTAACTTCACCGCTGTCTGCAGCGGCGGAATCGCCTCGGAAAATTTCTTCAGCGAAACCAGCGACCCTCCCCACCCAACATACGCATCGCCAAAGCTGGCGTCGAGTTTCGCCGCGCGTGAAAAGTGCTGAATCGCCTCAACCCACTGCTGATTCTGCTTGGCCAGCTCACCCAGCACATATTCAGCGCCCGCATTCGACGGATCAATCCCAAGCTCAGCCTGCATCTCTTTCTTCGCCTCGTCGGCGTCGGCCGGACTCGGATTCGACTTCGAAAGCAGCAATCGGCCCAGTCGAAAATGAATACCCGGCGCCCGCGGATTCTGTTCCAGCACCAGCCGATATTCCTTGGCAGCTTCCTCCCATTTTCCATTGGTTTCGAGCGATTCGGCATGCAGCTCATGCCCCTGCGCCGATTGCGGAGCGGTCGTAGCCAGGTCCGCCGCCGCTCGGTTAGCAAGGTCCGAATAAGTGTGCACCGACACATAGAGCACTTCAGGATCGTGGGGAAATTCGCGATTCAGAAACAAAAGAAACTCGTTGGCCGCATCCGCCTGACCGTCAAACATCGCGCAGCGCACGCCGGCCAGTCCGAGATTGCGCTTGAGATCTTTGTCGGGGACGCGCGATCTGGATTGCTTCAAAAGCGGCAACGCTTCTTTGCAGTGCCCCGATTGCGCCAAGTGCAGAGCCCGTTCCGCCGAAGAAGTCGCGGATGACGTCGATGTCGACGAACCAGCCGCCGGAGGCGATTTTTCCGACCCTTGCCCGAATGAAGATACAGCGAGCGAACCGCACCCCATCAAAAGAAGCAGAAGAGTAGAGCGACGCTTCAACATACCAACCCCAAACATAAAAAAAGGCAGGCGCGCGAAACGCCTGCCCCATTGTATAGCGCCTGATTCTAGAAAATGAACTTGAGCGCAAACTGCAACTGTCGAGCCGACTGCGTCGCACTGCTAATTCCCATCCCATTGCCGAGACTATGGGCCGGAGCTGCAAAGCTCGGGTGATTGGTCGCATTCAGGAAATCGGCGCGGAATTGAAATTTCTTGTTCTCCGTTATCAGGAAGTTCTTTTGCATACTCAGGTCTGCGTCGAAGTATCCGGGCCCAATGACGGGGCCCTGAGCCGGACAATTCCCAAAAGTTCCAGGCGCGGGCTCTGAGAATGGACTCGGATTAAACCACTGGAGCCCCTGCCCCGCAACCGGTGTCTTGGGGTAGGAAACTGGGCCGTTACAATTAGGTCGAGGAGAAGGACTTCCAGTTCCGGAATTGTCCGAGGCATAGAGCGCGATGGGGAAGCCGCTATGCCAGGTAACAATCGGATTAATCGACCAGTTGCCGACTGCAGCATCCACGGCCTTCGGCATGTCGTTCGCGAATTGCTTGCCCCGGCCGAAGGGAAGATCGTACACCGCGTATGCGCTGATCACGTTTTTTGCGTCCCAGTAACATTGGGCATAATCGGCGTTTTGATCGTAAAGGTTGGCCCAGTAATTCTCCGCGGGCGCTGCCTGAGTAGTACTGCCCCAGGTGCCGAAGTAGCCGTCATTGTTGGTCATGCACTTTTCCCAGGTGTACGAGACCTGCGCCTCGAGTCCGTTCGAATATCGCTTCTGCAGCACAGCCTGCATGGCGTTATAGTTCATGTTGCCATTGGTGGCAGTGTTCTTCAGAGTTCCGTATCCATTAGGCCCAATCGTCGCTAGGGTCGTGACGTCGCCATCGATGACTGTGCCAGGAAGGTTGTGGCCACCTCCATAGGGATAGATAATCTGGCCATTGGGTAGTAAGTCCCCCTGCCCCAGCCACTCGGGGACCATTAGGTGAGTAGTTCGCTGGCCAACGTATCCGATCTGGAAGGTGGTGTTGCGGAGGAGCTCGCGCTGAATGGTGAGGTTCCACTGATCGGCCACAGCCGGCTGAATCAGACCTGACCATGCATTTAGCGTGGCGTTAATGAAAGGGCTGCCCGACGGAGGCGCTGCTGCGGTAAATGCCGTCTCCGTGTCATAACCAGTGCCACTCGCCAGATTTGGCGCCTCAACCTGAGGGGGCGTAAAGGGCGGATTCTGAGTAGCCCGCAAATTGGTTCCTGTGCCTTCCAGATATGACGAAATTGAGAAAGAACCACGAACGACAGTATTGCCTCCCAGAAATGCGGGACTCCAAGCGAAGCCGAGGCGAGGCTGGAAGTCCGGATAACCATACTGGCTACTGTATAACCCCCTGCTGAATCCGTTTGTGCCGAGCACGCCGCTAGGGACGGCGTCGCTTCCTGGGAACTGTAGCCAGCCGGTCAGAATATTCACATTGTCTTGATGGTTATTGGTCTCGATCCAGGGAGTACGGGCTTCATAGCGAAGACCTAGATTCACAGTTAACCGGTCAGTCAAACGCCAGTCATCTTGGACGAAGCCCGCGAACAGCCAGTCGCGCTGACGCCATCCACCCGCACTTGTGCCGCGGCCGACATCCTCAGGAAGTCCAAGGGCCCAATCAGCGGAGGGGTCGCCGCCAGTGCCGTTCCCCGAATAATTACCGCCGGGTCCGAGTCCAAAGATCTCAGCGCCCAGTTCCCCGCCATTGCCGCTGTAAAAAACATTGATGTTATAACGATTTAACTGAAAGCCAGTCTTAAGGATATGCCGCCCGTGGGTGTAAATGAGCACATCATCAAAAGTGGAGACAGTCGAGGAAAATTTCTCGGTAACGCTAGCGGCACCTAAAGTGGATAAAGTTCCCGTGTTGATGTCCGTAATCGTGCCACCGCCGAATGAGAGCTGCGGCAGGCCGCCCACTCCGTTGGGATTGCCATCCGCGATGCCAATCGTGTTACCCAAATCGCCGATGGAAAACGTGGTTAGGCCATGAGGCAGCTTGACGTAGTTTTTCCCGAAGCGGACTTCGTTGAGGAGCGTCGGCGAAAACGAATGCGTCCAGTTGGCGGAACCATTTAGTAGGTAGGCTTGATTGAGGCTGTCGCCAAGCAACGCTACAGAGTTGACGGTAGGATCATTTTGATCGGCCTTTGTAAAATGGGCATTAATGTGGTCCCTATTAGACAGGTTGTAATCGACCTTGATGTCGCCCTGGTCCGTATTGAACTGCTGGTACGTGGTGTTGACCGCGTTCTGGAAGCCGTTCGAAAGCGGAATGTTGGACAACGCCTTCGGATACAGCGCATTCGTCACTAAAGCCGTGAATGCTGGATCCAGGTTGCCGGGAGGGATAATGTCGCCGTTGAACTTCGTTCTGGTGGAAGGGGTAAGGATTGAACAAGTCGTGCCGGACGTTCCGCCCGTTCCAGGAGCGCACGGATTATACAACTGTATCGGCGTCGCCAGGTTCAACAGAGCGCCAAAGTTGCCGGTGATTTCATCAGGAGTGAGAACGGTAATGGTAGCGCTGCTCGACGGGTGGTCGAGTCGCCCCCCTTGGTAGTCAGCAAAAAAGAACAGCTTGTTCTTAATGATCGGGCCGCCAAAGGTAGCGCCGAACATATTCCAGCGCAACTTCGGCGTCGGATGGCCTGCTGGCAACCCCGACACGAAAGGGCTGTTCTCCCATTGATTGGCGTTGAAGACATCGTTACGGAAGAATTCAAAGACGTCCCCGTGGAATTTGTTGGTACCCGACTTGAGAGTGACATTAACGATGCCGCCGTTGTAGTTGCCAAACTCCGCCGAAGCGTTCTGGGTAATGAGGTTGAACTCGCCCATCGCATCAGGGGAGGGCGTGTAGCCAATTATGTTGTCCGAAGCCTGGTTGTTATCGACGCCTTCCAGCAGAAAGTTGTTGGCCTGCTCGCGATTTCCGTTGATGTAGGGACGGCCACCCTCCTCCGCTGTGTTGGATCCCGTGTTAAAGCTGGCGGGGTCCACCGAGACAGAGCCGGGAACGAGCAAGGTCAACTGCACATAGTTGCGCGTCGTCAGGGCCAAATCGGTGATGGTGTTGGAATCGAGGACGGTGCTGACCTGGGCATCTTCGGTTTGTAAGATTGGGGCGGCGCCGGTGACTTCGACGCTCTCCGACACCTTTCCAACCGTCATCTTAAAGGTCAGCCGCGCCGTCTGGTTCAGCACGACAGTAAACGGCGGATAGACGGTCTTTTCAAACCCGGGAGCAGTCGCTTCCGCGGTGTACGTCCCTACCGGCAGGCGCTGGATATCGAACGAACCGGTATCATTCGTCGTCGCGTTCCACACAACCCCGCGCTCGGTATCGCGAGCGACAACCGAGGCGCCTTTGATCGGCGCTCCGCTCGGATCAACCACCGACCCGACAATTGCGGCGGTGACTTCCTGACTCCACGCCGGCTGCAGCGCGCATAGGAGACCGAGCAGCAGCATGATCGCGACCCATACCGACCGTCGCGTTGCTGACTCTTGAAGCGGTGATTTCCGGATCGCGGATTTTCGTGTCGCCGATTTTCCGACCCAAGACGTTGCCATCGTAGAACCTCCGGGAGAACGCGTTAGTGAAACAGAACCCCACCAAACAAATAGTGCAATAAGATTAGGATAATGCTATATAGTACTTTCGTTGGGGCCGTCAAGAAAAAAATGTGAGCGTTCCACATTTTCTTGCCAGTCCGGTTTTTGTACTCAGCTATAGCACATGGGAAACAAGGTCGCTTGCGGTCCGTCGGAACGCCGCACGCCTGTGGAAAACCGGGATTTTTGCACCCGATACCAAGAACGGGATATATGCTATGGAATGCCGTATCCGGCGATGCAATCAAACCAATCCTTTACAAGATTCATTAACCGAGGTAAGGTTTGAGCCATTGCAACCGCGGTTCAGGCTAGTGGGGAGTCGATTACAGCTCTATAGCATATAAGTCGGCAGAAAGCGCTTATCTGGACGCGTTCGGAAATAGCCGGCAAGCGACAGTTGACTCATTTGCTCTATAGCGCATTCAAAATAGTGATGATGGTGATTAATCCAGCAAGTGCAAGGTAGTAGGGGATCGATGATTGAATGATTGGGGAGTCCATGCCAAACAGCCGCCCAAATGGAATGCCCGCATATAAGAAGATTCAAGGCGCGATCATCAAGCGCATTGAAAGCGGGCAATTGAAGCCGGGAGACACCGTCGATTCCGAACGCGAGCTGGCGCGGATTCACAAGGTAAGTCTGATGACGGCCCGCCATGCTCTAACCGCGCTCGAGCGCGAAGGCATGGTGCAGCGCCGCCGCGGCGCGGGAACCTTCGTGGCTCCTCCGAAGATTCACTTCAACAAGCTGACCAGCTTTACCGAGCAGATGGCGGGACGAAGTTTGACGGCTTGCTCGAAAGTTCTGTCTTTTGGAATCGTCGACAACGAGCAGGAAGTCGCGGCGCGCCTCGCTCTCGCCACCGACACTCGCCTGCTCAAAGTAGAACGTCTGCGGATCGCAGCCGACGAGCCCTTTGCGGTCGAAACCTGTTACCTGCCAGCCGAAGAATTCTCCGGCCTCACGCGCACGGCGCTAGCGCGCGGATCGCTTTTTTCAATCATAGAAGGCACTTACGGAATCCAGCTCGCCTATGCCGACGAGGAAATGGATGCAACCGCAGCGGCGCCGGCGACCGCGAATCTTCTGCAAGTACCGCGCGATGAGCCATTGCTCCGCATCCGTCAGTTGATTTATTCGACCAAAGGGAAGGCAGCGCTATATGTCCTCGGGCTCTATCGATCAGACCGGCACACGCTGCTTGTCCGAAGATTCCGGTAGGCTGTGAAAGCTGCGCTGGTCGCCCGTTTCGCGCAAACGCCGCCCGGCTGTTGCCTGATCATTTCCGTTTCTGTCTATGCGCACTGTCATCCATCTCGCAATTGTCACCAGCTTGCTCATCCCAACGAGCCCAATCACTACTCAGGCCAAAGAACGCCATTCGCAGCCGCCACCGATTCATCTCGACCGCGACGGCGAAAAGTGGGTGCGGCGCACGCTCAGCAAAATGTCGACCGAAGAAAAGGTCGGCCAACTTTTCATGGTGTGGGCGCGCGCCGAATTCTTCAATGTGAACAGCGCCGAGTATCGCGATTTCGTAAACCGCATCGAGCGCTATCACGTCGGCTCTTTCGCCCTCTCCGTGCCGGTGGACGGCCCATTCCTCATCAAGGGTCAGCCGTATGAAGCCGCGATGCTGGTGAATCAACTGCAGCAGCAGTCGAAACTCCCCCTGCTGATCGCTGCCGATTTCGAGAGTGGACTGTCCTCCCGCCTGAACGGAACCACTATTTTCCCTCAGGCGATGGCGTTTGGTGCGGCCGGAAAAACCGATTATGCCGAGAACTTTGGAAAGATCGTTGCCTTGGAAGCGCGCGCCATCGGTGTCCATTGGAATTTCTTCCCCGTGGCGGATGTGAACTCGAATCCGGCCAACCCCATCATTAATACACGTTCCTTCGGCGAAAACCCGCAGCAGGTTGGTGAATTGGTGGCCGCGTACATTCAAGGCGCACGATCGAACGGCATGCTCACGACAGCCAAACATTTTCCCGGACACGGCGACACGGCCACCGATTCCCATCTCGGCGTGGCACACGTCAGCGGCGACCGCGCGCGGCTAGAGTCCGTCGAGCTTCCACCCTTTCGCAAAGCGATTGCGGCGGGCGTGGACGCCGTAATGGTGGCGCATGTCGCCGTGCCTGCGCTCGAAAGCGATCCGAATAAAGTTGCCACAACCTCGCCCGCAATCGTTACGCAATTACTCAAAGACCAACTCGGCTTTCACGGAATTGTCATCAGCGATGCGCTCGACATGGCCGCCCTGACTCGTCTTTATGCGGCAAATATCGGCCGCGCGGCAGTCGATGCGTTCAAGGCCGGCAACGACGTGCTGCTCATCCCACCCGATCTGGATGCGGCCTACCGCGCCGTGTTCGCGGCCGTGGCAAGCGGAGAAATTTCCTCTGATCGCCTCAACAACTCAGTGCGAAAAATTCTCGAGGCAAAAGCTTCTTTGGGATTGCAGCGCACGCGGCTCGTGGATATAAGCGCGATGGACAAAATCATCGCGCAGCCTGAGAATGCCGCGCTGGCGCAAAAGATCTCCGATGACGCCATCACTCTGGTTCGCGACAACGGCAAAATTCTCCCTCTGAAAGCCTTTAAGAAATCGGCTGTCCCGCTGCCCTATCAGGCACCGGAGCCCATCACCAATCGCGTTGTCACGATAATTTTCACCGACGATGTGCGCTTGGAAGCGGGACGAACTCTTGAGCGCCAGCTTCGCATCCGCGCCCCCGATGCTCACATTTTTTACGTCGACTCGAGGATCGCGGGAGCGATGTCGGCAAACATATTGAAAGCCGTCGACGAGGCGGAGACCGTGCTGGCGGCGGTCTACGCGGTGCCAGCTCCCGGAGTCAGGGGGAGCGGAAGCGCGGTAAGCCGGGCAGACGCAACCAGCGCGCTCTTACAAAGCATCCTCGATCATGCCGCTGCCAAGACCGCGCTCATCGCAGTCGGAAGTCCCTACCTGGCTCAGGATATCCCCGCCGTTCAAAATTATCTGTGCACGTTCTCGTCGGCGCCGGTCTCCGAGACCAGCGCAGTGAAAGCGCTCTTCGGAGAAATCCCAATTCGCGGTCATTTGCCCGTAAGCATTCCAAACATCGCCGAACGCGGCGCCGGCATTGAGAAGTCGATGAAATAAGAATGATTCTCGGACGCGCCAAAAGAAAGATTCAGTGCGCCGCCTGCGATCTCTGCGCCAGAAAATCATCGCGGCATTGTTTCGCCGAAGTGAGCAACTGCGCAAACTCTGGTGAGCCGGGCAACTTCGCCCGCATGGCGTCGTTCTGCAAACCGATGTAGGCACAAGAGTGCCCGGCGCGCGCGCGCGTAGTCACCAAGTTGGTCGAAGGTGAACGAACTGACTCAAAACGCGATGACCCCGAAGCCGCACCCGGAGTTTTTCACCACTCTGTTTAGGCGCTGAGGTTCACAAGGTTCGCACCACCACCTACGCCGCTTGCCTGATCGACGCAGTTGCCGCAGGCGATGTACGAACCGCAATGGCAAACATGACGTAAGACCAGCCGCGCAAGAGCAAGGAAATTCCGACCGCGAAGCCGAGAAACCATAATCCCGACCCCGGCCAATCGATCCAAAGCAGCACGCCCAGCAGAAGCGTCACCGCGCCATCGAATGCCGCCCAGCCCCAGTTCGGAAACTTCAGCCTGATCGCCGCCACCAGTCTGAAAACTCCGATCACCGTGAAAAAAGATGCGAGAAGCAGCGTCCATGCCAGCGCTCCGGCCACCGGATGCGTCACAATGAGCAACCCCACAAGCACCCCGAGAACTCCGCCGATTAGGTGCAGAAAGATGCCGCCCCATTTTCGGACGCGAAAGGCCTGAATTGCCTCCACCACCCCGCTCACTACGAGCAGCCAACCCAGTACCAGCACCGTGCCAAGAGTAGCCGCCGGCGTGATGAAGAGCGCTACGGTCCCAAGAAAGACCATGCCGATCCCAATCGCCAGCAACCATCCCCATTTATGCCGGATATTGTCGACTTCCAAAGACAGCGCATTCGTAGTCATATGCTGTTCCTCCGCATCAGATCGTTGTGACTGCTCGACCGGATGCTAGTTCCTGGCGGTCATTTTATCAATTCCTCTCGAGAGTAAGCGCGCCATACGACCCTCGCTGTAGTTACACAAATTCGCGGAGACGATAAAATTGGGCGTGTGGCGCGGAGCCGCAGTTACTCCCTGCCTGGCCTTGCGATGAAGGAGAACGAAAATGCCGCTCGTGTGGACCTGCAAAAGCTGCGGACAGAAAAATCGGGTTCCGGCAAAACACCTCGCTGAAACCGGCCGTTGCGGAGCCTGCAAGTCTCCGCTGCCTCCTATCAACGAGCCCCTGGAAGTCGACCCCGAGCAATTCGACGAAATTATCCAAAATGCCCGTGTCCCCGTCCTCGTCGATTTCTGGGCGGCGTGGTGCGGCCCTTGCAAGATGGCCGCGCCCGAGGTTGCCCGCACCGCGGTGGATATGGCTGGTCAAGCCATCGTCGTGAAGGTTGACACCGAGCGCTATCCGCAACTGGCAGCCCGCTTCAACGTTCGCGGCATTCCAAACTTTGTTGTCTTCTACGCCGGTCGTCCCGTAACCCAGCAGGCCGGATTAGTCGACCACACGCAAATGGAAAACTGGCTGCGATCCGCCAGTTCAGTTTCGGCATAATCTGATCTCGACTCTTTACGTGGTGAGTATATGTCCGCAATACGGACCACTGCGGGCAGTTTCGCAGCGGTGCGTATGGCGAAAGTAGTATGACCATCTCTGTGCATCGTAGACACCGATAGCAAAACAGTTCCCGCCAGCGTCATCGTTGAAGATAGCTACACCGAGCAAAGCCCTCGAGCGATAGACCCCGCAAAACTTTGCCCCCAAGTATCCCCGTCTCAGCAACGGAGGAACATTTCACCCCCAATACTGGCGGCCTGTTTCGACGATTCGCTCTCTGCCCCACAACGATGGAAAAAACAAACAATCACTTGACAAGCTCATGACAACCCCACCCACAGAATTTTCTATGTTGACCTCAGCCCTTCCCGAGGACGGTTTTCTTATGAAGAGACTGACGACGATCGGTGTGCTGCTTTTCTCGACGGCATTGCTCTCCGCTCAGGGCGCGGCGCCTAAGCATGTTGCGGTCACAGCGGTAGCCGGCGAAAGCTGGCTCCATCACCTCCATCGGCCGTTTGACGAGACCAGCATGGGCAAGACGTGGCGCTTGGGCCCGCCCGATCTAACGCCCGATCAGGACGCTATTTTCTTGCAGTCATCCACGCAATCGAACTCAACGACGCGATCGCACCTGCGCACGCTGCATGGTTCCGATCTGTACCGCATGAACTGCCGGGGATGTCACGGCGAATCCGGTCGAGGCGCGCCCCCTGAAATCGCGTCACTGATCGATCCCGTGCGCGCAACCTCCGCCGCCCTCGTCGCGCAGCGTATGAAGAACGTTGGCATGGAACTAAGCCGCCGGCAGACAGTCGAAATAGCGAATCAATCAAAAGGCGCCTTGCTTAAGCGCCTTCACGAGGGCGGACATGATATGCCTTCATTCCATTACCTGAGCGAACCAGAGATTCGTTCACTCGTCGCCTACCTCCAGCAACTCGCTGGCGTTCCGCATGCCGATAACGAACAAATCGTGATTCAAGAATCGGACTCTCGCGTCGGCGAGCTGATCGTGAAATCCACCTGCCACATCTGTCACGGCGCAACGGGTATCAACCCCGCTTCCTCCGAACTTCTCGAGGGCGCAATCCCTCCCCTGAGCGCGCTTCCAGCGCGCGTGAATCAAGCACAGTTAGTAAGGAAGGTCACGAATGGAGCGCCCGTAATCATGGGCACGCCAGCATCGCTTTACCGCGGCCGCATGCCGGTCTTCAGTTATCTCAGTGCAGACGAAGCGGCGGATGTTTACGAATACCTTACAAACTATCCGCCCACGGAGTTGGCAATCCTGAATCAAACTCTTCCGTCGGCTCAGCGCGATCCAATTAACCCGCCGGCCGATTCCCAAGAAGCACGCGCTACGGTGCCCCAACCCGCGCCTTCTCAAGTTCTGCGCCCACGCGAAGAAAACCCGTCCTATCCTCTGCTGATCGGCATGGGATCGTTCGCAATCTCTCTATTAGCGCTAGGGTGCTGGATCACATTGCATGAATTCAAGAACCTTTCAGTCAAGAGTCAAGCGCGTAGTGCCGCGCGCCGGCCGGCGGTAGATCCCGCGCCCTGGTTCGAACTTCCTCAGCCCGTCGAACTGCCCCAGGTTTTTCCTGGCGTCTTTGCCGGGTCTACAGAAGGCCAACCCTCCGATTGGATGGACGATAGAAGAATTTCTTAAACAAATTATAAGGAGAGATAAAAATGCATCGCAATCTATGGCAAGTCATTCTACTTGGCGCGACCCTAAGCACCGCGCACGCGGGCACTGTTACCGGCAAGGTCGAGGGAACTACGGGCCCGTCGGTTCTATATGTCGAAGCAATTGCGGGAAAGACCTTTCCGGCTCCCGCTCAGCCGCCGGTCATGGCGCAACGACATCTGAAATTCGAGCCTCACATTCTTCCGGTACAGCAAGGCAGCACAGTCGAATTTCTCAACAATGACGGAGTCGCGCACAACGTTTTCTGGCCCTCTATCGGAGGCAACAAGAAGCTTGCGCACAATCTCGGCACCTGGCCGCAAAACGAAAAGCGCGCGTTCAAATTTGACACCGCTGGCGCAGTCCCGCTGCTTTGCAATGCGCATCCGGACATGACGGGCTACATCATCGTCGTGCCCACGCCCTATTTCGCGCTGACCAGCGAATCCGGCGAATACAAAATCGAAAACCTTCCCGACGGCAGTTACACCCTGACAGCCTGGCACGAGGGCATCAAGAACCAGTCCAAGCACGTGGACGTAGCCGGCGATACCAAAGCTGACTTTACGCTTAGCCGGTAGGCCGATATTGCCAGGGGCGCGACCGCGAATGCGATTGCTGCCCTGACATCTTCGGCTTTAAGACTTAGGAAGTCGGCGAGAAAATCTTCGGTCGTATATCCGGCGGCGAGGCTGGCCAGCACCGTGCGTAGCAAGACCCGCGTGCCTGTGAATACCGGTTGTCCATCGCAGATTTGGCGGTCTCGATACCGGGATGTGCGGTCTCTTCTGCGGTGGCCAATTTCCAGTCTTTGTTAGAATCAGGTTCACCAATCAAACGTCTACCAATGACGCCGCGAACAGTTGAAATTCTGTATCAGATGATCGCTTTTCTGTTTGCGATCAGCGTGCATGAGTCCGCACACGCGTGGACGGCGTCGCGCTGCGGAGATCCCACGGCTCGCATGCTGGGGCGTGTGTCGTTGAATCCGATTCGCCACATCGATCTGTTTGGCACCATCATATTGCCGCTGGTCGCGGCCATTAGCCACATTCCGTTACTTGGCTGGGCGAAGCCGACGCCGGTC
>Ga0187859_10000164_pt1 | contig 46028 bp, 46 predicted proteins | sample June2016WEW_10_1_2_FD_133019 | JGI IMG/M metagenome (GOLD analysis project Ga0187859, IMG submission 133019) | Peatland microbial communities from SPRUCE experiment site at the Marcell Experimental Forest, Minnesota, USA - June2016WEW_10_10 | ecosystem: Environmental > Terrestrial > Soil >...
CAGACCGATTTCTGCATCCGCTCAACCTTGCATGGAGCGCTCGTCCGCGGTTACGACGCCACTCTTGTAAGTGACGCCCACACGACAGAAGACCAAACGACCCGGGGAGCGCCGCCGCCGGACAAAGTTATCGCGCACACGAATCTGTACTGGACCTATCAGACGGCTCCAGGGCGGAAAGCAGGGACGATCGAGACAAAGGACGTAGACTTCGGAGGCAGGCAATGAAGACGTTCGCCGGTGGAAGGAGGAGGTCGGTGTCGCGGTGTGGATGTCCCCTATATGGAAGCCTATCCGCCTGACCCAATGTCGCCGGTTGGCCGGTCGCGTCGTTTCGGCGCCGAGTGGCCGGCCACCGGACGGCTTTGACTGCCATGACCCGGAGACGCAAAACACCCAGTCTATTTATTCTGCTTATATGCGCCGAATCCGTCGTAGGGCTGTCCGGTTGTGGATCGGACAATATTCCAGCAATTCTGCGAGGAGTATCAGCGGGAGGCGGCTATTGGGATGCTTGTCCACGAAACCTTGATTTCAAATCATCCCCGTCGGCATTGTCACCTGAATTCAACGCGCGCCTTGAAAGTAGGTACCCACCGGAGTCCGCCGATACTGTTCTTGTAAGTGAGTTGACCGCGGCGGGATTCAAGTCGGCAGGTGCCTGCAAATCTGATCCGAACACAAAGATCCTGGCATTCGACGACAAAGACGCGATTCCCAACGTGGTCGCAGAGGTCTATTGGCAGGCTGACTCGAAGGGTCGAATAGCTTGGACCAAGGGCTTCGTTCGCTATATTTTTTTCTGACGGCCGGTGGGGGCTCATTGCAAGAGTCGACCGTCCAATGAGCAATGACGACTCCCTACGGCCAGTCGTTACCGGAAGCTTTGCGGAATCAGACTCGCGATCCCTCGAACCGTTAGCTAGGGTGGTGCGTCGGGAGGAGCGCGGCGATCAACGAGCCACCGAATCGTACGCGCGTGCAATCCAAAAACGATGGCGCTAACGGACAAGCAGGCGATGAACGAGTTCCAATAGAAGCCTGGCGCAGGCTTGAGTGGAATGATGAAAGCAAAGGCAGATGCAATTGACGCGATTACGGTTGGCAATGCATATCGCCTAGCCAGCGCCACGAATGACCGGGAGACCAGCAAGACTCCAACCAAGCCGCCGAACGGCACCCATTGTAGTGCCCTAACTATTAGATAGGCGACAGAACTGCCGTGCTGAAATGCGACCCATGGCCGTTGGCCTACCGCATACCGCGAACGGTAACCAACAGGCGGTGAAATCAGAGACCTCTCACAACCTTGTTGGCGTCGGTTAATCGAATGCAGGAGCGGAAAAGCGCTGCGGCCCCCCAGATTCCTAACACGATATACGCGGCATATCGAATGACCACGGCAACGTAAAGTCCGGTGCGCAGGCTGGGATAGAGCGCTTCTGAATAAAAAACCCGGCCTAAAGTGGCCGTGAGGAGGCCGATGGCGCTCGCCGCCACCAGTAACGCAAGGCTGTATTGACCCGTCCGCCGGTAGGCGTAAATCTGAATGACCAGCAAGACGGCCTGCGCGATCAGTGGAGCCCACCGCAAGACAAACGGCATCCAGTCAGTCAATATTTATTCCTCTTGACGCAACCCCACGGCGATCCAGCGCTTTCGACCCTAATCAGTCTCTTGCGACCGGCAGCTTCCGCGCATTGAGACCCCAACGCGTCCGTTGAGTTCGCGCATTCGCAGTTCGCTGCCGGCGTTTGCTCGCGCTCACAACGCACCGATCGTGGCGTTCTTCATCGGAGGGCATTACGATGAAAGACGTCATCGGCGATCTGAGGGTCGGCAATGCCCGCATCGCATGAACGCTGCTGGCGAGTTGGCCCACGGCATAACCCCACCGGAATCCCGCGTTACTTGATATCAAACTTGATCGCCAGTTGCGCGCAGCCGGACAGCGGCGGCCCGTATGACGAGGTGTCTGGCCGGTAGTAGGCAGAGCCGGATGCTGCGATTCTCACCGCGGCCTGATCCAGAGACGCCATGCCCGAAGAATGGACGATGGTCGGCTCCTGTTCGAGCCTTCCCGTTTCATCGACGCAGACATGCACAGTCACGCTGTTGGCCTGGCCGCCGGAGTCATCCTGTCTCGCATTGGCCGCAGTCGGCGCCGGCGCTGCCGCGATGGATTCGGATGCTCGACTTGAGCCCGATAACGGGTTTCTGGATGTCATCGCTTGCGTTTCATCCGCATTGCCTTGATTGGCCCACGTGAAGGCAATCTGCTGCCACGAGTCGATCGAATCGCCGTCGCCGAGCATGGTTGCGGGTGCGAATCGAAGTTTGGAGGCGCAGCCGACCGCTGCGGAATCAAGAGCATTCGAACCTGAAGGCGACTTGATGAAGATCCTTGACGGGATGCCGCCGCTGCGCGGGAGCCAGAAAACAACCACTGCCCTGGTTCCTTCATCAGCGATCCGCAGATCCGGACACCGTTTCTTGGGATTGAATCCCAAGAACGTTTGCGCCCGTAACGGATTATCTGGAATGGGCGGAATCTGAGCGGCATGGATTTCTACTGCAGCGCTCAGAACCACGCATGCGAGAGTCACGCCAAGCCAATTGTGCATTAGGACCGCCAATGTTCAGGCACTGCCGACGACGACGAAAAGAAATCTCAATGTTCCGTAGTGGGAGGCCGTCCCCGAGATAATACCTCGGCCGCTTCGTGGCCTTCGCAACGAGCCTGCATCGTAATCAGCGCTCCTTATAGCCCAATCCGAACAAATAGTCTCGTTGCTCCTGACGCATCAACAAGATGCTCAAGCGCGAAATCGCCTTGGCTGCAACACGGCCCGGCGCACAGTCGAATCCGTCGGGTCGGTCGGGCATATCGGAGATCGCCAATCGGGGAGCCATCATACACCCGCGTCCAAAACGGCTCGCTGACGGTCCGGCAGCACGCGATGTGGGCGCCTCCTTAAGGTCGGGAAACCATGTTGTCGGAGACTCCTGTTTCATCACAGAGTATCTCCGTCAAGGGCGCTTCGTGATCGAAAAGCGCACAGTATTCTCGAATCTCGTCGAAGTCGAAGTAGCGCCTGTGTTCTTATCTCCCGGTCAAGCCAAGCGATGCTGCGGCAAAGCGGTCCTCCACGGTCTCCGCGCCGGTCACCGCAGCCGGCCCTACCATTTTGCTATCCTCGCCATCACCCGGCCCGGCCACATCGATCTCGCCCGGCCGGCCCCGCAGCGGCTTGACAATGTCATTTCGCGAGCCCTATTGTGAATGGGCAGGGATAGCGACCCGCTCGAAACGCACAGCAATTGGGTGATTTTGGCGGAGGAAGACTCGACTTTCGAGGAGCAAACCATGCCGTTGTTCAATCCGCGTCCGGGTGACACGAAAGAGGGCAGGGTGGATAGAAACCCCGGCGGCCCCGAGACAGTGGAATTCAAAGATGCCCTTCTTTGGGATTTCGATATCGACAGCGACGAACTCAAGAGTGCCCACCTGGCTTACCTCGATGAGGCGATGCGCTTCATGTTCAGAGTGCGTAATTTCGGTAGCGGACGTTCGTTCAAAGTGTGGAGTAAAGGAAAGGCGAGTCGCACGGGCGGGGATGCACACAACTATCAATTGTCGGTCATCCGCCAAGGTGCCGTGCAAACGACGCTAGAGGACGCCTTGAGGCTTCCGGGTAATTCTGATTTGGTAGGCATGGTCGACTTCAGCCACGACTGGGTGGGTTTCAGGGAAAGCCCGCCCGGCGAGAATCCGAAATATCGTGCGGTTCGCCTGACGATCACGCGTGCACCGGCACCGCCGCCGCCCATAAGCATTGTTCCAGCGGGGTCTACCCAGTGGCGCGCGACTCTGGTCGCCAATGCCAGCATTCAAATTCCGATTCCGAAGATCCCGGTTGGGCCACAAGGCGACGAAGTGTTGGTCCAAATCGAAGACACCTCATCGGGGCCGGCGATAGGAGGAAGAGTCGGGCTGTTCTCATATTCAGGTATTGGAGTGGGCGTTTCCATTCCGAAAATCGGCAAGGTTGATCCCGGTAAACTCGGTCCGATATCGGGCGGGGGGCTCGGGAAGCCGTTTGACTTCAATACGACGGACCCCGTCTTGCTAAAGGATTTTGTCGGTGACGCCAGTTTGATGCAACCACCGGGTGTGTTGTCCGTATCGCTCGGGTCAGCTCTGCTGGCGATTCAGAGTCATAGTTTCATGATGAAAGAGTGCCACACGATTGTCGGCGGCAAGCAGGCGGATATCGAGCTCGATGGCCTGAACGTTATCATCAACGTACTATCGACAAGCAAGGGGACGCTGAAATTAATCATGGTTGACGGCAAATTCATCTGAACCAATCTGCCCGGCAAAGGCGATCGGTTGAGGTGAATCGCACTTACAAGAGCCTGTTACACGACGAATGTCCATGGCGGTATCCGCCGGTGCGCACGCTCTGCACACCCAAAGCTCGCGCACCGTGTTGCGCGGCAGGCGAACAAGCGCACGCGTCGTACTGCTCGATAGATCGTCTTCGCGGATCTCCCATGGGCTAGTCGACATCAGTGCTGTCCGCGAAATGAGTCGTAGTTGGAGCCTGCTCGGCAATCGTATTTCGCACAAGGTAGCTCCCCGACCCACAGCCGCCGAATGCGAACGGCAGATATCCGGATCTGAAATTGTGCTCAGCCGTCTCACAGAATTTGAATTGGCACTCGCCCGCCGCCAGGTTCAAGAGTGCGTCAATCCGCATGTCGTAGTTGCTCCAACAACCATCACCAGAGATGCGGAATGAGGCGGTTAGTCCGGTTCATGTAATCGGAGTAGGCTTCTCCGAATTTTTCCAGCATCATCTGTTCCTCCCCACCAATTCGGAATGTGAGCATCAGAAGGAACGCGAACAAACAGGAAGGTCCGGCAAGCCAATTGGAAAGCAACAGGGCTTGAGCGCAGGCTTGTAAGAATATCGCCGTGTACATCGGATGCCGAATAAGTCGATAGACGCCCGATGTGACCAACTGGTGACCCTCTCGTATCTCCAAACTGATCGACCAGTTCGTACCGAGATCTGCGTGCGACCGATAAAAGAGCCAAATTCCGAGACAAAGGACGACGACCCCGATTGCGAATGCGACGGGATGAAGTGGGTAATCTGCAAACGACAGTAGCGGGGTGAAGATTGCAAGCAAGGGAAGAATCATCCCGGTAATCGACACCAGCGCAAGCAACGCAATATCGAGCGGGCCTTTCCGACTTTCCACCACTGCCACTTTACGGCTGCGGCCACCGTGCGGCGCCCGAATGATTACCGTCGAAACGAGACTGACCAATATCAACACCTTTCCAAACCAAGGATTCATTACGCCGCTCCCCCGTCCAATATTCGACTGCGATGCGGATCGTTGAACGTATCCCACGCAGAGGATTTATGCCCGCAATCTCGGCGGACGTTGGGAAATGGTCGCATGCTGTTTTCTTCTCGTCGATAGTGGTCATTCGACCGGCGGGGCACAGGCAAATCGAGAGCGGCATCGGCCGTCGTCTTTTGGCGGGGAGTGATTCCGAAGGACTCATGATGGACGAGGTAACCGGCCGTTCCGCCGAGAACCGTCGTATTTGACAGTGCCGGGATTGTGAAGCGTCGGGCAACTGGCGGTCTCGACGCAGACCGGCCGGTGGTGACCGTCAGCTTTTTCGGAGGCAAGATCAGATCACCGAAGCTGAAATACATTGCTCAACGCAATTTCCAAGTCACATAGCTACCCGCGCTGGGGTTCATCGCCGCGCGCGACGACAACACGCTGCCAGATTTCTGCGGGCATGGCCGAAGGCCATACGTGACTCAAGCACAGCCGGAACCGGCTATCTCGCCTAGCCTGGGCCTCAATACGCTCGATTACGTCCACACTGTATCGATCAAGAAGTTCCTCTAGAACGCCGGCACCTACAGCGCCAAGGACAGCATCCGAACCCTTCTCGACGAGCCTTAGGATCAGGGGCCACGCGGTGTCCGGTCCGACTTCCTCGATGATGCGATTCAACTCCTCCCACGCCCAGAACGACTCGTGATATTCGCGGTAGGCCGCGGCATGCTCTAACAACTCGGCATCAGACAAGTCCGGCACCTTGCTCGGGTCCAGGGGATTCATATCCTTTGTGGCAACTTCCGCCAGATCTGGAATCTTGTAGTACAACGACGCCATCCCTTTCCTCATCGGGCCAACTGGGCGGCCTGCGGCAGCTGAAAGCCTCAGCCATAAGTGTTCTGGAAGTGGAAAGACCGGGCTCGGATGAATTTCCGCCAAACAAGCCTTGAAGGCTGGGCTAGTGGCTGCTTCGCGTTCAATTCGATCAATAAAGAAGTCACCATACCGCGAAATAAGCATCTCAAGCGCATTGGACGGTAGGTTCGAATTCTGTAGCGCTCGAGGATGTTGGAGGACTGACAATATGGCACGCCATCCGATTTCCGGCGTATAGCGTGCATAGCTGTCGATCAAATGGGCTTTCTCGTGCGAGTTGGAGTTGGCTATCCAACAGTCGGTGAGGAACTCCGGGTCATACGAGGAAGACTTGGGTGCAGCCACTGGCCATGTCACCTAGCAAATGATTGGCGGACAAAAGCAGGGCATAACTTGTTGCATTCTGATTACCCTCCGCCTTCGATTCGCAGGGTAGACTGCGACGAAAATATGCCTTGATTGAGGCCTTGATTCACGGCCGATAGCAGCGCCGCCGTGGTGCGCTATTCAAACCCGGCGTATTTGACCATTCAAAGGCTTACGTGCCCGTATCTCGGGGAAACGTAGCACAATTCGATGTGCATAAAGAATTGATTATAAAAGATAATCCTGGCCTCGGGAGACCCTACTTCGAACCAGGTGGTCGGCGTCGCAAGTTGAATCCTTGCGTGCGGCGTCTCACAAAGGTGGTCAATGTTCGGCGCCTGATCACAGCCAATCGCGCCGACCGGCCTGGTTAGCTCATACTGAACGGCGATGCATTGGCTCACCATTCTCTTCATTGCCGCGGTCATCGCGAGTACGACCTTGGAGCTATGGCTTGCGCACCGCCAGGTCGAGGCGGTCGGCGCCCACCGCGATCGCGTGCCCGAGCCTTTTGCGGACCGGATCTCCGTGGAAGATCACCGCAACGCCGCAGACTATACGATCGCCAAAGTCCGGGTCGGCCGCATTGGCACCGTGCTCAACGCGGGGCTCACGCTAGCCCTGACCGTGGGGGGTGGCATTGCGAGCCTCGATAGTCTTTTGCGTGGCACGGGGTGGGGCCAGCCCTTTCTTGGCGCGGCGGTGATCGCGACCGTCGCCTGCGCGGCGGGCGCAGCCAATCTGCCACTGTCCCTATGGCGGACCTTCCGGCTCGAAGCGCGCTTCGGATTCAACCGCACCACCCCGAAGCTCTTTCTGGCCGATCTCGGCAGAGGGCTGCTGCTCGCAGTGCTGCTCGGTGGCCCGCTGCTGTTCGCGACGCTCACCCTGATGGAGGGCGCTGGTCGCTGGTGGTGGGCGTGGGTCTGGTGTGTCTGGCTTGTGGTGACGCTTCTCATGACGTGGGCGTGGCCGGTCTTCATCGCGCCGCTGTTCAATCGATTCTTTCCGCTCGAGGATCCCCCGCTCAAGGCCCGGATCGAGGCGCTGCTAGAGCGCTGCGGCTTCAGCTCCAACGGCGTGTTCGTCGTGGACGGCTCACGCCGCTCGAGGCACGGTAACGCGTACTTCACCGGCATCGGTCAGCACAAGCGCATCGTTTTCTTCGATACACTCCTGCAGCAGCTCGGACCTTCGGAGGTCGAAGCCGTGCTCGCCCACGAACTCGGCCACTTCCGCCTGAGGCACATCCGCCAGCGGCTCCTCATTTCGGCCGTCACTACCCTCGTCGGCTTTGCGCTGCTCGGCTGGCTCGCGGCCAGACCAGCGTTCTATACCGCACTCGGTGTCCCGGTCCCCTCATCGCACGCCGCTCTTCTGCTCTTTATCCTCGCGGCGCCGGTGCTGACCTTCTTTGCAACACCGATCGGCGCGCTCTGGTCGCGCCGCCAGGAGTTCCAGGCCGACCGCTTCGCCTCAGACCATGCGAGCGCGCAGGAGCTCGCCGCGGCTCTCGTGAAACTCTATCGCGACAATGCCAGCACCCTCACGCCTGATCGGCTCTACGTGGCGTTCTACTACTCGCATCCACCCGCGCTCGAGCGGATCCTGCGGCTCCAGGGGGCCGTTTGAGTGCCGGGACACCTGGGCCTGCGAGTTACTCCGACTCTCATCGGCGATGACGCCTCAGCAAGCTGCGGCCGGGCGACGTGGGTCGCGCTGGGTGATTGTCGCGAAGGGGACCGTGGCAAACAGATAGAGCACGGTGAGCATCGCGGCAATTGACAGCTTTGGCATGGATGGACGTCGAGTATGGGCAGGCGGTGCGGGCAATCATGTTGCCCTGGCATCTCGTGAGAATCGCGGGAGCCGGCAAAATGAAGACACCACGATTCTCTATCGCCGTTAGCGGGGGGTATGACGGCCGGCCTCGAGATTGACCTGGGCTTCCACGGCGGTGGCAAATAGGTGCGGTGCCAGGTTGCGGCATGCCATCGCTTCGCCCAGCTTCAGGCGCAGGAAGGTGCTCGATGTGTACCGGGTTACGTCGAGATAGTGCCGTTCCATTAGTCCCTTGACCATTCGGATGTATTCGTCGGTCAGTTCCGGCGCCAAGGTAAAGCGGTCATAGTTCACCACGCCATAGACCTTGTGACCGATGGCGCCCAGCCGATGATCGACAGCGGTGCGGATGCGCTCGATATCCGCATGCGTGCGCACCGATAGTCCTTCGAAATTGACGAAGAACAGATTCCCCATCGCGTCATAGCTGAAGCGCTCCTCGAACGGCAAGTCGAGCAGGGCCGCACGCAGGTTCATCGGAGCATCGGCGAAGATCCGCTCGTCCATCAAGGTCGGCTCGGTTTTGAGCACCGGCCGAAACCCCATGCGGGCCAGGATATCTCGCTCGACGTCAATGCCCGGGGCGACCTCGATGAGTTCGAGACCTTCGGCGCAGAGGCGGAACACGCAGCGCTCTGTGATGTACAGCACCAAGGTGCCGCGGCGCACCGCTTCGGCGCCGCTGAAGGTGCGATGTTCGACGCGTTCCACGAATTTGTGCCCGTGGCCATCTTGGCGGATCGTCAACATGCCTTTATGGATCCCGACCTCGGTCTTTCCGGCGCTGAAGGTTCCGACGAACACGACCTTCTTCGCATTCTGGCTGATATTGATGAAACCACCCGCGCCTGCCAACCGTCGACCGAACTTCGATACGTTGAGATTGCCTTCCCGGTCGGCCTGAGCCAGCCCTAGAAAGGCGATATCAAGCCCACCACCATCGTAGAAATCGAACTGGCTGGGTTGGTCGATGATGGCTTGCGTATTGACGGCCGCACCGAAGTTGAGTCCGCCGGCGGGGATGCCGCCGATCACTCCCGGTTCGGTGGTCATCGTCAGCAAGTCGATGACCTTCTCTTCGGCGGCTACCGCGGCGATGCCCTCAGGCATGCCGATGCCGAGGTTCACCACCGCGTTGGCACTGAGTTCCAACGCCGCGCGGCGCGCGATGATCTTGCGTTCGCTCATCGGCAGCGGCGTAATCGAAGACATCGGCACCCGCAGCTCTCCCGAGAACGCCGGGTTGTACGCCTCGATGAACGTCTGCATGTGGTATTCGGGCTTCTCGGCCACGACCACGCAGCTCACCAGAAGCCCGGGAATTTTCACCTGTCGCGAATGGAGGGTGCCGCGTTCGGCAATTCGCTCGACCTGGGCGATGACGATACCCCCGGAATTATGCGCGGCCATTGCCATCGCCTGCGCTTCGAGTGTGAGGGCTTCCTTTTCCATCGTGATGTTTCCATCCGGGTCGGCGGTCGTGCCGCGAATAATGCCGACGTGGATCGGGAAGGCTTTATAAAAGAGGAACTCTTCGCCATCGATCTCCATTAGCCGCACTAGTTCATCCTGCGTCCGCTCGTTGAGCTTGCCGCCGCCGTAGCGCGGGTCGACGAAGGTTCCGAGACCTACGCGCGTCAGCGTCCCGGGCTTTCCTGCGGCGATGTCGCGAAACAAATGCGTGATGACGCCCTGCGGTAGGTTGTAGGCCTCGATCCGGTTTGCGACCGCGAGCTCCTGCAGCTTAGGCACCAGGCCCCAGTGGCCGCCGATGACGCGTGCGACCAATCCCTCGTGGCCCAGGTGATTGAGGCCGCGGTCGTGGCCGTCGCCCTGGCCGGCCGCATAGACCAGCGTCAGGTCGCGCGGAGTTCCCATGCCTTGAGGGTCAGAGGCTTGGTTTTCCAGAAACAGTTCCTCGAGCGCCACGGCGATGTTCTCCGCGAAACCGATGCCCACGAAGCCGCTGGTGGCAACGGTATCGTGGTTTCGGATCAAGCGAACTGCCTGACGCGCCGACACGATCTTGCCGGTATCGGAGCCGCGCAGAGAAGCCGCGACTGGATGTTGGGACACGACCATGTTTACACCTCGATGCCGAGCCGCAAGGCGCAGCTGTTTAGACGATGCCGGTCAAGTAGAAAGCCGCTATCACGAAGAAGACCGCAGTGGTTTTCATCAGCGTGATAGCGAAGAGGTCCTGGTAATAGATATTCGTCTCGAAGAACATGGGGGGGATGATGTTCTGGATCACGAACAGCGAGACGCCGCCGTAGGTCAGCAGTCCGCAAACGGCGACAATGGACAGCATCGCGCGCTTCCGCCCGGTCGGGCTGATGATCGATGAAACAATTGACTTGGAGAAGCTGGACAGTTCGATGACCTTGCCGAACACGGCGCCGAATGCGACGATCGGCGCGAATGAGATGACGCTGTGCGCTCGATAAGCGAAAGACATCAAAAAACACAGCGACGCCAGAACGATCAGCAACGACATAATGCCCCCGAAATATTACGCGCGCAGCTTCTCGCACAGTGTAACGCGCCCACCTTGCACTCAACGCGCTTTTTTGCAACAGCAATGGCTGCCGCCGCGCGCGCGATCCACTTGCCCAGCTTGGTTGATGCGACGAGTCACGGTGTCCTTACGCCAGCACCTGAATCCTTGGCGGATCAGCTTATCCCGCCGCAAGCGATTCCCTATCGGTGCCGCAATCGTCTGGATGCTGGAGGCGGTCGACTCGAGGTCGTCGGATGTTGCCCTGGTATCCAGCGTGTAGACCAGGGATGCGTCGCGAGTTGCATAGAACTTCGTCAGGACGTGAGCTTCGCCGTTGATCGTCATGATCGGGGGTGACTTCTAAAATTCGACATATGTGACCGGCATCGGCGTGGACAGAGGCCGCGACGCGCTCGATGTTCTCGCGGTTCAGCTGGTCCTCCGCAGTCATTGAGTCGCAGCTGACGAAAGCCTGCGTGGCCGGGCTCCGGATCCGAGATGCCAATGCCCACTCGAACGCGCATCGCCGGTTGAATTCAGGGCCGACACCAACGACGAGAATCTTCGTGAAAGACTGACTGTGGGACACTTTATCCTGCCACGCGCTCTCCACGGAGACATTTGCGCACCCCGGAAGCTGTGTTGCCCCGAGAGGACTAAAAGCAGCAATCCGACAGTCGCATTTTTTTCTGCACATTGAAGAGGTGTCTGGTCAGCACGTTGTACTCCGGAAATCGAAATAGGCACCGGAGATTACCGCAAACCCGTGCGCAGTGCGCTCCCGCTCGCATTCACAGCTCGACCGAGTCGCGTTCGCGCTAAACCAAATAGTCAGGCCGCCCGGAATTCCAAGCCCCGTCGCGAGTGGGCCGTCGAAAGTGATGTAGCCGTGTCGCTTCGACAGTATCTCGCTCAGATTGACGGTTTTGCCTGCGACCGACGCCTCGATCGTTTCGCTCGAAGCGGGCGAATTTAATAGTGTTGATTTAGTGGGTGACCGCGGAGGGGCAATGTCGACCCCGAGCCGCCGTTTGCGAACGGCGGCTGGCGGGTTGGTCAGCGACATCGAGTGACCGGCCAGTCGCATATTGCGCAAAGACGCTGCCTCCCGCATCCTGAGTCGCCGCCAGGCATCGACCAGTAATCCGACGTGCAAGTAGTTTTCCCAATGTGATGGGGACGGGCGAAAGAGGCCGATCGAGGTACATGACGCATCAACGGAGTTTGCTAACAACACCGCCGAGAACCACCTGCTGGCCAACAATAATGCGGCGAGTGCTACGTTTTTCGCTCGGGTTCATGGGCTTTGTGTTGGTTGCCGGACTCGCGAAACCCCTTGCGACATTGGCGGCAACCGCTGTGCCTACAACCATCGATTTCCCGGGTGGGTTCGGTACCGAAGCCTACGGCATCAACGCCGCGGGAGAGATCGTGGGAGTCTACTGGGACAATCAAGGCGCAGATCGCGGGCGTCATGGAATCCTGTTGAGCGGCGGCCGGTTCGTGCGCATCGATGGCCCGCACGCCGTTGTTACCCGAGCTCTTGGGATCAACGACAGAGGCCAAATCGCCGGGGTCTACACGGTGAGGGAGCAGTCCGGGATTCCGGGATCCGAAGCGCCTAGCCTCCTGTTCCGCCTTTTGGGCCATCCATACCCATATGCATACGATTACGAGCACGGCTTTGTCTATGCCAACGGCCGCTTCACCAACGTTGACTTTCCCCGTGCCGCTCGCGGCGAGCAGACCATGGTCAGCGCAATTAACGCTGTGGGTCAGGTTGTCGGAAACTACCTCGACCGCAACTATGTGACGCATGGATTCATCCTGACTGAGGGAAATTACATCAATTTGGATGTCCCCGGTCCCCGGCAGACCTACCCGACGGGGGTCAACATGACGGGCCAAATTGTCGGTCACCTCAGCTACACAACCGGATTCCTACGGGATCAGGGTCGTGTGACCGTGCTTGATTTCGCGCAGGTCGTCCCCGGCGCTACCGTCACGATGCCGTGCGGAATCAGCGATGGTGGTCAGATCGTTGGCTACTACCGCACGGCGCCTTCTCGCGACCATGGTTTCATGCTGAGTCCGGATCGTTAGCCGAGTCGACGCTTGGGTGGCCGTGCGGGCGACTGGCGGACTCTAGAGCAGCCGCTGGACGCCACTCCGGTCGCGGTGGCAGCTCAGCTGTCCCCGCGGGTATATGCTTCCCGGAAGCCAATTCGCATAGCTCAATGCCCCCGGGCCGCCCGCTGCCCGATTGGCGTGAACTGCCGGACATCGAGGCTCTGCGGACCTTAGTGAGCGGCAGCCTTGCGGCATCGACCAAGCGTCGCATCGCTCATCCATAACATTGGATTACATGCCGCACTTGAGAGTGTGCTTGACTGCGGTCCATATTTTCCTCGCGCTTACTGATCACCCCTTCAGTTGCCTACCTCTTGCGAACAATCGACCGAGGATCCCGGACGCGAGATTGGTCTTTTCAAAGGCCCGCGCTCAAGTAGCCCTAAGGTGGCGCTTGCAACCCGCCGCACGGCATTCGCCGATGAAGTTTGCGCCGCAGCGCGGTCGGTCGCAATTCGAAATCGTCCTTCAGTCGACCCTGAATGCTCGGCCTGCTCGACCCGGAGCCGCCAGTCGTGAGCGTCCGGTTTCGGGCAGTGCAAATCTTTATGCACACGCAGAAACGAAAAACCGGGCGAATGGCCGGGCTTCTCAGTGCAAGACATAAGTGAAGTTAAGCGGCTTGCTTGCGTCCGCGAAGGACCATCAGGCCGCCAGCCAGCAGCGTCAGGGCTGACACGGCTGAAGCAGGCGTCATTCCCCGAAGACCCTCCGTAATGGAACGACAGCTGATATGCGATTCCACGGCTTCTGGTTCTCGTGAAGCAGCTAGCGCGCTGAATGGGCGGCCCAACCTTCCCCTGCCAGAATTCCTGCCGACGTGCCGAGAAAAGCTCCCGCGATTATATCGCTGAGAAAGTGCCAGTCCCCAACGAGCAATAAACCAGCGGCGATCAGGAGCAGCGCGGAAAAAAGCCGGATGCTGGCTTTATAGAGTCTCATGAAAACGCCCGCAAACGCTCCTGCCAAGACCATGTGGCCGGACGGAAAACTGCTATTGTCGGAGCCCATCCAGAAATTGAAGCTATGTCCGGCGCCGTGCACTATATCCGCAGGATTTGGAACTCCGAAAAATACTTTTAGCACGTGATCGTTAACGACGTAGGCACACATCGAGACTAGGCAGGCTACCGCCAAAGTCTCTCCGAATACCGACATATGGCCTTTCACCAAGCGTGCAAGAACCGTGAACAAGATCACCGCCGACTCCGCAGACAAAATGACGGCACTTCCGAATGCCATGTTCAAAGGGCTGCGAAGATGACCAACGTTCCAGAAGTACAGCGCGGTCGGCACATCCATGCGCAGAAATGAAAGAGCCACAATTGCTGCGCAGGCCACCAAGGACACAGACCAGATCCGAATGACAACAGAAAAGTGATTCAAGATGAGGAACTCCCCTCGCAACACCCGACGTTGCGGAGCCGGGTCGAACGTCGATCGACGCAAGTAAATAACTATAGCAAACAGGCCTCGGGTCCTTGGACCAGCGGGGAACTATCGCGGCCCGATCGCGAACGAAGCCGAAAGATCCGTAACCGCAGTCGGCAGTAAGCTGTCCGATTTCCGTCTCCAAACCGGCCATCCGGCGCGGGGAGATACCGATCCCAATTTGGCCGCTGTGACCGGCCGGTTCCGGGCAGCGCCATAACGAACTTTCCCGCCATTTACCATTGACGTCGGAGCGCCCACCCTTGGACTCTGCTGTCCTAAGAGCCGTGGTGATGCGCAGTCCCTCGCCAATCCTCTAGCGACACGGCTATAATCGACGCACAGCGAGTGATCTTCAATTGAAGTTCGGCCGTGTGTGTGTTCGATAGGCGCGATGACCTTGCGCATTCGAGCGAGTCATTTGCCACGGAGGGTGGTATGTCGCAGTCAACGCCTCGATATTTTTTATACCGGGTCTTTCTTGCGCCGACTGTCATGACTAGCCTTCTGCTGGGTTGTGGGGGAGGCTCATCGCCGGCTTCCATGATACCCAACCCACCGGCCGTCGCGAACACTGCAGTCACGCTCGTCGTGTCGAGCACCGCCAACGATCGAGTGGTCCGCGCTGGCCTCACCCTGAATAACCTTACGCTGATCAACGCTGCGGGCACTGCGGTAACCGTGCTGAGCGTGCCCCAACGCGCGGAATTCGTGCATCTGAATGGTGCCATGGAGTCGTTGGTGACGGTCACGGTGCCCCAAGGCAGCTATACATCGGCCAGCGCCACGTTGGGGGACTCCGGTTTCGAGTGTGTCGTCCTCAGTTCGACGGGCGGCATTGTCTCCGGCTCTTATTCATTGGTGGCCGCCACGCCGCAAGTAACCTTGCCAGAGCCGATTGTGGTCAGCGATGCGCCGATGGCATTGGTATTGAGCCTTATAGTTTCGCCATCGCAGGGCGCTGCCGCCTGTGATGGCCTCTCTGCCGATCAATCCCCGAGTCCGGTCGAGACGATCACGCCGACCTTTAGTCTTGCCGGCTACGCTGCGGCGGGCCAGCCAACGAATGGCTACGACGGGAGGGAAACCAACCTCATCGGTACGGTCACCGCAAACACCACGAATGGAAGCGGTTTCAGCGTCGCCGCGACCGACGGCCCCGCATGGTCCGTGACGACGAACGACACTACCGTTTTTCAGGGAGTGACTGGCTTTGCCCAGCTCGTGGCGGGCATGCCGGTGAACTTTGACGCCGAGCTGCAATCGGATGGCTCGCTGCTCGCATCGCGCGTCGAGGTGACCGACACGAACACGGCCAATCTTACGATAGTGCGCGGGCCTTCGATTTTTCTGTCTGAAGCGGAACCTATACTGGATATTTTAATCACCGAATCCGCGGGCCCTTTGTTTGCAGGGGCTACGCCGGAGGGTGCCTGGTCATTCGGCTTCGGCGACGACACGTTGTTCCAGGTGTCCGCACAACTGAGCAATCTGTCGAAACTGCCATTTTCGCCCAGATTCAACGCCAGCAACATTGTCGCCGGACAAAGCATATACGTTAGCACGCATGCTGCCGAATTTCCCGATGCTCCAGATCTTGTTGCGGTGACGACCGTTACGCTGGTGCCGCAAACCATCGACGGCACGGTCACCGATGTATCCAGCGCCGGCGGCTTCACTACCTATACCGTTGAGTTGGCGAGCTATGCTACCTTCACCGCCCTTGCCCAGCAGCCAGGTCAGACCACTATCCTCGCGAATCCCGACAGCGTCGTGGTTTATGTGGATGGCAATGTGCGGACTCTTAACACGACACCACTTGCCGTGGGCAGCCTGCTACGTTTTAACGGACTGGTATTCAACGACAACGGCACGCTCCGAATGGACTGTGCCGAGGTGTTGGATGGGGTAGCACTTTGAGTATGTCTCAGCCGGAATTGCGCTCCGGATTGACAACGTAACCTTCAAAAATCGAAGGCCTTTGTGTGGGGCTGCTCGGCGTGATCTCGATCGTCACAGGATGGCACCGCGTTCCATTTGTGATGACATGTGCCTTCGGCCTACGCACATGTAAAATTGCGTCCAAAATATGGCGTCGCGAGCAGATTGATCTTGCACCATGGACTTTTTTGATGGGGACGATCGTCGCGTTTTTTTTACAGCAACTAGCTGACTTTGACCCCTATGGGAGCGCGGTTCCGCACGACTTCTGACGGACGAGGTAACCGGGCGTGCCGCCCAGAACTGTGAATTTTACCCTCGCTAGTTTTGGATGCATCCGGCAACTGACGGTCACGACCCGTTTCAGCCTGTGGCGAAGGTCGGATTTACGCGTCCAAAATTTGGGTTTCGCGGGAGTGAGCTAGCAATCAGCGTTTATCGTTCGGAATCCTTAAGGTATCTCATCTACAACGGTCCATACGCCGGTTGTGTCAGTAAATTCCTGGAAAATAGTAGGCGGCACCCATGCTGACTGCCCATAGGGACAACAGTGTTGCCAATATCGGAAGCGCCCCACGGAAAGTACGCCGACATTCAAGAATGAGATACAAAATGATTGGTAGCTGCCCAAACATCGACAGCATGAATACATGCCAAGGGCCGTCTTCATCCAAGGGCGGACCGTGCTGATTAAAATTCACAAACGCCTTCGCCATAGCCATCAGCGCGACCGGCGACATCATGATCGGAGCGGATCCGCTCACACGGTTGATTGGATGGTCATCCATACCGACTGGTTCCTCCGCTACGAATCACAAATTTGCTGAGCATGGCGCCCACTCCTGTGATACACCCGATTCCCTGTTTACTCACGCTGGCCCCGCAGGTCAAACGGCCAATGGCGGCGATCTGGCACCGCGCTAAGTCGGACGAAAGTAATGTTGTTTTTGCTGTCTTTCCTACTTAGTTAATAAATCGCCCACGTTTAGTTCATGTTTCAGCGTCTAGACTGGGCTAAGGTGGATGCTGTAGGTAGGTAGCGCGACTCACCCGAGGCGACCCGTGGGTACCTATTGGAAATTCTCACGGGCAAGTACGGCTGCTCTCGTGTCGGCAGCTCACTTGTTGCTCATTTACTTGCTGATGTCGCTCGGCTCCACGCGCGATAAAACCGAGGCGCCATCCGCAGAGCCGATGCTCGTCAGCCTCATCGATCGGCCGCCGCGGCCGCCCAGCGCGATCCTAGGAGTCACGTTCAAACCAAAGCTTATGAAGATTCAAATCAGCTCGCCGCAGCAGATCCCTGATATCCAGATCGACGTGCCGGCAGAACCGGCACCGAGCGTGATGCCGTATCTGGCGGTTGCCGGAGCGCCCGGACCCCTTGGTGGCCCAATCGGTCAGGTGGGCGGTCCGTTGACACTCAACGTTATCCATTACGTCGCTCCGATCTACCCGTCTAAAGCGGCTTTCGCCAGGGAACACGGCCGCATTGCCATGGCGCTGCAGGTGAACGCTGAGGGGAATGTCGACGCGGTTAAGATTTTACGCAGCACTGGCTCGTCGCTATTGGATAAGGCTGCCGTCAGCGCCGTACGGCAGTGGAAGTTCGTTCCCGATAAGAGCGGAGCACGCGGCGACCGTGTGTGGGGGATGGTGAATCTAGATTTTGAGCCGCCGCAGCGCCTCCTGGGCGTTCCACTCATCGTGGTGCCGTACGATGTAGTCGCACGCGAGATCGATGCCGAGATTGCGATGAATCACAAACGTCAGCTGCACGCCGCTTCGACCGAGACGTCCGTGCGCACCTTGCTCCAGAAACTGATAGCCGCGTTTCCAAGCGAGCGCGGCCACGATCCCGGAACGGACCGAGAATCCTCCGGGGATTCGCTTGAAGCGGAGCTGGGTCACTTAGGGCCGGTCCAATCGGTGAAGTTTCTGGGCTTCGTCGACTATGGAATAGACCGAGACAAGTCAGAGTCGTTGGACATACGAGACTTGACCCAGTTTGAGAGGTACCACTGGGAGGTATACGACGTCGAGCAGAATCGCGGATCGTCCGTTTGGCTGGTTGCGGTAACTACAATCGGTTCGATTGGGGCCATCGAAGTCGCGGTCCGATAAGGATCAATCAATACAATGGTTTTTTCGACCGTGCCCGCGATCACACCGCGAGTAATTGAAATGGTCAATTGCACGACGGTATCGGATCAGGGGACCAAGTTCTTCGTGGGACTCACAGTTGCCGGGCCAACAGGCACTCAAGTCTAGGATTTTCCGTGGGAGGCAACTGCTCCTATGAATCTGTCGGATATCAACCTGGCGGCGGGCCAGGTCGCTAATTCGAACAACAACGTTTTTCTTTTTTGTCCGCTACTGGGGCCTTCCCTACGCTAATAGCAAACAACGCCAAAAGTATTAATCCTCTATATTCTGGGTGTGTGCTGACCGGTTACGACATTCAATCAGCCGTGAACCAAGATTGAGCGGGACGGAGGATTGAGAGAGTTAGCTAAAGGGTGCGGAGGCGCGCGTGGCGCCTCCGCCCTTATCCGGACGTGCAAATCTCAATTTCCGGATGATAACAAAATGCTTGGAAGCCTCCGGCACATCCTTCCGATCCAGCAGCCCCGACGCTGCGTGCAATATCACCGAATCCTTCAACGTCTGCTGGAATGAGCAAGAGCGTTCAACTTATCGAGTGACCGGTGACCGATCTTACCCGTTGGAAGCCGAAATGCCGGCTGCGCCGTTCCAATGGTCCTGATCGACTCTTAACGGCCGTTGATGAGCGACTGGTATCAGGAACCGTAAATTTTTCCTGCGCTCACGGACAAATTAAAACTCGGCGCAGCGCCTGTGTGTACAATTATCCGACCGGCGGCAAATGACGGGCGTTGGCGCGATGCAGAGCCTTAACGCCGAGCGTGGCAGTCGATGCGATTAACGAGCGCACCGCGAAAGGCAACATCTCCGTTTGCATCGTTGTCAGGAGCCATTGTCATGCGGACTGATTCTTTCGCTGGAATGTTCGATCAGAACGCAGACCAGTGGTCTCGGCAGGAGCCCATGATCCTCTCGGATTTCACGGCCAGACCGCTCGTACTGCGGGAACTCGCACCCATGGCAGGCAAGCATGTGCTGGATCTCGGGTGCGGAGAAGGATACGTTGCCCGTCTGGTGGCGCAGGCGGGCGCTCAGTCGGTATTCGGCATCGATATTTCCAGTGAGATGGTCGGGCGTGCGCAACAGGTTGCCGCGAGCGGTGCGCCGTGCCCGATGAAATTCGAGACCGGCAATGCCACGAATTTTCAGGATTTTCCGCGGGAGCGATTCGACCGGGTGATCGCCGTGTTTATGGTCAGCTATTTGAGCTGCGCTGAAATGACCGCGGTATTTCGGAGCGTGCGTTCACGCCTCGCTCCGGGCGGTCGTTTCATTTTCACGGTACCGCACCCGTTTCTGCCCTATATCCGCCCTTTGGAGAAGCCCGTTTACTTCGACTCAAAGGGACGAGACTACTTTGCCGGTGTCGATGAGTCCTATGAAGGGTATATCTGGCGACGAGACGGCAAGGCCGTTCCCGTGAGTTACATGCACAAGACTTTTGCCGACTATTTCAACGCCTTGGCCGCTGCCGGGTTCCAAACAGTCCCCAAAATCATTGAACTGAAGGTAACCGAGGAGCATCTGGCTCTGGACCGTGCGTTTTTCGAAAGTGCCGTGGGTTATCCGCTGCAGGTACTGTTTCGCATCGATGCGCCGTAAGCCTCCGGTCACGGATCTGGCCGCACAGGGCGGGGGGACGATCGGAATGGGCCACGACGACCCCAACCGGTCTGTCGTAGCCGCCGGCTTTGCGGAAGCTCAATTCAATGAAGTTGTTTAGCCGCCGCCCCGTCCGAAGGCGGTTTTTGCGGGCCGATGTTCTCAGCGCGGTGCCACGAGTTCGCAATCCCGCAAGCGGCCTCCGCATTTCTTCATGCTGTTTCAGGGCGGCTCAATCAAAGTCCTTGTAGTTCGAGTTGATACAACGCTGCGCCCTGTCTTGGACGCGGCTCAGCTGTATTGGGGTCATTTGGGCTGCAGTGAGGTCTCTGTGTTGTACGGCCGGACTGTAGCCGGCTCGGGTAGCCACGCACCTAAAGGAGGTGTCCGGGAAATCGCGGGAAGCCCAGTTTTAGAGGCTGCGGGATATCGTCTGTTTGGGCGTGCGCTGGATATGCAATCACAATGAGCGCACATGATACGCAATGCGAAACGCGGGCTATGCGAGTGGACATGAAATACCTTGGCATTTCAAATGAAGATCAAGCAAATCATCTACCCCTCCGTGGCCCACCGAAGCTGCGGGCCGCCATTCGCTCGAACCGCCAGAATTACCCGCGCTTCGAGGCGCGCCTAATTGCTCGCGTATGTCCGGTCATGCGGGCGCAATTGTACGGGCAACCTTCCAACGGGTCGTGATGAGCCGCCGGACAAGGCTCCCGAGAGCGACCTGCAGAAATCGGCTAAGCTAACGAGACGCCGGCAGTGTTTTGGCAAGGTGGGCTATCGGCGGCGAGGGGGGAACCATGTCGGCGGCGCTGATGATCGTCTATGCCTGCCTCGCGGCCGTCGAGGTAGCCGTCGTGGTCGCCTGGGTAATCGCAACGCGCAGGCACCGCTGGCCAATCCGCCCGTCCGGTGGCGACGTCGTGATCGGCGGCGTCACCAGCTTCCTCGACACGCTCGGCATCGGGAACTACGCGCAGATCACGGCGTTGTTCAAGCTGCGCGGGCACCCGCCGGACGAGCTGATCCCGGGGACTCTGAACGTCGGCAATGCGGTGGGGATCTTCTTCAGCGCGGCGCTCTTCATCACGACGGTCCAGGTCGAGCCCATGCTCCTGATGGCGATGGTTATCAGTGCCGGGGCGGGCGCCTGGATCGGCGCCGGCATCGTTAGCCGAATGCCTCGCCGCGTGATTCAGGTGTTCATGGGCGTGGCCCTGCTGCTCGCCGCCGGGTTCTTCACGATGACCAACCTCGGAGTCATCCCGCCGACCGGTTCGGCGATGGGGCTCGCGGGCTGGCGGTTCGCCTTGGCGGTCGTGGCAAATTTCGTCCTCGGCGCGCTCATGTGCGTCGGAGTCGGCAACTATGCGCCCTCGATGGCGCTGCTGGCATTCCTCGGAATGCACCCGATCGCCGCCTACCCGATCATGATCGCGAGCGACGGCGTGTTGATTCCGGTGGCGAGTCTCGGCTTCCTGCGCTCCGGCCGCTTTGCGCCCGCGGTCGCGGTCGGGCTCACGCTCGGCGGAATCGTCGGCACGATCGCCGCTTTTCCGCTCGTTAAGATGCTCGGTGATCACCTCACGCTAATGCGGTGGGCCGTCACGGGTGTCATCGCGTATGCGGCTATCGCCATGCTCCGCTCCGCCCGGGCATCTCAGCCCGATGCGCCGGTGCCGACTCTGCCCGAATAGAGTTCTGCCATCTCGATCGAAATCCGTCGGTTGTGAACGGCCGATATCGGACGATCCAACCTAATTTGCGTCAATTTGAACTGATGCACTCACGCAGAAATCAAAAGCCCGGCGCATCTGGCCGGGCTTGCCAAACAAGGATGGCAATGAACTCATGTGGCGGCGTTGTCCGGTTTTACGATCCGTCGTCCGCGCATGACGGCGAGGCTACCCAACAATAGGCCGAGTGCGCTCATCGCGGAAGCCGGATCGATCTCGGGCACAGCGACCGTACTGGATCCTTCAGTGAGACCAGTGGCCCCAGTGGCGGGATTATAAGCAAAGCTTGTGACGTCGTAGCTGCTCGATTCAATGCTGTAGGTATCCTCCGTGAGCATCGCGGTCAAAGCGGCTGCGGATAATGGGCTGCCAGCGCTCTCCGTGAAGAAGGTGTTGCTGTTGAAGTCCCCTGATTTGTAGAAGGCGAGCGGATTGGCTCCACCGAGGAAGTCGAATACGACGTTCGCGTTGCTGATGGTGGTCGTATGGCCCGGATCCAGGAGCAGCGTGCTTTCCGCAAATCCGCCGGTGCCGTTCGGGTCGATCTCGAATACGACTGATCCGCCCGATTGCAGGTAATTTCCCGCGATGTGCAGCGCACCGGCCGAACCCGCCGAACCGGTACCCAGGCCGACTTGAAGGGTTGCGGCATTCACCGTCACATTTCCGATCACCGTCCCGGTGCCCCCGAAGCTACCGCCGGTAATTTTCACGGCGGTCGGGTCGAGCGTGCCGTTGTCGATGGTAGTGGAACCGGCTGTTTGCGTGTAGAAATTCGCCTCCGCCGTGGCGCCAGACGCAATAACAAATTGCCCGCCTTGGATGGTGATGGACCCCTGGCTCATGAGCCCCTGAATGGTCGTACTGCCGGCGGTCTGCGTGTAGATACCCGTACCTTCGACCGACGAGCCCGCCGCAATGGTCACGGTACCCGCGTTGTTGAACTGTGCGTTGTTCTCCAGCATGGCGCCGAACTCGTTGTTCAGATTGCCGTTGTTGTTCAGCGTCGCTCCCAACTCGTTGTAGAAATTTTCCTCGTTCGTCAGCGTGCCACCTCTATTGTTGGTCAGTGTGCCGTAGTTTTCCAGCAGATACGAGTTGGTCAGGGTGTTGTTGTTGGCCAAGGTGCCGTTGTTGTACAGATAGTTCTCATTGGTCAACGTGCCATTGTTGGTCAGCCCGACAGAGTTGGTAGCCGTGCCACTGGAGTCATTGCTCAGCGTTGCAGCATTTATCAACATGCCGGAGTTGGTGAGTATGCCGCCGAGCTTGTTGTTCAGATTGTTCTGATTAACTAGCATGCCGGCGTTATTGAGCGTGCCGTAGTTGTTCAGCGTGCCGTCAGAATCAATGAACAGTCCAGTAAACTCGCTAGTGGGGCCGAGCCCATAGTTGTTCAGCGTGCCGTAGTTGTTTAGCGTGCCGAAGTTGTCGAGCCCGGCGTCGGCGACATTAGAGCCACTGGAGTAGTTGGTCAGCGTGCCGTTGTTGGTCAGCACGCCCTCGTTGGTCAGCACGCCATTGACGTTATTGTACAGACTGGCGTTATTGCTCAGATTGCCCCAGTTCGTCAGCGTGGCGCCCGAGTTGTTACTGACCGTGCCGGTATTGGTGAATGTACCGGAGTTATACAGTCCGGCTTCGACCGTTAGCGTGCCATACGAATTGTTGTACAGCATACCGGAGTTGGTCAGCGTGGCGCCGGACGTATTGTTCACCGCGCCACCAAAGTTGGCGTTCCCCACGGGACCGGCAATGGTCAATGTACCGGAGTTGGTGAGCGCACCGGAGTTGGTGAGCGTACCGGAGTTGGTGAGCGTACCGGAGCTGGTTAGCGTATCGCTGGCATAGTTGGTGAGCGTGCCCGTGTTGTTGAGCGTGCCGGCGTTGTCCAATTCGCCGATCGGGGTGCTGTAGGCGCCCGCCACACCGCTGACGTTGTTTAGTGTGCCGGAGTTGGTGAATGTGCCGCCGGCGTTATTGGCGAACCAGCCGTTGTTGGTCAGCGTGCTCGTGGCGTCGTTGGTCATCGTGCCGGCGTTGGTGAGCGTGCCGCCCGCGTAGTTGTTCAGCATGCCGCCATTAACGTTGTTCAGCGTGCCGCTGGCATAGTTGTTGAGCGTGCCGGAGTACACGTTCCCGGCACTGTCGGTGTAGTTAGTGTTGATGAGCGTGCCAATGTTGATGAACGTGGCGGAATTGTTCAGCGTGCCGGCATTGGTGAGGGTGCCGCCCGAGCTGTTGGTCAGCGTGCCGTAGTAGACGTTGCCGGAGCCATCGGTGTAGGTGGTGTTGGTGATCGTACCGCCGTTGTTAAGCGCGGCGGAATTGTTCAGCGTACCGGCATTGGTGAGCGTGCCGCCCGGTTTGTTGGTCAGCGTGCCGGCGTTGATGAGCGTTCCTTCGTTGGTTAGCGTCGCCAACCACAGCGTGCCGTACTCGTCGGTGTAGCTTGCGTTGACTAGCTTGCCGTTGTTGGTCAATGTGCCAGTGCTCGTGTTTGTCAGCGTGGCGCCGCTGTTGAACAGTGTACCGCCGACGTAGTTGGTCAGGGTGCCGGCGTTGGTGAGCGTGGCCAACCTTACGTTGCCGGAGATATCGACGTAGCTGTCGTTTGTCAGAGTGCCGTAGTTGGTCAATGTGCTAGTGCTAGTGTTTGTCAGCGTGGCGCCGCTGTTGTTCAGTGTGCCGCCGCCTGTGATTTCTATTGTGCCAACGTTATCAAACGTGTCGAACGAGCCGGTATAGGTAACTCCGCTCGAATCTGTGTAGGAATAGGGGATCCATGAGTTATACGCGCCTGGTGTACCCACAATGATGGTTGAACTATTACCAGACAGGCACGTTGGGAGCTGATCTGGGTAAACAGTGCACGTCGGATCCACAATCTGCTGGGCATGAACAACAACGGGGGTACTAACGAAGGCGATGCCCAGCATCACAATGCGTAATATTCTTGTTCGCCTCGCGAGATTGCCCCCCATTTGGTGATGGAGGACGGCTTTTGCCTGCAGCGCCAGTGCCGTCATGAATTTTGCGATTCCGTTCATTTGTTGCCCCGTCTTTTGATTCAAGTTGCGTCGCTGACCGAGCTACGTTTGGGGAAGATTGAGCGCCGCAACGCAATATCGATCAATACGTACAATTTGCACCGGGTTAAGCGGTGATCGCGGGTAAGGGGATTTGTCATAACGTCAACAGCCAAGGATGGTTTAAAGGCGGTGATCAGCGGGCAAGGATCTTGGAGTGAGCATCGAGCAGCCGGTCAATACTGCGCATCGGTGCGCGGATCGCTGGCCGTTGCCCGCGGCGCCAAGCGTTGCGCTTGAACTGACTTGGCGTCGATGACACGCAATGCCCGCCATTCGGGATGGATTCTGCACTGGCCTAGGACCACTGGCCGATCAGCGACCGATTGACCTCTCCGAACCCGCCACTCGGTGTGAGGAAGCGGGAACCGCTCTCATCCGGCAAATTTCGACGCGTTGTTGACGGTCGCGACCGTCTGCTCTCAGGCATCCAATCATTGAACCCTATGGGCGCGTGTTACTCCATTTTGAACAACACATTCACCGTAGTGGACAGGGAAATCGTTGTTGGGACCAGCAATTCATCACCGGCCACGGACCTCTTAAACATCCTGTCAAATCCCGGGGGCAGCGATCTACCACCGAATCCAAGCAACATCGCAATCGAATCAAACGGTACTTTGGATACGGCCACTGGGACTGTCGCATGGCGGCCAAGAGGTTCGGCAAGCTTATCTGCTTGGTCTCTCGCGGAGTGGATCGCCTTTGTCAGCAACTCCGCCTCTATCGCGGTTCGGTCCGATCGATCAAAGTCGCAGCGTACATTCTCGATGTTCAAAGATCCCACCAACGACGGTTCAATCGACGGCAACACGTCGAGCTGTCGCGCGGTGAATTTCACTTGTCGCGATACGTCATATCCTCGGATACTGGCCGACTCTCTGCTGCGACTGTCATCCAACACGATCTGTTGATTCATATGGGAGGATTCGATGTCGTTTGGCGATACGTGTTTCGCGCTTAGGCTTGACAATACGGTTTTAAGGCGACCTTCGACCGCGGACTGCGCTTTACCGGCATCTGAATCGATGGAACGAATCGAGAGCGAGCAATCCGCGACATTGGGAGGTATGTCGATGTCGGCTTTTCCAACTACGAACACAAAAGGGTAATCGGGAATGTCGGCGGCAAATGCGCCGGAAACACAAGTGATCAGCGCGAAAAGGCAGTATAAAAGCTTTGATTTCATGACCGTTGATCCCCGTGACCCAATTTCACGGATGATACGGCAACAGATAATTATGCGCTTCCTGGAGGTCATTTCGGGATGAACCGTCGTCGATTCTCACCAAGAGACGCATTACGACCCCAAGCGGATTGAGGCGACCGGCAGCTAACGGGTAGTCCAAATCGCGCCGCGTTTACGTCCAGTCGTCACTTGACGACGTATTGCCGTAGATATTAGCCGAGTCGATTTTATCGAACGTTAAGAGAACTTCCTCATCCTCGTTGCTCGTGCTTGCTGCGCTGTGCCGCGGACCGCCGTTGCCATGTCTAAAAGGACTCGCGCCAATAATGCGTGCATTGATTATTTTTCCAGAGCGCCCGGCGGGATCCGTAAACTGCACGGCGGGCAGTAACTGCCCAATCGCCGCCTTGATATTGGGCGAAAGCAAGTCGGCCGTTCTGGTCAGCACCAATCGGTTCGGCATTTTCCTGTCGCGTTTTACGATACCGGACAAGTGCCACATGGGCCCGGCGCTCTCGACCACGAGCCGACCGTGAATGTGTAAAATAGCCATCACTCCTCCTATGTTCTCAAGCGCAGCTTATCCTTCAGCCTGATGCCTCTCGGTCGGAGCGGCAATGGAGTTAAGCAGCTAGAAAATCCGCTAGAAGTAACCTTATTGAACCTATGCATCCGGGGAGCTTCCGGTAGATGCCTGGTCAGGAACATATTCAGATCAAAAAGCCGGCGGATTTCCCTCGACCTAATCAGTTACTCCTATAACTGTTTTAGTCCGCGTATTACGCTCATTCTCGCATGACCGTCATCAACCGAATTTCCAGTGCTCACGATGGATATGTGTAATTTGCATCGGAAACCCCTCATCAACCAGTGGATTATTATTTGAGGCCCAAAGGAGTCGAGAAACGGTTGGCTCGGAGTGCAATAGGATCACTGAAGTGCGCGCATGCAGGAGTTCCCCCGGCTTTCGGCCGGGTACTTCGGCGAGTCGAATTTCCGCAGTTGACCGGCACTCGCCGATGCAGCGATTTGTCAATCATCGACCCTATATAGCGGACCTCGGTAACCTTCAGGCATCGGGCACCCAATAAAGCACAAGCAGCAAAATTGACATTGCTTGCGATCAGTGGCGAATCGAGGTAGATACGAGTACCTAATCGACTGTAAAGGATGCTTGACACGCCGCCGGCAATCAGAGATGGTAAAGCGTCCTTTACAGCATTAGTTGCGCTGGAGATGCAATGCAAGCCGGAACTCGACAGGCGCTAAGCAGTTGGATGCGTCAGTTCGGGTTAGCGATCGCGGTTTACATCGCCATGCTCGTGATCGCAACCTGCGCACTCGTTGCGGTAAATACACGCCCGATTAGGACGGCTCTCGTTTTGGCGCCTATTTTGCCCGGACTTGCTCTAATTGGGCTTACGATACGGGCGTACATACGGTGCGACGAATTTATACAGCTACGTATCTTGCAAGCCGCTGCACTTGCAGCACTAGTAGTGGCTGCATTTACTTTGATCTATTTTTTCCTTGGGCTTCTAGGACTTCCGCATTTGAGCGTCGCATGGATTTCCAATATTCTTTGGGCGATCTTTATGGCGCAGTTGGTCAGGTTAATGGCCACAGACAAATGAAGAATTCCGTCGCGGCCCTGCGCGCTGGGCGGGGCTGGACGCAGGGCGATCTCGCAAAGCACTTACGTGTTTCGCGTCAGACGGTAAGTGCAATCGAGACGGGCCGATATGATCCGAGCCTCCCGCTCGCCTTCCTGATCGCGAAACTCTTTAAACAGCGCATCGAGGATATTTTCGATCCCTAGGTTCGGCCTTTGCATGCGCTATCGTGGAATCTCGAACAGAGACCATGGTGCGGCGCCCACGTGAACGGGTCCTCGCGACCCCAAACGGTCAGATGCGACCGGCCGCTTCGGAGCAGTCTAGTCAGCTCTTTTGCTTCGCCAGCGCCTCGCGTGCTTCCTTGAGTTCGGGTCTTCCAGGCATGTCGGCCCTGGCACAAACCTTCAACAGTTCGCGAAAATACAATTGACTGATATCGCGATTGCCGACTAGCCGCGCAGCGTGGGCCGCACCGTACAGAGAGCGGAAACGCCGAGGCTCCTTCTGCAGCGTTGCTTCGAATTGTTCCAAAGCCTTTGAAGGCTCGTTAAATTTCAGCAACATCTCCCCGAGCAGCTCACGCGCTGGAGACAGCGGTCCCGGTGTCACCGCACTTTTCTCCGTCCCGTCTTCCAATGCCGCCGCCGATTCCATCTGCCGCAGTGCCTCCTGTTTCTTGCCAACTGCCAGTGCAGACCATGCTGCGACCGCAAGCGCCTGGATTTCGACCTGCCGCGCCCAGTAAGGCTCGTTGGCCTTCAAGAGTCGCTCTTGAATTCGCGTCAGCGCGGTCGCTGCCTCGTTTGCTGCCGCATCGTGCCCGAGCCGTGCTGCGCCGAGTCCTCGGGCGAACCAGGTCATTGCATCTGTGTAGGGAAACGGGGTCTCCCGCAGCACAAGTCCTTCCGCTTGCTGCCAATCCTGGCGCTCCAAGGCGTATCGCGCAGGAATCGCTGCGAGTGCAAAATATCCGGCCGCAGGCGGACCGGCCCCGAGCAGCACCGCTTTCGGATCGAAGCGTGATGCGATTTCCGGCAGCGAATTCGCAATCGCTGCTGCCGCCTCGTCCTGCCCGGTTTGCAGGTAGGCGTATGCCTCGTAGTCACTGGCATGCAACTCTTCAGCAGTCTGAGCCTGGCGCCGTGCCGCCGCTGCCGCGATCAAGTTGCTGTCAATCGAATCTTGCCAATATCCCAAACGGGTAAATGTATGCGATGGCATGTGCAGTGCGTGCGGCGCATCGGGGGCAATTGAGGCATAACGTCGCGCCGCGCTGAGCGCTCGCTCCGCCAGCGCCGGCACGTCGTATGCGTGGATAATGTAATGCGCGAGACCCGGATGGGTCGGCTCCTCCTCGAACAATTTCTCGAGAATGGTTCCCGCCTTGAGCCGGTCTGCGTAGGTCTTATCGGCGGGGTCCTCCGCCACGGCGAGCGCCAACGCGTAGAAAATCTGCGCTTCGTGATCTTCAGGGAACTTTGCCGCGACCTCAGCCATGGCATCGCGATAAGCAAGCAAGCGCGCCTGCTGAGGCGTATTTTCGAAGTCGCTGTACAGTTTGCCGACCGCCGCGAGATAAGCGCGTTCTCGATCCGTCTTTGCACCCTCGCTCTTGCCGCGTTCGGCGTTCTCCCGTCCTAGCTGTAACTGGCCCGCATTCTTAATTCCTGGCGCAAAGGGATTGCTCCAATCGCTTAACGCGATTCCCCAGTACGCGATTGCGCACGTCGGGTCGTCCGCCAGGACCGCATTGAACCCTTCGATGGCGCGGCTGAACTGGAAAGAGTGCAGTAGGGCGACCGCGCGATTAAATTGCCCCTGCGCCACTTCGCTGCAGGATGTGGCGAAATGAACCTCTCCCAATTTCTCGCCGTTCGAATGCTCATGTTCTTGCGCCCACCCATGCGCCGCAGCGATCAACAACAAGACAGCCGCGAATAATCTTATCCTATACATATGGCGCCTCCAGCCCAGAGTACCGCAGGCAACTACAGTAACTCGAAAGCATAACGAGACCGAGGACCCAATTGCTAATGATCGCTCAGTGGCGGCGGATTTTATGCCAGCACCAAGCGGCTGTGGCACGAGGACTACACCGCATTACGTCGAGCCGCCGACCCAAACGAGACTATCGTCACCGGCGGCTATCGGGCAAGCTAGACTGGGTTAACTCGAGGGGCAGACGGCGATGCAAACCAAATTCTGTTCAAGAGCCGCGCTGTCCACGCTGCTGGTTTGGGCCGCTGCCGTCCACAGCGCCGACGACTGCAAGCTGATGAAATACGGCGAACTTCAAGCTACGGTTCGGGGCAGTCGGGCGATTGTGGACGCGTCCATCAACGGGCAGCCCGCGAAATTGATGGTCGACAGCGGCGCCTTTTTCAGCAGTTTGACGCGGGAAAGCGCCGCGAAATTCAATCTCCGCCTTGGTCCCCTGCCGAGCCGCATGGTCATACGCGGGGTCGGCGGCATTGCGGATGCGTCCCTCGCGACCGTCAAGGAATTCGCGCTCACCGGATTTAACGGCGGCGCCATCAAGAACGCAGACTTCATCGTGCTCGACAACCGAATCGCTGGCGAAGCCGACGGCTTGCTCGGCGAGAACATCCTCGGCTTCGCCGACACGGAATACGATCTCGGTAAGGGCGTCATCCGCTTGATGCGGGCGAAGGATTGCGGCAAAAAGGTGCTCACCTACTGGGATCCAACCCTTCCCGTCGGTGGCGTGCACGTGGACCAGCGCACGGCACTCGAACCGCACATCGTGGGTTCGGCCACCTTGAACGGCAAGACGATCCGAGTGATGTTCGATTCGGGCTTTCCGCAATCGACCTTGACCGCAAAGGCGGCCAAGAAAGCGGGCGTCACTCCGACCAGCGACGGGGTGAAGTCCGGCGGGACCAGTCGCGGCATCGGCGAGCGGCCGGCGGAGACCTGGATCGGGCGGTTCGGTAGCCTGAACCTGGGCGGTGAGGAGATCCGCAATATCGGTCTGCGTTTCGCTGATTTTAGCTTGCCTGACGATACGGATTTGCTCTTGGGCATGGATTTCTTTCGCTCGCACCGCATCTACGTCTCGAAGAGCCAGAATACTGTCTACTTCACGTACAACGGCGGCCAGGTGTTCGACTTGAGCGTCTTGCACGATGCCCCTGCCCCTGCACCTGCACCTGCGGCAGAGGCGGGCGGCGAGGCGCCGCAGAACGGTGAACCGCGCGACGCGCAGGGCTTCAAGATTCGAGGTGCAGCGTACGCGGCACGCCGGCAGTTCGACTTGGCATTCGCCGATTACGACCGCGCCATCGCGTTGGAGCCTGATGATCCTAGTAACTATTACGATCGCGCCGCCGCCCGCCTCGAGAACCACCAGCCCGTGCTCGCGATGGACGATCTCGGCCACGCGCTGCAGCTGAAACCCGACGACGTTCCGTCCCTAATGCTGCGGGGCCAGCTTCGCCTCGGCAACAAGGACAAGGAGGGCGCGACAGCCGACTTCCGAGCGGCGAGGCGGTTGGCGGCCGCTGATTCGAGCTTGAGCCTGCGGATTGCACAGTCCTACGCCAGCGTCCATGACTATCCCACAGCGATTGCCGAATATGACCGGTGGATCGGTGAAAATCCTCGCGACGCCCGGGTCGCGGTAGCGCTCAATTCGCGCTGCTGGTGTCGTGCGGCAATCGGTATGGATCTGGACCTCGCGCTCGCCGACTGCGACAAGTCGATATCGCAGGGTAACGACGACTCGGACGCCTATAACAGCCGCGGTCTCGTTCACTTACGCCGCGGTGAGTTCGCCGGAGCGCTGGCGGATTACACGAAGGCCCTCAAACTGCAGCCCAAAAGCGCTTCCGCAATGTACGGGCTCGGATTGACGGAACTGCGGCAAGGCAATCAGGCCAAGGGCGAGGCCGATCTTCAGGCTGCCGCGGTCTTGGACGGCGCGATCGCAGATCGATACAAGGAGATAGGGCTCGCACCGTAAGCGGAAACCGGGCGACGCCAACGCCTGCTTCATCAAATCGTGCACTGTCGCTGTCGTACCCAAAGGTCCGATTCCTGAAGTCAGGCCTCATATGTATTAGCTCAGACTCGATCTGGCATGCAATGTCCCGACCCCTACCCGTCAATCAGCAATGGCAGCTTCGAGGACGGCCAGCGCAGATCGTCTCAAGACTTCGCCCCGGTGTGGAGCTGGCGGAGCACTTCGTTCACGGCGTCGATGACAGCCTGCGGCTTATCCAACTGAATCTCGTGACCTGATCCCTCGATGATTCGGTGTACGCCATGCGAGGAGAGGTTCGCGAGGGCCTGGTGCAGAGCAATCCAGACCTTCGTGTAGGATCGGTGGGCCCAGACGTCGGCGGGCGAGCCGCTTTCCCCCCATGAGTGCTGCGTCGAGAGCACGACGAGCGGCATTGCGCCAAGGCGACGGTGGTCGACGCTGTCGTAACGGTGTGTATAGAGCGACGACATGAGAGAGACTTTGTCGGCGAAATAGTAGGCGGTGAAGAACTGAGGCCAGATCGTTCTAAACGCGGCGGGCGTGTCGCTCGGCAAGGCGGCCGCAGCCGAACAGTCCTTGTATTCCGGCCTGGCCGGGTCGAGGGGTCCCTTCGCGGCCAAGAAGGCACAATGCAGCATATCGGCCGCGTAGCTCTCTCGCCCGATCACCTCATCGAAACCCGGCTGATCCTCGTTGATGAGCCCCTCTCCGGCCGGACTGGTATCGACGAGGACCATGCCCACGACCTCCTTGGGCCAGCGTTGCGCGTAGAGCCGCGCCTCAATGCCGCCCAACGAGTGCCCCACCAGCACATACGGTCCCGGTATGGACCCGGCCTTGAGCGCCGTGTGCAGGTCGTCCACCACGTCGGAGAGGATCTGCGGCCGTGGCCCCGGATCACTGAAGCCATAGCCGGCTCGGTCGAAGGCGCAGACGCGCATTTTTTGCGCGATCACGGGCTCGGTTTTGTACCAGACCACCGACCAGCTAAATAAGCCAGCCATCAGAATGACCGTCGGGCTGCCGGCGCCCGTGCAGTGCAGGTTAATACGCCGACCGCCGATATCGACCAGCTGACCCGGCTCGACGTAAGGCAGCATCCTCTGGTCTTCCGCGATGGCGGGCGCCGGCGTGGACTCGGCAAGGACGATGTCACTGATGGATGGCAGCAGGGCGGCTGCCAGGGCGGCCAGGATAGCGCGAAGTGCTAGGGTGGGCATGGTTGTCCTCTGCCAAGTCGGGGTGCTGTAGCTTATCGTCGAATGCGATAGATTTCCGCCAACCAAAGATCTCTCCCCACCCGAGTTCGAATCCGGGCGGGGTAGCCGCTATGCCAAGGTCAGTTGAATGTCCGTGCTCTGAGTCGAGTATGAGCGAGAGATCCGGGCACACGCTCGTACCGACGCTCTCGCTCAATGAGCCCAGACCCGTCAGGGCATCGGTCCGATCACCGCTTCGGCCCTGGTTGTCACCGCCGGCAATGCACACGACTTCAAGCGCGGCCGTCAATTTGCCGCCTGGCTCGGGCCGGTGCCTCGACAATATTCAATGGGCGGCAAAACTCGGCTCGGACACATCACCAAACGCGGCGATGCATACCTGCGCTCGCTGCTGATCATGGACGCGCGGGCTGTCTTGCAGAGCGCTGCTCGACTGAATGACCCGTTCTTCCGATGGGCAATTGCCGTTCAGCAGAGGCGCGGCTATCACCGAGCCTGCATCGCCATCGCCGCTTGAGCGCACGGCTTACACGCGGGCCCGAGTGCACAGCATTCACCAGTGGCCGATTAGAGTTACGCAGTCTGTCCTTCTTCGCCCGATCGAATATCCGCAGACGAAAGAAACACAAGCAAACAAAATTGTTGACACAACCGGGAAGTCCTTGGAGTGAAGTTGAGGGGCCGCCTAGAAGTGCCACCCAAGCGCCGCGGGCGCATACGGTCTCCCGGCGCCCGCGGCGCGGACACGCAGGCGGTCCACGGACCTCTCCAACGATTGTCAGGCGCACCCGCAGCCATGCCAGGTCGCTATGGTGCGATTGGTCCCCGCATTGCCCTGAAGCGCACAAGTTGAGCCGAAGGAAACTGCTCGTGAACTGTCTGCATGACTTGCTGCGCGAACTGTTGGGTGCTCGGTGACGGCACAGTCGGGCTCCCGAAACGCAATTCGTTAATCTCCACCAGAATGCGTCGATGATGAATGTACGCGAAAATAACCACATTTCGTGGAGGGTTGCGCGCGTCACTGTCGAGCGTCACAGCGCATTGATACGGACTCGGCTGTAACTATAGATCCAGCTTTGTCGTCAGCGCGTCCGTTAGGTTGACGCAATCGCTCTCGGACAGCCGCTCATCAAACAACACGTTATAATGGATGCCCGGGAGTTCTACGCACCCACCGACGAAGCCTGCGCTTAAACCAATTGCCACACGCAAACTATAGAGACGCCAGAGAGCGCGAACCATTCGGGGGCGCCTAACTATTAATTAGGTGACGAAAACGTCGTATATATGCGCAACGAATATTTCCATTGGCTCTTGTGCGCTTCTTGCAATCCGGCTGGACTCCATAAACCTCTGCTTAATCTTACCGCACGCCGCGGATGGCTGCTTAAAGGCGACGATTTCGTGGCGTCCAGGGGCGGTCTTGGCCGGGAGTGAAATTGCGCGACCGATCTGGAGCTAACATAGCTGTCATTCAGCGGCGGGCCGCGTGGGTGAACCCGTGGAGCGTTTCGGTCTCCCCGGTGAGACGGCCAGTCCCAGGGTGGTTTGCACAATGCGCCGCACGAGCGCAGTTGATGGCCGGGAAGAGCCTGATTGCGTCGCAAGAGCTTGAATCTTCTTTGATGCACCGGCGCCAACGCTCGTTTATTAATGGGAAAGTACGCGATTTCCTTGCTCGAAAGCACTGCCGATTGACCGCCTTTTGTCGAGTCAAGTACCCTGAACCGAACTCGTAGCATTTTCTCTGTGCACGTGCTGAGTGGCCCAACCTAACGATCGGTGCCAGTTGATCAATTCCGATGTTGTTTGATATCGAACCGTTCCTGCACGTCTGGCGCTCACACAGCCTGCACATTGCCCTGCTGTTCGCCACAGCAGCAGTTGGCGCCGTACCGACATCGACATCAGCGCAGGAAACGGCCACTGTGCATGGTGATTTCGTCGGCACACTCGGGCCGCTGCATTTGAAGCTTCACATTACCGCGGCGCCGGACGGCGGCCTCACCGGCACGCTGGACAGCCCGGACCAGGGCGCGATTGGACTTCCCTGTACCGACTTTCATCGTGAGGGCCGGATACTCAGCTTCAGCGTCCCGGTCGTGCACGGCAGTTGGAAGGGATCTATGGACGACGACGGCGCGACCTTGACCGGAACATGGACTCAAGGCAGTCCCATGCCTCTCAAGTTCACTAAGGATCGCTTTGTCGCGGCCGCCAAACCTTCGATGGTCGACGGCATCTGGCTAGGAACATTGCGGGCAGGCGCGCGGCCGCTCCGAATCCAGCTGGTTCTAACAAGGGATAATATCGGCCAAGAGTTCTGCGCCATGGACAGCATCGATCAAGGCGCATTCAATCTGGCCTGCGCAAATGTCGAGTACGCCAAAGGGAAGTTGTCATTTGATATACCCGCCGTTCATGGCCACTGGACCGGAAACATCTCTCGTAATCACAACCGGTTGGACGGCACTTGGAATCAAGGCGTTCCATTGCCTCTCAATCTTGTAAGACAGTCGCAGCCCTGGGCGCCGCCGCCCGTTACTCACAGTGCAGCAATCCCTCCGGTTGATGTTGACGATATGCAATCGGTACTCAGCAGTGATTTGGAACAAGCTTTCAACAGCGGCGCTCTTGCCCCCGGGACTTCAGCCGGCCTCACGATTGGAATCGTGCGCAAAGGCGTGCGGCGTGTTTTTGCGTACGGAACCGCAACGCCCGATTCGATCTTTGAAATCGGGTCCATTACCAAAACCTTCACCGGTCTCATACTGGCGCAAATGATTGAACATGGCATCGTCAAGATTGACGATCCCGTCCGACTGTTGTTGCCTGTTGGGGCTGTGCCTACACCGCGGGGCCTCGATATATCGCTACTCGACCTGATAATCCAGCACTCTGGCTTGCCTCGTCTGCCGGATAATCTAAAGCCGTCCGATCCCGATAATCCGTATGCTGACTACCATGCGGCAAACCTCTATGCGTTTCTCTCCGGGCATGGGCTCGAGAAGGTAGGAGACCCGCCTTTTCTGTACAGCAATCTCGGTGTCGGATTGCTGGGACAAGCACTCGCATATCGGGCCGAAGTAGCCTACCCGACTCTCCTCTTCGATGAAGTTACTGGGCCGCTCGCAATGAAGGACACCGTCATCAGTCTATCTGCAGAACAAGTTCATCGATTTATCGAGGGACATACGGCGGACCATCGGGTAGCCCATGCTTGGGACCTCGATGCGCTCGCCGGCGCCGGCGCGATCCGCTCGACTGCCGATGACATGCTCACGTATCTCGAAGCACAGTTACATCCAGAAAAGATTGGGCCAACGGGCCCAGAATCCTCGTCGAAGGCACTAACCTTAGCCGCAGCGATCACGCTATCGCACGAGCTTAGAGCCGACGCCGGAACCGGCACGCAGATTGCTTTTGCATGGCTCTACAACACCGCAACAGGAAGTTATTGGCACAATGGGGCGACCGGCGGATACAGCAGTTTTGCGTTCTTCAATCCGAAGGGAGACTATGCCGCTGTCGTACTGATGAACACGACCGTTGGCGCGAGCGGTAGTTTTGCCGACCTGGTCGGTCTACACATTGCTCAACGTTTCGCGGGCGCCCCGGCGGTTTCGCTAAGCGAATGAGTTTCATGTCGAGGGCCCGACGTGCTGCAAATGACGTCGCAGGAATGGTCGCAATCGGCACACGTCGTCTTCTAGGAAGGCCTGCAGCCGCGCCCCACTGCGCGGCGCGACTGAAATCGTTTCTGCCCGATCGAGAATTTGCTCGACCATGGCGAGCGCGCGCGGCCTGGAATCCTGTGCGATGTAATCGTGGAGTCCCGCGAGCCGTGTACGCGCATGGGCGGTCCACGTGACCTTCATCGGCGTAGGCCGTATTGCCGTTTCAGATCCTCGGCGCCAGTGACGCGCCCAGCCTTCGCATCGGCGAGCCCTGCCTCGATCTCCTCGTGGATTGGACGGACGAACTCGTACTCGCCCTCTAATTCAAAAGGCTTCACGGCTGCGGAGACGGCGCGTCGCCTCCGTTTTTCCTCGAATTACAGTCTTAAATCGGACGAGCAGTAGTGACGCGTCCGATTGGCGAGTCGCTCACCGAGGCCTGGTAACTTTTCCCGAAGCTGGGACGAACAACGAAATTAGGGTGGTGCTCAGGGGGGTGGGTAGACTCTGGACTCCGCTTATCGACCCCGCTTACTCGCTTCAGATTGACCCGGATCACTTCGCCGGTGGGCGCTTCGATATGGCCGTTCTTGAGTGTGTCCGTCTGCGGATTCACGCCGTCGAAATCAAGCGGTACACCAAGCTCCTTGGGATAGTGCGGACTGCAGCCCTGGGGACTCAGCTGCAGCCGCTGCTCGCCGGCCGAATAGGTGCTGCCATTCGGGTGGAGCTTACATTCGCCGTTTCCCGATGCCGCTTCGTACTGCAATGTGCCTTCGATGCCGCCGTCGTTGTGCACCCGGCCGATGCTCAGACTGATGACGCGCAGCAGCTGCTTGCCCGAGGCATCGACATATGCGCCGCGCCAGGTGCCCGCTAGATCCGGCCGTGCCGGCGCGGTTGTCGTGGCAGGCGGTGGGGCAGTTCCGGCCACGGCTGTCGCGGAGCTCGCGTCTGCCGACGGCGCCAGCGGTGGGTCTGCCGCAGAACCCGGAACTGCGGGCGGCGCCGCAGCAGGTTCCGTGGAGGCCGGTGCCTGCGTCGTCGATGCCTGCGGGATCGTAAACCGAGGGCCGCTGGAGGCGAGGGAGGCACCCCGCGACGTCGCATGCAGCCGCTCCGCGTAGCGGATCAGCGCACCGAACACGAGTGTCGCGACGAGCACCGCCACGAAGGCCGGGCGGCGAGGTCGCAGGCGTTGCATGAGACCCGGAAGCGCCACACTCAACCCTTGGGGCGCAGGAGACCGTGCCGGAGACAGTGGTGTGGAGTTGTCGCTCAGCCTTGCGGCGGCCGGCGTTCCCGGCGGCGCGACATTCGCGGCTACCGCCGGCGAGGCAGTGGCTGGTGACGGCGCGGACGGGAGCGGCGACTGTAGCCATACCGTCGCAGCGGAGTTGTCGGACTCTATCGGGCCGAGTGGGTCGCGGTGCGTCGACGACGCGTACTCGAACACCGTCGTGTTCGCGGGCTCGCCAGGGCCGACCGGATCCTCGCTCATCGGCGGCGAGGCCTTGATCGCCATCGTGCCGGTCGGACCGACGCGTGGTATCGCCATCGTACCGGTCGGAGCCACGCGCGGTATCGCCATCGTGCCGGTCGGACCCACGCGTGGTATCGCCATGGTGCCGGTCGGACCCACGCGCGGTATCGCCATGGTGCCGGTCGGACCCACGCGTGGTATCGCCATCGTGCCGGTCGGACCCACCCCTGGTATTGCCACGGTGCCGATCGGATCCACCCGCGCTGCGGCCGCATTGGGTGGCGTTACATCCGGCAGCGCACGCATGAAGTCATCCGCACTCTGGAAGCGCGCCTCGGGCTCCTTAGCAAGCGAGCGCATCACGACGTCCACGAGAGGCTGCGGAATATCGCGACAGTGGACTGTCGGCGGCTCCGGCAGATCGTTCACATGGGCGTTCAAGACACTGTACTCGGTCTTACCGCGAGGATTGAACGGCGGCTGTCCGCTCAAGAGCTGGTAGAGCGTAATCCCGAGGGCGTACACGTCGGTGCGGCAATCGACAACGCGACCGAGGATCTGCTCGGGCGCCATGTACAGCGGACTGCCGATGCTGGTGCTGGCCTTGGTTGCGCCCGTCGCGCTCTGGCGCTTGGCAATGCCGAAATCCATCACCTTGACGATGTCGCCCCAGGTGATCATCAGATTGGCCGTCTTGAGATCGCGATGGATGATGCCGGCGCGATGCGCGGCAGCGACCCCGCGCAACGCTTGCTTGAAGATCGGTATGGCCTCGTGTGCCGGGATTGGCCCGCGCCGCTGGATCAACTGCTCAAAGCTCTCGCCGTCGACGAACTCCATCACTGCGACCGGTGCGCCGTCGTGGACGAAGTAGTCGAAGAGCTGCGCAACGTTCGGATGATTGAGCGCGCCCTGCATGCGCGCTTCCTGACGGAAGCGCTCGACGAAGGCAGGATCGTTGCGGGCTTCTGCGCTCATGACTTTAATCGCGACATGCCGGTCGAGATTCAGGTCGAGCGCCTTGTAAACGACGCCCATTGCACCGCGACCGACGAGTTCCAGAACGCGATAGTGGTCGATGAGTTCACCGATCATGATCGATACCGAGGACTCGCCTGTGCGGCAGCAGCAGGCGCTCGCTCACTCCGTCTGTCGGATTGCATCTAGTGCCATCGGATCCGGAGCCGCGTTGCCGTCGGCAATCAAGGTCGGGTGCACCCCGGAGCCGCTCGGCGGTCCATTCGCTCCCATGCTCTTGGAGGCCGCTTGCATCGCTGACATGACCTGGGCCTCCTGCTCGTTCTCCATCGCGTTGAGATCATTGAGCCCAATACGTGTCGACAAGCCCTCAGGGCAGTCTGATGGTCGGCTCAGCTCGACCACCACCGGAATCATCCAATCGTCATTGCTCATTGCCCCGGTACGCTTGATGTAATCATTGGCGCTTAGCGTGCAGTGGCCGTTGGCGGTGCCTGACGGAACGTCGATCGGCTGTACGACTTGAAAGAATACGTGATTGGCCCTAAGCGCAGGCGGAGTGCTTTGAGTCGTTAGACTCGCCGGCATCGCTGCAGCGGCTTGTTGTTCATGTAGCTGAACTTTGATTTGGGCGTTGAGCTGCGCCTTGACTTGCGGCGTGATGGCCGGCGGGAGCGATACCGGCGCGGATGGCATAGCGCTCGATTGCGACACCGGCGGTGCAGCGCTCGGTTGGGGGGCGGGCGCCGCGTCGCTCAGTTGTGCAGCGGGCGCCGCAACGCTCGAATCCGGCGCTGGCGCCGGCGCCGCGGGAGCTGGCTGTTGTGCCGGTTGCGATGCCGGCGCGACGGTCTGCGCTTGATAGGCCGTTCGCATGCTCTCGGCAATGATGTAGTCGGTCATCCATAGATCTGGGCTCGTGTACACCGGATACGGCGTGAACTGCGACCCGTAAATCGGATACCAGGGTTGCACCTGCCAACCCCAGGTATAGTTGATCGGACGCGGCCATGCCGCGAGCGTCCAGGCGTAGTAGACCCCGGGATACCGCACCGCCGGCACGAACGTCTCGTACGCGAACGCTCTGCCGAATTGGTGCCAGACATGCCGCTGGTAGACGTGCGCATACAGGACGTGTCCGCCGCTGACGAAGGTGCGGCTCGTTAGACCCGGTCGAATAGTGCGCTCGACCGTGCCGCTGAGGGTGTTGTCGTAACGAACGACGTGGATCTGGCCCCCGGCGAGGTCGCGGGAGACCTCGTGCACTCGGCCGCCACCGGCGAAATGGGCTCCGCCCATGACACCAACAGTCGCCGGGCGCGGCACCTCGGTGTTGCGACCGACCAGTTCCCGGTGATCGTTCGCGACCTGGCGCTGGCGAACATAGGACGCCTCCCCGCGCGCGGCGACATGTGCAGCCCGCGCGCGTGCGGGATAAGCACCGCTCTGTCGCCTCACAGCCTCGCGATGCGCGGCCTGCCGCGCGCCCTCGGAAGACGGGTGCTCATGCCTATCCTGCACGGCTTCGCTCTGCGCATCGACCGGGGCCATACCGACTAGGGTGGCGAGGGCCATCAGAGCGAGAGTCGCGTAGGTCTTATGGTTAAATCTCGACATATATTGTCACTCCAGATGCCGCGGGCACGAATGCCGCCGTCCTGGTAGGGTTCAACGCATAACTCTAGCGTACGGAGTACATAGCGACGCGAACTGCGTCGCGGAACCGGGGCTGTTGCAGAGATTTGAGAACCGCAGCACACTCGCGCGAGGAAGCATTTGTATATCGAAGCTTGGTTGCTGAGGCGCATGCCCGAGTTGATCGCCCGCGAGGCGAGCGGCGCGGCCGCGAGTAATCCGTCCGGGCGCGCATATCAATCAAGGTCCATTCCGGTCACATACCCATGTGCTCGGAATTAACCGCAACTGAGCACCCGGCACTTGGCTTATATTCAAGACCGCGTCTGTTAACAGGCGTCTGATTTAGACGCCGGTCGGCGTCCCACGCTGTTGAATCTTTGCGCGCGACGTCTCACAAAGGTGGTCAGTGTTCGGCGCCTTCGTAGCAACTGCCCACGAGACCACAGCGACCGCAAGCAATGCGGCGAGTATGCTTGGCGCTTTCGAAGAAGCAGCGGGACCGCTGCCCTTGCACATTCTGGGAGTCTGATTTTGCTGTTGGCAAGTCGGTACGCTGGTGAGGCCGGCTGGAACTGAGTTCATCTAGGCCCTGTATTGGGCCAATATTACGACTCGGGGCGCGTCTGCGAGATCGGTGTCCTCGGAGGTTTGGTGGTGGCCGTGATCCCGGCGATCGCGTCCTGATTGGGTTTGGCACTGCTGCCCGTCACACCACCGCCGACGGACAGATCGACTTCTTTGAGGTAGCGCTCATGGGCAATCGAATTCTCGTCCTCTACGGCTCCTATCGGACCGATCGCAAGGGCATCCGATTGGCGGAATTCACTGTGCGCAAGCTTCGCGATCGCGGCGAGGACGCGGAGCTGATCGATGCCAAAGCGATCGGTCTGCCCATGCTGGATCGCATGCTGAAGGAATATGCTCCCGGCACTGCGCCTGCGGCGATGGAGAAACTCGGCGCCAAGATCCGCGAGTCGGATGCCTTCCTGTTCGTGACCGGCGAGTACAACTGGGGTATGCAGCCTGGGCTGAAGAATCTAGCCGACCACTTCCTCGAAGAGTGGTTCTGGCGCCCTGCGGCGATTGCGAGCTATTCGGCAGGCCGACTGTCTGGCACTCGATCAAGCTATGCCTGGCACAACACACTCTCCGAGATGGGGATGGTAGTCATCTCAAGCACTCTAACCGTCGGACCGATCGCAGAGACGTTGGACGAGGCGGGCGCGCCGATCGGTGAACGCGGTGCCGCGCTCGAGCATGCGTTCCCGCGGTTTGCCGACGATCTTGCATGGTGGACTGAAGCCGCGAAGGCCCAGCGCGCAAGACGGGCGCCGCCCTATTGAGGAAACCCGAGCTGTCTGTCGTGACTGGCTGCTTCCGGGACGCTCAATCAGCAATTTTCCTTACCTACGACCTCGCGGGCTTCTTTGAGCTGCTTCCAGTTCGGGGCGCACTTGAGCGCCTACGCAGCCATTCCCGGGCGTGAGGTGGCAACTAGTGAGCCGCCGCCGCCGTTCCGTCCGACCAGCGGGACACCGGCACCATGAAAATCGTCTGGGGCTCCGGAACCTCGCGGTCGTCGAGGACCACCGGAGACCCTGGCAGGTTTGCTCCCCAGCTTGCGCCTGCGACTTTTGGCACGTGGAACATGAGGTGCGGGTGCCAATGGTCGTCGGCATCGCTCAGGTACCCACCCTTCGCCATCATGAAGGACATCGCGCCCGGCTCGGGTGAGGGGACCTCGTTGCGCGCGAGCGCAGCGCGAACCTCGTCGAGAATCCTTTCCTTCGAGTCTCCGGCGAGTGCGAGCTTCGTCCTCCGCAGGGTGTACGCGAGGATGGACCCGGACGCTGCCGGGTTGTAGCAAACCGGTCCTCTGATCTTCGGATTCCAGAAATCGGTGCTCTCGAACGGCGACATCCACGACCTCTCCACGAGGCAGGTGAATCCGTTGGTGCCGTGGACGGCGGTCTGGTAACCCTGTGAATCGAGAGTCAGGACCGTGGCCTTGTCGGAGATCGCGGCCGGCGCGGCACTGCGCGCGAGTGCGATCTCGGAACCGGGAGGCATCAGGTATTGCTCGAGAGGCGCCATCCGCTCGTACGCGGTCGCGTCGGCCGCCGCGAAGCCCGCCAGCGCCGATAGCACCACTGCCCGCGTGCAGGCTCCGGCCCATCGAGCCAGGTATCTTGTCTTCATGTGGACGCTCCTTTCGGGTATGTCCCGTTCCCTTGCATGCGCTTGGGCGTAATAAATCACCTGCCGCATGGTTCGTCAAACCTCATTCGAACGAACGCTTAGTGGCGATGAGTTCCACGTAATGGACTACCGCTACTGGCCGGCTATCGCCGGCGGCGGCAATTCGTCTTTTGGACGCGCCACCGCAGTCATGGGCAGCCCGTCGGCGTGTCGCAGCCGGGCCTATTGTTCCGTGTGATCGCCTTGGCCGCAGTTCGTCGGTGTCCAGCGCATTTCAGTTGTCGGTAAGAAGCCCAAGGACACATAGAGAGGTCGGCCATCGTCCGATGCATGCAGCAAGATGCGGTCGTAGCCGCTAGCCAGCGCCCACTCCATGAGTTCTTTCATCAACGCTCGCGCGATGCCCTGACGCCGCCAATTCGGATCGGTGTACACGTTCACCACCAGCGGAACTGATCCGACCGCAACGTGGCGACCGTCTTGAGAAATGCGCGGAAGCTGCGGCTTGATGTGCGCGCCGGCACCGGCGATTACCCGATCGTTCGCATCGATTGCAAGCCAGCCCACGTAGGATCCGTCCCGCAATAGATCGGAGAGCGTAGAAGTGGACGCCGCCAGCAACCTGTCCGCCAATGCTTTCGTGGGGACTTGCCCCATGTCGCTAAACATGGCGACTCTATGCCCTGCGATGGTGGCGGCATCGCTTACGGTCGCTCGACGAATGAAGTACTTGGACATTTGAGTTCAGAAACTTACTCGATGCGACCATTTTCGTCGAACGACTGTTCTACGCTCAGTCCGAGTTCGCTTCGTGCGCTGCGTGCCGGATCCGACCCCTTGCTGCCGGTCACGAGCGGCAGCTTCGGGGAAATTAATTTGACTAAACGAGGGCGCGACCCGCGATCGCTCGATCGAGAATTAGACCGATTCAACAAGTGACCGCGCACATCTGGACTCTACCGTCGAATTTAACGCTCGAGGCTCGCAAGTATCGACAATCCTGTTGGATGTGCCCACACGGAGGGCAGTTCAGAAGTTGCGTGCAAATCGAAGTGGAAACGGGTATTAAGCACGGTTGGACAAAAAAATTGCCGGCGATGGGGATCCTTATGAAACTGGTACACCTGTTCACGGCAGGGACGGTCATGCTGCTGGCGACCGGCGCTGGTGCGGAGAGTGCGGTCAAAGCTTTTCATCTCGAAGAAGCAACGATCAGCGATGTGCACGCAGCGTACACGTCGGGCACGCTCACTGCCGCAAAATTGGTACAGGCGTATCTGGAGCGGATCCAGGCCTATGACGAGGCGGGGCCGAAGCTCAATGTGGTGATCTTCCTCAATCCAAAGGCGCAGGAAGAGGCAGCCGCGCTCGATGAGCGTCTCCGGACTACCGGAAAATTCGTCGGCCCGCTGCATGGTATCCCGGTGCTGCTGAAAGACAACGTCAACACCAAGGACATGCCGACCACGGGTGGCTCGCTTAGCTTGGCTGGATACACACCAGCGACCGACGCCGCGATTGTGCAGAAATTGCGCGGCGCTGGAGCTATCATTCTTGCGAAGGTCAATCTGCACGAGTTCGCGATATGGGGTGAGACAGTCAGCTCGATCCGCGGGCAGACCCTCAATCCCTATGACCTGACCCGCACGCCCGGCGGTTCGAGCGGGGGTACGGGCGCGGGCCTGGCTGCCAACTTCGCGATTGCTGGTATTGGCACCGACACCGTTAACTCCATCCGCTCACCCGCTTCGGCGAATAGCATTGCGGGCATCCGCCCAACGCTTGGATTAGTGAGCCGAGCCGGTGTTATCCCGTATTCGTTCACGCAGGATGCAGCTGACCCGCTGGCTCGAACGGTGACGGACGCGGCGAAGGTCCTCAACGTGCTAGTCGGCTATGACCCTAACGATCCGGCCACTGCATGGAGTGTCGGGAACATCGAGAAGGACTACACGAAATTCCTGAAGGCTGACGGCGTGAACGGCAAGCGCATCGGCGTCTTGCGCAGCTTCTTCGGCAATGCCTCCATCAATGAGGAAGTCAATACGATAGCGAACAAGGCGGTGCAGGACCTACGGAGGTTAGGCGCGACGATTATCGAGTTGAACACTCCCGACCTCGATAGCGGGAAGATTTCCTCCGACATTAGCGTTCATCTCTACGAATTCAAGCCGGCAATCAACACTTATCTTGTCTCGGGCAACGCGCCCGTGAGATCGCTGGAGGAGATCATTTCCTCCGGCAAGTTTCATCCGAACATAGGGGACAGCATCAGGAAAGCACAAAGCCTCGAGATGGACGACGGCTATCGCCTGCGTCTACTGAAGCGCTCGGAGTTGCAGCAGCGTGTCATGAAGATCATGGCTGACGATCGACTCGATGCCATCGTCTTCCCGCATCAAAAGCGGCTTGTGGTGCCCATTGGGGAGACACAGGTGGAGCGCAACGGCGCTCTCGGATCAGTGAGCGGATTTCCTTCCATAGTCGTCCCTGGCGGATTTTCCTCGTCAACGGCTACGGCCACCCTCGGCGTCCCGGTGGGCATCGAATTCCTCGGAAGACCTTGGGCCGAGAGCGTGCTAATTGAAATTGCGTTCGGATACGAACAGGCGACTAGGCATCGCCGCCCTCCGCCTACCACACCGCCTCTGATCTCCGCCAAGCGCTGAATGGCCGTTATGATTGGAAAAAAAATTGTTAGCCTTCGAACGTTGGCTTTTACGCGGTCATTTAAACTCCGTGTATGCCCGCTCCGGCCGTCCGCCGCCGGACGTCCCGCTTCAGACCTGCCGTTAGGCGGACACCATCAGGACCGACCGTCGAATGAGCAATGACGACCTATTGTGTTGAAAAACTATTGAACAGTTTTTCGCATTCGAGGTCCTAATTGCGGGAGCAGCAAAGGGAGCGCACCTGCATGATGGGACAACACAGCGGCAATCAGGACCGACTGTTTTACGC